>WNFX01003780.1_pt1 | contig 25665 bp, 28 predicted proteins | sample 5400111 | NCBI WGS metagenome assembly WNFX01 (sample SAMN13153363, study PRJNA577476) | soil metagenome | isolation source: 40 cm soil or saprolite under grassland replicate 1 | place: USA:California | collected 2016-06-15
AACTCGACCGCAACCACCAGCACGCCCTGCCCGTCAAAGACGTCTACCTCTACCCGCTGCGACCCGACTACCGGGCCATCCTCACAAACCACTGAGCTCCGGTTAACCGCGAGCCCACGGGATCACCGAATACTTACGGCAGATCTTCGTGATCGCCGAAAAGAACGGCACCTGGGGCAACGCCCAGCCGATCACCGGCAGCCCGACCAGCGTGCTCCTGACCTACGCCTTAGCCACCGCGGTGTCCTGCCCCACGCCACGCAGCTGCGCCGCCAGCGGCTGGTACCAATGGCTCAGAGCCCGTGGCCGATACCAATACGAAGCCGTCGTCATCAACAAGCACGGCACCTGGAGCAAAGCCATCCCCGTCCCGGCCTGCCAACCGCCCACACAACCACCATAACCCCAACCGGCCACACAACCCGGCCCACCAACCGCCGGCCTGCACAACTGCGCCTGGGAGCGCCGATCTGGGCGCGATTGTCAGTGGCTCGCGCTTGATCGGCGTTTTGGGCACCTAACGGTCTGTTCTGTTTCGGCATTTGAGCCGTCTGGCTCTCCTGCTTGCCTAACGGCCCCAGAGCCGGTTACAGCATTATGAGATCGCCAGAATACACCGATCACAGATCCGCCCACCGAGCGGCAATAGGCTAGCTATGGCCGTGCCGTCCGCGCGACAACACTGATGCCCGTCTTCGCCGCAGCCACCGAGTCAGCTCATCTAGCTTTCTGTCATCTGGTTGCAGGTCCTGTACGTGCTTGCAATCACCGGCTTTCAGCACATCGAGAGCGCGGCTGGGAAGGCAAGGTCGTCAAGAATCGGCTGCATCTTGACGTGCGGGTCGGCACCGGGCTCGTGGGTGAAGAGCGCCTGGCCGCACTTGAGGCCGAATGCGCACGACTGGTCGCGCTCGGCGCGGAACGCGTGCGACTACTGGCTGCCGATGGCGACAACGAGTCGTGCCTCGTGATGCAGGACATCGAGGGCAACGAGTTCTGCCTCGACTGAGTGGCCGCGAACGTGGCACCTTCGCGAGTCGACTGGTGCAGTTCGCCATCACGAGGGTCGCCGTCCCGCGGCGCGCCAACGGTCCTGATCCAGAACCACCCCTCGGTGTCCACGAGCACGAATCTAGCGGCGATCGGCGCGAACATCCGCTCATGCCCGCCAGGCGTACTGGCGGGCGGTGCGATCGGAGAGATCAGGGCTGTCTCGACGTACCGACCACCGGGCGCCTTGACGAACCGCGGGACGGTGCCGTGGCGACGCACCGGTCAGGAATCGAGAAGCAGGCGCGCTGCCTCATCTCTAGCCTAGGGCGACAGGACGATGGGAAAGGGAGCCAGACCATGACCGAGACACGGAAGGCCGCCAAGCGCGCCACGACCCAGGCCAAGACCCAGGGTGCATTTACCGAGGAGGAGGTCGCGGCAATGAAGGAGCACGCCGCGGAGGTCAAGGCCTCCCGCAGCCGCTCCGGGAAGGCCGGCAAGGAGGAAGACGCGAAGGCCGTGGTGACCAAGATCGCCGAGATGGATGACGCGGACCGGGTCATCGCCGAGAAGCTCCACCAGATCATCACCACGACCGCGCCCGAGTTGGCACCCCGGTTGTGGTACGGCATGCCCGCCTACGCCAGGGACGGCAAGGTCATCTGTTTCTTCCAGGACGCCCGGAAGTTCAAGTACCGGTACGCCACCCTCGGCTTCCAGGACGCGGCCAACCTCGACGACGGCGCGATGTGGCCGACGTCGTACGCCGTGTCGAAGCTGACCAGGGACGTGGAGAAGCGGGTCGTCGCGTTGGTGAGGCAGGCCATGAGCTGACCCGCTCCCTCTGGGGCGCGCCGAGGAGACGACCGCACCGGTGGCTGGCCCTGGCCCAGAGCCCAAAGGTCACTCCCGTGAGTGAGACCGACACCGCCCACCAGGGCAGGCTGACCGGCATCGAGCTGATGGCAGTTCCGGCCCGGCGATGCTCGACGCTGTGCTCGTGGCGGGCCTCCGCCGGGCCGCGCCCGGAGAACCGCCGATCGGCATGGCCCTCGGAGGCTAGCTCCCTGTGCCGAAGTGATGATCGCCAGGGATTGGCGCGCGCTCCGCACCCCCAAACGCCGGGCAGCAAATGTTACTGCGTGGGCATTACCGATCGAATCCCGCAGGAATTCCTGCGGGATTACGATCGGCGCACAATGGACCGGTTACGCCCTCGTGGTGAGGATCAGATGCTGTTGCGGCAAGACCCGGTGCCCGGCGGACTCGCCGTGGTCGACCTGGAGACCACCGGATTGTATCCGCGGTCCGACCGGGTGGTCGAGGTCGCGGTGATCCACCTGAGCACGGAAGGGCAGATCATCGCCGAGTTCAGCACGCTGATCAATCCAGGCCGCGATGTCGGCCCGACCAGGATCCACGGCATCAAGGCCGCCGGCGTGCTCGGCGCGCCCGCCTTCGCCGACCCGGCCGCCACGGTCTGGCAGCTGCTGACCGGGCGGGTGCTGGTCGCCCACAACGTGCCGTTCGACGCCCGGTTCCTGGACGCCGAGTTCAGCCGTTGCGGCGTGCGGATGCCGCCGCCGGCTATGTGCACCATGCAGCTCGCCAGCGCCTACTTGTCGGATCTGCCCGGTCGCAGCCTGGCCGCCTGCTGTGCCGCCGCCCCATCACGGTGTCTGCTTGGCACAGCGCGCTGGATGATGCCCGCGCCGCCGCGCTGCTGCTCGCCTGCTACCGCGCCGCCCACCGGCAATTGCCCGGCTCCTGGGCCCAGGCCTCGGGCCAGGCGTCTGACGCCTCGTGGCTGCCCGCCCCGGGCTACGCCGAGTTCCGGCCGCTGACCAGGAACCAGCAGAGCCGGCTGGCCGCCGCTCAGCGGCCGCCGCTGGCCGGGCTCGTGGACCGGCTCCCCCGCGGCACCACCGCGGAACTGGATGCCTACCTCGCCGTCCTGGACCGCGTCCTGGAAGACCGCATCATCACCGCTGACGAGGTCGCCGAGCTGACCGCGCTGGCAGCCGACCTGGGGCTGACCAGCGACAGCGCGACCCGAGCCCACCGCGAGTACCTGATACATCTCGCCACCGCCGCGTGGCGGGACCGGAAGATCACCGGCCTCGAGCACGCCGACCTGCTGGACGTGGCCCGCCTCCTCGGCGTCCCGGCAGAGGACGCCCTGGTCATCCTCAGCCAGGCACAAGACATCGTGCAGCACTCCGCCAGGCGATGGCGGACCGGCCTGCAACCAGGCGCTGGCATCGTCCTCACCGGCGACATGGCCACTGGCAAGGACGAACTGAAGGCCCTCGCCGTCCAGGCAGGCCTGCGCGTCACCGGCTCAGTCAGCAGCAAAACCGCGCTGCTCGTCGCCGCTGACCCCTGGTCACAGTCCGGAAAGGCCAAGGCCGCCCGCCAGCTCGGCGTCCGCATCGTCACCGAGCAAGTCTTCCTCTACTACCTCGAACAGATCCTCACCGAGCAACCCCGCCTGTAGCTGCCAGCCATCTCGAAGCGCCCCGGCCAGAGCCGGAGTTGGAATCTAGGTTCAGCCGACGGTCATCACACGCAGGCCGACCACGTGATTCCTGCTACGCCTTCAGGCCCCGGACAGGACCGCTTGCTCGCCAGGCTCAGGACGAAACGGTTCAGTAGTTATGTCACTCGGCATGGGCGGCCGGCGACTCGCGGACGAGGCCGGTGAGCTATGGCCTGAAATTCACATTTCCCGGAGGAGGTCGTGGCAGGCCGGTCGCTTGGTGAAGCGGAACGGGCGCACCTTCGATTCCTCTTTCGCCCGCAGGACCGTTGCCGAGACCCCCACCAGCGGCTGGGCCACGGAGGTCCTCACACTGTCCGCCCGTATCGATGAGGCCGCGCAGGTGCAGGGCACACGCTGTGCGCGCCGGACATGGCCCGCGTTCCTGCCGGGCCGGCATGAACGCCGCCGATATGCGTGCCCCTCGGCCCGGAAGCGCCGCGGTGGTTGCCTCACGCCTTCATCTGCGCGACGCCCATCGTGTTCCCGGCCGGGTCGACGATCCATGCCGCCCAGGCAAACCCGATATCGGCGATGCCGTCCCGGGTCGTCAACCCTGGCGGGTCGTACTCCTCGACCTGGACGCCGCGTGACCGCAGCCAGGCCACCTCCGCCCGCACGTCCTTCACAAGCCAGGTCGCCTGGTCTGCGTGTCCGCGGTCCCCGTGGTGCTCTTGGTCACCGCCAGCTGGGTCCCGCCGCCACAGCCGAACACGAGGTGCCGGTCGCTATCGCTCAGGATCTCCAAGCCCAGCAGGTCGTGGTAGAAGTCTCTGACGGCGCCAAGGTCGGTCGCCAGCAGCACCGGCTGGATCGGATGCTCTCCAAGCATGGGTGCCCCTCCGCGCTGCCCGCCGCACCGGCCGGAGCGACAGCCCGCCGTCCGCCCGGCCGCGCACAGCGTATCCCAGCCGCATGCTTCCTGGTCGTTGTGCTGCGGGTAGTGATGTGACCACCGGCCGGCCCGGCAGACCACGAGGCGCTGACGCTGGTTCGCGCGGCTGCGCGATGCGCACCTCGAGCCGTGGGGCCGAGACTTCGGCGACGCATTCGCGCTCGCCGTTCGCGTCGGCATGCTCGGGCGCCCGATCGCGTACGCGGCTTGCCGGGCCGGCACGATCCGCGTGGCAGTCGCATGCGCGAGCCCGCACCGGCCGGCCCGGCAAGCCGCAGACCACAAGACCGGGTCCCGGCAAGACTGTCATCATGCACGCGCAGTGGCGGCTGAGAGGGGATTGGTTCGATGTGTGCAAGCGCACCATCCCCTGCCCCTGCTATTTCGCCCAGGCCCCGGCCTTCGGGGACTGCGAGGGAACCCTGGTCTGGCACATCCGGGAGGGCCGGTACGGCGACGTGGTCCTCGACGGGCTGAACGTGCCCGGTCTGGGGGCGTTCACCGGGAACATCTGGTCAGGGCAGGTGAAGACGGCGCTTGGGGTCTTCTTCGACCAGCGGGCAGACGAAGCCCAGCGGGGAGCCCTGCAGGCGATCTTCACCGGCCGGGCCGGCGGGTGGCCAGCCCAGTTCGCCGAACTGGTCGGGGACATGCGGGGCGTCGAGTTCGCCCCCATCGAGTTCGAGGTCGACGGCGACCTTGGCTGGTGGACCGCACGGATCCCGGGGAGAGTACAGGCGCGGGGCGAGGCGCTAACCGGGCCGACCACGCTGCCCGGCCAGCGGGTCCAGGTCCACAACCCGCCGGGAGCCGAGATCGGCCCCGGCGGGGTCGCCACCCAGGGAGCGGCGGTCACCGACCAGGCCGACGGATTTGGGTTCCGCTGGCAGCGGTCGGGCCGGTCCAGCAAGCACTTCGCCTTCGACTGGGCCGGGCCGCAAACCCCATGACCGGCGCCGGCGGCGCCGCCTGTCGTGCTGGCCGTCGACCGCTGGGCCCGCCGCTCGGGCCGGTCCCGGCCGGCGGCCGTCGGGTTCATCGCCGGGTACCTGGCCGACTGGGCCGTGGCCGGCGTCGAGCACCGCTACCCGTCGCCGGGTCCCGCCGCGGTGCGGGCCGGCGCTGTCCTGCTCGTCGCGGCCGGCCCCTGGCAGTTCACCCCGCTCAAGCACGCCTGCCTGCACCAGTGCCAATCACCCCTGGCCTTCCTCGCCGCCAGCGCCGCCCGGCTCACCCGCGGCCGGCTCGGGACCGTTCAGGCCGGGATCCGGCACGGTGGCTTCTGCCGGGCACCTTCGCAGCCTCGGGCGGCGGAAATAGGAGGTCATCAACCGCATGGGCCACAAGGCTTCAGCGGCAGAACAGCGGCAACCGCTGTGACCAACCCCTGCCAGTCCTAGTCTTGTCGTCCGCTGGCGGCATCTGAAAACGCTAGACCGCTTTTGGCTTCGTGTCGGAAAACGGGGAAATCGGCCCCTTAAAGGTAAATATTACGCGGGATGTTAACGCTGAAAATTCTGTGGCCGGTGAGAGGCGGTTTAGTGCTGGGAAAAGGCGGAAGCACCGCCTCGCGATGACGTGCGGGCGATTTGACATCCCCTGCCCCAGACGATAGGAAGAACAAAGGAAAGAAAGCACAGATGGTGCTATTCCCAAGCCTCAAAGGAGGCGCAGTCATGACGACGGCAACGAGGATGCACCTCGGCCAGATCGTCCAGTTCCGTGACCACCAGGGACTTATCAAGCCAGCGATGGTGACGGCCACCTGGGATTCCATTGACCCCGGCAAGGCCGAGGCTGAGGTACCGCCACTGCGGGCCGAGGACGAGCTTCACCTGACGGTGTTCAGCCCCTCGGGTGCGACCTACCCGCGGCACAGCATCAAGCACGGGCCCGGACCCGGCCAGTGGTCGCCCTTCTGAGTGCGCCCGCGGGTCCCTTCCCGGGGAGTCTTGCCGTGACGGCAAGGCTCCCCCTTCCTTCGCTGCGGATGGCATGATCCCAGCCGCCCACGCCGTGATCAGGCAATGCCGGGCTGCCCAGCGCGATGACGCCATGGAAACTGCTGTCCGGCAACGCGAGCGCAGTCCCGGGGCCGTAACCGGGCAAAACGGACGCCAGCAGGAGGGAAGCCCCTGAGTGGCAGAGGGTTCGCTCGGCCGCCCGAGGCGAACCTGCTGGGCGTGGCGACTACGGGGAACACGATGAGACCAAGACTGGCACCGACCCTGCCGCGGCACCGCAGGGGGAGATCTCAGGCTGTTGCAGAGCGAGGTGGCCAAGCGGCTGCTCTCTGGCCATCCCGGCGCGGCTGGCCTGCAATCGCCACCGACCGCACTCCCCGTGTCCTTGCGACCTGGTTTCACCGGACCGGCCGGGAGCTGGTGATGCCGACCTTCGTCTCGGCCCCCCACATCCGCCGACCCGCCGCCCGGCTGGCTGCCCTGCGCGCGCACCCGGACGTGGCCCTCACCATCGACACCGAATCCTTCCCGCCGATGGTGCTCAGCGTGCGGGGCCGGGTGTCGCTGACCGAACTGGATGGAGTGGCCGAGGAGTACCGGCTCGCGGCACGCCGCTGCCTGGCTGAAGAAGCCGCCGCGTCCTACCTCGCCGAGATTGATCAGCCGTCGCCGCCGCGTCCTACCTCGCCGAGATTGATCAGCCGTCACCAAGATGACGCGCATCGCAATGCAGCCGGCCTGGGTGGGAATGCTGGACTTCCAGCAGCGCCTGCCGGATGTGATGGGCGGCATCGCTGGTGAACGACGACCGAACAGGCCCAGGCCGTCGCGGCCGGGCAGCTGGCGCTGCCGTGGCTGGTGAGGGCAAGGGAAGGCCGGATCGTATGGGCTTAGCCATGCCCTCCGGCGGGCACTGCGGCGAACCGCGGCGGTTCCTGGGCGCGCGGCGCTGCAGGCGCTGTTCGGGGTGTACCTCGCGGGCCCTGCCCGGTGCCGTTGACCCTGCCGGATTACCTCCACGTGAACACCCAGGCCCGCTGAACGCGCGGCGGGCCGCGGAAGGTGGTGTCCTGGGCAAGAACCCGGCACTGCGGATGGCACGTGAACCCTGGCAAGGTAACGGCAGCCCGTACGCCGGTCGAGTTCCCTCAGCACCCGGCACCAGACCCGGAATGCCGGTGTTCTGCCGGTCTTCTGCCTGGCAGTGCTCCGGAGCGTTCGTGGAGTCTGGTGGAGGTGCCGGGATGGTCGGCGTTGCGGTACCCAGCTGACGGAGGTCCTCATGCGGATGGCCAGGCGCATGCCGGCTATCCGGCGCCCGGAGCCGTCCGCCGTGCCAAGCCGCAGGCGGCATCGTTGGTGAGGGACCATGGCGCCCGGTACCGGGATGTGCTGGCGGTGCGCGAGTACCGTGCGCTGTTTGCGGCCGGGCTGCTGTCGGTGGGCGGGGACCAGCTGGCGCGGGTGGCGGTGGTGGTTCTGGTCTACTCCCGGACCGGTTCAGCGCTGCTGGCGGCGGCAACGTTCGGGGTGAGCTACCTGACCTGGGTGGCCGGTGGCCCGGTGCTGTCCGCGGCCGCGGACAGGTTTCCCCGCCGCACGGTCATGGTCTGCTGCGATGTGACAAGGACCGCGGTGGTCGGGCTGGTCGCGGTGCCTGGCCTGCCGGTCGCTGTCCACCAACCGCCTGCTGGATTGGTATTTGCAGGCCGCCGACGCGGCTGCCCGCTGCTTGTATCCCACGCGGTTGCGGCTGCCGGTCCCGCCCGTAGCCGTCACGCCGCCGGTGCCGTCCTTTGCTGGCCGAGCCCCCGCGCTCGAATGGCTGGATGCCGAGCGGGCCACCCTGGTGGCTCTCACCCGCCACGCCGCCGAGGCTGGGCAGCAAAGGACCGCCTGGCTGCTCGCGGACACGTTGCGCGGCTACTTCTGGCTGCGCATGTGCCTGGTCGACTGGCTGGCCACGGCCCAGGCCGGGCTGGCCGCCGCCGAAGCCGACACCAACCTTCCGGCCCAGGCCGCGGCACTACTCAGTCTCGGTGACGTGTACCAAGACCGCGGCCAACACCACAAGGCAACCGACAGCTACCAGGCGGCGCTTTCCCGCATGCGCGAGATGGGCTCGCTGGAGGGCCAGGCGTCAGTGCTCAACAATTTGGGCATCATCCACGGCCGGGCCGGGCGGCTACGCGACGCCGAGGCCTGTTATGCCGAGGCGGCCGGGATCAACCGGCAGACCGGTTCGGTCACCGGCCTGGCGCTCAACCTCATCAACCTCGGACGGGTGTACCAAGAATCAGGCCAGCTCGAACGCGCCGCCAAATCGGAGGCGGACGCGCTCACCCTCGCCACTGACGCCGGGTTCGGCGCCGGCGCGGCCATCGCCACAACCAACCTCGGCGAGTTCCGTCATGCGCAAGGACAGCTCGGCGACGCCCTGGACCTGCTCACCCGCGCCGGCGACATGCTGCACGACATCGGGGACGTGAGGACAAAGGCAGACACCCTCCGCCTGCTCGCCCAGGTGCATGCCGACCTCGGCCGCCCCGATCAGGCCCTCAGAATGGCCCGCGCCGCGCACACCCTGGCCCGGGATGCCGGTGACGGCCAGGGTGAGGCGGACGCGCTCAACACGCTCGGGTTTCTGCTGCGAAGCCGCGGGGACTGGGCGGATGCAGCCGACCTGCACCAGCAAGCGCTGCGCCTTGCCCGCCACGCAGAGGGCCGCCACCCGGAGACGGTAGCCCTGATCGGCCTGGCCGAAGCGGCAGGCGCACAACCCGGCCAGATCGAGACAGCCCTAGAATGCGCGCACGACGCCCTGGCCCTCACCCGGGAGACCGGGTACGGCTGCCTGGAAGGGCAGGCCCTCGCCACGCTCGCCGGCGTGTACTGCAGCCGCGGGCGGGCTGACGAGGCCATCGACCATGCGTGGCAGGCCTTGCCCATCCTCCGCGAAACCGGCCTGCGCCTTCACGAAGCCCATTGTGAAGTCTTTCTCGGCCACCTCGTGTCCGCTCAGCGACCCGATGCGGCTCACACTCACTGGGGGCACGCGCTAACCCTGTTCACCGAGGCAGGTTCTCCGCAGGCCGGCCACGTGCGTGCCCTCCTCCACCATCTCGGCCTCCCGGCCCGTGACCAGAGGCGGGGAGGTTAGCCCGAAGTTACGTCAGCCGGGGTGCGTGAACCCCTGTCTTTCCAGGGGATGCACCATTTCGGGCGGCTTGGCTGGTGTCTGCTGCAGGACCGCCTAAGACCGCCCTGTTCGCCGAACTGGACAGCCGCAGCCCCGCGGCCACACGGGCCGGCGCGAACCGGCCTACCGGTGGCTCGTCGTGCCGGCAGACCGGGCTGGCGTCGACCGAGAGATGGGTGGCCGGCCAGCGGACAGCTGGCAGGCGTACACGACCGAGAACCTGTTCCAGTTCCTGCACCAGCTCGCGGCCATCATGTTGGTCGGTGGGCTGCTGGCTGTGAGCGCGGGCCTTTGCGCGAAACAGGACCGTCGGGTGCTCCGCCGGCTCCATGACGGTGGTGGGCAATTCACAACTGTGGAGAAGAAGCAAGAGAGCCAGGAAACCCAGGGAGGTCCCGTGAGAAAGATCGCAGCGCAGATGTAAATGTCCGTCGATGGCATCATGGAGGCGCCGGAGAAGTGGTCGTCGCCGTACTGGACCGACAACCACGAGAAGTACGCCTACCAGCGGCTTCGCGGAGGGCAACGATCCGGGCAAGCTGCAGCTCGCCGACGCCACGACATTCAGCATCGGAGTGGCCGTTCGCTCCTACAAGCCGGTCTGACCGGCTCTGCCGCGGGGCACGGTGCCAACCTGGGGCCGACAGACACCAGTTGTTCGCCAGCGACGCATTCCTGCTGGGCCGACTCACCTCGAAGGGCCGCGGGCGCCTAGCCCGGCATGGCCGCCGGGGAGGGATCGTACGCCGGATGAACATTGTGGCCCAGCATGTCGAACACTCCGACGCGGCTTCATGGAACAACTCACCTGCGCTCGCGGGTGACCTCGAGGAGAAGTCGTGTGCCTGAGGAGCAGCCCGACCATGACATCTTGACCTTCGGCGGCATCGCACTCATCCGGTCACTGATGACGGTCGGCCTCATCGACGAGTTCCGGCTTCAGGTTCATCCCGTCCTAGCTGGCAGCGGACCTGCCTGTTCGACTACGCGGTCTGCCGGCGAAGCTGACTCTTCGCCCAGGTCAAGTTGGTCGGCCGCAGGGTTGTTGATCTTACTTGCACGTCACACGCGGCACCGCCGCGTGGCCGGGGCACGGCCGTGAATAGCGGCACCATCGCGGCAGCGTAGGCCGACAGGCGTGCCTGGCTCGGTCTCACTGTGATCACCGTGCCGTGCGTCGCGTACTCGATGGACATGACCGGTGCTGAACCTGGCGGTCCCGCAGACATCTACTGCTTCGTCCTCGCCGGCCTGCCGGTGACGATTCCCCAAGCCCGCATGTCGTAGATACTGCTACGACTGACGCCGGGGAGGTCCCCCCTCACACGGCATCTTTGAACGGCCGATCAAGGCCCTGCCGGCGCCGGTGTAGGCGGCGGACATGCCCATCGCGCCCGCGGGAGCACAGTGCCGGGCGTGACCAGCCGGTGTGCGCGCAGCCTTCTGGGCAGGTGCCGGATCAGCGCGGCCAGGACGGCGCGGTCGGCCCAGTCCAGGCGGGGCCGAGGCTTGGTGCGGCGGCCCCGGTCCATCGCTGCAGCTCATAGGCCAGGCAGACTTCTGGCACCCCACAGGCGGCGCAGCTGCTCGGCGACGTGCTCGTCGTCGGTCCGCTGCCCGGGCTTCGGCTTGGAGATCTTGAAGGCGTACGAAGTGTCCATAGTACTTCTCAGGTTCTTCACCTGATCGCCGTCGATCTGCGCGAACCACGCGTAGGAATTCTCGTTACGCGTTCCCGTTCCGCAGCATTCTCCTGGCGATGGTCTGCGCCGCCGCCCAGTCACCGGCCGAGAGCGTGCGGACCACCTTCACCTTCGGGTCGCCGGGCTCGAACAGGCGGTCGCGGACCGGCTGCAGGAAGTCCTCGATGATCGCGCGGAGCCCGCGCGCACCTCGGTGGCCGGGCGCGACGTTGTTGGTCTCCCACACCGAGGCGTCGCCGAACAACTCGCCGATGGCGGCGTAGTCTCCGGCCTGTCCGCCCCCGCCACCTCCCGCCGTTAGCTGGCCGCGATGCTGGACCGGCTGGCCGTCGGCTGAGAAGGCTGCATGACCCCGGCGCGGACGCCAGCATCGGCGTCGGCGGCGCGGCCGGCAGTTGCTTGAGGACGGCGGGAGTGATGTGGCGGTAGGCGGCCGGGTCGACCGGCATGAGCCAGTGCCGCGCGCGCACCGCCGGGCTGATGTTGACGTGCAGGTCGCCGAGCACCTCGTCCACGTTGTGCAGCGAGAACGGGATGATCTTCCCGCCGCGGCAGTGGTGGGTGTCGGTGGCCGCGTCCATGAACGCAAGCTGGTCGACGACCTGCTGCCGCATCTGAGCTGGCTCGGGCAGGGCGACCGCGCCCGCTAGCTCCGCGGCGATCCAGACCGCGGCCATCTCGGCGTTGAGCGGGCTGAAGAACGAGGAGTTGTACCCGTTGAAGTACAGGTCGGGCGTGGCGACCGGGCGGATCTGCCGGTAGAGCATGAAGTTGCCGCGCTCGTCCAGCACCTGCCGCTTGACGTCGGCCGGGAGGAACGGCACGCCCTGCGTGAATCCGGTGGCGCAGACGATGAGGTCAGCGCGGAGCCGGGTGCCGTCGTCGAGCTCGGCGGCGGGCTGGCCGCCGTCGGCCAGCAGCCGGGTGATGGTCCGGTTCGGGCGGACGACGATGCGGCCGGCCGTCACGCCCTCGAAGAACCCCTCGGTGGCCAGGCCGATCGCCCCGCGCACGATGTCTTCCATGTGCCCCGGCGGCACCAGGCCGAGCCGCCTGAGCCCGAACTGGCGGACCGACGCCGACCCGATCGAGTTGATCATCTGGCCGCGCACGCCGTTCGCCGGGCCGTGCAGGAACTTCTCGGCGCCGCGCGGGCGCAGGTACTTGAAGAGCGCCTCGCCCATGCGGGTCAGCAGCAGCATCTTGAAGTTGACGAAACCGCCGATACGGCGCGGTACCTTCCACAGCAGGTGCCGGGCGATCACGTCGGTACTCGCCGCGACCTCGCTGACGGGCACGGTGATGTCGCAGGCCGATTTGCCGTAGCCGACGACCAGCACGTGCTTGCCCCGCGCCTGCTCCTCGTCGTTCAGCTCGGTACCGGGCAGTATCTTGCCGCCGGCCGCGGTGAATTCGGCCTCGCCTGGATAACTCGGCACGGCCGGCTCGCAGAACACCCCGTTGGCCACCACGAGCTTGTCGACGTGTTCGGCCGCGCCTGCCACGGTGATGGTCCAGCCCCCGCCGGGTGCCGGGACGGCCGACGTGACCTCGGTGGACAGCCGCAGCGCCGGGTCGAGGCCGAATTGGCTGGCATATGCCTCCAGGTAGGCCTGGACCTGCGCACCGGTCGGCCACTCGGGACAGCCGCGGGGCATCGGGAAGTCCGATAGCGAGTACTGCGCCTTCGGGCTCTGCGTGGTCAGTCCCGGGTACCGGCGGGTGCGGCTCCACACGCCGCCGACGTCGGGTGCCTTGTCGTAGACAACGACCTCGTGTCCGGCTTCCTTGAGCACCTTCGCGGTGGTCAGCCCGGCGACGCCGGCGCCGACGATCCCGACGCGCATGGTCAGCTCACCTCGGGCGGAAGCTGCAGCATGATCCCGAAATCGGCCATGATCCGCTTTATCTTGCTGATGTCCTTCGGGCCCGGCGGCATGTCGGCGAGCGCCTGATAGTAGCCTTCCAGGCCGGCCGGAGACACGACCGATATGACGCGGGACTCCTCGTCATAGGTGTTGCGGAACGTGTGCACGACGTCCCGCGGCAGGTAGAGGTAGTCGCCGGTGCCGAGTGTGAAGTCCTCGCCGCCGAGGTAGACGTCGAGCTTGCCGGCCAGGCAGATGAACGACTCGTCCTCGCGGGTGTGGATGTGGGCCGGGGGCCCGTCGGTCCGGGGTGGGATGGCGTACTCGAACAGCGAGTACGCGTCGCGCGTGGACTTGCCGTTGGTCTTCATCGTGATGCCGAGGCCGATCGCCGCGATCTGGTGCCCTTCCCGCGAGGGCAGCACATATCCGCCGCCAAGAGTCATCGCCGCCTCCTTGTGTCGCAGACCGGGCCGCTCACCGCGCGTTCCGGGTGGTTAATGTCACAGCGTGCGGCGCCGCAACCGGCGCCGCAACGATGTGTCTCACTCAGCGGGACTGCACTCGGGGGCGGCTGTAGGCGCGGGACGCCGCGGCGGCCGCCAGCCGCACCGCCGGCCCGATGCGGTCGGCCCGGACCAGCTGGCTGGGGCCAGTGACCGACAGTGCCGCGGCGACGTCGCCGGACGGGCCGAAGATGGGCGCGGCCACGCAGCTGACGCCGATGTTGCCCTCCTCGCGGTCGATCGCCCAGCCGCGCTCGGGCACCGCCGTCAGCTCCCGCATGATGGCGACTCTGCTGGTCAGCGTGCGCGGGGTGCGGCGGGCCAGCGGCCCGGCCAGCGCGGCGTCAATGGTCGGCGGCTGCGAGTACGCGAGGATCGCCCGGCCCAGCGCCGAGCAGTACGCGGGGATCATGCCCCCCACTTGCGACAGCATCGGCATGGCCCGGTGCCCGGTGATCTTCTCCACCACCAGGACCTGCGTATCGTCCAGCACGCCAAGCTGCACGGTGATCTTCGTGGCCTGATGCAGATCCTGCAGGAACGGAAGCGCCGCCTCGCGAAGCTCCAGCCGGATCGGCGCCAGGCTGGCGATCTCGAACAGCCGGTTTCCGATGCGATAGCGGCCGCCGGGCTTCTCCAGCCAGCCGAGCCGGATCATCCGGTCGGCGGTCCGGTGCGTGGTCGAGCGGGGCAGGCCGCACCGGGCGACCAGGGCAGCCAGCGTGAGTTCCCGGTGGGCGGCGTCGAAAGCAGCGAGGATCGCCGCCGCCCGGTCCAGCCCGCCCTCCCGCAGCGTATCGTCCCGCTGAGTGGGACTCATCGTTGGTTCCGCGGGGTCATACCGGTCAGGCTAAGCCCAGCACCGCATCACGCACGAGTCCCAGGGAGGCCGTCATCACCGTACCGACCGCGCTGATCGGCGGCGGGGCCACCGGCATCGGCTTCGCGATCGCCAGGCGCCTGGCGCCGACGCACCGCGTCGTCATCACCGGCCGCCATCCAGAGCCGCTCGAGAAGGCGGCGGCAGCGCTGCGGGAGTGGACCGAGGCCGCGGTCGGCACCCTGGTCAGCGACATCGCCGCGGCGGACGCGGCGGCAGCGATGGACGCGGTGACCGCCAGGTATGGCCCGCCGGACGTGCTGGTCCTCAACGCCGGCGGCCCGCCGCCCGGCCGGATCCTGGACGTCGCCGACGAGGCCTGGCGAGCCGGTGCCGAGCTGCTCCTGCTCGGGCCTCTGCGGCTGGCCCGGCTAGCGCTGCCGGGCATGGCGTCCCGCGGCTTCGGCCGGCTGGTGTTCGTGACCTCCACCGCGGTCCGCCAGCCCCAGCCGGACCTGGCCGTCTCGGTGGTGCTGCGGGCGGCGGTCACCGCCGCCGCCAAGCTGCTGTCCCGGGAGTATGCCGCCGACGGCGTCACCGTCAACTGCGTCGCCCCAGGGGCGACCGACACCCAGCGGCGCCGCGAAGTGCTGGCCGGCCGGGCCGCGCGGACCGGCCGGGCGCTCGCCGAGCTGGACGCGGAGGACACCGCCGCGGTCCCGGCCGGCCGCCCCGGCACCCCGGACGAGGTCGCGGCGGCGGTCGCGTTCCTGGCGTCGGCCGACGCCGGCTACGTCAACGGGACCGTGCTCACCGTCGACGGAGGAAGGACCGAGACGTTCTGATGGGGCTCTCTGGCGCAGGCTTCGACATGGCCGACTTCCTGGGCGCGATCAGCGGCACGGTCCGCCCGGGCACCGCCCGGCCGGTCGTGGTGCACGCCGCCGAGCTGGAGACGCTCCCGGCCGGGCAGGTCCACAACCCGACCACGCTGGCCATCGCCGGGCGGCTGCCGACCGTCACGTTCGAGCTGTTCCGGCAGACGATCCCGGCTGGCCAGAGCTCGGACATGCAACGGCACCACCACGAGACGGTGCACTGCGTCCTCGCCGGCCACGGTCACAGCGACATCGAGGACGACACGGTCACGTGGGCGGCCGGCGACTTCATCTACACGCCACCGTGGACCTGGCACCGCCACTTCAACGACTCGGCCAGCGAGCCGGTCGAGTTCCTCACCATCGAGAACTCCCGCCTGCTGCAGGTGCTCGGCGTCGGCCGACGGCAGAGCGCCGACCTGTGCACCGTCGCCGAAGCCCGCGCCCGATTCCCGGAGGACCAGCCATGAACGATCTGCCCGAGCACATCAGCATCTGGGGCGAGCTAGCCGACACCGACCACGAGCTGCGCCACATCGACGTGCATGGCGTGCGCACCCGGGTGCTGCGCGCCGGATCCGGCCCCGGCCTGGTGCTGCTGCACGGCACGGGCGGCCACCTCGAGGCCTACGCCCGCGACATCGCGGGCCTGGCGGCGGACTTCCGCGTCACCGCCTACGACATGGTCGGCCACGGCTGGTCCGACCTGCCGGACCGGCCGTACACCATCGACGTGCTCACCGATCACCTGATCGGGCTGATGGACGCGCTGGATATCGGCACCGCGCACCTGTCCGGCGAATCGCTGGGCGGCTGGGTCGCCGCGTGGGCCGCCGCGCACTACCCCGAGCGGGTCGGCCGGCTCGTGCTCAACACCCCGGGCAACATCGCCAACAAGCCCGAGGTGATGGCCCGGCTGCGGGAGAGCACGCTCGCCGCGGTCCGCGACCCGAGCGACGCGACCGTGCGCCGCCGGGTCGAGTTCCTGTTCCACCACACCGAGATGGTCACCGACGAGCTGGTCAACCTGCGCCGCGCCGTCTACAGCCGGCCCGGTTTCCTGCGCGCGATCAGCAACGCGCTCGTGCTGCAGGACCCCGAGATCCGCAAGGACTTCGCGTGGGATCCCGGCTGGGTCGGCAAGATCGGCGCGCAGACGCTGCTGCTGTGGACCGACCACGATCCGACAGGCGGCCTGGACGAGGCGGCGATGCTGCTGGACTGGCTGCCCGACGCCCGGCTGTACGTCATCGAGGATGCCGGCCACTGGCCGCAGTGGGAGAAGCGCGAGGAGTACCTGCGCGTGCATCAGGACTTCCTGCTGCGCGGCGCGGTCGGGGAGGCGGCGCTGAGTGGGGATACACCGTGAGCGAGATCGTCGGCATGGTCGGCATGTCGCACTCGCCGTTCGCGACGATGCTGCCGCCACCGAGCGCCGCCGCGCCGGGCGGCCGGTTCCTGGCCGACGCGTCCCGGGTCGCCGCGGCGGTCGGCGCGCTGGCCCCCGACGCGCTGGTGGTCATCGGGCCTGACCACTTCCACGCGAACTTCTACGACGTGATGCCGCCGTTCGTGCTCGGCGTGGCGGAAGCTGAGGCCTTCGGGGACTTCGGCAGCCGCCGGGGCCCGCTGCCGGTTGCGTCAGCACTTGCCTGGTCCATCCACGACGGGCTGGCCCGCGACGGGTTCGACGTGGCCCTGTCGTACGCGCTCACCGTCGACCACGGCATCGTGCAGAGCTACGACATGGTCCGCGGCCGGGCTGACATTCCGCTGGTCCCGCTGGTCCCGCTGGTCGTGAACACGGCGGCGCCGCCACTGCCGTCGATGCCCCGCTGCGTGGCGCTCGGCCGGTCGCTGGGCGCGGCGATCCGGGTCGCCGGCGCCGGGCGGGTGCTGATCGTGGCGAGCGGCGGGCTGTCACACTGGCTGCCGTCTAACGACCCGCGCGACGAGTCGGTCCCGGCTGAGCGCCGCGCCGCGGTGATCCACGGCCGGCGCGACGTGCGGGCCTTCTCGGCCGCCCGCGAGCCGGCTGTCCGCTCCCTGGCCGGAAACCCGGACGCCCCGGTCAACGCGGCCTGGGACTCCTGGTTCCTCAAGCAGCTGGTCACGGCCGACCTGGACCCGGTGACCGACCTCGGCGACGAGGGGCTGGAGGAACGCGCTGGCAGCGGTGGCCACGAGATCCGCACCTGGCTCATCGGCTTCGCCGCGGCCGCCCGGCCGCTGGTGTGGACGAGCTACGAACCTGTGCCGGAATGGGTTACCGGCATGGGTATCGGCACGACTTTCGAGGTGGCCTGATGCCAGTCGCGGTACTGTCCCTGGATACGTCCGCCGCCATGGCGCTGGGGCGGCTGGCCGGCGCCCGCGCCACCGGCCGTCCCTGCGCGCCCGTGCGCACGCTGCTGCCGGACGGCGACATCGGCGCCGCATACGCGGTCCAGGCCGCCTGGGTCGCCGGCCAGGTCGCGGCCGGGGACAGCGTCGTCGGCCGCAAGATCGGCCTTACCAACCCGGCGGTGCAGGCTCAGCTCGGCGTCGGCCAGCCCGACTTCGGCACGCTGCTGTCTACGATGGCCTGCCCGCCGGGCGAACCCGTCGACATCGGCCGGCTGTTGCAGCCGAGGATCGAGGCAGAAGTCGCGTTCATCCTCGAAAGCGATCTGGATGGTGCGGACATCAGCCCGGACGACGTGCTCGCCGCGACCGGCTCGGTCGCCGCGGCGCTGGAGATCGTGGACAGCCGCATCGCTGGCTGGGACATCTCCATCGTCGACACCGTCGCCGACAACGCCTCGTCAGGGCTGTTCGCGGTGGGGCCGGAGCGCCGTCCGCCCGGCGGCCTGGACCTGACGGCGTGCCCGATGCGGCTGCGGCGCGGCGAGGAGGAGGTGTCCACCGGATCCGGCGCGGCCTGCCTCGGCCACCCGGCCGTCGCGGTCGCCTGGCTCGCCGCAGCCGCCCGGTCGTACGGCCAGCCGCTCCGGGCTGGCGAGATCGTGCTGTCCGGAGCCCTCGGGCCCATGGTGCCGGTCCGGGCGGGTGACCGGTTCACGGCCGAGATCGGCGGGCTGGGCCAGGTGACGGCGTGGTTCGACGGAGACCCGCGATGATCGGCGCGGGGGTCATCGGGTCCGGCAACATCGGCACGGACCTCATGATCAAGCTGCTGCGCGGCGGCGGCCCGCTGCGGATGCGCGCGATGGTCGGCATCGACCCCGCCTCGGACGGGCTGGCCCGCGCGGCCCGCCTTGGCGTGGCGACCACCGCCGATGGCGTCGATGGGCTGCTGGCCCTGCCCCGCTTCGGCGAGATCGGGGTGGTCTTCGACGCGACGTCGGCGTCGGCGCACGAGGCCAACGCCAAGGCGCTGGCGCCTTACGACGTCCGCGTCGTCGACCTGACCCCGGCCGCGCTCGGGCCGTTCGTCGTGCCGGCGGTCAACATCGATGCGCACCGCCAGGCGCGCGAGGTCAACATGGTGACCTGCGGCGGCCAGGCCACCATCCCAGTCGTGGCCGCGGTCGCGTCGGTGACCCCGGTCGCGTACGCGGAGATCGTTGCGTCGATTTCGTCCCGGTCTGCCGGGCCAGGGACCCGGGCCAACATCGATGAATTCACCGAGACCACGGCCCGGGCGGTCGAGACCGTCGGCGGCGCGCGGCACGGCAAGGCGGTCATCGTCCTCAACCCGGCCGAACCGCCGCTGATCATGCGCGACACCGTGTACTGCCTGGTCGCTGCGCGGGACGCGGATGTCCGCGCGGCCATCGCAGAGGCCGTTACCCGAATGGTCGCCGACGTGGCCGGCTATGTGCCGGGGTACCGGCTCAAGCAGCCGGTGCAGGTCACCGAGATCGACGGTGACGTGACCACCCTCGCCGACGGCGTGACGCACAAGGTCACGGTCCTGCTGGAGGTCGAGGGTGCCGGGGACTACCTGCCCGCGTACGCAGGGAACCTGGACATCATGACCTCGGCCGCGATCCGGGCCGGTGAAAGGCTGGCCGTGCGATGAGCCTCTACATCCAGGACGTCACGCTGCGCGATGGCATGCACGCGACCCGGCACCGCCTTGCGCCGGAGCGGGCTGCGGTGATCGCCGCCGCGCTCGACGCCGCGGGGGTCGACGCCATCGAGGTGGCCCATGGCGACGGGCTGGCGGGCACGAGCGTCATCTACGGCCCGGGCAGCCATACCGACGGCGACTGGATCACGGCGGTTGCCGCCGCGATCACCCGCGCCCGGCTCACTACCTTGCTGCTGCCCGGCATCGGCACGATCGGCGACCTGAAGCGCGCATACGCGCTCGGGGTCCGCTCGGTGCGGGTGGCCACGCACTGCACAGAGGCGGACATCGCCGCCCAGCACATAGCCACCGCCAGAGACCTCGGCATGGACGTCGTCGGATTCCTCATGATGAGCCACATGGCCGAGCCGGCTTTCCTCGCCGCCCAGGCCGCCCTCATGGAGACATACGGCGCGCACTGCGTGTACATCACCGACTCCGCCGGTCACCTGACACCGCGCGGCGTGCATGACCGCGTCCGCGCCTACCGCGACGCGCTCGACCCGGCCACCGAGATCGGCATCCACGCCCACGACAACCTCTCCCTCGCAGTGGCCAACTCGCTGGCCGCGGTCGAGGCGGGCGCCGTCCGGGTGGATGCCTCGCTCGCCGGGCACGGCGCGGGCGCAGGAAACTGCCCGCTGGAAGCGTTCGCCGCGGCCGCCACGCTGGACGGCTGGGAGCACGGCTGTGACCTGTTCGCCTTGCAGGATGCCGCCGACGACCTGGTGCGGCCGTTGCAGGACCGGCCGGTGCGCGTCGACCGGGAGACGCTGACCCTCGGCTTCGCCGGGGTGTACTCCAGCTTCCTGCGCCACGCGGAAGCTGCCGCCGCCCGGTACGGCGTCGACGTGCGCACGCTGCTGCTGGAGGCTGGGCGGCGCAAGCTGGTCGGCGGCCAGGAAGACCTGCTCGTCGACCTCGCCCTCGACCTGACCGCCCGGCCCGTTACCTCAGCGCGGTGAGGCACCGAGCCCGCGTGCTGCGGCTACGGCCGTACCCAGGCCCACCAGTCCCACGTGGCTCCGGTCAGCGGGCTGGGATGGTAGCTGGTGAACTGTGCCAGGCCGAGTCCGAAGCTGCTGACCACCTGGTTGAGGCTGTCCCGCTCGGCTGCTGCCACGTCGAGGGGGAGGGGATCAGCGAGCGCGAGTAGCAGCAGGGAGAACGCTGCACGGACAGCGTGGCGGCCACCAGGTTCCGGCGGGGCGGAGTTTGATCACGACCATGCCGCCGGCGGCCGCCCCGGTGGAGTAAGCGGCCACGATGAAACCCCAGCTTCGGGCGCCACCGAGGTGGCAGTGAGCGACCCGTGGCCCGAGCACGTTGATGGTGGCGGCTGAGACCGCGAACTGCGCCACCATGATCCAGAGCCAGCGTCGCGAGGTGAAGTCCTGCCAGCCTTCACGCAGGTCGTGTAGCAGGCTCGGTGCTTGCGCGGACGGCAGGCCCGGGAACTGCATGCCGATCCGCAGCGCCCCGGCGCCGGCGAAGCTCGCGGCGTCGATCGCTAGGCCCCAGCCGGGTCCGGCGAGGAGCCCGCCGAGTGCCGCGCCGCCAATCTGGGCGGCGTTGCGCCCGGTCCGGTCCAGTGATTGGCCTGCGGCCGCTGGCCGGCTGGCACGGTCTGGGGGAGCAGGCCCTGGGCGGCGGGATAGTAGAAGCCGATGCCAACGCCGCCTGCCGCGGCCAAGGCGCGAGCTGCCAGACGTGGGCGTGGCCGGTGAAGACCAGCGCCGCCGAGGTGCCCTGCGCGAATGCCTGGAGCGCGTTAGCCGCCACGATCACCTGACGACGGGCAGCCAGTCGGCGATCACGCCGCCGAGAAGCAGGAAGGCGATAGGGGAACCAGCTCGGCCGTCGCGACGTATCCGAGATCGCTAGCCGTGCCTCCGATCCGCAGCACCGCGAACGGGATCGCCACGAGGGAGACCGCAGACCCGCCGGCGGAGATGATGTTGCATGCGGCCAGCAGCCGGAAGTTACGGCTGCGCAGCGGACTTAGCAGCAGAGCCCTGCCCGCGCCGGAACCGTCCATCATCAGCTGCCCCCGCTTGTCCTGGGTGCTTGCGCTGCGGCGGGGCCCGGTGAATCCGTGCCTGCGTGCGCGCCGGCTGGTCAGATGGTCATCGTTAGCTGGTCAAAGGCTGTGAGGATCAGGTGGCGGGCCGGGACGTCGGTCGTGAGTTCATAGTGGCCGCGGCGGAGATTCTGGACAAATGCGTGACCGGCAGCCAGGATCCGCGCGGACCGGTGACGCTTCAGTCCGCGCATCGGCCGCAGCCGCGCTTTCAGCCGGCCGTGATCAGTCTCGATCGGGTTGTTCGCATACCGCTCGACGGTGTGCAGCGCTGAGGGGATCAGCTCGTCCAGGACCCGCGGATAAGCAGCGGCCCGGTCAGTGGTGACCTGGGCCGGGATCGTGCCCGCGCGCAGCGCGCAGGCAAAGAAACGCCGAGCCGCAGCCAGGTCACGGCGCTGGGACACCAGCACGTCGATGACCTGGCCGTGCTGGTCAACCGCCCGGTAGAGGTAGGCCCGCCGGCCGGCGATCTTCACGTACGTCTCATCGGCGAACCACCGGTCCACGGGCGCATGCCGGGAGAACCGCGCCCGGAACGCCCTCCGGGCACGGAAAAACGCTGGTGCTAGACGTTAAAGACAATCTCGTGAGGGCTGGAGATAACGTCAGCGAACGACGCCAGCGCACTCACCAGGTACACCATCACGTGCGGCGGGAGCTTCCCATCCGACCGCCTCGCCTCCTTTGCCTGCCGCCGCGACCGCGTCATCAACCGCATCCCGCGGCACGAACGCGGCCAGCACGCCCAGAGAAACCCAGTCCGTCAGCCGGCCGCCAGCCACCACGCCATTGCCTGCCATAGGCCGCGATAATGCCGGCCACCTGCCAGAACACCACGGAGCGACACACCCTTGAAACCAAGATCAACTTAGGCTGAGTGGCATTGGGCCTGGTATGCCGTAACGGTTAGAGTTATGGTTATTCCGGTATTGCCAATCGGCCGTTCCGGAATGGAGGGGTCGCCATGCGGATGCGCCAGTTAGTCGCTATTATCCCGGTGCCGGCCTGCGCTGTATTGCTCATGACCGCCGGGTCGGCGGGTGCGACAGGGGCGGGACCCAACGGCGTCGCCGCGGCGTCAGGCCAGGTGCATGCCGCGCGCGCCGCGCAACCGGCCGCCGCCCCGTCTGGCCTGGCGTTACCAGGCCTGCGGCCGGGCGCGTCCGGCCCGGCCCGCCGCGTGCTCGATGACGTGCTCAGCGGCGACTCCTGCACGACACAGCCCGACAACCCGTCGATCACGAGTGCTTGCGTGGCGGTCGGTTTCTTCGCCGGCGGAACGTCAGTGGACGGGTTGCTCGAGTCCTCGTTCAACGGCACGTGGGGCGCCAATACCTTCGGCAGCGCGGGGATTGCCACCTTTCCCCTCAGCGTTTCGTGCGTTCCGCAGCAGTCCGACATTCCGACCTGCGTCGCCGTCGGCGAGCATTTCGGCAACTCCAGGTTCCCTGCGCAGCTCGTCGCGACCGGCGGTGCCAACGGGTTCAGCCCGGTCGTCGGCCGCAATCCGAAGGGCGCCAGGTGGTCGGTGCTCAGCGACGTTTCGTGCGTGAGCGCGACATTCTGCATGCTGGTGGGCGTGGCAGGGCCGCGCAAGCCGCCCGCGCCGTCGCATGCTACGGCCTATCGCTGGACCGGCAGCGCCCTGCATGCGCTCAAGGTTCCCGCGCCGGCTCATGCCAGGGAACCTGAGCTGATCTCCGTCAGCTGCCCGACGGCAATGAGCTGCATGGCGGTCGGCCAGTACCTGAGCAGGGCTGGCAGGTTCCTGCCGTATTCGGCTCTGTGGACGAGCGGCTCGTGGCATGTGCGAACGGCCAGGGCGATTCGCGGCAAGCAAGGCACTACTTTCGAGGCCGTGTCCTGCGCCGCCGCCGGGGCATGCATCGCGGTCGGGCTGGCCTGCCCCAGGGTGGCGACCTGCCTCAACGAGGCCAACACGGCCGCACTCGGTGCGACCGCCTTCGCCGAGCGGTACGCACACGGTCGGTGGACGCTGCTCCGCATCGCAGCCGAACGCCGGTCCGCGTTCTTCGGCGTGTCCTGCCCGGCCACGTCCTCGTGCGTGGCCGCGGGCGAGCACGGCACCAGGTCGCTGATCGAGGCGTGGAACGGCAGGTCCTGGCATGTCCAGGCCGTGCCGAGGACGGCGGCGCCGCTGACGACCGACGTGCTGTTCCATGTCTCATGCGTGACGCCGGCGATCTGCACGGCCGTCGGGTCCCGGCACAATCCGTCGGTCCGCTTCTCCTTCCGCACGCTGGCGGTGGGCTGGAACGGATCATCGTGGAGCATCCAGCAGACCATCAACCAGTAGCCGGGCGGGCAGTCCTGGCTGCTCCCAGCCGTGCCCGGGTGCGGCTGAGAGCCAGATTTCAGGAGAGACCTCATAGCGAATCAGGTCGTCTATCCCATCGTATACGTGCAAGGTGCGCGCGGCGGGGTGCCGTGCTCGATGACAATTAGCGCGTAGATGCGGCGGAGCAGGATGGTGTCGACGTGGACGAAGTCGGCGGCGAGGATGCCGCGGGCCTGCAAGGTCAGGAATTGCTTCCAGGTCGGCCGGTACGGCGGGGCGCCGGGCTGATGCCAGCGTCGTGAAGGATCTGCCAGATCGTGGACGCCGCGATGGAATGGCCGAGCCGGACCAGTTCGCCCTGGATGCGTCGGTGTCCCCAGGTGGGGTTGTCACTGGCGATGCGGATCACGAGCTGGCGGATCCCGGCGGCTGTGGCCGGCCGTCCGGGGCGCCGGCGGCTGGTGTAGTCCCACTTGCGGGCGACGAGGCGGCGGTACCAGGCGAGTATGGTCGCCGGAGTCACAGCGAACACCTGACGCCACTGGTGGCGGGGGATCAGCCGGGACAGCGCCGCGAGCCACAGCCGGTCAGCGGGCTCATATATGGTCCGGCCGGCCTGGCGGCGCAGCACCGCGATTTCGTGCCGTAGTGCCAGTAGCTCGGCGTCTCTCGATGTCTCCCGCCGGGTCAGTAGCATCAGGCAACCGAGCAGGCAGCGCGCTAAGATCCTCGCCCATAAGCTGCGCAGGACCACGAAAAATCCTCTCGTCCAGCAAATCCTCGACGACGGTATTCGGGAACGTCGCCTGCGAACCGACCTGTTCGGGACAGGAGAAGCCCGCCGAAGAGGGCGTGGTTGACCATGATCGCTTCGCCGAGAGCAAGAGGTACCTCGATGTAGCGGTAGTGGAGCACGTCACCGGCTGAGTCTTGCCGGATCTCGTCGTAGACCTGGTGGCTGTTGCCGAAGTTGCGGTAGTCGGCAGGCCGAAGCTCATGGACTGAGGCGATTGCATCTTCGTTTCCGGGGAGGTAAGACAGCGCCTGCCTGTGTTCGATGTACTCGTCGGCGTCCTTGGACGCACCACGCCGGGCGAGCAGCGCCAGACAGCCGAGCAGGAGGCGGACGAGCAGGTAGGCGACCGAGAAGATCATCCAGCGATGATCTAATCCGGAGGACGGCACCGGCAACAGAGCAGGTCAGAGGCAAGATCGTGTAATCGAGCCCCACAGCTGTCCGCTGTCCGCGATCCGCGGTCCGCGATCCGCGGTCCGCAACGACCTGACAGCCTCCGGGTTCACCGTGACCACTGTCCCCCTGACGGCTCTGGGCCGGCGCGAGGACGGCAGCCCGAAGGCCCGGCTAGTCCTCGCACGCACAGCCGGCACGCCCTTAAGTACTTCGTACGCCGCTGGACTGCATCAGATCGCGGTCTCCGTCCTGCCGCGCAGGAACGCTGGTCAGGACAGTCCGATTGTGTGTTCTGACACAGGCGAGATTTTCGGCACGAACAGCGTAGCCAGCGTCACGAACCTGCAGGTCAGGAGGGTTACGACAGTTTGGGCGATACAGGCACGCCATCGCGCGGGATCGATCAGCCACACGTGTGGTTGCCAGCAAATATTCGCTGACATATATTTGTGGACGAGTAATGGAGGGAGGCGACTCTGATGGCCGCGAAGCGCAAAGTTGACAACTTGATGGCCCTGGCGGTACTGGCCACCGTCGTTCAGCGGCCGATGCACCGCTACGAGATCGCGTCCCTGATGCGCGCCCGAGGCAAAGACCAGGACATGGACTTCAAGTGGGGCTCGCTCTACACCGTCGTGCAGAACCTGGCGA
>WNFX01002195.1_pt1 | contig 25643 bp, 18 predicted proteins | sample 5400111 | NCBI WGS metagenome assembly WNFX01 (sample SAMN13153363, study PRJNA577476) | soil metagenome | isolation source: 40 cm soil or saprolite under grassland replicate 1 | place: USA:California | collected 2016-06-15
GCCCATTGGAGACGACGCCCCACATGTGGGCTTCAGAACGGTTCAAGAGTTCCTGTACCAGGCTGTGTGGGCTGCTGCGCGCCGCGCCTGCTATGCCCCTGCTAAAATGATCGAGGTCCACCTTGAAACTGACCAGGTGAATGGGCGTATGCTGCCAGCCATGCGAGACGGGATAGCTTTTGTCGCCGATCTCGATGGCTCTGGACGTGAGCAGGCGACCGTAGCCCAGTTCCGAACAGAGGGGCAACAGCCAGCGTTCCCGCGTCAGCGTGGTGCCCGCGTCATTCACAGGCAGTTTCTCCCTACCCGTTTTGAATGCTGTCCACGCTGCGAGCAGGCGGTTCCACGCGCGGTTGATGGCCTCGTTGAGCTTCTCTCCCGACAGGTGATAGGCTTCGGGCGTCAGCCCGCCCAAGGTTGTATCGCCCTGGGCAACCCGCTGGAGCAGGTCTATGGGGAGGATGGCGCCTTCGCTGCGCACGGTGGTGAAGACGGTCTGCTGGCCTCGTCTGTTGACTGCCATTTATTGTTCCCTCGTAAGAATCAAGATAAGGATCGTCGAATTCCAGGACACCCCATTGGCGTCAAGGAACACCAAAATGCGCGGCGGGCCGCATGCAGGGCGACCACAAGTGTCGCCCAATAGGCATCAATCTAAGTAACCTCCCCGTGTCATCCTGAGCGCAGCGAAGGATCTCGTCCTCATCGGCCAGGATCATCCTCCTTGCCATGCTTCACTCAAATCTCGCCACTCAGGATTGATGGACTCGATCAAGGCCATCTTCTTTACGCGCACCCAACCCTTGATCTGCTTCTCCCGCGCGAGAGCAGCGTACACGTCGGACGTCTCTTCAAAGTACACTAAGCGTGTAATTTGGTATGTGCTGGTAAAGCCTGCCACCAGGTGATGCTTGTGTTCGTACACGCGCCGCTGTAAGTTATTGGTGACGCCCGTGTAGAGTGTTTTTGAGGCATTCGTCATGATATAGACGTAGTAGTGCTTCATCTCCTGGCGCCTTTCGCTGTTTTCTCTTGGTATCAGATCAAATCCGATTGATTACTGTCTCTTTGTGTCATAGCGAGTTGGCCTCTGGGGCTAGTTGTGTCCGACACTCTACATTGTCACCCTGAGCGCAGCGAAGGGTCTCTCGTGAGGGGCACAGAGATGCTTCGCTTCGCTCAGCATGACATTGTATGGATTACCCACATCGTCACTTGGTCAGGGCCAGCACATCGTAGCCAGGCATCGATGCGTGGGGCCGCCACCAGAGGCCGAAAAACGGATCTCGGTGGGCTACGATGTGGTGACCTTCCGGGGGTCACGATGTGGGTAATCCATACATGACATTCCCGGTTTTGGTTGTTCCCCCGCGCGATGATGAATTTTAACGAACAAGATCGGTCAGGTGCTGTCACCCTGAGTGAGCCGCAGCTCTGAGCCCTTCGCTTCGCTCAAGGGTAAACTCCGCGAAGGGGCAGCGAGGCATCTCTGTGCCCCCTCACGAGAGACCCTTCGCTGCGCTCAGGGTGACACAGTCATAGTGAGATTGCAACATTTAGAGTCACTAATTCTCACGAGAGACCCTTCGCTGCGCTCAGGGTGACACGTATTCCCGATGGTGCTGGTTAAACTTCATAATCGCGCAGCTACGCCTTTATCTTGTTCTGTTAACTTGACGCCCCTACATTTATACTGTCATACATCCTTCCCCTACATCTTCGGCAAATAGACATAGACCCCCAGGATATCCAGCGGCAACTGCGGCTCTACGCGGTAGCGCACGCCGCGTATCTGCGAGGCGCTGCGTACCCGGCGATGTGCGTTGAGCAGCTCCTCGCCGCGTTGCTGCGCTACCTGGTTGAGATGCGGCTGCAGCACCTCGAACTCATCGAGCATGGTTTGCAAGAAATGCCGCGCTTCATCAGGGGTGACATTGGCCTCTGCCTGGGCCTGCAGGAGCTGTTCGATGGCCTGGCTGTCGTCGAGCCACTGCGCATTGCGTGGTGAGCCGGCGAAGGCAATGACCTGGCAGTCCTCCGCTAAAAGTGGCCGCTCCTCCGCGCCGCGCTGCGTGACGATATGGAAGCGCAGGCGCACCAGTAAGAGCGTCGTGCGGCGTGAGACCTGGCCGGTGCGGATCACCCCGCAGCGGCGGGCGACGCTCTCGCCTATGGGATCAAGCGCGGCATCCATCACATAGCCTGCCAGTCCTTCGACTACCGGGTGTGTGCGGTTCAGGTAGAGCTCTCCTGCGCGCACCGGTAGTTCAAAGCGCGCCTTAAGACGGGTGAGATTGCCCACCGCGTCGCGCAAGGCACGCGGCGCCTCGCCCAGGTCAACGTGCAGTTCACCTGTACCGTTCGAGGAGACTGTGGCTCCATAGGTGGCGAAGGCTGCTTTCGTGAATGTGGCGACATCCACGCCGGAGCCGATGGCGCGCTGTACCGCTTGCAATTCTGCCGCCACTTCGTCCACTTTGATGGCTTCCTGGGCGAACATTGTGCGCGAGCGCTTCTCGCGTTCTGAGACGGCATCCCACTGCTTGAAGAGGTCGTCGCGCTCCTGCTGCCACATGTCCTCCAGTCCCGGCAGGAGAAGCTGGGCGCTTTGCGCGTTGCCCGCGTTTTCGCGCAGCAGCAGTCCTTCAAAAATGGCTTCGATCACCTGGTCGGTGTCGATGGGAACGGGCACCGAGATGCCCAGCGAGCTGCGAATGGTGCGGTGCTTGCGAATGAGCACGTCCAGCACAATGCCGTCGATCTGGTTGTCCAGTCCATAGTAGGTCACCGCACGCACCTGCTGGCTCGGCTGCCCATAGCGGTCTACGCGGCCTTCGCGCTGTTCATGGCGTGTTGGGTTCCAGGAGAGATCATAGTGGAGCACGGCGTTGAAATACTCCTGCAGGTTGATGCCCTCACTCAGGCAATCGGTGCACACGAGCACGCGCTGGGGCGATTTCGCTAGCTCAAGGATGCGGTTTTCGCGCTCGACGGGCGGCAGCAGTCCCGTTATTGCATCCACCTGCACGCTCTTCGGCAGGCGCTCGCGCAGGGCCTGGGCGACATATTCCGCCGTGGGAATAAAGCGGCAGAAGAGGATGGGCTGAAAGCCATCTTTGACCAGGGCTTCGGCCAGCTTGATGGCTTTTTGTAACTTCTCGTCTTTTGTTCCCTGTAACGCTTCGGCCTCTCGCGCCATCTCCAGGAGGCGGCGGCGCAGCCAAGCCCCGCCCCTACCATGATACGGTTCACCGCCTTGCGTATCATGGTAGGGGCGACCCTTGCGGTCGCCCTGGGTGGGGCCTTCATCCTCGCTGTCGCTGCCGGGCACCATGTCCACTCCCTCGCTGGTGTCGGTATCCATCAAGTCGAGCACAGTGTGGCGACCGATCTCATCGGCTTCGTCTACGGTCTCGGTATCGGCTGCGGAGGCGCGGCTGCGCAGGGTGGCAACAGCGGCGGCGGGGCTGGACGACATGGAGCGCAATAACGCCAGGGCCGACCACCAGCGCACGCGCTGGCGATGCTTGTTGCCATCCATGGGGTCGACCACGGTCTCCCGCGCGTAGCGCATCACCTTGTCGATCAACCGTTTGTATTCCGGCGAGAGCTTGTAGTGCTGCTCGCTATCCAGGCGTTCGGGGAAAGGGGTATCGGCCTGCAGGTAAGAGCGGATATCGCCGCGCCTGCGCTGCACGAAATGGGCTGCCAGCAGGCGGCGCTCCTGCTCGTGTTCTCTCCCCGTCAGGTCTTGCGGCAGGTGTGCGAAGTCTTTGTCGAGCAGGGTCAGCAGGGAGCGAAAGGCGTCCTCGTTGCCGCTGTGGGGTGTAGCCGTGACAAGCACAAGATGACGCTGCTTATGTGCCGCGAGACTGGAGACGAGCTGGTAGCGCTGGTGGCGGCCACCGCGTCCCTCGCTGCCGGAGGCACAGGTGTGCGCCTCGTCCACGACAACCAGTTCGGGGCAGGTGCGCAGGAACTCGTCACGACGGCGCTCCGACTTGATGAAATCGGTCGAGACGATCGCATAGGGGTAGTGCTCGAACAATGACTCGCCCAGGCGGCAGTTGCGCTCGAGGCGCGAGGCGGTGCTGGAGAGCCTGCAGTTCGGCCTGCCACTGCTCCGCCAGTTGCGGCGGGCACAACACCGCGAAGCGCGAGACCTCGCCGCGATCGATCAGTTCGCGCACAGCCAGGCAGGCTTCGATGGTCTTGCCAATGCCCACGTCATCGGCAATCAGCAGGCGTACCGGGTCGAGTTTCAAGGCCATGAGCAAGGGCACAAGCTGGTAGGGGCGCGGCTCCACCGCGATGCGTGCAAATGAGCGGAATGGGCCTGCGCTTGAGCGGAAGCCGAGCCGCACGGCATCGCGCAGCAGGCGGCAGGAGCGATAATCGCCCGGCTGCATTGGGTCGGGCAGATCGAAATGTGCCGCTTCCACCCGCTCCAGTGGGGCATAGATCCCCGTCACTTCGTCCTCCGTCCCGCCGAGCGGGCGCAGCACCAGCATCTGCTCATCCGATTCCGGCAGTACCACCCACTCTCGCCCGCGCGCTTTGACCAGCGAACCAACTGCGAAGTTCATTCTTCATCCTCATCTTCAGTAGGTGAGACTCTGCCGAAAGCTTTTCGTACAGCCTCACGTTCTGCGATGATGTATCATACATCATGCTCTTCCCTGATCGGTTTGTTTTCCAGGTACATTTTTACCAGAAGACGTTCAGAGGCATAGCCCTGAGCAATCATCTCTTCTGTACTCAAGCATCGGCGCCTGTTGTATTCTCCTGTGCGACGGGCAAAGAAGGCGCTTTCACCCACGAAGTATTTCTTACACCCGCCACACTGCGTTTTACGGATGACTCGTAACTCTGTCATGTATATCCCTTTCCAGAATGCCTTAATTAATACATTCATCCGGGTATCGGAACAGGCACCGAGGGCCGATAAATCGGCGCTGGCGGCGATCAATCGCGCCCTACGGTCTGTTGCCGGAGGATTTCTTTAAGGCAAGGTTCAATTTAGACGAATTGTTCTTGACAGTTTGAACCGTCACACCATGTCACCCTGAGCGAAGCGAAGGGTCTGTCGCGTTCGGCAGACAGATGCTTCGCTTCGCTCAGCATGACACGACCAGCTTTGGCCGTTCATATGTGTCACCCTGAGCCCTTCGCTGCCCCTTCGCTGCGCTCAGGGCTTCGGCTCACTCAAGGGTAAACTCCGCGAAGGGTCTGGCTCGATGGGTAGCCAGATGCTTCGCTGCCCCTTCGCTGCGCTCAGGGCTTCGGCTCACTCAGCATGACAAGACCGGTTTTGGTTGTTACATTTCATCATGCGGGGTTCCTGACACCTGCCTCCCAAAGATATGCGGATACTGAGCCAGCTTTGCTGCCCAGTCCTCCTGTTGTCCAAAACGAATGACGATATAACCCATATCTTCCAGACATTCCGTACTAGCGGCATCACGTTGCTGTCGTTCGGGGTAGTCGTGAAAATGCCCGTCGATGTAGATGGCTGCCTGGTGGTCCTCGTAGTAGAAATCGGAACGCGTGCCGCATGTTGCGATCAAGTACTGGGTGCGCGACGGCAAACGGTGCCCGTGCGCGTCCAGGTAGCGCAACCAGTCTCGCTCTAATTCGGAGTCCGCGAGGCGCAAGAGCTGCTGGAGATGGTCGGAACGGGGCTGCTCCGCAGGACCTGCCTCGACATGCGACCGCGCAAGAGCCCACAAGATGTCATAAATGGCTTGGCGGTCCAGCAGCCGGTGGTCGCGCTGGTTGTAGTAGGTCAACATGCAGTCATAGCAGGCCGACTCGCAGTCCTCCTGCGCTCGCGGAGCACGCCGCAGGTCGTCGCCCGTCTCGGGATCAAAGTGGCAGAGGCGCAGCGCTTCGCGGGCGACCTCGGCAAGGGCCTCCGCATCGTTGAGCAGCCGCTTGAGCACGCCCGCGCCGCCCTCGGATGACTCGTAGAAGAGGATCAGGCGGCGTTCCTCCATACTGGGCAGCGGTTCTGCCGCCAGTTCGTTGTCCTCGAGCTGGTACTTCACCTGGATGGCGCTCTTGAGGATGGCCTGCAGTCCACCGCCTGTTCGTTTCTGGCCCAGTAGCCTCGTTCCGTATCCAGCACAAACCCGTACTGCGCTTTATCTTTGCGCCGCTGCCAGCCGAGATTGATGCGCCAGAGGGTGGCGGTATGCCCATAACTGAGCGTTGCCAGTGTCTCTCCCGCACGCTCTACCCGGCCCAGGCGGTACAACGGGCGGCCATCGTGTTCGGCGAAGCGCACGGCGGTGCGGATCTCGAAACCCTGGCGCATGCGCTCCTCTTCGTCCGAATTGATCTTGTCGCGGCGCCTGGTGGCGACGTTTTGCAGGCGGAAGAGTTGGCGGAACGTAAAGCCCAGGGGCGCCTGGCAGCGCTCACACACGTCAAGACCCATGCCGTCGCTGATGGGGTGCAGGTAGCCGCACTGCTCGCACTGTTTCGCGCCGCGCGTGGGTACATCCTCGTCATCCCTGACGGAGAGAATGACGCGGTTGATGATGTAGCGCGAGCCTTCATGGTAGACAATGGCGCGCGGGCCGAACTCGGAGATTGCCAGGAAACGCGGGCGTGAGAGGTACTCGTCGCGCTGGCGGGTACGCCTCCCAGGAATAAAGGCCGACAGTGGTAGGCGCGGGAAGTTATACCCCGGCAGAAAGCCCTCGCTGGCAAAATAGCGGTAACTGTAGAAGTCGGATTGTTCCAGGCTCGTGATATCGGTCAGCAGCGCCAGCTGGGACTCCGCTTCGGCACGCAGCCGGTCGGCCTGTTTCTTGTCCTCCGCGCTGCGCGAGGCGTCGAGCATAATCAGCCCCTGCGCCCGTGCCTGGGATTGTGCCGCACGATAGAGGCCGCGCCAGCGTTCGCAGGTGCGGTCAAAGTTGGCCGCTACCTGGTTGAGTACCTCGTCCAGCCAGCTCTCCGTGTACCAGCCGGATTCGCGCAGGTCCTGCTCAAGTGTCTCCAGGACGTGTACTGCCCGCGCTTTCGCCCGCTTCCTGGCGCTGCCATCATCGATGCTATCGCGCACGTGTCCCAGCAGTGACAGCGTTGGCGCGTCGCCAGAGACATCCAGCAGGTCCTTGAGCGAGCTCCCCAGCGTCAGCCCGGTCTCTGCCAGCCAGATCGCGTAGACATGCGCCCGCACCAGGTCTTCGTTTGCCACGTCGAGTCTCGGCGGCGTCACCATCCCGGCGACCATCTGATCGGGCCGTTTGAAGAAATACTGGTCGTGGGGGCTGCCGGTTGAACAATAGGAGAAGACCAGCGCGGGCTGCCCGCTGCGCCCGGCGCGGCCACTGCGCTGCGCGTAATTGGCGGGTGTCGGCGGCACATTGCGCATGTTGACCAGGTTGAGTTCGGCGATATCCACCCCCAGTTCCATCGTGGGCGAGCAGTAGAGGATGGGCAATTTCCCCTGGCGAAAATCCTCTTCGCGCTGTACCCGTAAATCGTAGGGTACTTGCGCGGTATGCTCACGGGCCTCCAGTTGATGCAGATTAGCAGCCGTAGCCCGATAAAACTCTACGAAGAAGGCGTTGGTATGATGTCCCTCGCTCGATTCTCTGGGGACGCGGATCTGGTCGTGAAAGGCGCGCGTGCCGTCTCCGGCGACCCAGATCATTGCCGAGGCGGGCAGCTGGTAGCCCGGCTTGTCGTCTTTGTGCCGTGGTTCAACCACTTGCTCAACCAGCCCGGCTTTGCTCAACCCCCCGAGCAGGTGTGCGATCATCTCGTCGGTATCATCCAGGTGCAGTTTCTCTTTGTAATCCTCGAAGGTCGTTTTCCGCCGCAAGAACTGCCCAAAGCCGCCGCGAGCGGAGAGATACACATTGCCACCGTAGTCATCATGCTCGCGCTTCCTGGGGAAGAGGATGGCAGCGTATTCTTTAGTTTCGTTTTCGTCCAGCGCCCATGGCGCGACCAGGCGCTGGCTGCTCTGCTGCTGGATATTCTCCTGGAAGAGTTGATCCAGGTAATCCACCTTGATGGCCAGTTCGCGCCGCATGTAGTCGAGCAGCACCCGGCTGACTCTTGCGCGAGTCTGAGGTGTGGCGGAACTCAGGGCGGGATGGCACTGCTGCCACACCTCCTCATCGGCGCACACTTCTTCCAATGACAGGTACTTGATGACTAGCAGGCCGCACTGCTCCAGGTTGGGTGAGGTGATGCGCCAGCCACGTTTGAGATCGCGGTAGAGGCGATACCCCAGCACATTGCGAAAAGCCTGCTGCGTCTGCACCAGCGCCTGGTACTTCACGTTCGGGTCGCTGGCGAAGAGATGGATGGGCAGGGCCAGCGCGTCGAAGACCCGCTGCGTCAGGTACTCGTGGCTCAAGCCCTGCTCTCCCGCCTTCTGCACTGCCCGGTGGAGCGCCGAACGCAGCACGCCGACCTCGATGAAGTCGTTGAAATGTCCGGCCTGCAGCGATGCGTCCTGGCGGTTATCGGTGAAGCTCAACATCTTAGGTGGGATAGCCTGAGTAGGCTGCTCGCGCAGGCGGCGAATGGCAGACAGGCTCAGAATAGTGGTCGCCGTGCTGCGCCCTTCTGAACTGAGCGAGGCGAGTTTGGCGAAATCATCGCGCTGGCGCGAGCTATAAGAGACGCCACAGTTCAGGCAGAAGCTGAACGGAGCCTGCACAAAATGGCAGTCCAGGGCATGTTCATCATACGCGTTGCTGGCCGTGCCATCAGCCTTGACCGTGACGTGTTGCGGTAGGGCCTGCCTGCGCGAGCGGCGCACGCGATACCCGCTGCGCTGTTCCTCGATCCAGTCATCGGGCAGCTTGTCGATAAAAGTATCTTCGTCAATGGGCCAGGGATTGTCCTGGTTGTAGTATAGGAACCCGGCCTGTCCCTCGTCGCCCCCCTGATCGTTCAGTTCACGCGGGATGAACTGCCCGCTCTTCAGGCGGACACAGGAGTAATCCTGCCCGCACTCGCGGCAGAAGACCAGCGGTAACAACACCCGTCCACGGTCGCCCGGCACGTACTGCTGCCCCTGCAAGGTGAGATAGCGCTGCGGCTCAAGCGAGGCATAGATGGTATCGCCCTTACTGATGAACTGGTGCAGGCGAAAAGCGAAAGGCGGCCTGCCCGTCTCCGGGTGCGGCTCGCAGGTATACCCTGCCAGCAGCGCATTCTGGATGGCCTCGACGCACTGCTCGACGGCTACTCCTGTGATGCGGCTCAATTCCTGGGCCGCGCCTTTGTCACCGGCAATGCTTTTCGGTGTCGTACGTACCAGGCGGCCATCACCCTCGGTCACGCCGAACGTGCTTTCAATCCAGGTGGACAGGGGGTCCCGGATGAAGCCCTGGTAATCGCGTGGCAGGTTGTGCCCTCGCTCCTGGACACGCGCTGTCAACTGCTGGAGAAATTGTCCATCGTGTCCAGTGCTGCTGGTGGTGCGTACCAGCGTCTCACCGATCACATGCTCGGACTTCACAAGGGTGCCAAAGACCTGGGAAGCCATGGCGGCTACGCTTGCCTGTTGTGCCTCGTAGGTACCGGCCCCGGCCAGTGTAGCCGAAGTGCCGACATACTGCAGTTCACCCGCCGCCAGGCGATCACGCACACGCCGCGCCAGCAGCGCAACATCAGAACCCTGGCGGCCTCGATAGGTGTGCAGTTCGTCAAGGACCAGGAATTGCAGTAACCTGGAGGTGAGTAAGCGCCGTTCAATCCAGCGCGTCAGGATCAATTCCAGCATCACATAGTTGGTCAGCAAGATATCGGGCGGGTCGGCCATGATGCGCTGCCGCTCCTCTTCGGACTCCTGCCCGGTATAGCGGGCGAAGGTCACCAGGGCTTTATTGCCACGAGTACCGGGCAGGAGAAACTTCTCCAGTTCCTTTACCTGGCTATTGGCCAGGGCATTCATAGGGTAGACGACAATGGCCCTGATGCCGCGCCCGCTGCCATGGCGCAGCACGTAATCAACGATGGGGATGATGTACGCCAGGCTTTTCCCGGAACCCGTCCCGGTGGTCAGGACGTAGCTCGCGCCGCTGCGAGCGACGCGGACCGCCTCGGATTGGTGTTGATGCAGGCGCAGGGGACGGCCCAGGTCATCACCTGCGGACTTGTCCTTGCGAAAGATACGCGCGCAGCCAGGATGTAATACACCTTGAGCGACCAGCTCATCGATGGTTTCGCCGGGGGCAAATAAGGGGTTGAGTTGGATGAGCGGCTCAGGCCAGAGGACGCCTTCCTGTAGCTTCTGTTGAACGTAGTGGTTGATCTGTGGGTCGCGGATCTGGATAAAGCTGTTGATATACGAGGCATAGTCGTCGATGAGCTGGTTGCGGAAGTCGAAAATATGCATACTAATTACCCCAGGGAGGAAGACAGAGCTTGCTCTCCCATGCGCATCCATGTCAAATAACTGTGAGCCTTCTCACTCTAACCGCTTGCTATAAAGAGATATATGTTTTCTGCTTCATCGAAATATTTGGGATTCGTGATGCATTCTATAGCTGAATTACCGTATTTGTCAATGGAAATGGACTGGTGATTACCCATAAGTCGGCAATAGATCCTTCGCTGCGCTCAGGATGACAGCCTTTCGATTGTCATCCTGAGCGCAGCGAAGGATCTGCGGGGTGCATTCGTCCAGCAGCCCTGACTGACGTCGCCTTAAGAACTTATGGGTAATCACCAGAAATGAAGTGATGGCAGTACAAATACCATCGCCCTGGACGTCTCACCGTTCCTGCGTGGCTTGCCAGAGCCAGCGAGAGCGAGCGCGGACCATCGTCTTGCCCTCACGTGTGATGTGCTGGTGCCTGGTACCTTCCTGTCCTGCCGTGGGGAAAGGTTCAAACCAACTCTGGACTTCCAGGTGTTCACCGAAGCGTGGGCTATCGATGTATTCAATGTCATAGTGGCGAATGGTGAACCTGGCTCCAGCGGGGGTGATCGCGCTCCTGGTCAAGGCTGCCCAGCCTGCGTTGTCCAACAGTTCCACCGCGGACGCATTATTCAGATGCTGCATGAGATCGATCTCAGAGAACTGCACCAGCGCTGACGTCGTGACTGGCAGACCCAAAGGCGCAGCGGGAAAGGGCTGTTCTGGTTGGGGTGGCAGCACCCCGTCAGGCTGCCAGATCTGAGCCGTTCGTTCTGGTAGGCGCGCCGGGCGGCCATTGGGATCAACGTAGACCCAGAGGGTGCGCGCACGCACCAGTGGTTCGTCTTGAGGCGCGCTGGTATGGTGTGCCTCGTATCCGCGCTGTGCGGTAATACGGGTGAAGCCGATGCCATAGGTTTTTAAGTCGAGCCTGGCGTGAATGGGAATGGGCGTGGCGAAGGACATCACGGTTCTTTTGATGACCCAGTAGCCATTTCCTTCAAGCTGAGCGTCCTCGGCATCGCGTGCCGCGAGCTCTTGCATGTAACGTAAAAAAGCGGCGGGCGTGAGCGTGCCATCACAATTGCATTCGTCATAGCGAACGGTATGGGTCAGACAAAACTGCCGGTTCATGCGTGCTCCTTCTTCATGTGTATCGCCCATCTGTTGTTCTATTGTACCCTGAAACCCAGGGCAAGGGACGATACGATGCCGGCTGTCCCCCTTTGCTAGCTACATCTCTTTCGTCTCACGGGCAAGGTGTTCGATCACCTCGTATACCAATTGAGGCAATTCCCTAAAAGCATAGGACATCAGCACGCGCTCCCCTGGCTGGTGCGCGCCTTTGCCGTAGGGGCCGAGGTTGACGACTGGCAGGTTGAGTTGCCGCATGGCTTCTAAGGGGAGCTTATAGGAACCGGGACGCGCAGAGGCAGCAGGCATTGGAGCGTCGTTCCAGATTGGCAGGTTGGCGCTGAGCGCGGCGGGGTCGATATCGGGATCAAGGCGCAGGTAGCTCATATCGGAGATGAGTGGGAAATACTCCTGCACCTCGAGGTGCAGTTCTGGGTGGGCTGCTGCGACTGCATGCACGGCTTCGTGCAGTGGGCCGGGTGTCGCGGCGACGTGCGGGATGAAGGGCGGAGAATAGTAGACGACGATGGCGGGGCCACGACTGCCGCTCAATGACCAGAGATGGAGCACCAGGTGCAGGCAGCGCCCGCGCGAATCGAGTCCGGCAGGCAGGGATTCCCAGGCGGCTGCTATTTCCGCATCCATGCGCTGCTCGCCCAGGCGCCGCTTGAGGTCCTGGTAGAGCCGGGTATAGGTGAACACCTCGCCGGTACGCTGTCTGGGTGGTGTGTGCTGGTAGTCAGGAGAGTGTTTGCTCTTCCACCTGCGTTCTGTTTCGTCCACGCGGCGCAGTACCTGTTCCATGACGGACTGAGCACGATGGACGAGGTTATCGAGCAACTGCGCGGGTGTCGTCGTGAGGGTGAGCACATTGAGGTAGAAATAGGAGGCGAAGGGCAGTTGCACGTCGTAGCTCGTTTTAAGGTCGGTGAACTTTAAGGTGACTGGCGGTGGCGTCGCTTGGCCGTGCGCATGATCGCAGAGTTCATCGTTCATGCTGAGGTCGCGAATGAGTTCCGCTGCAAGCAGGTTGGCGTCGAGGCCGTCGAAGGGGTCGCCGACGTGCGAGGGCTGGCCGATGACGAGGAAGGTGGGCAGGAGCTTGCCGACGGTGCCGGTGTAGATATAGCGATGCGGGTCGCCGGGATAGAGCGCGGTAACGTAGTCAGTGTTGATAGCGCCGAGGTACTCCAGACCGTATTGTTCGCGCAAGCGCAGGAGAAACTGGACAGCTTGCAGCACCCCGGCGGATTCGTTTTCTTCGTCGGGCGTGGCGAGCAAGACGACCGAGAGGTCCAGCCGGTCCTCTCGAGCTAGAGTTGTCAGGCGGCGCATCACAGCGATATTCACGGCGTCGCCGCTCTTCATGTCGGCAGAGCCGCGTCCTAACATCCAGTCGCCCGGGTGTGCGGCCAGGTCTTTCGCTAAACCAGGCGCTATTGCTGCTAATTGATCGGCATGGGCAGCCAGGGCGCCGGGGTCGAGCGCAAATGGTTCGAGCGCGCCGAAATCTCCGGTAGCGACGGTATCGATATGACCGAGCAGGACGATGGCCTGGGGATGCTTGCCGCGCAGGAAGGCATAGGCATTGCATCGCCCGGCAGGATCGTCGATGAGCGGGTCGAGGCCGATGGCGGTGTAGGAGGATGCGAGTCCGTCTTCTTGCAGCAAGCGTAGGACTTCTCGGGCAATGTGAATTTCGCCCTTGCCAGGGCTGACGCTGCGAATATGCACAAGCCCGGTTGTGTAGCGTTTGACGATGGGATACCAGTCGATCGATTCGTGTGGGTGCATGAGTCTATTGTGTTCACCTTTCCCTGGATGTAATAAACTGATTCCTGCTGCTGTATTGTACCAGATATGAAAATGCGCTGGGCTTGCACAGCACTCGAGTGCGCATTGAACGCACGCAAAAGGTCGAAAGGACGGCTTCCCTTTGGATAATCCGCAGTTGAGTGTAAATTCAACCTGAGTGTGGCCTCCCCGACCAATTGCACTGGAGGGCATACCACCTGTACAATAGGACACAGGACATGGCGGCTGGGGCAGCGGCCCGGGAACTTGAAAGGAGAAGGGATGCATAAGCGTTACCTGGATTGTAGTGCTTCGGAGTTGCTCGCAATTTCCAAACACGATTTGCTTGATGCTTTGCGGGCCAGTGAAGGGCGCATTGTCGTAAGTGAAACCATCGGGGCAGTGCAGCCTATGTTGCTTACTATTACCAATGCTGAGGTGGCGGCCAGTCAAGGCGCCGATTTGCTCTTGCTGAATATGTTTGACGTGGACAAGCCTGTCATTCAGGGCATGCCTGATGGGATCGAGCCTGATCAACTGATCCATGTATTACATCGCCTGACGGGCCGCATCATTGGGGTCAATTTAGAGGCAGTTGATCCAGCCCATCACCAGGAGCACAACGCGTTCTGGGCTCCTGGTGATGGGCGCTTGGCGACGGCCGCAAATGCACACAAGCTGGTCACCATGGGAGCAAAATTCCTGGTGCTCACGGCAAATCCGGGAACTGGGATCACCAACAAAGCCATTACTTCCAGCCTGAGAGCCATTCATGCCAGCGTGGGGGAACAGGCCATTCTCATGGCCGGAAAAATGCACGCTGCAGGGATTCTTGCTGAGGGTGGGGAACGTATTCTCACCCGAAGTGACATTGCTGAGTTTAGAGCAAGTGGTGCCGACATCATTGTGATTCCAGCACCGGGTACCGTTCCTGGAATCACCCTGGAGTATGCCAGGGAGTTAATTGCGGATGCGCATCAAAGGGGTGCCATGACCATGACCGCGATTGGGACCTCTCAGGAAGGAGCGAACATCGAAACGATTCGACACATTGCTTTGCTGTGCAAAATGGCGGGCACGGATTTACATCACCTTGGGGATGCAGGATACATTGGGATGGCGCTGCCTGAAAACATACAGGCCTACAGCATCGCCATTCGCGGAGTCAGGCATACCTATGCCAGAATGGCGCGATCAGTCAATCGATAAACGCAACCTGCTCGATCGAAGATCGAGAGGCTAGTTGAGTCCAGCGCAGTAGCTAGGGCCGGAAATTATCTCCTGCCGAGCAGACGAGAATCGAAGGTTCGTTTGTGATCTCATGTGACGACTACAATCATTAGGCAAAGCTCATGGCTTCTCTCTCTCCTCTCCCCACCTTCACGACGTGATACACTATGCTCGAGGCGATGATCTGGCCGATAGAGAGGTACATCGACGTTTCACAAAGGAGGAAGCATGACACGGAAGGGTTGGCTGTTGTTCATCGCGATGTCGGTGATCTGGGGTATTCCGTATCTGTTCATCAAGATTGCGGTGCGGGAACTTGACCCCACCGTGGTGGTATTTGCTCGCGTCGGCATCGCGGCTGCTATTCTGCTCCCTGTGGCGGCCCGGCGCAGGGTGTTGCGACAGCTGCGCGAGCGCTGGCTCGCGGTTGCCGCGCTCGCTTGCGTGCAGATTGTTGGGCCGTTTCTGTTGATCGGCTACGGCGAGCAGCATATAGCGTCGTCTCTCACCAGCCTGCTCATCGCGGCCGATCCACTGCTCGTTGTACTCTTCGCGCTCCGCTTCGATCCCAGTGAGCGGGTGAGTGGCCTGCGCCTGGTCGGGTTACTGGTCGGCATAGCAGGTGTGGTGACCCTGCTGGGTCTCGACGTGGGCGGAGATGCACAAAGATTGCTCGGGGCGGCTTTGGTCCTGTTCGCCGCTGCGGGCTACGCTGCCAGTGCCCTGCTCATCAAGCGACCGGCCATCGCAACTCTGCCCAGCCTGGGGGTCGTGACCCTCATGTGTGTCACCGCTACTGTCGTGTTGTTGCCCCTGGCCCTGACACGACTTCCCAGCAAGCTACCCGACCTGGTGGTGCTGGCGAGTCTCCTTGTGCTCGGTCTGATCTGTACGGCGCTGGCCTATCTGCTCTTCTTCGCGCTGGTGGCCGAGGTCGGAGCCAGTCGTGGCACCGTCATCACGTACGTCAATCCCGCCGTCTCCGTCCTCCTCGGTGTCACCTTGCTCGCCGAGCCGCTCAACGCAGCTATCATCATAGGATTCCTGCTGATCATCATCGGGTCCTGGTTGTCCACCGGTGGGGTCCTATCACCGCTGAGTCATCTTCGGGTACGCCGACAGCAACAAACCGGTCGCGACGTTGAGGTCAGCCGACAGGACACTTCCCATCAATAGACTTGGTGGTAAGATATTAGCAGAGAAAGGGAAGCCAGTATGGAAAGGGAACTCACCAATCTTCCATTTGAGAAATGGGTCACCTACGTCTTTGACCATCCCGTGCGCGGCCCCGACACAACACACTGGTACCTGGATGACGACGATGATAGCCAGTGGTGGAATCCCTCTCGTCAACCAGAGGTGACCGTGGCCTACCTGACCAACCTGTTTGAGAATGCCGCAAGAACGCTTGCGGCATTCTCCGATGCACAGGTGAAGCAGGGGCTTTGGTTCCTGTTGGATAGTGGCTACTCGGCCGCTATGTTTGAGCTACTCAATACAGGGGTGGCCTTGTCCGAGCGTACGCGCTGCATCTCCTCCATCTACACCTTGTTTGAGCGGTTCTTTGCACCGCGCTGCACATCTCATTTATCTCATCTGGATAGAGCTGGGAAGAGCACCGATGAGCATCCGTTGAACGATATTTGCTACATGTGGTGGGACATTGCGCCCATCTGTGGAAGCTCGCAGGGGCTTGATCGTGCGGAGTTAGATGCAGTCTGCCTGGATGTGATGCGGATGACACTTGATCTGGACTCGGGCACCTGCCGGGAAAGTGCTCTCCACGGGTTGGGCCACTGCTACTTTGAGTATCCAACACAGGTGAAAGCCATCATTAATCGATTTCTGGATCGCCATCCCGACCTTCGAGCTGAGCTGAGAGCATATGCTTGGGCCGCACGGGCAGGGCGGGTGCAGTAAGAGCACGGGTGAAGATGCGTGTGGCCCTTCGCTCATCGCTGACGGGCCAATCGGTGAGCAAGAACCAGGGGTCCGGATCAGTGCCCGCCATAAGGAGAGTGAACCTGATCTATCATCTCCGTGAGCCTATTTCTTGAACAGCCTATCATAAGGAGGCAATGCCGTGGTCAATCGTGTGCAGGCAGGCCAGCAGCTCGGAAACTACCGTCTCTTACAGCGTCTGGGTGAAGGTGGATTCGCTGAAGTGTATCTTGGCGAACATCGCTATTTGAAGCGCCGCGCGGCGATCAAGGTCCTGCTGGTGTCACTGGCCGGGAACGATAAAGAGTCTGAGCGGTTTCTCCAGGAAGCGCAAACCATGGCGAACCTGAAACACCCGCACATTGTCGGCTGCCTTGATTTCGGTATTGAGCGCCAGATTCCCTATATCGTGATGGACTACGCTCCTGGAGGCACGCTGCGCGATCTTCATCCCGAAGGGGATCTGGTCCCGCTGGAGACGGTCATCTCTTACGTTGAGCAAATGGCAGGTGCCTTGCAGTATGCGCACGATCAGGGCGTGATCCACCTGGATATCAAGCCAGAAAACATGCTGCTGGGAGCTGGTGAGGAGGTACTACTCTCAGACTTTGGCCTGGCCCGCTTCACCCGGAGCGTCTCGGCGCGCGTGACCTCGCTGATCGGCACCATCAGCTACATGGCCCCAGAGTACATTCAGCGCAAGCCCCAGGCAGCCTCCGACCAGTACTCCCTGGCAATGGTGGTCTACGAATGGCTTACCGGCATCCGGCCTTTTGACGGCGATGATGAGCGCATCATTGCGGGCCAGCAGCTTCAGGTGCCGCCTCTGTCGCTGCGCGCCATCGTGCCAACCTTGCCCACTGCTGTCGATGAGGTCGTACTCGCAGCGCTGGCGAAAAAACCGGAAGAGCGGTACCCCAGCATTATCAAGTTTGCAGAAGCTCTCTCGTACGCGAGCCAGCCTTCGTCACAGACGGCGGAGGGAAGCGTTCTCGTGCCGGAGAAGCTTGACACACTCTACAAGGAGGGACTCAAGGCAAAGGGACAGGGCAAGCTGGAATTGGCGAAGCAACTCCTGGAAGAACTGCGGGCGCGAGATCCGTCCTATCGTCCAGACGTGGTGAAGGAGCAGCTCCAGCAGATCGACGCCGCGCTCCGCCCGCAACTCATCGCACAGTATCGCACAGAGGCGGAGGCAGCGAACAACGCGGGCCAGTGGGATCAAGAGATCGATGCCTGGAACGCGCTGCTCCAGTTCAACCCAGCTCGCGCAGATGCGCAAGAGGCCCGTACCCGTATCCGTCTGGCGCTAGAGCATCAGTTGAACGATCATCTCTACCAGGACGCGGCGCAACTGGCGGCTGAGAAAAATACGGCAGGAGCGCAGCAGCTCCTGCAGCAGCTCTACGCGCAGGATCACTACTACGGCGATCCACTGGGCCTGGCCAGGAAGGTGAGGAAGGTGCGAGTGCCACTCACCTACCAACAAGAGCAAGCTCAACGCGAAAAGGAAGAAGCCAGACAAGACCGACAAGATAAGGCAGAAAAGCGCCAGGAAGCGCGCCGGAACTTCGCGAAAGAAGCCTACGGTGAGCGGCTAGGAAAGCTCTGGCTCGTCTGGATCGCCTGGTTCGTGTTCGTGTGGAGTGCCGGTGCAGCGATTGGGACCTTGACCCAATCTTGGCTGTTGGCACTCATCGCCCTGGTGCTTGCCGCTGCCGGGAGCTGGGGGCTGGGCTATCGCAAGGCTCTGACGCTCCTTCCACTCACCGTTGTCCTCACCGGAAGCGTTATCTTGGCCCTGGCGCTCACCCTCTCCGTGGCACCTCTCAACTATGCCCACCCCTTTGCCAGTCCCTACACCGTTACGATCTCCACCGGCTTGTTCACCTCAAAGGACGTGATAGGATATCACCACCTGTTCCTGGGCAGACAATTGGATTCTGGCCTGATCTGGGGAACGGTGACCGCGCTGGTAGGGGTGGCTGTGGCGTTTTTCCTCAAGCCTCCCTACGGCAAGCGCAAAGAAGAGTATCCCGTCTTTGTGTCCCGTGGCACCTATCGGGCCTACTCCTCGCGACAGAGCGCCGAGCTGAAACAATCGCGATACCTGTCGCTTGCCAACCTGGTCTGGACGGCCCTGGGCATAGGGATAACCGGCTTCGTATCCTGGGCGATCACAGCATCCCTCGCGCAGACGAGTGACTGGGGCTTCGGCTTTGACCTGGGCGCGAATATGGCGTGGCTTGGCCTGGGCCTCGGGTGCGCCCTGGGCGTAGGTGTAGGGGTCTCCATCCCTATATGGTGGACGGCGATGAGGCAATTGATGCAGGAGCGAAGGTAAAGAACCTGCTGAACTCTCTTGGTATGGACCAACATTTATGCTTCTGACAATGTGAACTTGTGATCTTGCAAGCGCTTGATGAGGGCAGGACGACGCAGATGAGGCTGGACCCAGTCGCGGAAATGCTCTTGAAATTCCTGGCTCGCCTGGAATTGATCGGCGGCTTCACGCAGCTCGATCAATAAGCGAACGGCTTCGTTGTAGCCCGCACCCGAACCACGTGCCACTGCCTGATCGACCTGGTGCCAGTAATCGTCCTGGTGATTATAGATATCTTGCAGATGATGTTGATGGGCCGCCTGCTGCCGTTCACGCTCCTCGCGTTCCCAGCGAGCTTTCATGGCTCTACTTTCGACGAGGAGTGTGGCGTAAGGGACATGCTCGCCTGTTGGGAACATTGCGCTGGCTTTGTCCTGGTTCAGTTCGCGCAACTCCCTGACGAGCAGGCGGCTCAGACCTGGCTCATTGTGTGCCAGGCGAATCAGATAATCATCGCGGCGATCTGGTGGCAGCAACTTGACCCGGGCGGCAACATCATCGTCAGCCGATGGCACGACCGCCTTGCTATGGTGAGCCGCCCCGACGAGCAGTTCTTGGGGCACCTGCAACAATTCTGCCAGCGCCTGCTGCGCAGCGGTCAGCGTCCCAAAGGCAGGCGGAACTGGTGGCACACTGACTTCATAGTCCTCTTCCTCGTCATAGCTCCCCATCATGCGCTGACCAGCCAACCAGACAATATAGAGCGCCCGTAGGTCGCCGTCCATCAATTCCTCGCGGATGGCGATAAGCGATCCCAGTTCATAATCAACCCATTCGTCAGGCCCTTCCATCTCGCCGAAGTGGATATCGAGGATATCATAATCCGCGTGCCGGGTGAACGTGACGAAATCGTCGAGATCGTAGCTGTCGATCAGATCGGCTGGCAAGATTCCGTGCGGGAAGCGCAAGGCCAGTTCGGGCGCGCCCCAGTTGGCCCAATACAGGAAGCCATCGAAAAACGCATGGAGTACTTTGATGGGATTGTGCTTGAAGTCACCCCAGTGATATTCGATGAGGGCATGGGTGGAGGATGCTTCGATGTGACTGGAAAGGGCATTGACCGCATCGAGTTGTACTCGTGTCAGAGGTCGATCGCTGGTCATGAATTCGTACCGCTGGTATTCGCTCATCTCTACTTATCCTCCAGGCTACGCTAATACGAGCATATGAGGCACTCACCGTCCTCCAGGCATCTCATTCCCGGAATTTAACAAGCACAATCCGGTTAAGTGCAGCTCGGTCGCAGGTTTGCGTAAAGGTTGGCATCAGCTTGTCCCCAAAGGATACCACACTTGACTGATGGAGACAAAGCGTTGGAGATTTTAGGTGCTGGCTACTTTGTGCATCTGTTCAGAAATAACCAGAGTGAAAACTGGGCTACGGTCCACTTGGTGCATGTGCCAGCAGGAAATTGCTAATGTGCTGGATCATTTCGTCCTTGTAGATGTGGCTCTGGTGAGCCGACCAGAAAAAGCCGATGGGTCGCTTCAGCCGGCGGGCGAGATCGTAGCCGGAAGAAGCGTGGTGAGCGAGCAAGGCCAGCAAAGCATAGCCTAAGGTAGTAATTGAGCCCTCCTCCTCTACTCTGCAAGAGGAGTATTTCAATATAGGAATACTTAGTCTCTCCACATGGGGCATGCAAGCAGGACAGTTGGCTGTAAATTTAACGCCGAGAGCTTGCTTTTCCAAAGATGTAGGCTCATTTCCAACGATCGTGCTACCAGGGACAACATAGCAATATTGCTGAAAGCAGGTGAAGCAAAGCAAAAGCTGCTTTACTCGACAAGTTCTGACCGCCCCACCCTATTTTCTCACTGGAGGCGTTCCTTTAATGCTGTTTCGCCTGTTTCTGCCTCAACTGGCGTGTTGGCAACAGCGACTGATCCTTGAAGCAATTTCACGGCGGATAACGCTGCCGCGAAGAGCATGGTGAAGATGCTGACCATGGCCTCTGCCTCAGCGATACTTCTCGTCTGCCAGACGATGCCGACCGCATCCGTGATCGCCATATTCGTGCTCCCCACCAGATAGTTCACCACAAATGTCAGCCCGATCACCGCATACATCACGATGACCTGAGCGTAGGAGGACCTTTTGAACGTCGGCTCCTCCCCATCACTGCTCGCCTTGCGGAAACGCAAGTAGAGGGCAAATACTTGGAAGAAGACATACACCGTGAAGAACCACCCCAGGTAGTTCGTGAGCGGCACGCCAAAGTAGCCACCACCTTGCTCCCAGATCCAGAGATGCCGGATCGTTGAGCTGGTCGGATCCATGCCCAGATCCCAGGCCACCATCATGAAAGAAGCCATAAAAGGCACTGCAAACGTCGTGAATGCGCTGGCCATTGGGCGAACATCACCGATCAGCACCGTCGAGAGCACCCAGGCGAGATAGCCGGTGCCGAAGTAAGCAGGGCCGATGACCAGCGGCACCAAAAAGAGCTTGGGGCCAAGGCGGCTGGTGTAATAATAGTGACCAAACGGAAAGCCTGTTAGAATGCTGGTGTTTTCCAGTAGATTACTGACGAGGAGACACATGACGAGAAAGGTGATGATGCCGCTCCATTGGTAATGCTGTGCCCCATGAAGCAGTGCAAAGACCAACGGCATCAAAATGAGAATCAGGACGGGAATGTGGTTCGGAAAGACCGCATTCCCCAGTGTCAACACGACATTGATCACAACCAGAGTCCAAAGAAGGGGGGGGACGCCTTTTTTCACAGGACACCTCACTTTTCTTCGCCAAACACCGCTTGCAGGTAAGCTCGGATCATAGTTTTCAATTCGGTGTGCCGTCTCGTGCCATCGTGGAATAGAATGAGCGTCAATTACTGAATATGCTCGTCGTAATTGTGGAATGAATCTCTTGTCAACGTAGAATAAATACCCGCCTCTCTTTGTAACTGTAGAAAAAGTATTCAGATACCATCACCACATCAACGGTATATAACAGCGTTCAGATGGAGTGCTCTTCCTCGGAAATTGCCCTTTTTTAGAACGGAGGTAGCAAGTGGTCAGCACACCACCTTGAAAGCTGCTTCCTCTCACCGCCCAAAAACCTTTGGGTGGGCATCGCAATAAAGACGCCCTCAAAGATGAGGCCCGTCACTGCCTCGAAGGCGGTCACCGTGCTTTGGGGGCTGGGCTGACAGCTGGGCAGTGCTTTTCCAACGAAAGCAGAATACGTGCCAGGATGCGAACTCCCGCCTGGATGTTCGCTTCGCTGCATCCAGCAAAGCCAAGCACTAATCCCACTCGAGGCAGTGGCTGCCGACTCATCACAGAGAGCGCCACAACCTCAATGCCCTGCCGTGCTGCACGTTGCTCTACCTCCATATCAGCTATCTCAGGTGGAAGCCATCCCACCAGATGCATCCCTGCTTGAGGTGCATGCGCTTCAAGCAGATGGCCACACTCGCTCCTTATCGCTGTGAGGAGAGCCTCCAGCCGCGCAGCATAGAGCCCGCGCATCCCTCGCAGATGACGGGCGAAGTGTCCTCCTGCCAAAAAATCTGCCAGGGCCATCTGCTCAAGAATGGGGGGGTGGATACTCTGAAAGCGTTGAGCCATAGTAAACAGTTCCATCAATGCAGCAGGCACCACCACGTATCCCAGGCGCACAGAGGGAAAAAGCACTTTACTAAAGGTTCCGATATAGATCACCCGATCCGCTCTATCTAACCCTTGCAAGGCTTCGACGGGACGGGCACCAAAGCGATACTCGCTATCGTAATCGTCTTCCACTATCCATGCGTTGGCCTCATTTGCCCAGTGCAGTAATGCCAACCGCTGCTCCAACTTCATGGTCACCCCAAGAGGGAACTGGTGCGATGGAGTGACAAAGGCAAGGCGAGCTCGTGGAGACAGCGCTCGACCTTGTGCTACCTCCATCCCATCAGCATTGACTGGCACAGGTGTGAGGTACGCTCCAGTACCCTCAAGCGCCGCCCAGGCTCCAGGATAGCCAGGATCCTCCATCCAGACCACGTCCTCCCTGTCTACTAACAGCCGTGCGGTCAGATCAAGAGCAGCCTGCGCCCCCGAAGTGATCAGGATGTGATCCGCCTGGCAACGCACCCCACGCGTGACGGCGATATGGGCTGCAATGGCCTCGCGTAGCGGGGGATAGCCAGCGCTCTGTTGATAATCGGACTGGTGTCGCAGGGATTGACGTGCATGCCGTGTTAGCAGCTGTGCCCAGAGGCGATAGGGAAACAGGTCAAGTGCAGGCGTGCCCAAACGGAAAGCAGGTGGCTCAGAAAATGGAGGCCGCATCAGAAAGGCCGGGACGCTCCTGCTCTGCGTGGCTATGCCAAACGGGGAGGGGTCTGGGTGGGAAACATTTGAGGGAACCCTCGATGCCACAGGAGCAGAGGGATCTCGTTTGGGAATGAAGTGAGCCACCGTCGTCCCACTTCCGATGGTTCGCTCAACATATCCCTCAGCCTGGAGTTGCTCGTAGGCAGTGCTGGCCGTGTTACGTGAGACGCCCAGTTCGCTTGCCAATGTGCGTGTTGATGGCAATTTCTGACTCGGTTGAAGTTGTCCATCGAGAATAGCACGGCGCACCCACTGATAGATCTGGCGGTGGAGAGGAACCGAGGAGGAGTGATCGAGAGGAATCCTCTCTCGGAGAGAAACGGGGTTCAGCTGCATACCTCTTGTCCTTTGCTCGATTGCGAGATCACCTACACAATGACCCCATTATTCTACCTGAAAGTGACCCTTGTAACAAGGCCACAACACCAGTACACTAACTCTCAAAGATCTGATGGCGTATGGATGGTTGCTCAAAGAGCAAGAGCGGAGAAGTTTGCTTTTGATCACTGGCTGTCAACTGTTCCTGCTTGCAAATAGAATCTTAGATACTGTGAGAGGAGAACCACATGAGAAACGTCATTTCGAAAGACGGTACCCCCATTGAGTTCGATCAGGTGGGGGAGAGGTCGCCGCTCGTCCTAGTGGGTGGTGTCTTAGGCGACCGATCCCAGCACGCGGCGCTTACTGCACTGCTGGCATCACACTTCATGGTGTTCAACTACGATCGGCGAGGGCACGGCGAGAGCGGGGACACGCCCCCCTATGCCGTCGAGCGCGAGATCGAAGATCTCGACGCCCTCCTCAACGAAGCTGGCGGATCAGCCTTCGTCTATGGAACTTCTGGCTGCGCCGTCTTAGCCCTCTCTGCGGCTGCTGCTGGCCTCGCTTCTAAGATCAGGAGGCTGGCATTGTGGGAGCCCTCGTTCATCGTCGACGAGAGTCGTCCTCCGGTGCCGCAAGATTACAAGGAGCAGCTCATCTCCCTGCTGCGAGAGGGTCGGCGAGGCGACATGGTCGCACTCTTCATGACAGCCGCGGTAGGCATACCGGTCGAATTCGTCGCCTCGATGCGAACACAGCCGTGGTGGCCCGCTCAAGAGGCGCTGGCGCACACCCTTATCTCCGACGCTACCATCATGGGTGACTTCTCGTTGCCCAAAGAGCGGATCGCCTCCGTCACCATCCCCACGCTCGTCATTGAAGGTGGAGAAACCCTGTGGCTCAGCCACGCAGCGCAAGCGACAGCCTCCGCGCTGCCCAATGCCAGGCTGATCAAAGAGAATGTCTCGGAAGAAGTCTCCAGGCTGAAGCAGGAGGTCGGTCAGGACGTTTTAGTCGCTGGCAGTGGCGATCTTGTCCAGACGCTGATGCGCTATGAGCTCATCGATGAATATCGACTCCTGGTCCATCCTGTTGTTGTGGGCAGCGGAAGGCGCCTCTTTCAAGACGGGAGCAAGACGACTCTGAAAATGGTAGCCACCAAGACGTTCCTTTCAGGGGTCGTTCTGCTTTCCTACCAGCCGATACAGTCATGATGTCAGACGTTTTGATCGCGTCTCCAAGGCGCTCTCATTGGCAGCGACGTTGTTTGACAAAGGGCCAAACGGAAAGGGAAATATGACTCCTCTCTACAAAGACATCAAGGTGGTGCCTCCCCTGTTCCCCTTTCCACGTCAGCTTGTTTTCGTCACAGGTCTCTTGGAGATTGTAGGAGCCATCGGGCTGCTCATTCCTCTGGTGAAACCAGCGGCGAGATCTGCCTGGCCCGGTTATTGGTCGCCCTGTTGCCTGCCAACATCCATGCAGCGCTCAACCGGTTGCCCCTACGCGGCAGAGCGGCGACCCCGCTGTGGCTGCGTGTTCCTCTGCAACTGCTCTTTATTGGTCTGGCATTGTGGGCGGCGCTTGGGTAGTCCTGGAAAGGGATCAAACCGCTCCCCTAACGCCACTTCTGTAAGCAAGGAGATAGCAATGTCCTGGCTCTTCACGCTACTCAAATTCCTCCATATCATGTTGGCGATTATCGCCTTTGGCTTCAATGCTACCTATGCGCTCTGGATTACGCGGGCACAGCGCTCTCCCGACCATCTGGACTTTGCATTGCGCGGGGTGAAAATGCTGGATGATTACTTCGCCAACCCAGCCTACCTGTTGCTGCTTGTTTCCGGGTTGAGCATGGTCTTTCTGGCAGGCTACCAGCTTTCGACATTCTGGCTACTCTCGGCACTTGTCCTATGGCTGATCGCGATTGGACTCGGATATGGAGTCTACACACCTACCCTGAGCCGCCAGATTCGCGTACTTGCCCAGTCAGGCCCAGACAGTAACGAATTCCGCACCCTCGCCACTCGCGGGACCGTTGTGGGAATCATCCTGGCAGTCCTAGTGCTGCTCATTCTTATAATGATGGTCTTTAAGCCGACGCTCTGAGATGGGCGTGTTG
>WNFX01001941.1_pt1 | contig 25610 bp, 25 predicted proteins | sample 5400111 | NCBI WGS metagenome assembly WNFX01 (sample SAMN13153363, study PRJNA577476) | soil metagenome | isolation source: 40 cm soil or saprolite under grassland replicate 1 | place: USA:California | collected 2016-06-15
AGCAGCACGGGAAAGTTGAACGGCGTGATCCCCGCGACCGGCGACAGCGGGAAGCGGCGCGTGATGGCGATCCGGCCCGTGCCCGCCGGCACGACGTCGGCCGGCAGCACTTCACCGCCGATCCGGGTCGCTTCCTCGGCGGCATCGCGGAACACGAAGACGGCGCGATCGAGCTCGATGCGCGCTTGGGAGATGGGCTTGCCCGCCTCGAGCGCGAGCGTGCGCGCCAAGTCGCTGCGCGCGGCTTCCAGCCCGTCGGCGACTTTCCGTAACGCCGCCGCCCGCGCATAGGCGGGCATCTCGCGGCTGGCGCGTGCCGCGGCGACGTTGGCGTCGAGCGCCGCGCGCATTTCCTCCGGTCCCGCCAGCTTCACCGCCCCTACTTCACTATTGTCCTGCGGTGCACGAATCAGGGTCGATGTCGTCATAATCAGTCGGAGAACAGCCTCCGCAGGCCCCGCTCCGTCTCGGCCAATGCCTCCTGGAAGTGCTGCAGCTCGCCGCCGTAGCCGAATCGCAGGAATCCGGGCATGCCGAAATGATCGCCGGGGCAGAGCAGCACGCTGTGCTGCGCGCGCAGCTTTTCGACGACTTCGAGCGCCGGGACCGCGCCGCGATAGCGCGCCCAGCAGATCGCGCCGGCGTGGGGCGGATGCCAGGTGAAGGTGTCGCCGAACGTCTTGAGCCACGCCTCCATCACCGGATAGTTCGCGTGCAGGATGCGGCGCGTGCGCTCGATGAGCTTCGCGCGCGCGTGCGGCTCGAGCACGACGGTCGCGAGGTGATCGGACGCGCCGGAGGGACCAATCGTCGTGTAGTCGTGGCGAGTCCACGCCTCCTGACTGAACGCGGGTTGCGCGACGATCCAGCCGATCCGCAATCCGGGCAAACCGTAGGCCTTCGACAGGCCGTTGACGATGATCACCTTGCTGTAGCCCGAGCCCCAGAAGCTCTGGGTCGTTTTCCCGTCGCGCTCGGCGCCCTGATAGACCTCATCGGCCAGGATCCAGGCGCCCACTTCCGCCGCGCGGTCCAGGATCACCTTGCGCGACGCGTCGCTGAGCACGTGGCCGGTAGGGTTATGCGGGTTGGTCACGACGACGAGTTTGGTGCCCGGCGCGATTGCGGTGCGGATCTCCTCGGCGTAGGGCTCCCACGCTTCCTTCTCGTGCAGCTGGAACGGCCGGACTTCCGCGCCGAAGTTCTGCGCCAGCCCCCAGGTCTGGAGGTAGTTCGGCATCATTACGGCGACTTTGTCCCCCCCCCCGGGCTCGAGCAGCCGCCAGCAGGTGACGAAGTTCGCTTCGGAGCTGCCGGTGGTGACGAGCACCTGGTCGGGCGATGCGCCGGGATAGAGGGCCGCGATGCGCTCGCGCAGCAGGTCGGTGCCGTTCGACTGCGCGTAGCCGAGCCGGACGTCGAGCAGCGGCAGCGCGGAGGCGCCGGCGAGGCCGAGCAGCTCCTGGATGGTCAGCGGATGCACGCCGGATTCGGAGAGGTTGAAGCGTACCCGGTTTTCCCAGGTGCTTTGCCAGCGTTCCAGCTCGAAGGGGACGAATTTGGGGCTCATGGCTCGTAAAGCTCGCGCAAGTCCGGGGGTTTCTCCAGCCAGTAATCGGGTGCGAGGTCTGCGAGGTCGGCGCGGTCGAACGGGCCCCACAGCACCGCCGCGGTCTTGACGCCCGCCGCGCGGCCCGATTCCATGTCATGCCGCGAGTCCCCCACGAAGACGGTGCTGTCGCGTGGAACCCCCAATACGTCCATGGCTTTCAAAACGGGCTCGGGATGCGGCTTGGAATGCGTCACGTCATCGCAGCCGAGCACGAGATCGAATGCCTGATCGAGCCCCGAAATGCGCAGCCCGCGCATGGCGCCGTCGCGCAGCTTGCTGGTGACGAGGCCGAGTTTTTTGCGGTGCTCCTTCAGGCGCCGTATCTCGTCGACGACTCCTTCGTACGGTTTTACGAGCGCATCGTGGTGCGTGAGGTTGTAGGTCCGGTAGGTCTGGACCATTGCCTCGATCTCTTCCTTATCATCCGTGATCTGGCCGAACTGCGCCCACAGGGGCGTGCCGAGGCCCTTGATCCACATGTCATCGGGGGGCATCGGCTCGTTGCCGCGGTGCAGCGCCATGGTGTGGCGGTAGGAGCGCAGGATCAGCTCGATGGAGTCGATGATCGTGCCGTCGAGGTCGAACAGGAAAGTGTTGAGCGTCACAACCGAGAATCTACAGCGAGCTAGCCAGGGACGGATATCACCACAGCCATGAGTTCCACGGAGGTACAGCATTCGGCCGTCTGCGCCGGCGGCAGGTGCTGATGCCACGATAGCAGGTCGGTTATCGCGAGCGGCTCGCGACGCGACAGCACGTCCTCCAGCAACAACTCTTCACCTGCCGTCATCCCCAACGCGAGCCGTGACACCAACGCATCGAGCGCGGTGAGCTGCTCGCCATCGCCGCGGCGGGCCGCGCGCCGGGCGGCCGACAAGACCCACGGAATCAGGCGGCGCGCAAACCGGTCGCGATCGCTCGCGCGCCAGCGGGCGTCCTGAACTGCGGCGAGTCGTGAACGGATGAGCGGCACAGCGACGTCGATGGCCTGCCGCAGCAAGTCGCGGTCGCAGGGGATGGACCGCGCAGTCGCCGCTGTTGCCAGTATCCGTGTAGCGGCAGCGGGGCTCGCGCGCGCGACCTCGCCTTCGATGACGATCGCCTCGACCAGGTTCGCAATGCGCACGACGAGAACGGCGCCCGGCTCTCCGACGACGGCCGCGCACGATCCTCCTGGAGCACCGCCGTCTGGAGTGGCAAGCAGGGCGAGCTGATCGCACCAATCCAGCCGGCCGTTGGTTCCCGCGGCCTGCTGCGCGCCGACCTTTGTCGCCAGGCGCTCTTCGATGGCGAGCGCTCCCGCGAGAGGCGCCGGCGGCAGGAAGGTGACGGTCGAGATCGCGCCGTGCGACGAGCCGAGCCGATCGATGCGGCCGACGCGCTGCGCCAGCCGCGCCGGACTCCAGGGTAGATCGTAATGCACGACCCGTTCGGCATCCTGCAGGTTGAGTCCTTCACTGAGGAGATCGGTGGCGATGAGGACGTCGGTCTCGAGGGCCGCGGGCGGCGGTGCGGCACCCTGCGCACGGGGCGCGAAGGTTCGCAGCACGTCCCGGCGGGCGGCGTCCCCCGCGGCAAATCGTCCGACGTGCCCGAAGACCGCCGCGACCCGCCGGTGGCGAAACCGTTGCATCAGGTAGCGGGCCGTGGGCTGCGCATCCGTGAAGACGATGGTCTTGGCGGGCCGCGCGGTCAGCAGCCGGTCCAGCGCGTCGGCCTTGGGATCGGTCGCCGGCGCACGTTTGAGCAACTCACGCAGCCGGTCGAGGACACGACGGTCGTCCGCTAGGCGCGCACCGTTCGACGCAGGACGTTCGAGCAAGAGGGGAAACAAAACAAGCTGAATATCGGATTCGGCCGCGCGTGGAAAACAGCGCTGAAACTCCTGCGGCGTCAGCGCTCGCCCTTCGGTCGCGGCGCGGATCGCGAGCTCCAGATAGGCTTCGTGGCGAATCAGCGCGGCGCGGAAAGCCGGCAGGCTCGATGCCAGGCGGCGCAGCAACATCAGGCGCAGCAACGCTGCCGCTCCGCCACCGGCGCGTAAGTGCGTCACACCGGTGACGAGCTCACCGAGCAGTGCGTCGGCCGCCGGACCGGCGCGCAGCGCTTCAGTGGTCGATCGCGGGAACACCATGCTGACGGGTCCACCGTCGTAGCCGTGCTGCACGCGCTCGCGCGAACGTGCGACAATCAGGCGCGCGACCGCGCCCTGAGCCAGGGAGCGATCGGCCTCGCGCGCCGCGGCGTTCCGCAAGGACGGAACGCCCAGCGCGGCGAGCGCGTGGTCCCGAAGAAAAAGACGGAGCAGGTGCAGGAGATCGGCGACGCTGTTGTGGATCGGAGTGGCGGACACGAGCAGCACCCGGCTGCCGACCACGAGGCGGGCCAACGCGCGATAGCGGTTCGTGTCTGGATTTCTGAATCGGTGGGCCTCGTCGACGACGAAGAGACGGTAAGGGACGGTAGAGGACGGTAAAGGACGGTAAGGGTGTTTGCTCAACGACTCATGCGTGATGATTGGCACTTCGTGCTGGCCGAATCGATTCAGCAAGTCGCGCCATTGCGAAACGAGCACGGCGGGGACGATAAGCGTGAAAGGTTCCTGGCGGGCGAGAGCGACGGCGAGTGCGACGTACGATTTCCCGAGCCCAACCGCATCGGCCAGAAGCGCGCCGCCGTACCGCACGATGATCGCGGTCAGCCGCTCGGCGGCGGGGAGCTGGTGTGGCGCGAGCCAGGCCGGCCATTGCGAGGCCGCCGCCGCTTCTGGCGCCAGCGACGGCCCGTCGAGCAGCGCCCGCGCCGCGCTGCCGACGACGTCGCACGGCTGTGCTTCCCCCGCCGGCCGGAGCGCCACGGCGAAGGGCTCCGGGACCGGGACGAGATGCTCAGAGAGAATCCGCGGCCAGCGCGCGGCGGTCGGCGCCATCGAGTTCGAACGCATCAGCGATGAGATCGTCAGCGGACTCACAGCGGTGACCGCGGCGCGCGAGCTCTGCCCAGACTGCGGAGCCAGCGGCCGGCACGGGCAAACCGCGCACGACACGCGCATTGAAGCGACGAAAGCCGCCCCGTGCGGGATCGGCCACCAGCCGCGCCAGGGCCGTCAGCCAGCACGAGTTGAACAAGGCGGCGAGCGCTGCGGCGTCGGCGGAATCGCGCGTTGCAATGCCGTAGACGGTATTGAGGGGGACGCCGTCCGGGGCTGGCACGGCGGCGCTCAAACGGCGGCCGAGGTCCGGCCAGATGACCCGATGTGGCGCGGACGCGAGACCGGTGCGAAACAACTGCCAGGGCGGGCCACCTCGGTAGTCGGCGCGGCGCCGTAACCGGTCTTCGTGACCCGACAAACGCTCCGTGAGCTCGCGCGGCAGGCGGTCGAAGGGTGTCCCATCGGCGCCGTGTGTCCACAGGACGTAGCGCCCCGGCTTGCAACGCCATGCCGCGATGTCGCGGCCGCGGATGGCAGGTCTCGCACCCACGCATGGGCGATCCACGAGAAACAGGTCGTCGGCTCCCGTTTTCACGCCGAGCTGCGGCGCCCAGCGATCGGCAACGGTGGGGAAGGCGGCCCGCAGACGCCGGCGGATACGATCCGCTCCCGCGAGCAGAATCCACGGACCGTCGCTCTGGAGCTGCCGCTGTTGCACTGCCGGCGCGACGGGCTTTGCTCCCAATACGGTGGCCGTCAGCTCGGTTCCCGTCGGCTCGGCACGGGCCGCCACCAATGCCATCGGGTATACCGCGGCACCGAACGTTCGCGCGACGAGCTCGCCCAGCGGCACAGCCCGCTCGACGCGCGCGCGGTGCGCGAGCCGCTGGCGCAGCGGTTCGGCGTAACCGCTGGTCGCGAGCTTGGCGGGAACGAGCAATGCGACCACGCCGCCAGGCCGCACCAGCTCGAACGCGCGCTCGGTGAACGCCACGGCAAGATCGGGGAGATGGGCGAAGCCGCGCACTGCGGTGGCTTGCCAGCATGAATAACGGGCTGTGAGAGTCTCGCGGACCCGCGGTGCGAGCCGTTCCGCGCGTACCCAGGGGGGGTTGCCGGTCACGAGGTCGAACCCGCCGCGCAGCATGACGTCGGCGAAGTGCGATTCAAAGGCAAAGAACGGAGCGCCGCCCTCACGGCGCAGCGTACGCTGCGCGCCACGCAGCTCGCGCAAGCTCTGCCGCAGCCGGGCAAGCCGCACTCGCCGCTCCGAGTCGAGACCGCGCCGGCGGCCGAACAAGTCGCGATTGCGCGCGTCACCGAGCAGCTCGGCGATCGCCGTCTCCAGAGCGGCGCGGCCTTCGTCCAACAAACTCCCGGCCAGCGCCGCTTCCGAGCGGTCGAGCTCCTCCTGCCCGGCACGCTTTTCCGGGCCCGTGAGAAGAAAATGGGTGCGCCGTGCCGCGGCGAGGCGCCGCGCTGCGGCGCCTCCCGCACGGATCGCGCGCCCGCCCAGTGAGGCTGCCAGCATCAGCGGGTCGAGGAGCGCGTCTCCCTGCCGCACGTGCCCGTTCAAGTTGGGCAGCGGGGCGATCGACGCGAGATCGGCCCCGTCTTCGTCGGCGACCAGGGCCAGCCACAATCGCAGCTCGGTCAGGCGCACGGCCGTGGGAGTGAGATCGACGCCAAACAGCGAGTGGGCGAGCACGTCGCGCTTCACCATCAGGGCGGGCCCGTCTCCCGCCGCTCTGCGCAGTCTGACCAGCTCATCGAGCGCTCCCAGCAGGAAAGCGCCGGATCCCGCGGCGGGGTCCAGCACCGTCAGCCCGCGCAGGTCAGGGGGGGGCGCCGGGCGCGGGGCCACGCCGTCGTGGACCCACTGTGCCGCCGTGCGCGGCGACAGTCCGAACGCTTGAGTCAACAACGCTTCGAGCGCCGCGCGTACGAGCTCTCGCACCAACGACGCGGGTGTGTAGTAGCTGCCGCTGGTGTGGCGCTCGTCGGGATCCATGACGCCCTCGAACACGCGGCCCAACATGTCGGGCGCGACGAATTCGCCGGCATCGTGCTCGCGCACGGAGAAGTGGAAGCGCTCGAACAGATCGTCGAAGGCCTCCCGCCAATCGGCGTTGCTCCATATCGCGGGCCCATGCGCCCGCTCGAGGCGCGACGGCTCGAACAGACCGCCGTTGAGGAAGGGGACGTTGCCCAACGCGCGCGCCGCGCAGCCGCGGGTGGCCGGCGGCCGATTCAAGGCGCCGAAGCACAGCGCGTGGAGGAACGCGCGATGAAAGTGGCGGCGGGTGGCGAGCGCGCGGTCGAGCAGCCGCGCGACGTAGCGGGTGTCGCCGTTCAACCAGCCCTTCGACTGGATGAAATAGAGGAAGAGCACGCGCGTCAGCGCGGTCAGCGTCAGGGCGTGACGATCGAGGCGCGAGCGTGGCGTGCGCAGCCGCTCAGCCAGCCGATCCAGCGTGCTGCGAAATGCTCGAAAAAAGCGCGGCGTGACGCCTTCGCTCGCCAGGACTTCCCCGATTCGCAGGGAGAGCGCGAGCGCCGACTCGCCCTTCGCCGGAGCGAGCCGCTCCAGGGTCGCCAATGCCGAGCCGGTCGGGCTGGGAATGGAAATCGACGCCAGTCGAACGCCGACGGGTCCTGCGGCGCAGATGAGCCGCAGCGGTTGACCGCCCAGCGCGCATGCCAGGCCACGCTCGGCGCCCGCGGCGAGCCGCCGCGCGGTTGCTCGTGCGGCGTCTTCGGGATGCAACGCCTCGACCGCGAACACCCGAAACGCGCCGTAGCGCGCGATCAGGGCGGCGCGCGTTATGCCCGCGGCAGTTGACGTCGACTCGCCGAGCCAGGCCGGGGCCGGCACGTCCTCCCACGCGTGCTCATAGCCGAGCACGCGGAAGAGATCGCGCAGGTCGTCGATCTGCCTGGTGCGGGCGAGAATGTCCCGCAACACGACAAACCCCTCTTTCTAGGAGGGGTCAAGGTGAGGCTGGATGGCTACGGATTAGGTACCGAACGACGGCGAGCTGGTGAGAAAAATTGCGGATTGTCGATTGCGGATTGCGGATTGAAACTGACGGGCCAAATCCGCAATCCGCAATCCGCAATCCGCCGTTAGGTGCCTTTCTTCAGCCGGATCTCCCCGTTCACCGTGCTCAGCGTCAGCCCGCGCCCGCCGGCGCCGATCGTGCCGCGCAGACGCCGCTGACTGAAGCGCCCGGTGATCGTGAGCGGCCAGTCGGTTTCGATATCGCCGTTCACCGTGTTGGCCCTCAGCTCGGTGTCCAGCTTCCCGGGAAGGATGAGCGTGATCCCGCCGTTCACGGTGCTGAACTCGAGATCGTTGGTCCAGTCGGCGCGACCCATTTGCGCGTACACCGAGCCGTTCACCGTCGATGCCTCGGCGAGGCCCGTCGTGCTCACGCGCACGCTGCCGTTCACGGTGCTCGCCCGGACGTCGCCCTTCAATCCCTCGGCCGACATCTCGCCGTTCACGGTCTGGCCGTTGAACTCGATTCCGGCCGGAACCTGTACGTCAAAATCGACCGTTACGTCGTTGTTTTCAGTGTTGGAGCTCCAGTGGTCGCCCGGCTCGCAGCTGTTCTCGCGGCGCGCGCGGGGCGGCGTGGGATAGACGGCGCAGATCGTGATGCCGTCGTCCGACTCCACCACTTCGATCTTGACCTCGTCGGGGTCGGAGCGGCGCGAGTGCTTCCGCGCGTTCACCACCGCCTCGGCGCCGCTGGAGAGGACCGCCCGGACGTCGCCGTTCACACCCTTCACTTCCAGCCGCTTCCCGGCGGCAAGCCGGCCGTGCCAATTGAAGTCCTGCGCAGTCGCACTAGTGAGTGCGACCAGGGACAGCGCGCTGGCGATCAAGAGGGTCCGCATGGAGTCTCCGCAGTTAGTGCTGATACTGGTATTGATACCGGTACTGACGCGCGTAAATGCGCGCGTACTGCCGCGCGTATCTGGGTGCGTACTGCGCCGCGTACTTGGGCGCGTATGCTGCTGCGTATTGGGTTGCGTACGCGGTCACGCTGCCAAAGTCATAGTGCAAGCTGAAGTCTGAGCCGTTGTCGTTGTCGTTGTCGTTCTCATCGTGCCTGTGTTTGCGATCGAGCCGATCCTCGAGCTCCTGCGGACGGCGCATCTCGATGTCCCCCTGGAACGATTCCAGCTCCATCCGCGCGCTCCCCGACCCGATCTTGAACGTCTTGCGATGCTTGCCCGTCGTGCTGGTCATGGGGAGCGGGAAGCTCGCGTCGATGTCGCCGTTCGCCGTCGCGGCCGTGATCGTGACGTTGGCGCGCTCGGGAATGGAGACCGTAATGTCGCCGTTGTGCGACCCAAAGCTGTAGGACCCGCCGTCGGTCACGGTCCCCTGGTACAACACATCCCCGTTGATCGTGCCGGCATCGACGCTCGCCGACTGGATTCCGGTGAGCATGATCTCGCCGTTCGTGGTTTCGACTTTGATCTCGCCGCTGACGTTCGTCAGCTCGATGTTTTCGTTGACGGAGTTCACCTCGATACGGCCCGATGCGTCGGCGAGTGTCACGCTGCCCTGGATCGAGTGCAGCGTGATGTTGCCTTTGCCGCCGCGCACGTTGACTTCGCCGTTCACGGTTTCGGCGCTGATCGACCCCTGCATCCCGTCGACATTGATGTCCGCGTACGTGCCGCTGAGGGTAAGCCCCATGGATTGGGGCACGGTGATGTCGAAGTCGATCACGGAAGGCGCGCCTTCGCGGCTGCTCGCTTTGATGACCACGGTATTGCCGACTAGCGAGACTTCGACGCGTCCGCGGCGCCCCTGTTCGGCATGCACCTTGACGCGATTCTCGCTCCAGCCGTGGATCGTTATCCCGCCCCCGAAATTGTTGACTGAGAGACTGGCGCCGGCCGGCACGGCGAAGGTCGTATCGGTTTGTCTTTGCGATGCCAGCGCGACCAGCATCGCGGCGGCCAGCGTTGCAACCATGTTCGTCGTCCTCCTAGGACCGTGCCGCGACCATCTCGTTCACACGCCGCAGCAATTCCACCTTGCGCCGCATCGTGTCGGCGAGATGGAGGTTCAGGTACGCGTTGCCGGGGTCGCTGCGCAGCGCCATGCGCGCTTCGGCGATCGCCCGATCGATGACGGCGAGATTCTTTCGCACGATCCGCACAGTCGCGGTATCGAGCCGCTTCTCATTCTGCACCAGCGCGGCCTGCAGATCGGCAATCGCCGCATCGGTGCTGTTCGTCCAATTGGCAACCGGCGTGATCGTCGGTCGCGGCCTGGTCACCGCGGTGTTGACCGCCTGCTGGCGCGTGGCGAGCCACATGCCGCCGCCCGAGAGCAGGACCAGGGCGATGCTTGCCGCGAGTAACTGCCCGACGGTCAAACTGAAACGGCGGCGGACAAGGCGGTCACGTCGCTCAGGCAGGCGCTCCCGCCGAATCTGTTGGGCAATTCCGGGCCATAGATCCGTCGCAGGCTCACTGTCCACGAGTGTCTTCGCGTAGGCGACGACACCGCGCAGCTCGCTCAGCGTCGCGTAGCACGCCCCGCAGGTCGCGAGGTGCGCCTCGAGCGCGGCGCGCTCGGCGCTATCGAGCTCGCCGTCCAGGTATTCCGAGAGCCGGTTCGTCCAGAGATCGTTCATCGTTCCAAGTGCCTCCGCAGCGCCATCCGCGCATGATGCAGCTGCGATTTCGACGTGCCCGGTACGACACCGAGCATGCGCGCTATTTCGTCGTGGCGATACCCCTCCACGTCGTGCAACACGAACACCTGCCGGGCTCCCTCGGGAAGGCTCGCGAGCGCTTCCTCGAAGTCCATCGATAGCTCCGGCGTATGTGGCCGCCCCGACACATCCTTGAGGGGCTCCTCATCGGCGATGAACCGGCCCCGATCGATCCCCACGCTTTTGCGCCGGGCGAGGACCACGTTCACCGCCAGCCGGTGCAGCCACGTCCCGAATGCCGACTCGCCACGGAAGGTCGACAGCTTCTGCCAGGCGCGGATGAAGACGTCCTGCGTGATGTCATCGGCTTCATCGGCGTCGAGCATGCGGCGCACCAACGTATGGACCCGGGCAACGTGGGTCCTGTACAGGCGCTCGAATGCACTGGCGTCCCCGCTTCCAGCTAGAGCCGCGTCGGCCGCTATGGAATCAGCAGTCAGAGTGTCCTCGAGCACCTGTCGGGGCATGGGGGGCATGCACGGATTTGGATATCCAAGTGGGGCAAAAGGTTGTAGTTACATTTCGGGCTCAAAATGGCGCCATCAATTGTAGCCGTTCTTGCCATCGGGGGCCTTCTGGGCTTCCGCCACGCCTTTGAGCCGGACCATCTCGCGGCGCGCGCTGGGCGACGATTCTCCATGTCGGAGCGGCCGCAGGGAGCGTCGTAGCGGGCGTGATACTCGCCGAGCAGGTGATTGCGACGCGCTGATTCGATTATGTCGTTTGGGGCGCCCACCGTTGCCGGCCGCGTGTTCGCCTGGGCAGACTCAAGAATCCCTTTCAAGGTCTGCCAATGGCTCGTTTCGCGTCGCTCGTTGTGGCGTTGTCGCTGCTGCCGTCCTGCCTGATCGCTCAGGAATCCGATAGCACCCCCTTCCATCATGGTCAGTGGGCCATGCAATTCGGCGGCAACTCCAATCTCTTCAGCCTTGGAGTCCTGCGCTTTACGAGCGCTCACGCGGCGTGGTTGCTGGATTTGTCCAACGCGGCGAATGTGATCAGCGCGAAGAGCACGGACAACTTTGGTACGACGACCAGCGCGGACCAGCAGTACATCAATCTCGATGTCCGCTTGGGGAAGCGCTTCTACCAGACTGCGCACCCAAAGGTTGCTTCGTTCGAGACACTGGCCTTGGAAGGCGGATTGACCGATCAGGCGTTTGACCTAACCGGCAGCCACTATCGGCAAACCTCGACCTACGCAGGGATCGACGGCGAGCTCGGTGGCGCGTATATGCTCACGTCAGGCGTGAGCGTTGGGGGCACAGCAATCTTTTCGGCCGGCTATCTCTCCTTTAAGGGGAACGACTCGTTTAGTAGACAGCAGGGTCATGGCTATTACAACACCATTCGCCTGCTGGTGGCGCTGGGCTTGTACTTCTAGGCGCGATAGACGCGGCCGCGCCACTCCACCAGCCGTCTGCCCCGGATGGCAGAGCGCAGCATGATAAACGCCACCATCGCAGCCCCGAGTGGATAGAGGAGTGCGTACCAGACCGGTGCGCCCTCGGCGGCGTAGATGATGATCCAGGTGAGGAGCGAGACGAGCGTGGCGATGGCGGCGAATCCCAAACCGCCGGTCAGTAGCCCGACGACGGGTGGCGCGACCCAGGCCAGCGCGGGCAGCCACATCACGTAAGGAAGCAGAGCGCGGACAAAGGGGATGGGCGGCATCATCATCGGCGCGCCGAGCGCGAGGTTCTTCGACCAGCCGTCGATGATCTCGCGCAGCGAGCCATACATCCGCGTGGTCATGAACTCCGGCGCGTGCGCGAGAAAGATGTCCTTGCCCGATCGCACGTAGTTTTGCGCGAGCGCGAGGTCGTCAGCGATGCTGTGCTTCACCGCCTCATGCATGCCGGCACGCTCGTACGCCGTGCGTGTGGTCAGGATGAATTGTCCGTTCGCGATCGCGTTCCAATCGAGGCGCGTCCGGTTGATGCGTGCGATGTTGCCGGCGCGGGCCCCGAGCGCGAAGAAGACGTGCGGCTGAATGAGTCGCTCCCAAAAGCCCCTCATCTCCTGGCGCGGCAGCACCGTGAAGAGATCGACGCGCTCGGCCTGCAGCGCCCGTACCGACCGCGGCAGCAGCTCGGGCTCGTGGCGTGTGTCGGCGTCGGTGAAGAGCAGCAGCTCGCCTGTGGCGACGCGGTAGCCCTGCATGATCGCCCATTGTTTGCCGAACCAGCCCGGCGGTGGGTCGGTACCGCGGACCAGCCGCAGCCTTCCGCCCGTGGCGGGCTCGACCAACTCCGCCGTGCCGTCGGTGGAGCGATCGTCCACGACGATCACCTCGATGGGCGCATAGAGGGTCGCGAGCACCGAACGGACGCAGCGCTCGATGTTGCGGGCCTCGTTGCGCGCGGGGATGATGACGGAGACGAGCGGCCCGGTCGTCAACGGCTCGTAGTCACGCAGCCGGGGACGGCGCGTGGCGTAACCGTAGACGACCAGCAGCAGCACCAGAATCCACGGCGCCGCCAGCAGCCAGCTCATTTTCGCGGTTCTATCGCAGACACGACGACAGCGCTGGTCAGGTGACCGGCGACATTCGTCATCGTGCGGAACATGTCGGGAATGCGGTCGAGGCCGATCAGCAGGCTGATGCCGGCGATCGGCAGGCCGGTCGATTGAAAGGCGGGGACCAGGCTGATCACGCTCCCGGAGGGAACGGCGGCGACGGTCAGCGACGCGAGGAAGACTGCCGCACCGGCGGCCACCATCTGCCCGATTCCAAACGGGACGTCATAGAGCCGCGCGATAAAGAGCACGGCGACGGCCTGGAACACCGCGCTGCCGCCGCGGTTGAGGCTGGCGCCGAGCGGCAGGACGAACCCGGATATGGGACGCGGCACCTGCATGTCCTTGTCCGCTGCGTCGAGCATCGTCGGCAGTGCGGCGAGCGAGGACGTGGTCGAGAACCCCATCAGCAGAGAGGGGACTGCCGCCCGGAAAAACCGGCGGGGCGCTTGCCGGGCGAGCAGTGCAACGGACGGCAGGTATACGACCGCGATGAACAACAGCTCCCCGATGATCACCGCGACGATAAACCCGAGCATCGCGAGCAACAGCTTCCAACCGACCTGCGTGACGAGCGGCGCGACCAGCGCCGCGATGCCGAGAGGGGCGAAGAACAGCACCCAGTGCACGATGCGAATCAACGCTTCCGTGGCTGCATCGGCGATGTTGGTGAGTGGCGTGCGTTTTTCGACCGTCAGAGACGCGGCGGCAACGGCGAAGATCGTGATGAATACGATCACCGGCAGGAGATTCCCGTCGGCTGCCGCCTTGAAAGGATTGGCTGGCACGAGCTGCACGATGAATGCGGCTCCGGTTGGAATGCTTTCGGCGGCATGTTGAATCACGGTTGCATCGGCGCCCCCGGCGACTCGGACCGCCGCCTGCTGATCGGGCGTTAGCGCGGTCTGAGACAGGAGGACGGCGCCGACCGCGAAGCCGAGCACGATCCCCGCGAGCGCGGTCGCCCAGAAGAAGGCGAGGGTTCGTCCAAGCATCCGGCCAAGCGTTCGGAGATCGCCGAGCTTGGCGATCCCGGCAAAGAGGGCAGCCGCGATGAGGGGAATCACGACCATCGAGAGCAGGTTCACGAACAGCGTACCGATCGGCTTGATGGCCATGGTGAACGCCGCTAACTGCGGATGGCCGTTGCGTTCGAGCCAAAAGGCGGCGCCGCCCAGGACGATGCCCGCGATCAAGCCCATTCCCATCCACACGTGGCGTCTCATCGGAGGTGGGCTATTATACCGCCATGTCTGATAACACACACGCGCAGGTGAAAACGCCTAAGTGGGCGCTCATTCTCGGGGCTTCGAGCGGGTTTGGCGAGGGCGCGGCGCGGGCGCTCGCGCAGGCGGGCTATGACATCGTGGGGGTCCACCTCGACCGCAAGGCCGGGCTCGAGCACGTCGCCGAGATTCGCCGCGACATCGAGAAGCTGGGTCGGAAGACCCAGTACTTCAACATCAACGCGGCGGACGAAGAGAAGCGCAACGAAGTCCTCGCTGAGCTGGCGAAGCAGAACCTCAACGTCGCGGTACTGCTGCACTCCCTCGCCTTCGGTACGCTGAAGCCCTACATCGGCGAGGATGTCCTGAACAAGGCCAACATCGACATGACGCTCGACGTGATGGCCCATTCGCTGGTGTACTGGGCTCAGGGCGTCGTGCAGCATGGGCTGATGGGGAAGGGCGGCCGGATCTTCTCGATGACGTCGTCCGGCTCGACGCGGGTCTTCGCGACCTACGGAGCCGTCTCGGCGGCGAAGGCGGCGCTGGAATCCCATACGCGGCAGCTGGCGCTGGAGCTCGCCCCGCTCGGGATCGCCGTGAACGCGCTGCGAGGCGGCGTGACCGACACGCCGGCGCTGCGCAAGATCCCCGGCAACGAGAAGCTCATCGAGATTGCGACGCAGCGGAATCCGCACCACCGGCTCACGACGCCCGCCGACCTCGGAGGCGCCATCGTGGCCCTGTCATATCCCGGCGCCGACTGGATCACCGGCAACGTGATCAACGTGGACGGCGGCGAGGAGGTCTCGGCGTAGCCACGTTGCACGACGCACGTCGCATGTTGCAGGACTACCGGCCGACCGCCGTTGCCTTCGAGCCCGGCATGATAGCGGCGGCCGTCGCCGTCATCCTGCACGATTGCGATGACGGGCTGGAGACGTTGTTCATCCACCGCGCGGTGCGCGCCGGCGACACCTGGTCGGGCCAGATCGCATTCCCCGGCGGCCGCCGCGAACCCACCGACACTGATCTCCTGGCGACCGCGATCCGCGAAACGAGGGAAGAAATCGGCGTCGATTTGTCCGCTGCCGAGCGCCTCGGCGTCCTTGACGACCTCTACCCACGGACGCCGGTGTTGCCGCCCGTCGTCGTCCGGCCATTTGTATTCGCGTTGACACAACGTCCCACAATTACGCTCAACCCGGAAGTGCAAGACGCCTTCTGGGTGCCCTTCCGGGCTTTCCAAGCCCCGGGGGTGCTGGGGGAGATCACGGTCGATCATCCTGGCATCCCCCCACGGGTATTGCCTGCCTATACCATCGGGAAACACACTATCTGGGGAATGAGCGAGCGCATTCTCACGCCGCTAATTAGCCTGGTTTCTTAGCCTTACAAAATCCACATCTTCGCTTGACAGTATTTGAAGATTAGGCTAGCCTAATACCCTGTCTCGTTGACAGTGGTTTGCACACGGAGAGCCTATGAACGCCGCGATTCGCTCCCCACAACCGCCTCTGACGCGGTCCGTCGAAGACTACCTCAAATCCGTTTTCCATCTCACCAGTCAAGGTGGTTTTGCCACAACCAGCGATATCGCGGAAATGCTCGAAGTCGCGCCGCCTTCGGTGAGCGGCATGATGAAACGGCTGTCCGAGACGGGCCTGATCGAGCACGTGCCGTATCGCGGCGTACAACTCACGCCACAGGGCCGCCGCGCCGCGCTGCAGATGATCCGTCGCCACCGCATCCTCGAATCGTATCTCACGAGCAAGCTCGGCTACGACTGGGGCGACGTGCACGTCGAAGCAGAGCGACTGGAGCATGCGGTGTCGGAGAAGCTGATCGAGCGGATGGCCGACGCGCTGGGTGAGCCGCGTTACGACCCGCATGGCGCGCCGATTCCGACGGCCGCCGGGGAGATCGAAGAAGCGGAGCTGGTGAGGCTGGCGGAGACCGCAGTGGGACGCAGCGTGATGTTGCAGGAAGTAGGCGACGAGAATCCCGCCCGGCTCCACTATCTCGCCGAGCAAGGCCTCAGGCCGGGTGTGGAGCTGACCGTCGTCGACCGGCAGCCGTTCAATGGTCCCACGATCGTGCGCATGGCCGACGGCACGACGCGGGTCGTGGGCCAGGAGCTCGCGCTGCTGCTCCTCTGCCGGCCTGTCGATGGCGCATAGCGTCCTGGACGCCGGTTGGCGCCACCCGCGGCTCACACCGAGCCTGGCGGAAGTCTATCGCACCGTCCCGATCAAGCCCGGTGCCTGGTGGAAGAAGGCGCTCGCCTTTGCAGGGCCCGGATATCTCGTCGCCGTCGGCTACATGGATCCCGGCAACTGGGCCACCGATCTCGCGGGGGGCGCGCGCTTCGGGTACACACTCCTCACCGTCATTCTGCTGTCCAACCTGATGGCGATTCTGCTGCAGGGCCTTGCGGCCAAGCTCGGCATCGTGACGGGTCGCGACCTCGCCCAGGCGTGCCGTGACCACTACTCGCGGCCGGTGTCGTTTTTCCTGTGGGTGATCTGCGAGATCGCGATCGCCGCCTGCGACCTCGCCGAAGTGATCGGCTCGGCGATCGCCCTGAACCTCCTGTTCGGCATTCCGCTCGCGTGGGGGATCGCGATCACGTCGCTCGACGTGCTCATCGTCCTCTACATGCAGCACAAGGGCTTTCGTCTGCTCGAGGCGCTCGTCGTCGTGCTGATCGCCACCATCGCCGGCTGCTTCCTGTTCGAGATCCTGATTTCCAAGCCCGATGCCGGCGCCGTATTCGCCGGCTTCATCCCGAGCGCGTCGATTCTCAAGGATCCCGACAAGCTGTACATCGCGATCGGCATCCTCGGCGCGACGGTGATGCCGCACAACCTCTACCTCCATTCGTCCGTCGTGCAGACGCGGAGCTATGAGGAAACAGGAGCCGGGAGACGGGAGGCAGTCAAATACGCCTTCATCGATTCGACGGTCGCGCTGTCGTTCGCGCTGTTCATCAACGCGGCGATCCTGATCGTCGCCGCGGCGACGTTCCACCGCGCCGGCGAAACGGGCGTCGCCGAGATTCAGGATGCGTACCGCCTGCTCACCCCGCTGCTCGGCGTCGCGGGAGCCAGCGCCGTGTTCGCGTTTGCGCTGCTCGCATCGGGCCAGAATTCCACGCTGACCGGGACGCTCGCCGGCCAGATCGTGATGGAAGGATTCCTCAACATCCGGATCCGGCCGTGGCTGCGGCGCCTGATCACGCGTCTGATAGCGATTGTGCCCGCCGCGCTGACGGCTATTTTCTTCGGTGAGCACGGCACGGCCCAACTTCTGATCCTCAGCCAGGTGATTCTGAGCCTGCAACTCTCGTTCGCCGTCTTTCCCCTGGTGATGTTCACCTCGGACCGCTTGAAAATGGGCGAGTTCGTGAACCCCACCTGGCTCAAAGTGCTCGCCTACTTCGTCGCAGTGGCGATCGCCAGCTTCAATGCGTGGCTGCTGGTGCGGATCTTCGGCGGTTGGATCAGCTGATGTACAAGCGGATCCTGGTGCCGCTCGAGAATGGTCCCGCCGACAAGGCGATTCTCAAGCACGTCACCGGTCTCGCGAAGCTGCTCGGCTCGGAGGTGCTGCTGCTGCACGTCGCGGACGGGTGGGCGGCGCGCAACATGGAGCAGCTCAACCTGCGCGAGTCGCAGGAAATGAAGGACGATCGAGCGTATCTGGAGCGGATGTCGCAGGACCTGCGACAGGCGGGAGTCAACGTGGATGCGGTGCTGGCGGCGGGTGACCCGGCGGAGGAGATCGCCGCGGCGGCGGAGCGGGAGAAGGTCGATTTAATCGCGATGGCGACGCATGGGCACTCGCTGTTGGGCGATGTGGTTCATGGCACCACCGCGACAGCATTGCGACACGTCAGCCGGATTCCGATCCTGATGGTGCGCGCGCCTGCTCCAGCGCCTTGAGAATGGCGCTGAGGCGGCGGTCTCGCGCCTCTCGCAGGAACTCCACCTTTCCCTTGTAGGATTTCTCGATCGACTGAATCAACGCCCGCTGCTGCTCGGGGTCGAGTTGCGCCCAGTGCGCGAGCTGCTGCCACCAGCTCTCGAAGCTCGCGAGCAGCTGCTGCGTGAAGTAGCGGATGCCGCCTTCTCCCGCGGCCAGATGGTAGGTCAGATGCGGGCCCGCCGCCGCCCAGCCGATCGCCGGGCCGAGTGACACGGCGCGATCCAGATCGTCGACGCTGATGATGCCTTGTAACACCAGATCGATGCACTCCCTCCACACCGCGGCCGAGATTCTGCCGACGACGTAGCCCGGAATCGCCTTCTTGAGGACGATGGGAAACCGCCCCAGCGTGCGCAGGTAATCCACCGCCCGCGTGATACTGGCGGGTGACGTCCGGCCTTCAGGCACGACTTCGACGAGCGGAATCAGCTCCGGCGGGTTCAGCGGGTGAGTGACGAGACAGCGGTCGAGGCGGCGCATCCGGCCGAAGATCTCGCTCGGCGCGAGCCCGCTCGATGAGGAGCTGATGAGCGCATCATCGCTCACCACCCCCTCGATCGCCACAAACAGCTTCTGCTTGGCGACGACATCCTCCTGAATCGCCTCGATCACCCAGTCGGCATCCTGGATCGCTTCCGAAAAAAACGTGGCGCGCTGCAGCTCGCGCAGGCCCTGCTCGACGATGGACTCGGGCGCGCGGCCGAGCGCGACGAGCGCGCGGGTACGGCGCTCGACTTCGATCGAGGCGCGCTCCATCGTCGCGGGACTCAGGTCGAAAATCGCGACCGGCCAGCCGGCCGACGCGCACAGCGCCGCCCATCCCACGCCGATGTCACCGGCGCCGATCACGGTGACTTTACGGGGAATCGTCACGCGAGGGCCTCCTCGACGAGCGCACCCGCCAGCACACGCTCGAACAGCAGCCGCCGCACCGGAGGTGGGTGCACGTCCATGGCGACGCGGGCGAACGCCCCCTTGGCGTCGAGCTTGGTGCGGCCGCGGCTCTGGCCGTCGTCCAGATCGACGCGGAGCCGCAGATCGCTGAACGTCAGGACCTCGGGCTGGAGCAGGTAGGCGATGGCGAGCACATCGTTGATCACGGCGCCGTCCAGTCCTTCCTGTTTGCGGTGGAATTCGACGTAGAAGCGCAGCGCATCGTGCAGCCAGGGGGAGTGCAGCGCCAGCCGGTCGACTTCACTGGCTTTGATGATCAGCTTGCGCGTCACATCGAGCCCGATCATTTCGGTGGGGAGTTCGGCGGCGAGCACCGTCGCCAGCGCTTCCGGATCGCACCAGGCGTTGAATTCGGAGTAGCGCGTCTGATTCCCCGGTGCTTCGATGTTGCCGATCATCGCGACGTGCCGGGCGACCTTCTGGCGGACGAGGCCGGGATTGACGCGCAGCACCAGGGCGAGGCTCGTCACCGGGCCGAGGGTCACGAGCGTGACCGGCTCCGGCTGCGCCTCGAGCAACCGCTCGAGCGGCCGCACGTAATCGAGGATCACGCCGGCCGGCGGCACATCGGCGTAGCCGAGCCCGGAGGGCCCATGCGTATCGTCTGCCACCTTCAGCGGCCGTTTGAGCGGCCGCCGCGCGCCGATACCAATGGACACGCGAACGGTGTGATTCACTTTGCGAATTATTTCGACGCAGTTGCGATACGCGTTCTCGACGACTGTGTTGCCGTAGGAGATTGAAATCGCCCGCACATCCAGCTCGGGGGAATTGAGAGCCAGGAGGATCGCGAGACAGTCGTCGATCCCCGGGTCCGTATCGATAATGACGGGAAGGGGGACGGGGGACGAGGGAAGGGTTTGCACGCCTTAGGTTAGGGTGCTCACTTCGGAAGCGCAAACGCGATGATGGCGTCGCCGGCACCAAACGGGCCCCCGCCGCCCGCGGCGATGACGACGAACTGGCGTCCAGCCGCCTCGTAGGTCATCGGCGTCGCCCGCGCACCCGCGGGCAAGTCCGCTTTCCACAGCTCGCGGCCCGTCTCGACATCGAAGGCGCGAATCGCGTGCTCGAGTGTCGCGCCGATGAACACGATTCCGCCCGCAGTCACGATCGGACCGCCAAGATTGAGGGAGCCCGGGAAGCCGCCCATCGTGCCCAGGGGCACGTTCCAGACGATGCCGCCCGTGCTGAGGCTCACCGCGACAAGCGCGCCGAACGGGGGCGGTGTACAGGGCAGCCCAGTGGGACCCAGAATGATGCGCCGGCGCATGAGGTACGGCGTGCCGCGCATGTTGGTGTACTCAAAGTCCGTCAGTCCGTGTGCTGCATCGGCGGTCTTGGAGCTGTCGGAGTTGAAGCTGTGTGCCACGAAGAGCTGCACCATGGCGGGGACGCGATTGACGGGCACGACGGCGAGACCGTGCCTTTCATCTATAGCCACTCCGCCCCAATGGGCGCCGCCGATGTTGCCGGGCTGTGAGATCGTGCCCTGCATGCTGGGTGGCGTAAACGGTCCCTCGTTGCGCAGCGCGGCCAGGAAGTCGTGACAGGCGGCCTTGGCCTCGGGTGTCGGCCCCCAGGCGTCGGCAGCGGTATACCGCAGCGGGACGAGGGGCGGCGTCACGGCCGTAAACGGCTGCGTCGGAGATGCGACTTCGCCGGGAACGCTGCTCGCCGGGACCGGCCGCTCCTCCACGGGGAAGATCGGCGTCCCGGTCGTGCGGTCGAGGATGTACAACATCCCTGACTTCCCGGTCTGGATGACTGCCGGGATCCTGGCGCCATCGTGCGTCACGGTGACGAGTGTGGGCGGAGCAGCGTTGTCGAAGTCCCAGAGGTCGTGGTGCACGGTCTGGAAATGCCACACGACCTTCCCCGTGGAGGCGCGCAGCGCCACGATCGAGCTGGCGTAACGGTCTTCACCCAGGCGCATACCGCCGAAATAATCCGGCGCTGGACTCGACGTTGGCAGGAACACGAGATCGCGCTCGGGATCGCGTTCTGCCACGTCTTGAAAGCCGGATCGGTGGAGTCCTGGGGCACGGGATCAAACGTCCATTTGAGCACCCCGGTGCGCACGTCGAACGCGCGCACTTCGCCGCTCGCCGGCGCCAGGTTGGTATTGTCCGCGACCGCCGATCCGGTGATGACGAGGTCTCCAATGACGGCAGGAGGGGACGTCACCTCATAAAACGCGAACTCGTCCGGCGCGGCCCGCAGCCCTTTCCGCAGATCGACCACGCCGCCCGCGCCGAAGCCCGCGCACGGCTTTCCTGTCGGCGCATCGAGGGCGATGAGCCGTGCGTCGATCGTCGCGGCGATGATGCGCCGGGCGCACGGCGCGCCGGCAGCGGCGCGACTGTCCCGCCAGAAGCTCACCCCGCGACTCGCAAAGTCACCGTACCCGCGATGCGGATTCACGCCTGCATCGTACCGCCAGCGCTCGGTTCCGGTGGCCGGATCGAGCGCCGCAACGATGCCCGTAGGCGTGATGACGTACATCGTCCCGTCCACGACCAGCGGCGTGACCTCGAGCGCCGGAGGACGGTGGTTCATGCTCGACATGTCTGGCATGCCGGTGTGATACGTCCACGCGACCTGGAGCTGCGCGACGTTCGCGGGCGTGATTTGGGTAAGCGGCGAGAACCGGGCGCCACCGGGATCTCGGCCGTACGCGGGCCAATCACCCGGCGCTTGCAGGCTAACGATGAGCAGCAGAGTCAGCATCGATTTCCCTCGCGATGGTTTCGCGCAACCGTCTGAACTCGGGTTCGCCGCCGAACCCGAAGATGCGCTCGATGACACGGCCCTGCCTGTCGAGCAACACCGAGTAGGGGAGCCCGCGGTAATGATATGCCGCCTTCATCCTGCCGCCGCCAACCAGGATGGGGAACGGCGGCCGGAACTCGCGCACGAACGCGCGCATCTTGCCGTCACTCACGTCGTCAGAGATCGCGGCGATGGCGAACTCGTCCCGGCTGAAATCGCGGTACAGGTCCGCCATGTGGGGAAACTCCTCGCGGCACGGCTCGCACCAGGACGCCCAGAAGTTCACGAGCATGACCTTGCCGCGGTCGTCGTCCAGTCGAACGACCTTCCCGGTGAGATCGGGAAGTGCGAACGCGGGAGCGAACAGGTCGCGGCCGTGCGTCGGAGTCTGCGCGAGGAGGCGATCGGGATCGAGCACGCGGATCGTCCCGCTTCGGTCCACGGCGACGGCCGTCGTCGGCGTCCCGAGCGCGCGGGTGGTGACGATGCGGCCGCTCGCCGGGTCCAGCACGTCTAGCCGCAGGCGCGTCGCCGCCGAATCTTCTGAGCCGAGCGCGTAGAGACGTCCATCCGGCCCGACCGCCAGGGCGATGTTCACCAGGGCATGCGCGACACGAATCTCGCGCCCCCCCCCCCCCCCCCCCCCCCCCTGGGCGCGCCACACCGTCGCGCCGGTCGCGTCGAGCTTCAGGATCTCGTCGCGCACCAGGGGAGCGAAATAGATCGAGCCGTCCTGCCCGAGCGCCACCGCTCCCGCGTTCGCGAGCTGGGCGAGGTAGGCGACCTCGGGGACGTGGGTCACGCCCAAGCCGTGGCTCGGGCGGCCGAGCGTGTCCAGGAGCCACAGCAGCGGCTGGCTCCCGTCCTCGCCGACGAACTGGACCAGGTAGGGGGAGCGCGCGGCGACAATTCGATCATCCGCAGTGGCGTATAACGACGCGGGAAACGGGCTCTCCCACTCCCGCACCGGTTTGCCCGCGGTGTCGAACACGACCCCTTCACCGGTCCGCTCCGTGACGAGCAGCCTGCCATGGAGTGGCGCGACGGCCATCGGTGTCGCGAGCCGCGGGTCGGCGATCGTGCGAACGACGTGCAGCGCGCCGTCGAAGCCAACGAGTCGACTGTGGTTGGCATCGGGCGCCCAAGACAGGGTACCGATGCGGGCCGCGGGTGAGCGGCCGAGGAAGAGGAGAGTGAAGCCGCTGGGGGCAGAGTCGGAACGGCAGGCGGTCAGTGTAAGGAGTGCGACCGCAACCGCCGTCCCGCCTGCCCCCAGCAGGCGACGCATCAGGTACTGGCGGCGATCGTCTTGATCTCGATCGTGTGCATGCCGTGACTCATCCGGTGGACGCCGGTGATCTTCACCTGCTCCTCGACGAACGGCTCGAGGCGTGCGTTCTGCGCGTCCGCGGGCTTGGAGCTGACCGGCATGTAGATCGTGCCGTCCGCGCTCAGAATCGCGAGCGCGACGCCGGCTTTGGCGCACGCGGCGGCGCACTGTTTGTGGCCGGCGCCGGAGGCGCCCATGGTGGTGTAACAGTTGACGTCGATCACCTGGCCGGTGAGCGTCATGTCGTTGCCCGCGTTCGCCGCGGGCACCGCAGGCTTCGGCTGTTGGGCTGCGAGCGGCAGCGCGCAGATGGCGAGCAACGCCGCAGCTGCGAGGGTTCGCTTCAGCATCGTACACCTCCGTGTTAGTGATAAGGACATTACGTCCGAAACCTGATACCCGGAACGGCTATATTTGGGCGCCATGAATGAGACCTATCGAGTCCTGATCGACACGTTCGGCAAGGGCTGGGAGCGGGGCGACGTCGAGGCCATCTGCTCGATCTTCACGGAGGACGCGGTTTTTCTCGAAACGCCGTTCAGCAGTCCGGATCGCGGAATGGCGGCGATCCGGGCGTACTGGAAGGATATCCCGCTGTATCAAGCCGAAACGAATTTTTCGTCGGGCGAGATTTACGCGGCGGGGCCATGGTTTGCCACGGAATTCAGATGCACGTTCAGGCGCCGTCGTACCGGAGAGCCAGTCGATGCTCGAGGGGCGATTTTTTGTGAGACGAAGGATGGGAAGATCTCCGAAATGCGCATGTACTGGCATAGGTACGCGGGAGGCAAAGAAGAACCCAAAGCTTAGGACATGCAAAAACTAGGCAACAGACGCACCGCGGTTCACAGGCTACGGTCATCCGGACAACCCGCTCGCATACGTCACGGCGATTTCCATCAACTCCGCGCTTCGCAAGCCAATGCTCATCGCCAAATCAACCGCATCCTCATGCTCCATCTTCTTGTCGACCATCAAGTAGGGAATCAGCGCCGCCGCGGTCCTGTTTCCCGACGAGCAGTGCAGCAACGCCTTTTTTCCCTCTAGCCGCTTCAGCGTCTCATGCATGCTTTTCATCGTGTCGGTGGTGACGGCGCCGTGCACGATGGGAAGACTGATGTATTCGAGGCCAGCCGCGCGAGCCGTCGCGGGCTCATCGAAGGCCCTAGGCTCCATCGGATCGCGATTGTCGACGACGACTTGTCCGCCCGCCGCCTTGAATCCCTTGATCTGTTGTTCGGTGGGCTGGCCACCGGTTATCCAGCCGGGCACCGGTTCAGCGGCGTTCGGGAGGCCTGCAAACGCTGCCAGCAGCGCTGACACTTAGGGCAGCCAGCCGCCGCTAAAGCCTGCCCGCTTCAGGCCGCGGATGATGTGCGGGTTCCCGCGCATCACGCGCCACACGAAATCGGTGCGGTAGTTCTCGATCATCGCCAGGATCGGTCCCTGATCGATGCCGAGGTAATCGACGTCGAACCAGCCGAGAGTCGGATCGACGCTGCCGGTTTCTTGTTGACCATTCGCCGTAAATGTCGGATTGAAGGCGTCGAGAAAGCCGTAGGTCGAGAACAGGTGGTTGCCGTAGGTCGTGCGCATCGCGAGCAGCGCGGGGATCGTGAACTCGGGCGCAAAGGGCACCGCGCCGCCGACGGCGGTGGGGCAGATGGTGCCGTCGTCGGTCACGTCGTTGAGTGCCGCGCCGCGCGCGATGTACGTATGGAATTGCCGGCTGCGCAGGCCAATCGTCAGCGTCTTATTCGCGGGACCGTCGCACGCGGTGAGGCCCCAGACGTTCGACGTGTAGCCACGCCAACCGCCGGGATTCGCGATTCCGTAGTCGCGCTGCGACAGCGTCGCGCGACGCGAGTTCTCGAAATAGTCGATGCCGCGGCCCAGCATGTAGGCGTCTTTGATGTTGCGGAAATCGATCCACACGTGCGAGTACTCGTGGCCAAAGAGCGGGGCGAACTGCACGAAGCTCTGGCCGTAGTAGGTGCCCCACTGATAGCCACCGACCCAGGCGTTCCACGTGGCGGTCGAGTCGACCGGATGCGTAGGGGAGGCGATCGCGAGGATGTTGAGGATCATTCCCTCGTTGTAGCCGATCCAGCGCGCGTTGATGAAGCCGCTTTCGGGATGCCAGCCCATCGTGACGGCCGCGGCAGTGAGGTGTCGATGGTGGAGAGCTCGACCGTCTGGAAGCGTCGGCCGGTGGTCATGTCGAGGAAGTGATAGAAGAAGCCGCGATAGCCGGTCGTGTTGGCGCCGGCGGAATCCTGCGGCGCGGTCCAGAAGAACCGCAGGGTCGCGAGCGTGCGATCGGCGGCCTCTCCGCGCGTGATCCAGCCGTGCTCGACGCCGATGGGGTATGCGGTCAGCGCGAAGCCGACCGCGGCGATGCTCGAGAACGACGGCGTGGGCCAGCGGTCGGGCGTGAGGCCGTTCCCGGTCGGCGTCAGGTCCCAGAAGAAGTTGAAGGTTTTGTGTTGGAGAGTATCAAGGAATGCGGCGGTGTCGGGCGCAACGCCCGGGC
>WNFX01001879.1_pt1 | contig 25596 bp, 26 predicted proteins | sample 5400111 | NCBI WGS metagenome assembly WNFX01 (sample SAMN13153363, study PRJNA577476) | soil metagenome | isolation source: 40 cm soil or saprolite under grassland replicate 1 | place: USA:California | collected 2016-06-15
CGCCCGCTACCTCGGCCAGCCCAAGAACCTGTTCGACCTTCGACGCTGCGCCGTGGTCCACAACCTGCACGTCATCACCCGCGCACCATGGGCCACCCAACAGGCCGCCTGAACACCGTTAACCTGACCGGCGCTCTAGCGTCCCGGACTGTTCCGGCCCGTCCCGCGCGTCCCAGCGTCGGGCGGAGGGAAGGTGGAGGGAAATCCGGGCCCGCCATCCGACCGAATTGCGCACTCGGTGTCGCGGTGTCGCGGGCAACGTAGCGGTCGAGTCGATGGAGCTACGCCCCATACCTTGACGAGCACGCGCATTGTCATCTGCCGGCTCCATGATGCCGCCGGAATGCCACACAGGGGCAGTGCGATGCCGCCCCTTCCCCACCTGCGTGCATGGAACCGCTCCAGCGGAGCTGAAAGCTGTTCAGGAGACTCGATGCTCGGTTCGTTTCCCCTCCGGGGATAGCTGCACTGTGTACGAACCAACATCGCTGGTCACGGGGCCGCCGCTACGGCCGTCGGAACGGCACGCCAAGGTCCGCCGCACAGGACATCGCCGGTAACCATCCGCTGTTCCATATCGCATGGAGGGCGGCCACGCTCGCACGACCATGCCGCTGTGTGCGCGGTGTGCCATGTAGGAAGATGCGCGGAGCATGCACCGTAGTGGCGCGGGAGTTCACCAAGCTCGGAGTGGTCGATCTCCGAGGTCGGCGCCCGGGCGGCCTTACCGGCGCCGGGATCGAACAGAACGCTGACTGGCTCGCCCGGACGCCGCTGGTGAACCTCCACCGCCTACGGGGAGCTGGCGTTGCTGGCTGGCCGCGGGGACGTTGTGAGCCGGAGCGCCGCTGTGGGGGACAGCGATCGGCCTTCAGTGCGGGCCTCGTCGAACGCGGAGCGTCCCAGCCCCCGCACGAGTGACCGGCGCAGGTTCTCGTCGGGCGGCTGCGGGGGCCTCCGGGATGAGCCGGCCGAACCGCGCTGGGCGTCTGCGGCGCCGAGGAGCACGGCGGCCTCCCGCAGATGGTGCTCGGCGGAGAGGACGGCTGCCAGGGCCTCGAGCGCGTCGACGATCACGGTCCCCTCTCCGGCGGGTTCGGCTGCCTCCACGCTGCCGCGCAGCAACTCGTCAGCGCGGGCGAACTGCTGCTGTTGGCGCGCCCGCTCGCCGAGCAGCAGGAGCCCCCTGCCGGTGCAGCGCTGGTCGCCGAGCCGCCGCATGGTCGGCACGCAATCCTCCAGCAGCTGCACCGCGCGGTCCCGGTCGCCGCGCAACCAGGCGAGCCGCCCGAAGCCGAGCAGCGCGTGCGCGCGGTCGTGTTCACTGCCGGCGGCCTCGCTCAGCGCGAGGCTCTCGGCCAGCCACCGTTGGACCTCGTCGTTGGCGACGCTGATGGCGCTCACCGAAATTCCCCACTTGTGCTCACCGAAATTCCCCAGGTGAGCCAGTCGGTGGCGTGTCTTATTCAACCACGCTTGGTGGGCGCCACCCCCTTCCGTAGGCCCTCGATGCGGGCGCGGTGGGCGCGCATGCGGTAGGACTCCCCGTCGATCTGTAGCACGGTGGAGCGGTGCAGCAGCCGGTCGAGCATGGCCGCGGCGACCATGGGGTCGTCGAAGATCTGGCCCCAGGAGGCGATGCCGCGGTTGGTGGTTAGCGCAATGGAGCCTTTGAGGTAGCGCTGGGCGATGACCTGGAACAGGGAGGCGGCACCTTCGGCCTGCAGGGGGAGGTAGCCGAGCTCGTCGATGATCAGCAGCCTGGGGGTGGCAAGCGAGCGCATGGTGGTGGCCCAGCGGCCTTCGATGGCGGCACGGTGGCAGCGGGCGACCAGGTCGGCGGCGGTGACGTAGGAGACGCGGTAGCCGGCATCCACGGCCAGGTGGCCAAGGGCGAGGGCCAGGTGGGTCTTGCCGACGCCGGGTGGGCCGATCAGCAGGACGTTGGCGTGCTCGTCGATGAACCGCAGGGTGGCCAGCTCGCCGACGAGGGCGCGGTCCAGGGAGGGTTGGGCGTCGAAGTCGAAGTCTTCCAGGCGCCAGGGGGCGGGGAAGGCGGCAAAGCGGAGCCGGCTTTGTTGGCGGCGTGCCTGGGTGGCGGTGACCTCGATGCCGAGCAGGTGTTCCAAGAACGCGGTGTGGCCCAGCTTTGCCTGCTGGGCGTGGTCGAGGGCGGCGGGCAGCGCCTCGGCGGCGGCGTCCAGGCGTAGGTAGTGCAGGTGGCCGCGGAGCTGCTGGTAGGCCGAGGTCGTGGTGGCTTGGGTCTGGGTCATTGGTCACCTCCGGCGAGTTCGGCGTAGCGGGCAAGGTCGACAGCCACCTCGCCGTCGGCTTGGCCGAACAGGCGGAGCTGGCGGGCGGCGGCCTGGGCCTGGGGGCCGGGTGGGCGGTTGGCCTTGCGCTGGCAGGGCCGCTTGGTGGTGAACGCGGCCAGGACGACCCGCTCCAGCGCGGCGGCATGGCCAGCCAGCCGCAGGGTGCGGCCGGCGCCGGCGGGGGCGAGCCGGTGGCTGGCCAGCACCAACCCGGCCGCTGAGGACACGGTCAGCTCGAGCGTGCCGAGCCGGTGCCGCACGGTGACGGCCTGGGCGACCAGGCCGGGCGGGACGGAGTAGTGGTTGCCGCGGAAGGCGACGGTGCAGTTGGCGGTCACGACCCGCTCGACCTCGACGGTGGCCGGGTAGGGCTCGACCGGCAGCACCAGCAGCGGTTCGCTGTCGCCCAGTTCGCCGACACTGCGGCCGCCTGGGCGGGGCCGGGCGTCGCCGGTGGTGGCCCAGAAGCGGTCCAGGCTGGCCTGCGCGCCGGCGGCGGACTCCAGCCGAGCGGTGCGCCACCACCGCTGCGTCATGAAGTGGATGGCCTTCTCCACCACGCCCTTGCGGTTGCCCCGCCGCGGCGGGCAGGGATCCACGCCCACCCGGTAGTGCTTGGCGACCGGGGCGAAGCTTGGCTGCAGCCGCCCGCTGGACGGGTCGATCACGGTGGCCATGCGGTCCACCCGCCAGCGGCGGGCAGTGCCGCCAAAGCGGCGCAGCACCCCGTCCAGCGCCTCCACCAGGTGCGGCAGGTCCTGCGACTCGCTGAGAACCGCGCGGGCCTGGCTGGAGGACGACAACGCACCGACCAGCACATGCGCGCTGGCGCCCCAGGGCGCGCCGGGCAGATCGGCCCAGTCCCACTGCTGCTCTTGGCCGGGCGGATGCTCGATCTCGACCGTCTCGCGGCCGGTGACACCGGCGCAGGCCTCACACCGAGGCCGCAGCCCCCTGCTGCGCAGCGCACGAGTGAAGCTGGGATAGCTGCCCGCATAGCCCAGCGAGCGGACCTCGTCGTACAACGCGGTCGCCCACACGTGCCGGTCCTCGGCCAACCGCGCCGTCACGTACTCGACGAACGGGGCGAACACATCGGGACTCGAGCGCCGACGCTGGCCGGGCGTGCGATCCCCGTCCAGGTAGGCACGGATCGTCTTGCGGTCACGGTCAAGATGGCGGGCGATCGCCGAGATCGACCAGCCCTGCGCGCGGAGCGCTGCTGCCTCCACGTCTTCCTCCCATGTAAGCATGGACCGGGGCTCCTTGGGCTGCGGCATCACACACCGCAAGCATCAGGGGGCCCCTCACTCCTTGTGGCGGACCCTGCCAGCCACCGGGAGCTCAAGGTGGAGAGTTTCAGCGAGCAGCTCTGGGGAGTTCCAGACGAGCGCCGTCAACGCCGACGTCGATCGACCGGGCGGCCATGACAAAGAGGGTGTTGGCGATGCGCAGGTGGTCGCCCACCCGGCGAGACAGCGCCAGGCTCTCCCGCGCCCAGCGGAGCGCTTCGGCCAGCCCGACGGTGGCGAGCGCAAGACCCTGCAGCGCCCTCGCGCGCTCCCACGGGTGCTCGTCACCGAACAGGGCCAGCGCCTCGTGCAGCGCGGGCAGCGCCAGATCCGATCGCACCCCGTAGGTGGCGGCCATGCCCACCGCTGCGGCCGCCTTGGCTCGCTCGGCGTCGCCGAGACCGGACGCGAGCTGGACTGCCCGTTGGGCCAGCTCCAGCGCGGCCTCGTCGTCCCAGGGCTGCAGGAGGGTGCTGGCCGCGCTGAGCCCGGCGACCGCCGCGGACGTGGCGGGCGGCTCACCGCACGCCAGCGTCCGCCGGATCCACTCGTGGGCTTCGCGACGCTGCCCCGTGCCGTCCCAGAACAGCTCCAACGCCGAGATCCAGCGGAGGGCGGTCTCGATGTCCCCGGTGCCGACGCTGTGGTCCAGCGCGGCACGCAGGTTGGGCTGCTCGATCGTCAGGCGGTCCAACCACGCCCGCTGCTCCGGCCCGCGCAAGCGCCCGGCGGCCAGCTCGGCCACCTGTTGGAGTAGCCGAGAGTTCGTTGGGGCATGGAAGCGAGTCCTTCTGGTGCTGTTCCAGCTCAGGTGGGGTGCTGGCTGCACGCGAGTGCTTCTCTGCGATTCCCGATCGGGAGTTGTGATTCCTGAACGCGTATCAGGTGGTGCTCGGGGTGGTGCGCGACCTGCGATCTCCCAGGTCCCTGGCCGATCCGGCCGAGGCCGCCGCCTATCAGGAGCACCTGCTGGCCGAGTTCGTCCTGGCCCGCCTGGCCCACGGTGTGGCTGACGGCACCATCCGCCGCGAGCTGGCGGCCGTGGTGGAGTTCCTGGGCTCGGCGGGCGTGTGGGTCTGGGAGGTCGAGCCAGCCCACGCCGACCGGTTCCTGGGCCACGCCCAACGCGACCGCGCTGGCGAGACCCGACGCGGCAAGGCCGGCGCCATCGACCTGTTCTTCCGCTTCCTGGAGGTGCGCTATCGCGGGGAGTTGCACGAGCTGACCGGCCGGCTGGTGGCCTCGCCGATCGATGCGTGCAACCGGCCCCGGCACACCGGCGACTTCCACGTCCGGGTGCCGCCGGCGCCGACGGCGCTGGCCGCGTTCTTTGCCGCCTGGCGCGGCGAGCTGGCCGGTGTCCGCAAGTGGTTGACGGCCAGCCGCCACTACGCGATGGCCCGGCTGGCCGGCGAGGTCGGGTTGCGCCTGCGCGAGGTGTGCACCCTGCGGCTGGACGATGTGCACTTCGAGCACGGCCCGCTGGGCAAGCTGCACGTGCGCATGGGCAAGGGCGCCAGGGGCTCTGGACCCCGGGAGCGGCTGGTGCCCATGCTCGGCGACGCCCGTGCGCTGCTGGTGTGGTGGGTGCAGCAGGTCCGCGGCGAGTTCCGCGACGACTGGCGGCTGCCACGGGCGCCGCTGTTCCCCAGCGAGCGGGGCGGGCCGATCGCCGGGGACACCTTCGCGATGGCGCTGCGCCAGGCCGCCGAGCGGCACCTGCGCGGCCCGGTCAGCAAGCTCAGCCCGCACGTGCTGCGGCACGCCTGCGCGTCGCGGCTGTATGCCGAGGGCCTGAGCCTGCTGGCCATCCAGCAGCTGCTCGGCCACCGCTGGCTGTCGACCACGATGCGGTACGTCCACGTCGCCGACGAGGCGATCGAACTTGAGTACCAGCAGGCGGCCGAGCGGGCCGCCAGCCGCTTCAAGGAGGGTTGAGATGCAGTGGAACCTGCGGATGGTGGCCGCCCAGCGCGGCGTCTGGCGCGCCAGCGACCTGCGGCGGCTGCTCGGGGAGGCCGGGCTGGAGATCTCGACCGGGAAGATGTCGCACCTGTGGTCGGGCCAGCCGATCTCGGTCCGCCTGGACGACCTGGAGGTGATCTGCCGGGTGCTTGGCTGCGAGCCGGGTGAGCTGCTGGTGCGTGACCCAGCCGCCGACGTCACCACGCCGGCTGGCACGACCACCCCGGCCACGGCCACGGCGTCGATCCGGCCCGCGCCGCGCCGCGGCCAGCGCGCCGCGCCGCCGGTATGAGCAGCGCCTGGCCCCGGCTGGACCAGCGCCTTGCCACCGCTGAGCAGCGGGCGCTGCTGGCCGAGCTGACCGGCTACGGGCAGGCGCGTGGCTGGCCACCGACGACCATGGTGCGAGCCCGCCACAGCCTGACGATCCTGTTGACCAGCCACCCGACCCTTGCCCACGGGACGATGGAGGTGGCCGCGGTCCGGGCGTTCCTCCTCCAGCGGCGCCAGGTCGCCCTGCGGGTGATCGAGTTCCTCACCGACCAGGGCCTGCTGCGCGCCGACCCCCAGGCGGTCCTTGACGGCTGGCTTGCCCGCCGGCTGGCGCCGCTGCCCGACCCGATTCGCACCCAGGTGCAGACCTGGATCGAGGTCCTGCGCGGTCGCGGATCCCGGGCCGGCCGGCCCCGCAAGCACACCACCATCCAGGGGTATCTGCGTGCGCTGGAGGCGCCGCTGGCCGACTGGTCGGCCCGCTACCAGTCGCTGCGGCAGGTCACCCCTGAGGACCTCACGGCCCAGCTGGACCCGGTCACCGGGCCGACCAGGCTGCTTGTCCTGGCGGCGATGCGCTCGCTGTTTGCCACCCTCAAGGCCCGCCGGGTGCTGTTCGCCAACCCCACCGCCGGGCTGCTTGGCCGCCACGCAACCCCGACCCCGGCGCTGGGGCTGGACCCGGCCGTCCGCGCCAGCCTGCTGGCCCGCCTGGACCGCCCCGACGAGCGGCTGGTCGTGCTGCTGGCCGGCGTCCACGCTCTGCGCTCGGCCCAGATCTGCGCCCTCACCCTGGACGCAATCGACCTGACCGCCGGCACGCTGCTGGTTGACGGCCAGCCTCGGCGGCTGGACACCCTGACCCGTGCGCAGGCCCGCGCCTGGCTCGAGCTGCGGCGCCAGCGCTGGCCCGGCAGCGCCAACCCCTACCTGCTGGTCAACCAGAGCACCGCCGGCGGGCTCACCCCCGTCAAGCGCAGCTACGTCCACGCGGTGTTCCAGCCGCTGGACACCACCGCGCACCAGTTGCGCGTCGACCGGCTCCTGGCCGAGGTCCACACAAGCGGCGGCGACCCGCTCACGCTCACCCGACTGTTCGGCCTCAGCGACCCGACCGCGATCCGCTACTGCGCCGAACTCGACCCGCCCGACCAGCCATGCCGCCCATCCCAGCCGCCCGGGTCCAGCGGCACAGTCGCAACACGCAGCGACGATGACCGACGCTAGCGCCGTCCACTGCCAGCTACCCTTCCCAACATGACCCTGCGTGACGCCTGGCAAGCACACGCCCAGGACTGGCTGGCCTGGGCGCGCCGGCCTGGCCATGACGGGTTCTGGCAGACCATCCAGCCACCGCTGCTCGAGCTGCTGCCAGCCGCAGGCCGGCTCACCGTCGACGTCGGCTGCGGCGAGGGCCGCCTCAGCCGCGAACTGCAACGCCGTGGCCACCGGGTGCTCGGCATCGACATCGCGCCCGCGCTCGTCCAGGCCACCCTCGCCGGTGGCACCCCGGCCATCCAGGCCGACGCAGCCGCGCTGCCACTGACCGCCGGCGCCGCCGACCTCGTCGTGGCCTGCATGTCGCTGCAAGACATCGACGACCTCGACGGCGCCATCCACGAGATCAGTCGCGTCCTGACCCCCGGCGGCGCGCTGTGCCTGGCGATCGTGCACCCCCTGAGCTCGGCCGGACGGTTCACCACACCGACCGCCACCGCACCGTTCGTCATCGAGGACTCCTACCTGGACGAGACCGTGCGCACCCAGCACGTCGAGCGTGACGGCCTGCCGATGACCTTCGTGTCCGCCCACCGCCCACTGGGCCGCTACTTCCAGACCCTGGAAGCCGCTGGGCTGCACGTGGTCGCGCTGCGCGAGCCGGCCGTCCCCGGAAGCGCCGTCGCCGCGAACCCCACAGAGCGACGCTGGCAACGCATCCCCGAGTTCCTCCTGCTGCGAGCCTTCAAGCCCAGAGAGCGCCGTCAGTAATCGCGAACTCGCGGGCTTCGCCAGGTAGTGGGCGGCGTGCCGCTGCCGTAGGTCGGGGTCGGCGCCGCTGGCGGCCAAGCGTTCGGCGGCGTACGCCCGGAGGCTCTCCAGCAGGCGGTATCGGGGCGTGTCGCCGCCGGCGGTGGACACAAGCGACTTGTCCACCAGCGCTGGCAACAGCCGGACCACGGCGCCGCCATCGGACGCGCTGGTGGTGCACACCGCCTCGACCGCGTCGTAGTCGAGGTCGGCCGGGAACACACCGAGCCGGTCGAACAGGGCGCGCTCTTCGTCGCCGAGCAGGTCGTAGCTCCAGTCGATCGCGGCCCGCAGCGTGCGGTGCCGCGGCAGGACCGTGCGGGCACCGCGGGACAGCAACTCGAAGTGCTGGTCGAGGCGCTCCACGAGCTCGGCCGGCGGGAAGCTGCGCACGCGGGAGGCCGCCAGCTCGATCGCCAGCGGCAACCCATCGAGCCGCTGGCACAGCGCCGCCACAGCCGAGGCGTTGGCGTCGGTCAGCGCGAAGCCCGGTGACGCGTCCACCGCACGGTCGACGAACAGGCGCACAGCGTCGTAACCGCCGGCGGTGGCCGCCCGGGACGATGCGCGCGGGATGGGGACGGGCAGCGGCTGCACCTCGTAGCTGACCTCGCCGGGGACGCCGAGGACCTCCCGGCTGGTGGCCAGCACCCGCAGCTGGCCGCCGGCCGCGAGCAGGTCGGAGACGAGCTCAGCGGCCTCGGCGACCACGTGCTCGCAGTTGTCGACCAGCAGCAGACAGTGCAGCTCGCGCGCCCCGTCGCGGAGGCTGTCACGCACGGGGCGCGTCGGCTGCGGGCTGACGCCGAGTGCCCGTGCCAGCGTGTCGGCGACCAAGTCGGCGGAGGCAACGGCGGCGAGGTCGGCCAGGCGCGCCTCGTCGGGAAACCGCTCGGCGACCGATGCTGCCACATGCAGCGCAAGACGGGTCTTCCCCGCGCCAGCCGGGCCGGTCAGCGTGAGCAGCCGATGGCCCTGGAGCAACGCGGCGATCTCGTCCGTCTCGCGCTGGCGGCCAACGAAGCTGGTCAGCGGGACGGGCAGGGCGGTGCCGATCTGCGCCGCCCGGCCGATCTCCGCGCCCACCTCGACCAGGGCCGCCCGGTCGGCGACGCCGAGCTTCCGCAGCAGGGCGCTGATGTGGCTTTCGACCGTCCGCACGGAGATGTACAGGCGCTCGGCGATCTCGCGGTTGTGCAGGCGCTCGGCGACGGCCGACAGGACCTCGGCTTCGCGTTCGGTGACGCCGGCCCGGGCCAGCCGCTCTGGCGGGCCGCCGTGGAGGCGGGACATGGAGGCATCTTGCCAGTTCGTGATGAGCGCTGGACACCCGCACCTGAGCGGCTATTCCACCGGCACCACCCAGACGGCGTGCGTGCCGATATCCGTGCGATGCACGGATGTGCCGGCGCTTCGGCGCCCCAAGACTGTGACGAAGTTAACGGCCCACCGCCAGACCGCCGCCGACAAGCATGAGGAGATAGCCATGACATTCATCGAGACAGCGACTGGGGGCACCGCGGCGGGGACGGTGGCCCGCCTGTACGCCGAGGACGTCGCTGACCAGGGCTATGTGGCCAACTACACGCGAGTGTTCGCGCTGCGGCCGGAGGTCCTCGCCGGCTGGGCGCAGCTCAACGGCGCCATCAAGCACGGAATGGACCTGCGCCGGTACGAGCTGGCCACGCTCGCCACCGCACGCGCCCTGCGCTCGACCTACTGCGCCATGGCCCACGGCCGGGTGCTGCGGGACCGCTTCTACGACCCCGAGACAGTGCGCCGCATCACCACCGACCACACTCACGCCGGCCTGACCCCGGCCGAGGTCGCGGTCATGGACTTCGCCGACCAGGTCGCCCGCGACGCCACCTCGATCGGCCCCGACGACATCCAGCGGCTCCGCGCCCACGGGCTGTCCGACACAGACATTCTCGATGTGGCCCTCGCCGCCGCGGCCCGGTGCTTCTTCAGCACGGTCCTCGACGCGATGGGCGCCCAGGCTGACGGTGCGCTGAGCGAGGATCTCGAGCCGCCGCTGCGAGCCGCGCTCACCGTCGGGCGGGCACCGCAGCCAAGTGACCGCCCGAGGGCGCTACCTGCAGTGCAGGAAGCGTCATGACCAGGCGCCCTGGCAAAGGCGGCGATGTGAAGCACCGACGACCGAATGGGAGCGATCCAACCATGCACACCGCGAACCGCAGCCGTCACGACGTCGTCGTCGTGGGCGGACGAGTCGCCGGATCAGCCACCGCCATGCTGCTCGCTCGTCTCGGGCATGACGTGGCGGTCGTGGACCAGGCGTCCTTCCCGAGCGACACACTGTCCACGCATGCGATCGCGCGCAGCGGCGTTGTCCAGCTCCGCCGCTGGGGTCTGCTGGACGAGGTCTTGGACAGCGGCGCCCCGGCCATCAGGCAGGTCACCTTCTATGCCCTTGGCGAGTCGGTCAGCCGGCCGATCAAGCACAAGGCCGGGGTCGACCTTGTCGTCGCGCCCCGACGCTACGTGCTGGACACGATCATGGCGACCGCCGCGGAACGGGCCGGCGCCGACCTGCGCACCGGCGTCACCGTGACCGGCGTGCAACGGGACGGGCGCGGCCGGGTGGCGGGCGTGGACGGGCATGACCGCGCCGGCGCTCCGATCGATCTCGGCGCCCGGTACGTCATCGGCGCGGACGGCCTGCAATCGCGGGTCGCCCGCTCGGTCGGCGCCGCGATCAACCAGGTCCGCCCAGCGCAGGGCGCGGCCCAGTACGCCTACTACGCGGGCAGTCCGTGGATGGGCATCGAGTTCTTCGTCGCCGGGGGGTCGCTCGCCGGGGTGTTCCCGACCCACCACGGGCAGGCCTGCATCTGGATCTGCAATCCCACCGCCGACGCGAAGGCGGTCCGCCGCAGGACCCGATCACGCGTGGAGGCCTTCGGCGAGCTGCTGGAGCGTTCGGCCCCACACCTCGCCGAGCGGCTGCGCCACGCCCGCCGTACCTCGCCGGTGCGGGGCATGCTCCGGATGCCCAACCAGGTGCGCCAGGCGTTCGGCCCGGGCTGGGCCCTGGTCGGGGACTCGGGCTATCACCGTGACGCCGTCACCGGCTACGGCATCAGCGACGCGTTCCGCGACGCCGAGCTCCTGGCCGTCGCACTCGACCAGGCGCTCAGCGGTGACGCCGAGGAGACCACGGCGCTCGCGGCCTATCAGCGGCAGCGCGACCAGGCCATACGGGAGATCTTCGAGATCACCTGCCGCCTGGCGGCCTATCCGCCGGTGCCGACGTTCATCGAGCTCCAAAAGCAACTGAGCGCCGCCATCGACAAGGAGGCGGTGGCGCTGGCCGCCCGGCCGATTCCAGGTGAGCGCCTGCTCGCGACCGCCTGACCGAGCACTGCCGACACGCAAGGAGGCCACCGCCCGGATCCAGGAACTCATCGAACCTCAGCACAGCCAGCACCAGGCAGCCCACCGCAAAGGAGATGCACCAAGATGACCACCACTGACATGACCGCCAGCGAGGTCAACGACTCGATGCGCAACGGCGTGGACACCACGACCCTGTTCGCCACCCTCGACGCGGTGAAGCAGGCGCCCGAGGCAGCCAAATTCCAGTTCCGCGCCCACAACGAGTGGGTCAGCGGCACCCACAACCGCAGCACCATCACCGACTACTTCGGGGTCGGAGAGGAACGCTCCCACGAGCGCACCTTCGTCTTCGACGCCGACCACCCCGCCGTCCTGGTGGGCCAGGACCACGGACCGACCCCTGTGGAGTTCGTGCTGCACGCACTGGCCGCGTGCCTCACCGCCGGGCTGGCCAACATCGCCGCCGCCCGACGGGTGCAACTGACCGAGGTCCGCTCGACTGTCACCGGTGACATCGACCTCAACGGCATCCTCGGGCTGGACCCCGACGTGCGCAACGGCTACGAGCGGATCACCGTGCGCTTCACGATCAAAGGTGACGCTCCGGCCGAGAAGCTGCGCGAGATCGTGGAGCAGTCGCGAACTCGCTCGGCGGTCTACGACATCATCACCAACCAGGTGCCCGTCACCATCGAGGTGGACACCCGCTGACGCCCAGGCGAGCTGTCACGACTCCCCGCAGGCCAGGACTCCGGTACTCGCCGGTCCCCTGGCCCGCGGGACGTCGATGGGGGCATCTTGCGGTCCACGATGCACACCGACGCGCGTGGGGGTCCGATTCGCCGATTGCGAGCTGAGCGTCGAGCGTCTTGAGCTGCGACGCGCCGACAAGATCGTCGATATGGAGCCCCAAGTCTCGAGGGCGTGTTCGGCCCAGCGGCGCGGCAGGAATGGTCGCCCTCGACACCGCGTCGGCAGAGCAAGATCGAAGTGAATACGCCCATGTCCCGCGACGTCTACCCACCAGAACCTCAGACTGGAGGGAGTACCGGCATGACTACCGTCGACGCGATCGAGCTGGAAACCAAGGTCAAGGACCTGTACCGCCACGTGGCCGAGCAGCCGCACGGCGCGTACCACTTCGAAATGGGGCGTGCGCTGGCCGAACGCTTCGGGTACCCGGCCGGCCTTCTCGACAGGATTCCGGGCGGGGCGGTCGAGTCCTTCGCCGGGGTCGGCTACTTCGTCGACCTAGCCGATCTTCGCCCGGGCGAGCGGGTGATGGATCTGGGCAGCGGCTCCGGGATGGACACATTCGTCGCCGCCACACTGGTCGGATCCCCCGGTCGGGTCGTCGGCGTCGATTTCACCCTCGAGCAGCTCGCCAAGGCGCGCCTGCTCGCCACCGCCGCAGGCCTGGGCCAGGTCGAGTTTCGCCAGGGACGCATCGAGGCCCTGTCTGCCGAGGACAGCCAAAGCTTCGACTGCGTCATCTCTAACGGCGTGATCAACCTGTCGCCCGACAAGGACCGGGTGTTCGCCGAGGCGGCGCGCGTGCTACGACCCGGCGGCCGGCTGGCGATCGCGGACATCGTCACCGAGCGGCAGCTCACCGAGTCGATCGTGTGCAACGCCGACCTGTGGGCGTCGTGCATCGGCGGCGCCGCCCAGCAGGACACCTACCGCCAGGCGATTGAAGACGCCGGCCTTCACATCGAGCAGATACGCCCGAACCTGTACCAGTTCCTCTCCGCGCAGGCGAGCAGCGCCAGCGCCACCTACGGCGTGCACAGCATCTCCCTGCTCGCGGTCAGACCGGTTCGCTGACCGCACTCAAGGGGGATCTGGTGACTACCACCGCTCACAGACCCGCAACACTGACCGCAACCGGACACTAGCACCTCGGCGTCTTGGCGGCAGGCCAGCACCCGGCCAGGCGCAGGCCGTTGTAGGACCGCTCAGTGCCGTAGGCCGGGCCGTTGAGGATCAGCAGGGTCTTCATGGGCATCACTCTTCCCCGACGGCGACCGGCAGGCCCGCAAGCCGCCACTCGGGCATGCCGTCGACCAGCCGGCGCGCCTTGAAACCCTTGGCCCGCAGGCGCTGGACCGCCTGGGGAGCGAGCACGCAGTAGGGGCCACGGCAGTAGGCGACGATCCGGGCGCGCTTGGGCAGCCGCGCCAGAGCGGCTTCCAGCTGGTCCAGAGGCACCGACAACGCGCCTGGGATATGCCCGGCGGCGAACTCCTCCGCCGGGCGGACGTCGAGGATCACCACCTCGCCGCGGCTGGCGCGCTCCACCAGCTCGGCGCGGCTGACCGGCTCCAGCGCGTCGCGGGCCACGAAGTAGTCGGCCACCACACGGTCCACCTCGGCAAGGCGGACCCGGGCCAGGTCCCGCAGCGCGGCGACGAACCCGGCGACCTCGTCGCCTGCCAGCCGGTAGTGGACCCTGGTGGCCTGCTTGCGGGTCTCGACCAGGCGGGCGTGGCGCAGCACCTGCAGGTGTGCCGAGGTGTTGGTCACTCCCATCCCGGTCGCCCGGGCCAGTGCCTCGACGGTCTGCTCGCCCTGGGCGAGCAGCTCCAGCAGCTCGATCCGCTTGGGGCTGGCGACGGCCTTGGCGGTGCGCGCGAACTGCTCGTACAGCAGGTCCTTTGCCTCCCGACCCTCCATACGCCGCCTTCTCCCGATCGTCCAATGCTCTGTGGAACATGGTAGGCGGCCCACTCGGCCGACGAGTACGGCCAGTCGGCCGAGCCCCGTGGCCGGACCTCTACTTCCACTATTCTAGAGTTATCTAGAATAGTGGTGCATCGTTCCGGGCTGGTATCCCGGTCTTGACGGCGGGAGGACGGATGGCCGAGATCGTCACGCTGCGGGACGAGGGGCTGGGCAACTCCTCGTACCTGGTCGACCTGGGGGACGGCCGTGGGCTGGTGCTGGACCCCTCGCGCGACCCGGGCCCCTACCTCGCCGCCGCCGCTCGCCGCGGCGTGCGGCTCGCCTACATCGTGGAGACGCACCTGCACGCCGACTTCCTCTCCGGCAGCCGTGAGCTGGCCGCCATGGGCGCCACCGTGGTGGCGCCGGCCGCGGCACGGCTCCAGTTCCCGCATCGCCGCCTTGGCGACGGCGACCAACTCGCCCTGGGCGGCCTGTCGCTGCGGGCGCTGGCCACCCCCGGCCACACCCCCGAGCACCTGGCCTGGCTGCTGGTCGACGGCGCCCGACCGCTGGCGCTGTTCTCCGGCGGGTCGCTGCTGGTCGGCGCCGTCGCCCGCACCGACCTGATCAGCCCCGACCGCACCGAGGAGCTGGCCCGGGCGCTCTGGCGGTCGTTGCACGAGCGGATCCTCACGCTGCCCGACGACCTGCCCGTCTACCCTACCCATGGGGCCGGGTCGTTCTGCTCGGCCCCCACCGGCGCCGAGCCGAACACCACCATCGGCCGGGAGAAGGCGACCAATCCGCTGCTCGCCGCCGCCGACGAGGATGCCTTCGTCAAGCTGCTGGTTGGCGGTCTCGGCTCCTATCCCCGCTACTTCCTGCGGCTGCGTGAGACCAACCGCCACGGCCCCCGTGTCTACGGCGCCACCCCGCCGCCGCTGGAGCGGCTCACGCCCGGGGCGGTGCGGCGACTTGTGGCCGAGGGCGCTGAGCTGGTCGACGCGCGACCGATCGCCGCCTTCGCCGCCGGGCACATTTCCGGCGCCCTGTCGATCCCGCTGCGCAGCGCGTTCGCCACCTGGCTGGGCTGGCTGGTGCCAGACGACCGGCCGCTGGTGGTCGTCGTCGACGCCGATCAGGACCGCGGTGACCTGGTCCGCCAGGCGCTCAAGGTTGGCTACGAGCGGCTGGCGGGTGAGCTGGCCGGCGGGATGGCGGCCTGGCAGGCTGCCGGCCTGCCTATGTCCCGCATCCCTCTGGTCGCGCCGGACGCCGTCCAGGGCGGGCGGGTGCTGGACGTCCGCCAGGACGCCGAGTTCGCCGCCGGGCACCTCCCCGGCGCGGCCCACGTCGAGCTCGGCGCCCTCACCGACCGGGTTGCGCTCCCGGGCGGGCCGTTGGCGGTCGTCTGCGGGCATGGGGAGCGGGCCATGACTGCGGCGAGCGTGCTGGAGCGGCTGGGCCGCGCGGACGTGTCGGTCGTTGAGGGTGGCATGTCGGCCTGGACCGACGCCGGCCGCCGCCTGGAACCACAAGGATGACCCGCGCGGCCGCCGGCCGACCGGTTCGCCTTGGCCTGCGCGCCAACCTCGCCCAGTTCTCCCTGCTAGTCGGGGTCAACGCCCTGGTCGGTGGGATGATCGGCCAGGAGCGCACCGTGCTGCCGCTGCTGGCTGAGCAGGTCTTCCACTTGCGGGCCTTCACCGCCGCGCTCACCTTCATCCTGGCGTTCGGCGCGGTCAAGGCAGCCACCAACTTCTTCGCCGGCACGCTGTCGGACCGCATCGGCCGCAAGCCGGTGCTGGTGGCCGGCTGGCTGGTCGGCCTGCCGGTCCCGCTGCTGCTGCTGTGGGCGCCCAACTGGGGCTGGATCATCCTCGCCAACGTCCTGCTTGGCATCAACCAGGGACTCACCTGGTCGACCACGGTCATCATGAAGATCGACCTCGTCGGGCCCCAGCGCCGCGGGCTGGCCATGGGCCTCAACGAGGCCGCCGGCTACGGCGCGGTCGCCGTCACCGCGCTTGCCACCGGGTTCATCGCCGCCCGCGCGGGGCTGCGCCCCCAGCCGTTCTTCCTCGGCCTGGCCTACGCCGGCCTGGGCCTTGGCCTGTCGGCCCTGCTGGTGCGCGAGACCCGCGCCTTCGCCCAGCTTGAGGCCGCCACCCATGTCAGCACCTCGGCCGCGGCCCACCAGGGCCTGTCCACCAGGCAGGTGTTCCTGCTCACCAGCTTCAAGGAGAAGGCCCTGTCGGCGGCCAGCCAGGCCGGCATGGTCAACAACCTCAACGACGGCCTGGCCTGGGGCATCTTCCCGCTGTTCTTCGCCAGCTACGGCCTGTCGGTCAGCCGCATCGGCATCCTGGCCGCGCTGTATCCCGCCGTCTGGGGAGCTGGGCAGCTGCTCACCGGCGCCCTGTCGGACCGGGTGGGACGCAAGTGGCTGATCGCCGGCGGCATGTGGATCCAGGCCGTGGCGATCGGGCTGATCGCGGCCGTCCACAGCTTTGGGCCGTGGGCCGCCGGGGCGCTGCTGTTGGGCGCCGGCACCGCCATGGTCTACCCCACCCTGCTGGCCGCCATCGGCGACGTCGCCCACCCCCGCTGGCGGGCGTCGTCGGTCGGCGTCTACCGGCTGTGGCGCGACGGCGGCTTCGCCATCGGCGCGCTGCTCGCCGGCGTGATCGCCGACCTACTGGGCCTGGCCGCCGCTATCTGGACGGTCGCCGCCCTCACCGCCGCCTCCGGCGTGGTCGTCGCCGTGCGCATGTACGAGACCCACCGCCGCACCCAGCCATCCCAGGATTCAGCAGTGCAGGCAGGACCGATACCCGACCCATGAGGCGACCATGACCATCAGAGACGAGCTGGAGGCGCGCGCGCTGTTTGAGCAGCGCTACGGCATCGCCGCCGTGCCCCTGCTGCGCGAGATCGAGCGGCGGGTCATCGGCGGCGACTGGGGCGCCAACGGCTACACCGCCATGGCCCAGGCCGACCAGCTCGCCACAGGGCTCGGCCTGTCGGCCGCCGACCGGCTGCTTGACGTCGGGACCGGGCGGGGCTGGCCGGGGCTGTACCTGGCCGCCCGCAGCGGCTGCCAGGTGGTCCTGGCCGACCTGCCGCTGGAGGGGCTGCGGGTGGCCGCCGTCCGCGCCCAAGCAGAAGGCCTTGCGGCCAGGGCGAGCGTGGTGGTGGCCGCCGCCAGCGGGCTGCCGTTCCACCCCGGCAGCTTCGACGCCATCATCCACACCGACGTGCTGTGTTGACTGCGCGCCAAGCTCTCCGTGCTGAGAGCCTGCAAGCGGCTGCTTCGCCCCGGGGGGCGTATGGGCTTCACCACCATCTTCGAAACGCCGGGCCTGCCACCCGCGGCCCGGCGGCGGGCACGCTCCGCCGGTCCCAGAGCCGTCGCCATGCGCAGCGACCACCATCGCCTGCTCCGCTCCGCCGGGTTCCGCGACATCACCGAGGTCGACCTCACGCCGGCCTTCCGCGCCACCGCAGCCGCCTGGCTGGCCGAATCCCAAGCCCACGCCACCGACCTGGCCAAGCTGGAGCCGCCCGGCGCCTTCCAGCAGCGACAGGCCGATCGGTGGGCCATGCTGGCCGCCATTGACGCCGGGTTGCTGCGCCGCGCCCTGTTGCTTGCCCGACGAGGATGAACCGAGAAACCGGCAGAGACACGCGAGGAGGTCATGGGCCGATGCAACATCGACCGTCGCTGTCACCAGAGACCTTGGCAGCCCAGGCCCTCGGCGACGTTGACCCGTTGTCCGGCGGGCTGACCCCGGCCATCAACCCGTCGACGAACTACGAGCAGCAGCCGGACGGCTCCTACCGGCAGGACCGCGTCTACACCAGAGCCGACAACCCAACCTACGAGACCGCCGAGGGCCTGCTGGCCGCACTGGAGGGTGCCGGCTGTGCCTGCGCGCTGTTCGCCTCTGGGATGGCAGCCGCCACCGCGGTCTTCCAGTCCCTGCTACCGGGCGACCACGTGCTGGTGTCCCGGGTGCTGTACTGGGGCGTGCGCAAGTGGCTGGCCGAGTTCGCGCTCACCTGGGGGCTGGATGTGGAGTTCGTCGACACCACCGACCTGGACGCCCTAGAGTCGGCCATCCGTCCAGGCCGCACGCGGCTCCTATGGGTCGAGACGCCGGCAAACCCCATGTGGGAGATCACCGATCTGGTCGCCGTCTGCGAGCTGGCCCACGCCGCCGGCGTTCGGGTGACGGTCGACAACACCGTGGCGACCCCGGTGCACACCAGACCGTTGGAGCTGGGCGCCGACCTGGTCGTCCACTCCGCCACCAAGTACCTCAATGGCCACAGCGACGTCCTGGCCGGCGCGGTATTGACCGCCCGCCGTGATCCGTTCTGGGAGCGAATCCGCTCCTGGCGACGCAACGCCGGCGCCGTACTGGGCCCGTTCGAGGCGTGGCTGTTGCAGCGCGGCATGCGGACGCTGTTTTTGCGGGTGCGGCGCGCCTCCGACAGCGCCATGACCATCGCCCGACACCTCCAGGAACACCCGGCCCTGATGGCGGTGCTGTACCCGGGGCTGGCGTCCCATCCGGGGCACGAGATCGCCGCCCGCCAGATGCGCGGCGGGTTCGGTGGGATGCTGTCGATTCGGCTGACGGGCGGCGCGGAGCAGGCCATGGCGGCGCTGGCCGCGGTTCGGGTGTTCAAGCGTGCCACCTCGCTGGGCGGGGTCGAGAGCCTTATCGAGCACCGGCGCAGCCAGGAGGGGCCCTCCTCCCCGGTGCCCGACGACCTGCTGCGCCTGTCGATCGGCATCGAAGCCCCCGAGGACCTGCTGGCAGACCTGGACGCCGCGCTCGATGCGGCCCGTCGCACCGCGCCCGCCGCGGCTCCACCGGCACAAACGCTGGGCTCATAGGAGGCCTGCTCCACGATGGACCTGGTCAACAAGGTCTCGGCCGCGCTCCAGCGCAGCGTGCTCCCCTCGGTCATCGCTCGGGGAGGGGTCGTGCGGGTTGTCGCTGTCGAGGATGGCGTTGCGACCCTCGAAGTGGGTGGCTCCCCGGGCGCTGTGCTTCCGCTGGCCTCCCGCATCCAGGACTTGCTCGGCACTGCCGTCCCCGAGATCACTGGCGTGCGGATCGTGGGCCCCCACGCCGAATCGCGGGCAGCAGGTCCCGCCGGGAATCTCACCGACCGGGTGCGCAGTGTCCTGGATGCGGAGATCAACCCGGTGATCGCCGCCCACGGCGGTCGGGTGGCCCTGGTTGAAGTCGACCAGGGCTGGGTCCGTATCCGCTTGGAGGGTGGGTGCCAGGGCTGCAGCCTGGCGGAGGTCACCATTCGGCAGGGCATCGAGCCGCTGCTGCGAGCCCACGTTCCCGAGGTGGTCGGCCTGGCGGACGTCACCGACCACGGGGCGGGGACGGAGCCGTTCTTCTCCGCCGAGAAGCGGTGAGTACCGTGACGGCGAGCCTGGGCGTGCCGGCCGCGTGGACGGCACGGACGGCAGGGCGGAGCTGACGGTGGCGCGCGTGCTGCTGCTGGTGCCGGCCCGCACCTACCGGGCGACCGACTTTCTCGTTGCAGCCAACCGCCTGGGCCTGGATCTGGTGGTCGGCAGCGACGGCGCCCTGCCGCTCGACCGCCGTCGCGTCGTCCGGGTGGATCCGGGCGACCTGGAAGCAAGCGTCGACCGGCTCGTGGCTCACAGCGGACCGGTCGACGCGGTCGTCGCCGTGGACACCCCGATGCTGGTGCTGGCGGCAGCGCTGGCGGCCCGCATGGGCCTTCCCCACAACAGGCTTGAGGCGGTGCTGGCCGCGACCGACAAGGCCGAGCAGCGACACCGGTGGGCGGCCGCCGGCGTGGCTCAGCCGGCGTTCCGGGTCGTGCCCGCCGACGCCTCGCAGGATGCCGTGCAGGACGCGGCGGCGCAGGTGGGGTTCCCCTGTGTGGTCAAGGCGGTGTCGCTGAGCGGCAGCCAGGGCGTGCTGCGAGCCGATGACGGGCCAGAGGCGGCCACCGCGGCCGTGCGGATCCGGCAGATCCTGGGAGCCGCGGGACGGCCGGCGGATGAGCCGCTGCTGGTCGAGGAGTACGTCCCCGGATGGGAGCTGAGCATCGACGGGCTGTTGACCGGTGGTGGCCTGACCGTCACCGCGGTGTTCGACAAGCCCGGCACTCCAGAAGGCCCTACCTTCGAAGAGACCGTGCTCGTCACTCCCTCGCGACTGCCACAGCCGACCCTGTCGCAAGCCCTCAAGGCTGCCGAACGCGCCGCCGGCGCACTCGGGCTCAGGTACGGCCCCATCCACGCCGAGCTGCGACTGGACGCCCGCGATCCCGACCAGCGGCCAACCATGCTCGAACTGGCCGCCCGCTCGATCGGTGGGCTGTGCTCGCGCGCCCTGCGCTTCCTGGACGGAGTGAGTCTTGAACAACTGGTGCTCGCCAACGCGCTGGGCCATTGCGTGACGCCCCGCCGCTTCGCGGGAGCCGCTGGGGTACTGATGCTGCCCGTGGAACGCGCGGGTGTGCTCCGAGCCGTGCACGGCGGGGTCGACGCCGCAGCCATTCCGGGGATCACTGGCCTGTCGATCACCACGCCGGTCGGCCAAACCATCCGTCCCCTGCCCGAGGGTGACCGCTACCTGGGCTTCCTGTTCGCTGAGGGCGCTACGCACCATGAGGTCGAGGAGGCGCTCCACGCCGCCCAGCGGCGGCTGCGCGTGGTCATCCAGTGAGCGGTTGCGCCGCGTGGATGATCCCGTCGAGGGCCTCACCAATCCGTTGGGCGGCCTGCTCCCGGTCGGGCTGATCGGCGTCCAGCCAGGCCATGACCGCCTCGACCGCGACCGTGGGCACCAGCCGTGCCGCCCACGCCGCCCAGGAGGAGTCGGGGATCATCGCGGCGAGCTCGCGACGTGCGATGGTCACCATGGCCTTGTGGAACCGGTCCATCTCGTCGCGGAACTCCGGCTCTCGTGCCGCGTGGCGGAACAGCAGCCGGAACCCGTCCGGGTCCCCCGCGGCGGCCCCGACCAGCGCGTCCACGCTGGTCGCGGTGAAGTCACCTGTGCCGACGGCGCTTGCCAGCCGGGCGCCGGCGCGGTCCAACACCCCCCGGTACAGGTCGGTCTTCGAGTCGAAGTGGCGGTACAGGATCGCCCGGCTGATCCCTGCCGCTGCGGCGATGTCGTCCAGGCTGGTGGCGGCGAACCCGGCGCGGGCGAAGGCCCGGGTGGCGGCAGCAAGGATCTGCTCGCGGCGCTCGGCGCGGCGTAGCCGCCGAACGGGCGCCGCCGCCTGGAGGGCTGGCTCCTTCGCGGTCTGGCTACTGGCCGGCACGTTTCCCCGCCTCTCCGAACGATCTTGTTGACATCGAAGTATACAACTGCGATAGTGACTATCAGATGTATAACCTTGAGTATACAAGCGTTGCGAAGCTGTGACCCAGCGGAGGAGTCCCGTGGACGCCATTATCGAAGCCGAGGGTCTCGTCAAGGCCTTCGGCGACAGGGTCCGCGCGCTGGACGGCCTCACCCTCACCGTCCAGCGCGGCAGCATCTACGGCCTGCTCGGCCCCAACGGCGCCGGCAAGACCACCCTCATCCGCATCCTGGCCACCGTGCTACCACCCGACGCGGGGACCGCTCGCATCGCCGGCATCGACATCCGTACCGACCCCGCCGGCGTGCGTGCCCAGATCGGCCTGGCGGGCCAGTACGCCGCCGTCGATGACTACCTCACCGGCCGCGAGAACGTCGAAATGATCGGCCGGCTGTACGGGCTGCCGCGTGGCGAGGCACGGCGCCGCGCCGGCGAGGTGCTGGAACGCATCCATCTGGCGGAGGTGGCTGACCGGCGGGTCAAGACCTACTCGGGGGGGATGCGTCGCCGCCTGGACCTGGCCGCCTCCCTGGTCGGCCGCCCGCAGGTGCTGTTCCTGGACGAGCCGACGGCTGGCCTGGACCCGGCCAGCCGCCACGACCTGTGGGCGCTGATCGGGGACCTGGTCGACACCGGCACGACGGTGCTGTTGACCACCCAGTACCTGGAGGAGGCCGACCAGCTCGCCGACCGGATCGCGGTCATCGACCACGGCCGGCTCGTGAGCGAGGGCACCGCCCCCCAGCTCAAGGACCGGGTCGGTGGCGCGGTGGTCGAGCTGCGCGTCGCAGCCGCCGACCGTGCCCGGACGCTGCAGGCGCTGCGGGACGGCGGTGCCGAGGACCCGACCATTGATGAGCACGACGGCAGGGTGGTGCTTCCGGCGCCGGATGGGTCGAGGACCCTGACGGTGGCGCTGCGCCGCCTGGACGCCGCGGGCATCACCGCTGAGGACGCGGCGCTGCGCAAGCCGACCCTCGACGAGGTGTTCCTCGCGCTGACCGGCCACCACGCCACCCCCACCGGCAACGGCAACACCCACGACCGCCCCGTTGCCGCGGGTCGCCGCGGCCGGGCCTCACACGCGGAGCCAGCCCGATGAGCACCATCACCACCACCCGCCCGCTGGGCTTGGGGCGGACCGTAAGCGACATCGCCGTCATCGCCCGACGCGACCTGGTCCGCACCCTGCGGCTGCCCGACGTGCTGGTGACCTCCAGCATCATGCCGGTGATCTTCATCCTGATGTTCACCTACGTGTTCGGCGGCGCGATCCAGGGTGCGCTGCCGCCGGCCGCCGCGGGCAGGTACGTCAACTGGCTCCTCCCAGGCCTGCTCGCCCAGTTCGCGCTGTTCGGCAGCCAGGGCGCCGCCTTCCGGATGGCCGAGGACCTGGCCAAGGGCGTCATCGACCGGTTCCACTCCCTCCCCATGGCCCGCGCGGCGGTGCCAGCCGGCCGCACCCTCGCCGACCTTGCCGGCATGATCCGCACCATGGCCCTCCTGCTGGCCGTCGGGCTTGCCATCGGATTCCGCTGGCAGACCAGCCCCCTGAGCCTGCTCGCCGGCGTAGCGATCGCCCTGGGGTTCGGCTACGCCTGGTCGTGGGTCATGACAGCGCTGGGGCTTGTGATCCGTACCGCTGAGGCGGTCCAGGCAGCCTCCTTCATGGGGGCGTTCCCGCTGGCGTTCACCAGCTCGGTGTTCGTCCCCACCCAGACCATGCCGGGATGGCTGCAGGCGTTTGCCGCCAACCAGCCCGTCACCGTGACCACCAACGCGCTGCGCGGCCTGATCCTGGGCCAGGGAGCCCTGCCGCCAGGCCAGACCGTCACCGGCCAGGTGGCGCTGGCGCTGGTGTGGTCGGCCGCCATCACCGCGGTCTTCGCCCCGCTGGCGGTGCGCCTGTACCGCCGCACCGTCAGCTGACACCTGTCAGCCAGCAGGTCTGGAAGGACGCCCATGCCCACACGCAGCCAGCCCAGACCGGCCCGCCACCCGGTCTTCGCCCACTTCTACGCCCGGGTCGGCCACCTCATGGAAGCCGAGGTGGCCGAGCGCCGCAGAAAGCTACTGGCCGGCTCGGCCGGCCGGATCCTCGAGGTCGGCGCCGGCACCGGCCTGAACTTCCCCCACTACCCGGCCACGGTCACCGAGGTCATGGCCGCAGAGCCAGAACCCTACCTGCGCCGCCTCGCGCTCACCGCAGCCGCGCAGGCGCCGGCGCCGATCCAGGTGGTTGACGGCACCGCCGAGGCGCTACCCGCCCAGGAGATCGCGTTCGACACGGTGGTCGCAAGCCTGGTGCTGTGCACCGTCGCCGATCTGGTCCGGGCCCTGGCGGAGATCCGCCGGGTGCTGCGCCCCGGCGGGACGCTGCGCTTCTACGAGCATGTTCGGGCCGACGCCCCTCATCTGGCCCGCTGGCAGGACCGGCTCGAGCGCCCATGGGGCTGGCTGGCCGGAGGCTGCCACCCCAACCGGGACACCGTGGCGGCCATCACCACCGCAGGGCTGCATATGGTGGAGCTGGACCGGTTCGACCTCCAGGCCATGCCCCCGCTGGTCCGCCCGCACGTCCTCGGGGTCGCGGAGCGGCCGCGGTAGGACGCCACATCCACAGACCAGGCACAGAGGAACCGATGCGGGCAACCTCAACCCGTCGTCATCCGAGTTGGCGCCGACGCCGCGACGCCTCGCCACGACAGCCAGCCGATGCCCATGACTGTGCCGCCACCGGCCGTGACCGCTGCGACCAGACCAGCAGGCTGGAGCGTGAAGGCCACGATCGCCAACAGCCCAGCGGCGAGCAGGCCGATCCCCGCGGCCGCGACCCCACGCCGGTCCTCGCACGGCCCGTCCGAGGTCAGCCGGTCGAGCCGGTAGGCAAGGTCACACGCACCGCCAAAGGCCACCGTCGGAGCAGGCGCCGGGGACTCCGTGGTTGCCAGCGCCGCCTTGGCGAGCGCCCGGGCCACCACCCGGCGATCACCGACCGCGCCGGCGGCCGCCTGGTCGGCGAGCACCTCCAGCTCCCGCGCCAGGGACGCGTAGGTGTCACCGACCGGCGGCACGACCGTCCCCAGCGCGGCGCTGATGATCCGCGCCAACAACAGCAGCCGGTGGTGGCCGAGCAGCAGGTGCGCAAGCTCGTGGGCGAGGACGGCGTCGCGCTCGTCGTCGTCGAGCAGGCCCAGCAGCCCTCGCGACACGACGACTCCCCGGCTGCGCCCGCCGACGGCAAAGGCGACCGGCCGCGGGGACGCCAGCACGTAGCCGGCCACCGTCTGGCCAGGGACCGCAAGCCGTTCGGCCGCGGCCAGGACCGACATGCTGGCCAGGCGCGATGTCGCCCTGACAAGCCGCACGGCGACCCAGGCGAAACGCAGCAGGTAGACCACAGCCAGCGCATGGCTGAGCGTCTGCACGACCCGGATGACGCTCACGCTGGCCAGCGCCGACAGGTCGCCGGGACGCACCAGGGCCAGGCAGGGCAGGACCACCAAGGGCAGCAGTGCCATCCCGATCAGCGCCAACAGGTGGAAGGTGGCGACGGTCCTGGCCGGGGCGCGACCGTCGAACGCGCGGGCGGCCAGCCACGGGCTCAGCAGGACCAGCGTGACCGGTCCGGCCAGCATCGCGGCCGAGACGAGCCTCATCGCTCGCCGCCTTGGTCGCTGTCGCCGGCCAGGGCCTGCATGCGGGCGAGCAGCTCGGGGGAGGCCTCCAGGTCCTTGACGAAGTGGGCCAGCACGGCCGCCGGGTCCTCGGCCCCGGCCAGCACGTCACGCAAGGCTCGGGCGGCGAGCTCCTGCTTGCTCAGGGCGGGCCGGTACACGAACCCGCGGCCCTGCCGTCGGCGCTCCAGCAGACCCTTGTCGCACAGGCGGGTCACGATCGTCATGACGGTGGTATAGGCACGCTGATGGCCTTTGAGGGCGGCGAGGAGGTCGTTGACGCCGATCCAGTCGCCGCGGCGCCAGGCAAGCTCCATCACCTCGGCCTCCAGCTCGCCGAGCCGCCGGCCGGCCACCTCCCGCCTGGCCACCATCGTGTCCCCACCGTTGGTTCTACGTGTCCGTAGTAGTCTGTTGGCCCATCTTCTGGGCGTGGTCGGCGCCTGTCAACCCAGCCTCGGTCGGCGCGCCGTCGCCGCCACCTGCGGCCCCGGTCACGGCCGGGGCCGGGGCCGCGGGCCGGCGGCGTTCGCGCAGGTACAGCCACACCCCGGCGCCGACCACCACCCCAAGCGACACCCACGCGTTGCGGGACAGGCCCAACAGCCGGAAGGTCGTGTCGGTGCGGATCAGCTCCAG
>WNFX01002356.1_pt1 | contig 25563 bp, 22 predicted proteins | sample 5400111 | NCBI WGS metagenome assembly WNFX01 (sample SAMN13153363, study PRJNA577476) | soil metagenome | isolation source: 40 cm soil or saprolite under grassland replicate 1 | place: USA:California | collected 2016-06-15
GAGACGCCCTGGTACCTGCTGCCTGTCCTGTTCTGGGCGATGCTGTGGCGGCCGCGGACACGGCCCGCGATGGCGGTGGCGGCGGCGGTCGGGCTCCTCACGATGGCTTCCAATATCCTGGCCGCGCTGCTCGCACCGCTGCTTGTCGCGCGACTGTACGTGCTGCGCCGTCCACGGGAGCACGCGGTGAGCGCGGGCTGGCTGGCCGGCTGCCTGCTGCAGGCGACTTTCGTTATTTCCGGTGCGCTGCATCGCCACTCCCGGCTTTACCTGCAGCATGCGACGCCCGGCCAGTCGCTCGCCTTCTACGGCCACATCGTGCTGCTGCCATCGCTCGGCTGGCACACGTCGTGGTGGCTACGGTCGTTCGCCGGAGCAAACGGGGCCACCGCGATCGCGGCCGTCGTACTCGCCGTCAGCCTCGGCCTGATCCTCGTCACCCAGCCGGGGGCACGGCTATTCGTGGTGACCGCCCTTGCAGTCGGCTTCATCTTCACGGTGATAAGCGTCATCATCAACCGCGGACCGGCCACAAGTCTGATGCTTCCCACGCAGGTGCTCAGCACCCGGTACACGATCATGGCTGACTTCCTGATCGTGTCCGCCCTGATAGTCGGGGCGGATCACGCCCTACGGTCACGTGCTCACGATCGCCGACGGCAGGGGGCAGGCCTGAAATCCGTGATGGCGGTCACCGCGCTTGTCGTCTTCCTCGCGGCCACATGGGCGGTGGACTTCCGGTACACGGGCCTGCGCACCACGACTGCATGGAACTGGGCGCCGATAGCGGCCAAGTGGGAACGCGACTGCGCGCACTCCCGGACAGGGGAGATCACCGAGACCGTCTATAACAGGCCCTGGACGCTCCCCTGCCGGAATATCACCCCGTAGCCGGCTGGTGGGCGTCCGGGAATGACTCGCCAACCAGGACCATCCCGTGTATATTCCGCACCTCTCTTCTCGGGGAGACTGCGGCTCCGGCGATCGCTTCGGCAGGCGTTGCGCGAGCAGGTAAACGAGGCCCCCAACCACGAGCAGGACGCCGAGCAAGATCGCAATCAGCAGGACCGAGGCCGCAAGTCCTTCCATGTCCCGAACGGTTACACCGTGCACAGCGGACTGGGTCATGCCAATATTGCTGGCCCCTGGTGCTCGTGGCCATCCAGCGACCTACGCATTACGAGGGTGTCACGGTGCGTTGCTCGCGGGTTCAAAGCCCGCGCTAGCTCAAGTTCGCCGGTTTCTGCTGATGCCGGTCGTTGGCTGTTGATGGCAGTCCGGGGACATCTCGCGGGCACGCACCCGCAATGCGTAGGCCAGGTTCCCGGTGGAGCGGCACCATCGAACGACCGTCCGTTTTCAGGCCGGACATATCCCCAGTTGGCGCGGATCGTACGACTGTTATGCGTCATCGCCGGTCGCCGCTGGCAGCGGTTGGCTGCGGCCGCTGCTGTCACCGTTGCTGTCAACCGCGATCCCGGGGACCTGGCCGCGCGTGAGCGGTTACGGCACGCTCGACACGGCCCGTGGATACTGGTTGTAGTCCAACTCCCGGAGGGAACGGAGGATGTATACCCAAACCGTGACCCGTAGCTTCTCGCGACAGTGATTTCGATTCTTATCTAAGGATCATGCGTTTAGCCGCTGCTTGACTGGAGCGGACGGCGGAATACGGTCTTCGTGCGGGTTAGGCGCGAGGTTGGTCTGGTGCAGGGCACGACCTGCTGGTTGGTCAGCCGGTGCTCAGAAGCAGCCAGGTGTCCGGTGGTATCCCCTGTTCCCCCGGTACCGGCCGCCGCTCTTCTTTGCACGTTGCCCCGGCTATGTCGGTCGCCACGCGTCGCCAGAAACGAGCGGCACCCTGGTTCTCCTCCTGGAAGGGGATCCCCCAGCATCCAGGGTGGAGACGCAGAAGCTCCAGGGCGGCCTCATGCCCGACGCGCTGCCTCCGCGCCGCCCGGACCACGAAGAACTCGCCCACAACCTTCGGCTCCTGGGACAGGCCCCGGATTAGCGCAAAGCCCGCAAGAGCCTGACCGCTGTAAATCAGGTAGCCGCACCGGTCGGGATCTTCGAAGAAGGTTGGGAGCCGCCCGGGTTCGTAAAGGCCTTCGCCGTCCGGCATGTAGCCCCGGAACTCGGACAGGTCATGATGGTACAGCTGCCACAGCCGGTCGACTATATTGCGCTGCTGGCGGGTGGCGATGAGCCGTAGAGACGTAGAACCGGGCATGGGGGTCATCATGGCACCCAGCGCTGGCGCATCTGGTCTGCTCTGCCGAAGGCGCCCCGTGACCGGGACACTGATACGCCGGGGAAGACGCTCATGCCTCACCTAGTAGCGCTGGTGCGACGATGAGCCGGGCTGGTTAGCGTGATGCTGCGCGGGTTGCCCGCCGCGCAGCGGCGCCGCTTGACGCGGGCGCCCGTGCTCAAACCACATGCAGAAGGCCTTTTCTCTGTTCGAGAAAGGGCTTCTGGCCTTGGTAGCGGGGGAGGGATTTGAACCCTCGACCTCTGGGTTATGAGCCATACGACGCACGTCTCCGGCGTCTCCGACGTTCCGCTCCGTCTCACTGACCGGGCGAAAGGCCTCGGTGAGCGTCGCCTGTGTCGCGCGTCGTCTTCCCCGTCCCGAGCAGTCTCGTTAGCAAATCCGTTGGCCGACGCGCACTCTGGCCTGCTGCTTCCTGGATCTTGTGCATGCCTCAGTCAGCGCGCATGGTCTACAGAACGCCGCGGCTCAATTGACTCCCCAGGTCTTGCTGAGAGGTCACGCTTCTTCCCCATGCTGCTCCCGCAGCGCTTCCACTCGTCGCAATGTCTCCCTAGCCGCTTCAACTTGGGCCTTGCGGAGAGCGTCATCGTCCAGATAGTCGTCGGTGTCTTCGCGATGCCGGACGGTTGCACGAAGTGACTGGAGGATCAAGTCCCAGGCCTCCGGAACCTTCAGCGTGTCCGTCTGCTGTCATTCAAGACCATCCCGTACACGCTGACCCGCGAGGACAGCATGCTCAAGTTCATCGCGTAGGTATCGACAGTCACCGGGCCACACAGTAATCTGAGTTACTCATGTAACTGCAGGAGGCCGAAGATGGACCAGGCCGCGAAAGACCGCATCCGGAACGAAATCGAAGACGAGGTACGGACGCTCTTCCCGGGCGCGGTGCGCCGGGTGGACTGGCAGTCGCACAGCGACGACCCGCACTTCGAGCCGGGAGAGCTGCTGCCCTCGCTGGTCCTTACCGAACCGCCCGGCCGACGCAGAGGGCGGCCCGAGCCCGGCGTGGCATTTAGGAAGTTCCAGAGTGCCCGCGGCCCGGCAGTCAAGCAGTTCCGGCGCGAGCTGGCACAGCGGTGGCCTGAGGTCCAGCACCTCGGGATCGAGTTCGAAGATGCCAGCGGCCACAGCCGGGGCGGCCTCGTCATCGCCCTCGATGCCCCGGGCGAAGCGGCCGAAAGCGACATCACCCACGTGATGGTCCGGCTCAAAGCGCCGGAGCTGGAAATCGTCGACACGCTGATCACCGCGGGCATCGCGAACAGCCGCGCGGAGGCCATCCGGTGGGCGCTGGCCCGCATCAGCGAGCGGCCCGCCTACGCACAACTGCACGAGCACACTCGCGATATCCAAAGGCTCAAGACCGAATTCTGACCGGGCGGTCGCACGTCATTCCTCTTACCCCGGCGCCCTGGCCCTCGTCGTCATCATCGGACTTCTGCCTATCGCCTGCCCCATCTCCGGCCACTACTTCGCCCCCATCTTCCTCATAGGCGCCGATCCCTGGTGAGCGGTCGGCGGGTCAAGGGTCGCGAAGCGATCGCGTGCGACGCCGCAGGTGCTCTTGACGCGGCGGCCGCGACTGGGACACTGGCAGCCGAGGAAGACGGCTCACAACCTAAGCGCTGTGATGCTGCCGATGAGCCTGCCCGATCATCTCATCGTGCTCCGGATGCCCGGCTCGCCGTGCCGGGTCGGCCCCAGGGCCGCAGCCTGGTGCGAGCGCTGCCGGGTCGCAGCGGAGCCGCCTTGATATTTATGAAAGGGTAATTCGGCGGCACGCTGGCTGAGTTCTGCCCTGGGCTGCAGGATCCGCCGCTAGATCCTTGTGCCGCTCTTACCGGACAGGTTGGCGTTCATTCGGAACTTCCGGCCTGGTTACCGGGATCACCTTGACAAGGTGATCCAGGCCTGTGAAATCGTCGGGATTTGTCGTGTACAACGGCAACTCAGCCGCGATCGCCGTCGCAGCGATCATGAGATCCACCGCACGGCGGCGGGGTTTCCTGCCCGCGGCGATCACGGCTGCGGTCACCCGGCCGTAGGCCCTGGCAGCGTCCGCATCGAAGGGGATCGGATCGAACTCGTGCTCAGCCCGCTGCAGCACGTCTAGCCGACGAGCCCGCTCCGCAGCCTCGAAGTAGGCGTCCTGTTCGGTGTCAGGGCGGACCTCGTGCGGTCCGGCGGAAAGCTCGGCGAGGGTGACGGCGCTGATCGCCACTTCATCGGGAAGCTCCTCCGGAGCGATCCGGCTCCGGAGGATCATGATGTTGGTATCCAGCAGGCCGCGCCGCGCCGGCTCAGCGGTCATATGCGCTTCCGGCTTGATCGGCGGCGGTGTCCTGGTCCGCCCGGAAGGCGTCCGCGTCGATCACCGGAGCGCTGCGCGACATCGCGGCGAACTCGGTCCGGGACACGAAACGGCGGCGCTGGCGCAGCGGCACCAGCTCGCCGATGCGGTGCCCGTCACGGGTCACCGTGAAGGCCTGCCCGCGCTCGACCGCGTCCATGATCTCCTTGGACCGCATCCTCAGGTCCCGCTGGGTGATCTCGGGCTGGCTGCTCATGGAAATACTGTAGCACCGGTTGCTACAGTGTGCTATAAGGCCTTCCAGTTCTGGCGAGCGACCCGAGTGAGAGCCACGTTGCCATATCCGTTAGCGAACCCCATGCAGAAGGCCCTTTCTCTGTTCGAGAAAGGGCCTCTGGCCTTGGTAGCGGGGGAGGGATTGAACCCTCGACCTCTGGGTTATGGGCACTACGACGTACGTCTCCCCCGTCTCCGGCGTTCCGGGGAGTCTCGCTGACCAGGCGAGGGTCTTGCTGGGCGTCGCCAGTGTCTCGCGTCGTCTCCCCCGTACCGCCCGGTTTCGTTAGCAAATCCGTTAGCCGTTGCGCCTACCGACCTGGCGGTTCAGCGGCTCGTCTCCTGGACGGACGCCGACCCACAGATCCGTAGGAGTAGGCGACTCGTCCAGGACCGTCCGCCGCCGGTTGTGCGCTGGGCCGATGTTCCATACTTGTCGGCATCTGTCAGCCGTTGTCCAGTGGCTTGGCAGCAGTATTGGCAGCAGTCACAGGCCGTCGGCGGCGTCGAGACGAGCGAGTGCGCGCACCTACTGATCGAGGGCGTACATCGGCCGAGTTGGCCAGGGTATCCGCTTGCCGCGCCATGGGATCTGCTTGCGACCGGGCGCTCCGGGGGATGTCAGGTGCCTGGGAGCCCTGCTGAGCGCGGACGCGAGGGACATAAATGGCTGCGGGTCCTCAAGCCCGGGCAGGAAAACGGTATAGCGACCAAGTACGACGGCGAGGCTGCGCTGCAGCTCATAGGGCTCCTGGACCACGAGGAGGTCACGCCTATCGGCCGCCGCATCTGGGTCGTCCAGAGCAAGCGGTGGCAGCAGTGTGGCATCTGGATCGGCAAGCTGCGCCCTGAGCGGCGGCAGGTAGGGCATGCATATGTAGCGCAAGCCGAGTGCCGCGAACGTTACCAGGTATGCTGCCCGCAGCCACGACAACCGCGCCCGGACTACATGCACTCGCTTGGCCAGCTCGAACCCCATGAGGCCGCCCGGACGGTCTCCCATGGCACAGTGATCAAGCGTCTTGGTCATCTCCGCGTGTTGTCTGGGGTCGCTCCGCTCCGGATCGACGAACAGCAGCAAGGCGTCACCAACGTGACGGACTTCTCCCCGAGGTCGTGCTCTCACCGACCATGATCTCGACCGCAAGCGCCCGGTCGGGTGCCCGACCGGCGAGAAAATCTAGTTGCTCCTCGCGGAGTCGAGCCTGCTCATCCAGCCGGGTACCTGCGGCGCTGTTGCATTGCTTGCAGGTGAGCACGAGCCATCGGCCGCCGACCGACTTCGGCGGGACATCCTCAATTGTGAGCGCGCCGTCGCTGAGCGCCTCGCGCCCATGCACCCTCATGCAGCACGGACAGACGTAGTACTCACGCCCTGGCGGCAAAGCGTCAGACCTGCCGATTGCTGCGAGATAGCGGCGCAGCGCTGCCGGGCCTTCAACGAATCTTCGCTCCCGCCACTCCCGAGGCTTCATCTTGCCAGTATTACAGTTGCCGTTTCTCGGTCAGTGACCGCGCTGCAGCCCAGCGTGGTGCTGATTCTTATGGCTCGGCTAGATGTCGTCACCCCCTTCCGGTCGGCCGGGTTCAGCGGGCAAGCGCTGCGAGACGGGCGGAGTAGTGATGCCAGCGGGCGCGGGCCTGATGGCGTCGCCGCCATGCTGACCAGCGGAGATGGAAGGCCGAGGCGGGCGCGGGTGAGGAGTCCTTGCTTCCAGTCGCGGGCGAGGCGCGTGATCTTGCTGGTCTCGGCGTGCGACAGCGTGATCGGCGGGATGCCGGGCGGGCACGGGAGCCCGCCGGTGGCGGGCAGCGGCGCGTCACCCGTGTGGATCTGCAGGTCATCGGGGTTCACGGCCGGTTCCTCCGGAACGGGAGCGGTGCCGGGGACTGCCGGCGCTGCCGCGGGGAGGACGCGGGATCCGGTGAGGGCGGCCCGGGCGGCGGCGGTGCGCAGCTGGGCGAGGGCGGTCAGGGCGGTGTGCCGGCAGATCGCGTTCCAGGTGCGGGCCTGGGATTGGTCCCAGCCGAAGGCGTCTTTCCCGGTCCGGAAAGTAGTTTCCGCTGGCCAGCGGCTTCCCGCAATGGTGATGAAATAGGTCAGGGTCGCGGGCCTGCCTTCCGCCGCGTGGCAGAGATAATACGTGTACTGGTTCTTCCCGCGGTCCGGCAGGCGGCGGATCAGCAGGAGCTCCCGGGGGTCCTTCGTGCCGAGCAGCGCCCAGTCCGCGTAGCGCGGGCCCTTCGTGCCGTTGCCGGCTGACCGCTGCTCGAACACCGCCTCGGAAACGGCCTGGTCAGCGCGGGTCACCGTGTTCCTCGCGAACGTGACCTGGTAGTCGCAGGGGATGATGACGACGTAGGACAGGCCCAGGCCGCGGAGCGCGGCCCGGAACTCGCCGGACCGGCCGTACACCTCGTCGGCCGCGGCCCACAGCACCCGGAGCCCGCCCGCCACCAGGCGCCTCACCTGCGCGATGGCCAGCTCAGGCTTGGTGGCGAACGACAGGCCCTCCGGGATCCCCGCCTTCTCCCGGCGTCCCTGGTCCTTCGCCCAGCAGTCCGGCATGTACGCGTCGAAGTCGGCCCAGGCCTGCCCTGACGCGGTGACCAGCGCGGAGAAGACCCAGGGTGCCTGGCGGGTTTGGCCCGGCGTGCGCCGGGCGGGCCTCCCAAGGCCAAGCCCGGCGCTGACGTCGGGCCAGCGGCGCCGCAGGCGCCGTCTTGATTTACTAATAAGGGGAACTCGGCAAGTCTCGGTCTATCTGCGTCGTCGGCGCGCGTGCCTGCGCATTGCGTCTACCTTCGCGGCGAACGCGGCTGGCTCGATGATCGGTGTTCCGCGCCACGGCGACATCGACAGCAGATCGGTGTCGTTGGAGACGATAAGCAGCGCCCCGACCTCAGCGGCCAGGTCGAGGATCAGGTTGTCCTCGTGGTCGGGGCAGTCGTGAACGATCCTGGGCACGTCAGCCACGATGCCCCCGCCGCTGTGCTCGGCTGCCATCACGATGGCGCGCAGGTAAGCGTCGATCTGCGGCTGGGCCCATTTGAACAGCTGGGCCAGGATCCTGTCGATGTTGGTGATGACGTGCGGGGACAGCCAGAGCGCGAACTCGGCGGCGTCAGCGATCACGCCCAGGCAGTCGGCCGAGGCGTTGCCGGAGACTGGCGGCGGTGAAGGCCAGGACCGGAACGGGCTGTTACCGCTCGCCGCCGCTGTCACCAGAACGTTGACGTCGTAGACGACAGCTGCCGGGACAGGCTCAAGGCTGCTCATCCCCGCTTGCTCTGGGGAGTCCCCTTGAGGAATTCCTGGACCCGCGCGGGCACATCTGACGGATTGATACCGAGCTCCGCGGTGCGCTGCTGGCCGTAGGCCTGCGCCTCCCTGAGCTGGTCGGCGATCATGATCGACTTCATGATCTTGAGGGTGGCCCGCAGGTAAGCGGACCTGTTGCCGTCGCCGAAGTAGGCGACAAGCTCATCCAGCACCGGACGATCCTCCGGCTGGACTGCGAAGCCCAGGGTCTGCGCGCTCATGAACCTATAGTAGACGGATCGCACTTCATCTGCAATTTATCGCAGACAGGCATCCGCCTGCGACGAACGTGTGCTTGCCAGCCGCTGCCCCACTCAGCCGACCCGTAGCCGCACCGCTAGAGGGAGGCCGGACGGTACAAGCAAAACACGGTGTCAGCAGGCGCCGTGCACAAATCCGTGCCAAACCACATGCAGAAGGCCCTTTCTCTGTTCGAGAAAGGGCCTCTGGCCTTGGTAGCGGGGGAGGGATTTGAACCCTCGACCTCTGGGTCATGAGCCATACGACGCCCGTCTCACCCGTCTCAGGCAGTCTCTGGTCACTGCGTTGGCGTCGGCCGATCTACGCCGCAAAGTCTTCTGGGACCTTCCGCGTCTCCCCCGTCTCAGCCTGTCCCGCCGCGTCCGGTTTACAAATCGGTTTACAGAAGCGATTCGCGTGGATTGCTGCCCTTCTAGCGTGCGGGAAACGCGTACCTGGCAGCCTGTCGGTTTGTCCCGTCTTGGTAGGCCCATCAGCTGGAGGGCAAGCAAGTCCGGTTGTGGTGGGCAGGGCCGGTTGCCCCTCGTTGCGAGTGGCCCTATCCGGCAGTTGCCTGGCGGCTTGGCGGTGGTGTCGGCCGGAGCCAGTCGATGGCAGTGCCCCTGGACATCCGCCTCAGGCGCGGCATGGCAAGGTCGCCACCATGGGAGCTTGTATACATAACTGTTTGATTAAGGGACTTTCGTCCCCTTTACGCGTTCGGCATTACGTTTGACCGTCTTCGGTACTGACGCGCCAGCGCGTTCGGTTGCGGGCGACCCAAACGCCCCGTCACTGGCGTGATCCGAGAGAAGGGTGGGGTCAGGATGTCAGATGTTTCTCGTCGCCGGTTCCTCGCGTACGGGCTGGGAGCCGGCGCAAGCCTGGCGGTACCGTGGACGGTGGGAGCCCGCGTGGCATCCGCCGCCACCGGCAACATATCCGCCGCTGCGAGCCCTAACCTGGGCAAATACCTCGAGCCCGTTCCGCTGCCCGGGCGGGGCATCGTCGTAGCGACACCGACACCTAGCGGTACAAACAGCTACTCGTTCAAGCAGGTGCAGATCTCCCGGCAGCTGCATCCTAAGCTGCCGCCGACGCCGCTGTGGGCCTACGACGATGGCTCCGGCCTGAGCGGCCAGGCGGGATCGTTCGGCATGGCGGTCGTAGCGCATACCGGCATGCCGGTAGACGTGAGCTTCACCAACAACCTCCCGTCTACCTACCCGGCGTGGATTCCGGTCGATACGCGGCTGACCCCGCTGGGCAACCAGGTGCGCGTGATGACGCACCTGCATGGCGGTTTCGTGGCCGCCGCCAGCGACGGCAATCCGGTGGTCACCCCGAACGGGTTCGGGCCCGGCGGTATCCAGAACGTCAGGTACACCAACCAGTCGCCGCAGATGCCCGCCTCGCTGTTGTGGTTCCACGATCACGGCCTCGGGGCAACGCGGCTGAATGTCTTCGCCGGGCTCGCCGCCGCGTACATCCTCCGCGACCAGTACGACACCGGCACAGAGCCGAACCCTAGCGGCATCCCCGGAGGGGCCTACGAGATCCCGCTGGTGATCCAGGACCGCCAGTTCAACCCGGACGGCACGATGCTCTACCCGCGAAGCGACATCCCCGGCGTCACCTGGATCGGCGAATATTTCGGTGACGTCATGCTGGTCAACGGCAAGGTCTGGCCCTTCCTGGACGTCGAGCCGCGGCTGTACCGGTTCCGGATCCTCAACGGCTGCAACGCCCGGATCCTCGACCTCAGCCTGGGCGGGGTGCCGATGTGGCAGATCGGCGCCGAAGGCGGCATGTGGGACAAGCCGGTACCCGTGCCAAACCTCGTCCTGGCACCAGCCGAGCGAGCCGACGTAATCGCCGACTTCAGCGGGTCGCGCGGCCAGAAACTGGTCGCACAGAACGCCACCCCGCAATCGCCGGTGTCCACGCCCGCGCCGCCGCTGAAGCCGGTCATGCAATTCCGGGTCGCCCCCAAGGTCACCCAGCAGGGTCCCACCTCGGTCCCGCAGACCTTGCCGGGCGGCCGGGCGGCCAGCCTGCCCTCCCCTGTCAGGACGCGGTACATCACCCTCAACGAAGTCGCGCCGGAGACGGCCGGATGGTTCCTCAACGTCAACGCCGTGCATTTCGAAGGTACGGCCGTGACCGAGACACCTACGGCCGGAACCGTGGAGGACTGGGTGTACATCAACATGACCGGGGACACCCACCCGATGCACACCCACCTGGTCACCCATCAGGTCATCGGCCGGACACCGTTCAATGTCGAAGCCTACGAGGCCGATCATGGCGGTCCGAACGGTGTTCCGGGAGGGATCGACCCTCGCCCGTACGCCACCGGCAAGATGGTCCCGCCCGATCCGACGGAGCGGGGCTTCAAGGACACCACCAAGGCCAATCCCGGCTACTTCACCACCATTAGGGCGCGGTTTGACCTTCCCAACGGGGTGACCGCACCCCAGACTTACGTGCACCACTGCCACATCGTCGAACACGAGGACAACGACATGATGCGCCCATTCACCGTCAACCCCTAAATACCGAGTGTGTCAGGCCCGTGCCGGTACGTCATGCCCAAAACCCGGCCCGGAACGGACCGCCACGGCTAACCCAGCCCACCCGGCCGCTTGAACCGGGGCTGTATACAGGTAACTGGATACAGTAAGGAGTTCGGCGCACTCGAAGATGCCTCCGGCAAAATGCAGGCCAAGGCCCCCGGCGGCTCGTTCGGGCCGACCATTCCGCGTTCACGTCATAAGCAGTACGTACAGCCCGACCTGGAAGCCGACCGCCGAGTCGCGAACACCCTCGCGGGCAGATCATCGGCGGGTCGCTCGTCTCTATGGAGCTCGGAACGAGCAAAGGTGCTGCTTGAACGGGCGCCCGTGCACAGACCCTCTACTACACGCGCTACTACACCAGAGCTGCCATTAGCATGAGCCAGCCGGCCGAAGTCGATCACCGCTCTCGCGATCTGCCGAAGGTGGAACACGTCCGAGGCCCCCATGGTCATCTGCAGGAAAACCTCCCGCAGTAGCCAGGCCCGGTGCCCGGCCAGCAGCTCAGCGGGCAGCCAGCCCGCGCCCAGGCCCGGACCGCGTCGGGAAGGTCTGTGAAGCCCGCAGCAAGACCAGAATCGCTGTAAACAGAAGGCCGGTATCGATGTCAAAACCGCCGCGGCTGCTGCCAATACTGTCATCAGGCCGCTGGACACCACTCGCACATGCAACTCAGGGACAGCGCGCATCACATGTCCCGGAGGTTCACAAGGCCCCCTTCTTTATGCCTTGTAACCTACAGGCAATCTGCAATTCAATTTATTCAATGATCATGAATCGTAAATGTAACCCATGAGTAATGTAAGTGCAAACGGTTGTGGCAGTTACTACATGTTAATGGCTGTTACTATGCGGGTTTAGCAGCATGGACACCTAGACGGCTACATAGCGCAATGTTAGCGTTGGATCCCCCGAAGGGGTCGGGGGAGCTGGCCTAACGTAGCGTCAGGCAGATGGCGTAGAGCGCGGTGGGCCAGCTTGGCCGGGTTTAACTTTTGGTTTGGGGGGTCAGGCGTTATGCGCCTATCACCGGCCCAACACGCATGGGTTTACATTCAGCGAAGAACCGGGCGGCCGCAGCAACGGGGTCCTCCCGCGCGCAAAGAATGATCTCACGAAGCAGCCACTTCACGATGCCCATTTCCGCCCGCACGGGAGGTAACTGAAGTGTACCTCCGGCAGGCAGAACGATGGGATCACGCGAAACAAACCGCGCGACAGTTACTCCACATGCCCAGAGAGGGAGACACTCCATGAAGAAGCTGATCCTGTCCAAGGAGACCCTGCGGACGCTCGACGACCAGGAACTGTCCCTGGTCGCCGGCGGCAACAACAGTGGCTCCAACGTACCGCCGGTGGCAAATGGCTGCCCGTCGTCCAAGGGGCCGGGTAACTCCTGCCACTGACCAAAGGGGGACTTCATGAAGAAGCTGACTCTGTCCAAGGAGACCCTGCGGACGCTCGACGACCAGGAACTGTCCGTGGTCGCCGGCGGCACCCAAAGTGGCTCCAACGTACCGCCGAACGGCGGACCGAACACCTGCCCGAACACCAAGGGCCCGGGCAACAGCTGCACCTAGCCCGAACGCGTAGCGCGGGCTGCCGGTAATCACAGAGCGTAATGGTTACTGGCAGAACAGTTTCTAGCCGAAGGGGACCAGGCAGCGCACGTGCATGTGGGTTGCCTGGTCCGCATTCCGGGTCGGACGACGACACGGTTGCCGCCGCAGGAAGACACCGCGGCGCGCTAGAAGTGAGCGGCGTAGTGCAAGGCACTGCTGAACGCGGCCTTTGCATGGTGAGCGGAGCGGGGCTGGCCGTATGACGAAGCTGGATGATGCGAGCGCTGCGAACTGGCGACCCATTTTGTCGGGAACGACGGCCCAGCAGGCTCTGCAGGCGGTCGACGCCATCGCGGAGTCCATTGCGTCCGTTACTTCTCTGCCCGGCGAGCGAGACCCTTCGCTCGGCAGGGGGCAGGCCGGTCTGGCCCTCCTTTACACCTGGCTAGCCCGGACCCGTCGCATGCCGCAGGCTGACGTCATCGCATGGCAGTGTCTCGACCAGGCCGCCGAGGCGGTGGCGAGGGAGGCGATGAACCCTTCCCTTTACGGGGGATTCTCCGGGGTGGCGTGGGTGGCCGATTTGGTGGACCACCTCCTCGACCCGGACGCAGAGGACCGCAGCGAGGCAGTCGATGACGCCCTCTTGCGTTTCCTGTCACGGGCTAACCTGTGGCCGGTGCCCCACGACCTTGTCGTGGGCGTCACCGGTCTCGGCGTGTACGCCCTGCAACGGTACCCGCGCCCCTTGGCGATCGAATGCCTCCGCCGGGTGGTCGAGCGGCTGCACGAGCGCGCCCAGCACGACGAGCATGGACTCTACTGGTGGACGCCACCCGCGGAGATACACCAAGAATGGCGGAAGCAATACCCGTCAGGGCGCGCAGACCTGGGCGTCGCCCATGGCGTGGCCGGGGCCATCGCCCTTCTCGGCGGCATCTGCGGCGCCGGGGCCGAGCAGGCGGCGGCGCGCCCGCTCCTCGAGGGGGCAGTAAGGTGGCTCTTGGCGCATTCGGTGCCGACCGAGGCGGGCCCGACCTTCCCCCTCTGGGTGGCGCCGGGCTTTGAGCCCTACCCGGCCCGCTGCGCCTGGTGCTACGGGGATCCGGGGATTGCGGCCGCCCTCCTGATGGCGGCTCGAGGCGTGGGTGATGCCGGCTGGGAGCAAGCGGCAGTGGCGCTGGCCTGCCGGGCGGCGGAACGGCCGGCGTCAGAGACAGGAGTCGTCAACGCCGGCTTCTGCCACGGAGCAGCCGGATTGGCCCACCTCTACAACCGCATATACCAAGCCACCGGGGAACCGAAGCTCGGCCGTGCCGCCGTGTACTGGCTCGAGCGCACGCTCGACTTCTACCATCTGGCCAGAGACAACGGGGGTTCGTGGGTGCAGGGAAACAAGGACCCGACCCAGCGACCGTGGACGTGGACCGGCATCGAGCTGGTCGACGGAGCCGCCGGGGTCGCCTTGGTGCTGTTGGCTGCGGCCACATCCGTCGAGCCCACCTGGGACCGGATGTTCCTGGTTTCGGCCCCGAGGCCTGATCCCGGCACGCCAGATGACTGAGCGCGACAGGGCAGGCCAGCAATTCACCCCGTCGGGGTTCTTCGTCCTGCGGACGCCGTTGTTGCCGTTCGAGGAGATGGTGGCCTGGAGTGAGGGACTGGAGGCCGTCGGCTCGCTCGGTGACCCCCAAGGCCTGGAAGCGGCCCTCGAGCGGGACCGGGCCAGGCTCCGGGCCCGGCTCCTGGCGCTGGTCGCCCGTCCCGAGCTGCGAGATGCGCTCTTCGTCGCCTCACCGAGCCTGGACGAGGCCCTCGAGGTCTGGCAGAAGGAACCGGACAGCCAACAAGGCCGCAAGCTCGAGCCCGCCTTGGTGTCGTACGTCAGCCGAGCGGCGGCCCGAGCCACCCCCTTTGGCCTGTTCGCCGGATGGACCACCGGCACGATTGACGCGCAGACCAGGCTGCACCTGCAGGCCCGGGAGCGGTACCAACGTCACAGCCGACTCGACATGGACTACCTGTGGGCGCTGGCCGAGGCGGTCGAGCGCGACCCTCAGCTCCGCAAGATCTTGGTGTATGAGCCGAACTCCAGCCTCTACGAGGCAGCTGGCCGCTTGCGCCTGGCCGAAGCCCGGGTGGGCGATGACGGCCGCTCCTACCACCTCGTCGCCATCGACAAGAGCCCCTATCTCACCGCAGCGCTCGAGCGTGCCCAAGGAGGAGCGGCCCTGGAGGCCGTAGCCGAGGTGCTGGTGGGCGGCGAGATCAGCCAGGCCGAGGCCGAGGAGTACGTGGCGGAGCTGGCCGACAATCAGCTCCTCGTGACCGACGCCCGCCCGCTCGTCACCGGAGACGAGCCGACGGGTGGCCTGGTCGCCAACTTGAGCAGTCATGCGGAGACGGCGCAGATAGGCAAGCGGGTCGACGAGGCGCGGGCCGCCCTGGAGGCGATCGACGCCGAGGGGCTGGGGGCCTCGCCTGACCGCTATCGAGCCGTCGCCTCGGTCCTCGGGGAGCTCCCCGCTCGGCCCGCCCTGTCCCGTCTGGTGCAGGTCGACCTGGTCAAACCCGCCCAGGAGGCCACACTCGGCAGCCAGGTCGTCACCGAGATCACGCGAGGCGTCAGGATCCTTCACCAGCTGGCCGCCCCCCGGGGGCCTGACGGGCTGTCGCGGTTCCGCGAAGCATTCTCCGAGCGTTACCAGACCCAAGAGATCCCCCTGGTCCAAGCGCTGGACGAGGAGACCGGCATCGGCTTCGAACGGTCGAATTCGCCTCTGGCCGAGGCTTCCCCGCTGCTGGCCGGGCTCCCGTTCCGCGGCGGCGATCTCCAGGCGCGGCGATGGACCGCCCGCGATGCGTTGCTCCTTGGCAAGCTGGCGCAAGCGCTTACGGAAGGGGCCAGCGAGATCGCGCTCGAGGCGGCCGACGTCGAGGCGCTGGCCTCGCAGCAGCGTCGCCCGCTCCCCGATGCCTTCTACGTGAGGGCCACGGTGGCGGCCGAGTCCGGCCGCGCCATCGCGCAAGGTGCCTTCCGCGTACTCCTGGAGGAACTGGGCGGGCCCCCTGGCGCCCCGCTGCTTGGTCGCTTCTGCCACGCCGACCAGACGCTGCACAAGTTCGTCCGCGCCCACCTTCAGGCGGAGGAGGCACTACGGCCCGAGCGGCTGTTCGCCGAGATCGTGCACCTTCCCGACGGCCGGATCGGCAACACCATGTGCCGTCCTGTGCTGCGCGATTACGAGATTCCTTACCTTGGTCGCTCCGGCGCGCCGGCCGACCGCCAGATTCCGATCACCGACCTGCTGGTGTCGGTGCGCGACGGCCGCATCGTGCTGCGCTCCCGCCGCCTCGAGCGCGAGGTCGTGCCGAGGCTCAGCACCGCCCACAACGAGGACTGGCGGAACCTGGGTGTGTACCGCTTCTTGTGGGCGCTCCAGCACCAAGAGGTGGGACGCTGGCTCGCGTGGGATTGGGGCCCGTTCCGGCATGCCCCCTTCCTGCCCCGGGTCGTCAGCGGAAGGATGGTGCTGCGCCGCGCTCACTGGAACGTCACGCAGGCCGAACTGCGGGCGCTCGGCCAGGCAAGGGGCGCCGGCCAGTTCGCCGCGGTGCAGGCCTGGCGCGCCGATCGGCGGCTGCCACGCTACGTGGCCCTCGCCGATCGTGACCAAGAGCTGGTCATCGACCTCGACAACGTGCTGAGCGTCGCGGCGCTCGCTCACCAGCTCCGGGGGCGGCGCCAGGCGGCGCTCGTCGAGATGTTCCCCGGCCCTGATGCACTGTGCGTCACCGGCCCGGAAGGCCGTTTCGTGCACGAGCTGGTCGTTCCGTTCGTCCAGCTGGCGCCGCCGCGACCCGAGCCCGGCCAAGCCGCCCCGCAAGCGACCAGGAGTCCGGTCCGTCGCCGGTTCCCACCGGGCTCGGAGTGGCTCTACGCCAAGCTCTACACGGGGACTGGAACAGCCGACCAGGTGCTCAGCCATCTGGTCGGCCCACTGGTACGGTTCTCGCTGGCTTCCGGTGCCGCCGACGCCTGGTTCTTCATCCGCTACGGCGATCCCGACTGGCACCTGCGACTCCGTCTCCACGGCGAACCCGGCCGGCTCCACGCCGAGGTGCTGCCCAGGCTGCAAGCAGCCGCGGCCTCGCTCCTGGAGACGGAGCAGCTGTGGCGCGTGCAGCTGGATACCTACGAGCGGGAGGTCGAGCGCTACGGCGGCGACCGAGGGGTAGAGCTGGCCGAGCAGGTGTTCGCCGCCGACAGCGAGGCCGTGCTCGCCATCATGGGGCCGCTGCGGGGCGATGCCGGGCTCGACCTGCGCTGGCGTCTTGCCATGCGCGGCATGGACCTGCTTTTCGACGATTTCGGGCTCACGCTCGAGGAAAAGCGGTCCGTGGCGCGACGGGCGCGGGAGGGCTACGGCCGGGAGTTCGGTATCGACGGGAACTTCAGGGGCCGGGTGAGCCAGCGGTACCGGGCGGAGCAGGGCCGCCTGGAGGCGTTGCTTGATCCCGGACAGGCTCCGCCGGCGCCGCTGGCCGCGGGACTGGAGGCGCTGCGCCGGCGATCGCTCCAGCTCGCCCCCGTGGCGGCGGAGCTGCGCCGGCTCGCCCAGGCCGGAAGCCTGTCGGCGACGCTGGCCGACATCGCGATGAGCTACGCGCACATGCACGTCAATCGTCTGCTGCGCTCCGCCCAGCGGGCCCAGGAGCTCGTGCTCTACGAACTACTCGACCGCGCCTACAGCGCACAGGCTGGGCGGCGATCCGTCTCGCCATGACCGAACGACCATCCCTGTTTCGCCAGGAGGCGCTCGAGTTCCAGGCCAGCCGGCCGGGACAGGGCGGCGTTCTGCGGATCGACCCTGCGTGGACCCGGTGGCTGTACTGGATCGTGCTGGCGTTGCTGGTGGCAGGCGTGGCCGTCACCACCACGGCTCGCACCTCCGAGACCACCTCGGGGCCGGCCCTGATCAGCGTGCAGGAACGGACCTTCGCGGCCCTCGTGCCTGACGCCGCCTCCCCGGATCTGCACCGCGGCCAGCTCGTCCGCCTCCAGGTGGAGGGCCGGGAGCTTACCGCCCGGGTGCTCAGGTTCGACGTTGCCGATTCCGCTGGCGTCCGCCGAGCCGGCTTCGCTTCGTTTTCCCAGCCGGGCATGCTGGTCACAGGGGACCTCGCGCCGGACGCCGACGTGGCGTCGTTGCCGTCGCCGCCGCGGCACGAGGGCCGGGCCATCGTGATCCTTCGCTCGCAGAGCATCCTCGATCTGTTCCTTCGCCAGTTGAGCGGGACGCTGGGGGGAGGTGGCAACTCCTAGTGCGCCGACGAGTGCCCTGGGTCAGGCAGATGGGGTTGGCCGACTGCGGCGCTGCCTGTCTGGCCATGGTGCTTGCCTACCACGGCAAGCAGGTGCCGCTGGACGAGCTGCGCCAGATGACAAGCACCAACCGCGACGGCGTCGACGCGCTGGCCATGACCCAGGCGGCGCAGCAATATGGCTTGAGCGCAAGGGGCGTGGCCGCGGACCTCGATGACCTCGGGCAGCTGCCTCCCGCGACGATCCTCCACTGGGAATTCACGCACTTCGTCGTCTTCGAGCGCCTGCGGAGAAACGGCGTGCAGGTCATGGATCCGGCTCTGGGACGCCGGCGGCTGTCCATGGGGGTCTTTCGCCGCTCCTACACCGGTGTGGCCATCACGTTCGAGCCAGGTGAGGACTTCCGGCCCTCCAAGCTGAACACCAAGGGCACCTGGCGGTATCTCCGGCCGTTGCTCGGCCAGTCCGGGAGGCTCACCAGGGTGCTCGTGGGATCGGTGCTCCTGCGGCTGCTGGCACTCGCGCTCCCACTGCTGACCGGGCTGCTGGTGAACGAGATCGTCCCGCGCAACGACCGGCACCTGCTGCTGGTGACGGGGGCCGCCATGGGTGCGGTCGTCGGCTACTTCTTCGTCTCGACGCTGCTGCGGAGCCACCTGCTGCTGCAACTGCGCACACACCTCGATGTACGCCTGACGAAGGCTTTCGTCGAGCACCTGGTGGACCTCCCGTACGCGTTCTTCCTCGGGCGGTCCGCCGGCGACCTGATGATGCGCCTCCAGAGCAATACCGTCGTACGGGAGTTCCTGACCACCGGCACCATCTCGGCCCTGATCGATGGCAGCCTGGGGAGCCTCTACCTTGTCCTGATGTTCATGCTGAGCCCTCCGCTGGCGGCGCTGGTGCTGGGACTGGGCCTGTTGCAGGTGATGGTTCTCCTGCTCGCGCGGCGGCGGAACCAGCACCTGATGTCGGAGACCCTGCAGGTCCAATCCAAGTCGCAGAGCTACACCTTTGAGCTGCTGGCCGGCATCGAGACCCTCAAGGCGGCGGGTGCCGAGCGGCGAGCGGCCGAGCATTGGGAGCGGTTGTTCACCGACCAGGTCAACGTGGCGCTGCGCCGGGGACGGCTGGAGGCGTCCGTGGAGGCCGTCACGGGCACGCTCCAGCTGGGTTCGCCGCTGGCCATCTTGGTCTACGGCGGGTTCCAGGTTCTGAACGGCAGCATCTCGCTCGGGACCATGCTCGCTTTCGCTGCCCTGGCGGTCGGCTTCCTGGAGCCGCTCGCCACCCTGATCGACACTGGCTTGAAGCTTCAACTACTGCGCAGCTACATGGAGCGCATCAGCGACGTGCTGGACGCGCCCCGGGAGCAGGAAGGGCAGGAGGTAGTAACCGCTCATCGCCTCTCCGGGCAGGTAAGGGCCGAGGGCGTCTCGTTCGCCTATGGGCCGCTGGCACCCGCGGTGGTGAAGGAAGTCTCGCTCGAGGTCCAGCCTGGCCAGCAGCTGGGCATCGCCGGACGCACCGGTTCGGGGAAGTCGACCCTCGCGCACCTCCTCCTCGGCATGTATCCGCCCACGTCCGGGCGGATCCTGTTCGACGGGAGTGACCTGGCCGACCTCGAGCTCAGGTCGCTGCGCAAGCAGATCGGCATCGTCACGCAGAGACCCTACCTGTTCGGAGCGACCATTCGGCAGAACATCGCTCTCACCAACCCCGCTATGCCTCACGAGATGGTAGTCGACGCGGCCAAGCTGGCCTGCATCCACGACGAGATCGTCGCCATGCCGATGGGTTACGAGACGCCACTCGTGGATGGAGGTGCGTCGCTTTCCGGAGGTCAGCAGCAGCGGATTGCTCTCGCCCGCGCCCTGGCCCATCGACCCACGATCCTGCTGCTCGACGAGGCCACGAGCGATCTCGACACCGTCACCGAACGACGGGTGCACCATAACCTCAGCACGCTCGGCTGCACGAGGATTGTGATCGCCCACCGGCTGAGCACTATCGTCAATGCCGACCTCATCCTAGTGATGGAAGAGGGAAGGATCGTGCAGCGGGGAACGCACGACGAGCTGATGGCGCTGCCTGGAGCCTACAGGGAGCAGGTCTTGGCGCAGCAGATAGAGCGCGGCGAGGAGGCCACCGTCGAGCAGGGACTGAACAGGGACTGAGCCGGCGCCACCTCAGTACCTTGGCCGAGGCCTACCAGGCCACAGGCCCGACCGAGGAGGCGGTGGCGCTGCACGAGCAGGTCCTGGCCGTCCGGCAGCGCGTGCTGGCGAACGCGAAGCACATAATTCAGCAGCGTCTTCCCGGCCGTCCGAGGCGAATGATCGCCCCACAGCGCATCCACCAGCGCCGCAGCGCTGACAGCCTCCCCGCATTGCACCGCCAGCGCAGCGAGCAGGCAGCGCTCCATCGCCCCGCCAAGTTGAACCTGGCCCGCCGCCCGCCAGCTCGACCGGGCCGAGGATCCCGACCCGCCACCGGCCCGCCTGCCCGTTCATCTGACCAGTGTGACGCGGACCCGACTGCCCAGTACAGGGCAGCTAAGTATCCCGCTCAGCGCAGACGATGACTGCTTCCCGAGAGCAATAGAAGCTCGCTGCGGATGCGTCTTTCAGATCGCCCGGTCTGCGTGCGGATAGATACGCGGCCGTATCGGCACCGGGTGTCCCGCGACGCCGTAATTGAACTCGAGCAAGACCGGACTTGGCGCTCCTGGTAGCCGGATGCCACGAGCAGCCATTGGGCGGCAGGCGTAACCCCGCTACGGCTGCGCGCGTTCGAATAGTCCAGCACGAACAGGACAAGACCGGGGCACCCGGGGTATCTCCGGGCCAGGCGCCCAGAGATCTCGGGCGGCAGCGTCCACCACGTTCAGGCTGTCTCGTCCCGTGTCACCCCGTCTCCTCCGTCGCGCTGCCGGGCCGCGCGGAGGGCTGTTACTGCTACACGTTTTACTACAGTGCCCGAAACGCAAAGGCCCTCTCCCAACTGGGAAAGGGCCTTAACCTGCGGAAATTAGTAGCGGGGGCGGGATTTGAACCCGCGACCTCTGGGTTATGAGCCATACGACGCGCGTCTCTCCCGTCCCGAACGGTCTCCGGTGGCCGCGCTGACCTTGGCCAACGGGTGCCGCGCGTCTACGCCGAATCTCGGCGTCTCCCGTGTCGCACCCATCCCGCCGCGTCTCGTGCACAAATCCGTGCACAAATCTGCTTGCTGACCAGGGGTATCGCCGTACCGGTGATCGCTTCCGTGTCAGGTCTCCTCACCGACCTGGCTCACGTACGACAAGGCAGGTCGCGATGCCTGCGGTGTTATCCGGGAGTGACCGTGATAACCCTCAGTCGACCACCTCATCGGGCACGCTGACGGCTCCGGAGGCCGTCGGGCGCGAATGGGCGGATTGTGGCGTTGACCTCGGCGGACATACCCCGGTGCGAGCGCTCCCGAGAAGATCGTTCCGAGCATGTCCCAGGTCATGGCCAACTGCGTTTCCTTGCTGACGTGCGCGGCGAGCTTGCTGGACCCGCGCCGGTCATTGACACCTAGAAAGCTATGCTTAGACTTCTAGGCATGGACTTGCGCGGACACCTGGACCTTCTGCTGCTGGCAACGTTGCGTGACGGCGGGCCAGCCCACGGGTATGCGATCATCGCCAGCCTCCATGAGCGGTCGCTTGGCGCCTTCGACCTGCCGGAGGGAACCGTCTATCCGGCCTTGTACCGGCTGGAGCGCGACGGTCTCGTGGGCAGCGAGTGGGATGCCAGCGCGGCCCGGCGCCGCCGCGTCTACTCGCTCACGCCGGCCGGTGCCCGTGTTCTGGCTGCCAGACGCCGGGACTGGCGTGACTTTGCGCGCGGTATGCGTGCGGTGCTCGGGCCCGGCGTAGCGGAGGAGTTCGGATGAGCGAGATCGAGTGGTATCTGGACGAGCTGATCGTCCGCACCCAGCTGGCTGGCACCGGCGCCGCGGGTCGGCGTGCCCTGATGGAGGCGGAGTATCACCTACGCGCGACGGCGGCCGACGCCATGGCCCGGGGGCTGCCGGAAGACCAGGCCGGGCATGAGGCGGTCAGCCGGTTCGGTCCGCCCGCGCTGGTGGCCAGGAAGCTGCGCTCAGTCCAGGGCCCCGGGCGCCTCAACCGGGCCGTGTCGACGGGCTGGCTGCTGGCAGGCCTGGCGGCCTGCGGGCTCGGTGTGGCTTACCTGGTTGCGGTCTGGTGGCACAGCTGGCAGACACCGAACTGCACCGTTGCCCTTTCCTATGGCTGCTACACCACCGGCATGCTCGTGACGCGGATCACCACGGCCACGACGATCGCCGCTGCCGGTGCCGCGTTGCTGTTCGGCCGCTGGCTCGCCGTCAGGTACGCGGCACTGGCATCCAGTCGCCGCGGATTCGTGTTGCGGTCGCGGCGATGAAGCAATCCAGGTCCAAGCTCGCGGCGCTACGTCCACTCTGTCCACAGGCGACCGTGAGCATCCTGGTCTGGCTCCCCGATTGGGCACGTGTCCCAGTCTGGCATGACTCGCTGCTCAGGAGGACGTAGGCGGCCAGAGTGGGACCTGCCGATGCGCAGGTCAACAGGCATGCCGAGGCATCCGCGAGTGACCGTGAGTAGCCGCGGTTGGCTCGTCTATCGGACGCAAATGTTGGCCTATCTGGCCCGGTTGGATCAGGGTGTGCCCCAGCGCTGCTGGGCGGCCTGGCGGGTGATGCCGAGCCGGGAGCTGATCTCGGCCCATGAGTAGCCGCAATCCCGCAAGCCCTTGACCGCCTCGGCTATGGCGGTGTCGATCTCGTCGGCCAAGCCGAGCATGAGGGCCAGGGCCTCAACGTCGCCATCGCCGACGCGGAGGGTGTAGGCGCGCAGGATGCGCCGGACAAACGAGCTGTACTCGTCCTTCTCGACCCGCCGCCGCCACCGTTTCAGGCTGGACCAACGTCCCTGATCGGCCTGCCCTGGCCGCCGCGGCACCAGCCCGGGAAAATCGATGCCATCCGGGCTGGACGCGGCACTTAGTACCGTCCGGTGACCGGAAACCGCTTGTCATGTGCGGCCATGGCTTGGATGGCGAGGCGCCGCTGCGCCGGAGTTGAGAAGACGGCCAGTTCATGCTCTACCTCCGGGCACCGCATGCGGTCCGCCTTAGGGCTGGCCGGGATTAGCGGGGCGGACAAGAGAAGCCACAGTCCGGGCAGGAGAACCATGCCGCCCGGGCCGTCGAGCCACATGACGCCGACCACCGTGAGCACCCCCCCGGCTAGCAGGGGCCGCCAGCGGGCCCGCACGGCGCGTGCCAGGGGCATCAGGCCGACGACGGTGAGCAGCGCGCTGGTACGGATCCACCTGCGGATCCGCCTTCTCCGTGCGAACGGCGCGGCGCCGTACCTTCCGATTGAGCCTGCGGACTGGCTCCACACCACCAGGTTCCGCTGATGCGATCGCAGTCTCATCGCAGCCCCCTGCCGCCCAAGGCTCCGCTCTGCGTGTCCTCAATGGTACTCTTCCGCGCTCTTCAGGAGCGTGCCGCGCAGAGCGGTTGGCGCCTCGGCGCCCAGGTCCTCGTCACTAACCAGCGACCTACGCATTACGAGCGTGTTCCGGTGCGTTGCCCGCGGGTTCAAAGCCCGCGCTTCCACGGGCGGGGGACCGCCACTCTTAAGTTCTACGAAGGCCGGGACATCCTCGATCTGGCCTGGTTTCTGTCCGTGAATGACCGTCGTTACTTGCTGGTGGTTTGCCGGTCGATCGGGCACGCAACGGCACGGTCACGGCTCCGGAGGTGGTTGCCCGCTGCTTGCGCTAGCTGAGCAGCTGCAAGGCAATGTGGTCCCTGGTCCGCAGACCTGGGTAATCGCACTGTCAGCTTGGGAGTTTGATCAATCATTGTCCGTCGATGGGCTGGCGTGCGAGTTTGGGTGGCTGTCAGTGGCCGCAGCGCGCCCTGAGGCGCTGGTGCTGATGGCCCCTAATGGCCCACCGTGGCCGCAATCGGCAGGTGCGCTGTCACTTTGTCGATCTTGACACTCTGGCGTCCGGCGCCGATCATGTATTGACCTCGCTTGGCCAGGCGCGTAGCGTCATAAATTTCACGCTGTCGCTGTGATCCAGGTAGGCGTCCCAGCAAAGGGGGGAGTCGCAATGAAGCGGCTATTCGCGCTGTTGGCTGTCTCCGCGCTGCCACTGTTTGGGCTCGTCGCTGTCGGCGACTCGGCCCAGGCACAAGAGCCCGGCCCGAACGGTCAGATCGCGTTCACGCGGGAGAACCCGGCGCTCGGCGACTCACAGACTTACGTGGTCAACCCGGACGGTTCCCACGAGCGTCTGCTGCATCCAGGTGGTGGCGAGCTCCCCCGGTGGTCGCCCGACGGGTCCAAGATCGCCGAACCCGGGAATCCCACCATTTACAACGCTGACGGATCCGTATACACCACGCTGCCGTATCCCCTCCTGGGATTCGACCCGGACACTATCTTCGGCTGCAACGTGTGGTCGCCCGATGGCACACGACTCGCGTGCGAAGTGCTCGATGACCAGCATCCGGAACGAAACGGCATCTACACCTTCCACTTCCCCGACGCAAGCGACCTCGTTCGAGTCACGACCGCGCCAATCGATGACATTCCGGCGGACTACTCGCCCGACGGCAGCCGCATCGTGTTCGTCCGCTCCGACCCGGCCCGACCGCCGAGCACTAGTCACGCCCTCTTCGTTGTGAACACCAACGGAACAGGCCTGCGGCGGCTCGCGCCCTGGGGGATGTCGGGCTGCTGTACTGCGAGCTGGTCGCCGGACGGGCAGTGGATCCTCTTCGACGCGAGGGGACGGATCTTCGTCATCCACCCGGACGGCAGCGGGCTACGGCAGATCCCCATCGACACGGGTGGCAGCCGCTACTTCGCCCAGCAGCCAGTCTGGTCGCCCAACGGGGACAGGATCGCGCTGGACCTGTTCCTCCCGCAAAACGGAACGCTTGACATCTACACGATGCGAGCGGACGGCACAGACCTCAGGCAAGTCACGGCCTCGCCGACCCACGACGAAAACCCGGACTGGGGGACCCACCCGCTGGCGTCCTAGATACACGCCTAGCATGGTTCTCTATTCGCACGGTGCGTAGCGCGCGTTACAGGCTGTTTGGCCCCGGATCACGTACTGTGAGAGCGCCCGCCGACCCCAAGGCCAGCGGGCGCTCAGTCCTTCGTGGGTTAGGCGGTCCAGTCACCGGCCAGCCAGTACGGAGCTACCCGCAGCCCATGGCACGCCGGGCACTGCGCGCCCCATACCCTTCCGGCCGTTCTCCACCAGGTCCACCGCGCCACGGCCGTGGCACTCCGGCAGTCCTGCACCAGCACCATCTGTCCATCCATTTCAACCGCCGTAATCTCCACCGCCGTCACCTCCATGCATGCGGCATCATCAACCGCATCCCCTCCTCATCCCGGCTGCTGCCGACTCCAGCGCCGATCGCCGCCCGTCAAGGGTCTTCCGCAGGCCGCCAAGATGCTTTGAGCGGGGCAGAGGCTCCACGAGGGACAAGGGGCAGCCCGTAGGGTTCGGCCCTTGTGGAGGAGCCCGGCACAAAGGATCTTGAGCGCCCTTGACGGGCAGCGACCGGTGCGGATACTCCGGCAATCGGGCTGGGGGAGC
>WNFX01001323.1_pt1 | contig 25551 bp, 21 predicted proteins | sample 5400111 | NCBI WGS metagenome assembly WNFX01 (sample SAMN13153363, study PRJNA577476) | soil metagenome | isolation source: 40 cm soil or saprolite under grassland replicate 1 | place: USA:California | collected 2016-06-15
GTCGTGGCGCTCGCGATCACCGGGGTAGCAATGGCCGCGGGCTTTGGCGCCATCGGGTCGGTCTTGGACCACCGAGGGCGAGTGGAGCAGGCCGGCGCCGCGATCACGAGCGCCGCCGCCGAGCGTGGTGAGCTGATCTGGTGGCTCGGCGGCACACATCTGACGGTGGAGGAGGGAGGGCCGTCGTTCCGCGGGCTCGACGGCACGAGCGGGGATTCGGCCGACGACGAGCTGACCGTGCTCACGACGGCCGCCACGCCGCTCGGGGCGGGCGAGACGATTCTCCGTCTCTACGTGGATCGGGACGAGCGTACGCCCGAGCGCGGCCTCACAGCCCTGTTCACCGAGTGGCGTGGCACGGGCACCGCCCGGCAGGAGCTCGACCCGCGCGTCACCGGACTCGCGATCCGCTACCGCTCGAGCCTGCTCACCGGCGCCGCCTGGCTGCCCAGCTGGATCTCGACCACCATTTTGCCGGCGGGCGTCGAGGTGACGCTCAGCGGCGAGGGGCCGGACAGCCTGCCGGCGTTGCTGCGGGTTCCCATCGTCGTGCCGCTGGCGGGGGGCCGATGAAACGGGAGCGCGGGTTTGCCCTCATTGCGGCGCTGTGGGTTCTGGTGGTGCTCTCGGCGCTCTCGCTCGAGGTGAGTCTCGTCGCGCGGCAGCGAAGGCTCGCCGCGGCGAACAGCCTGGAGGAGGCGCAGGCACGCGCCGCGGCCGACGCCGGACTGGAGCACGCCCGCGCCCGTCTCGCCGCGGCCGCACGAAGTGGGGCGCTCGATCCGTGGCGTCGGCCCGATTCGCTGCTCACCGAGGAAGTGACCCTGGGCGACGAGCGCTATCACGTGACGCTGCGGGACGCGGGCGGCGCGCTGAACCTGAACCGGGCCACCGATGCCGAGCTGCGCCGCTTGTTCATCGCCCTGCGCGTGGACGCGGGGCAGGCCGACCGGCTCGCGCAAGTGATCATGGATTGGCGCGATCCCGACGACCTGCGACGCGCCCGCGGCGCCGAGCGCGCGGACTATCTGGGCGCCGGGCGCGGGGTGCTGCCGCGCAACGGGCCGTTCCAGAGCATCGAGGAGCTTGGCGGCGTCCTGAGCATGACCCCGGAGATCCTGGAGGGTGTCCGGCCCTACCTCACGCTGCTCGGCACCGGTCAGGTGAACCTGAACGCTGCCCCGCGCCCGGTGCTGCTCGCGCTCCCTGGGATCGGAGAAGAGGCCGCCGGCGTGCTGCTGCGTCATCACGAGACGCGACGGCCGCTTCATAGCCTTGCGGATCTGAGCCTGGAGCTCTCGTCGGGTGCACGCGCCGCGCTCCAGGCCGAGATGGCGACGCTGCTCGGTCGAGTCACGTTCGAGACGCGCGAGGTGGAAGCGGCGAGCGTTGGGCGCGTGGAGGGAAGTCCCGTCCGGGCACGGGCCCGGGGACTGCTCGTACGGGCGCGCGACGTCACGTTCCTGGTGTGGAGGCGGACCGAATGAGGTCGCCGACCATTGGCCTGGCGCTCTCGGGCGACCGGATTGCCACCACCGCGTGGACTCACCCGCTCACGCCCTGGATTGCCGGAGCAGGGGAGTGGGAAGACTTGCAGGCCGCGTTGGTCGAGTTGCGCGATTCTCGCAAGCTCCGCGCCCCCCGGGCCGCGATCGCGCTGCTGCCGCCCCTGGTTCATTCCCGGCTGTTGGAGTTCCCGCGGCTCAGCCCGGAGGAATACGCTCGCGTCCTCACGCGCGACGCGGCGCGGTATTTCCCGACGGGCCGCGTGACGCAGATCGCGGCCGCCGAGCCCGCCAGTGGGCGGGCGTCGAGCCTGGTGCTCGGCGCGGCGGCGGCAAGCGACCTCATTGCCGCCGTGGTCGCCGCAACCAAGGCGGCGGGCTGGCGACTGGACACCATCGTGCCGGCGGAAGCTGCATGGCTCGCGGCCGCAGGCGTCCCGCGGCGCGGTCGCACAGGGGTCGTCGTAGTGATGGGTGAGGTCCTGGCGGTGTTGCAGGTCGAGGGAGGGCGGCTCGTCGGTCTGCGCCGCTTGCCCGCGACCGGCGACGCTCCGGACCGCATCGCGGCGGGTCTTGCGGAGGAAGGCATGGCCGTCCTGCGGCTTGCGGACCCGGAGGCCTCCGCCGCAGCCGGAGCTGTTCGCGCCCGTGGTCCTGAACTCCTACCGGTCGGCTCTCTCGTTGAGCGCCGGCAGCGCGCGCGCCGCGTTGCCGCGCGTCTTGCGGTGAGCGCGGCGGTGCTGCTGGGCATCGCCGCTGCGCTCGATATCTGGGGGATGCACCGGCAGCTGGCGGTGGTGTCTGCCCGTCGGGCGGCGATCCATGAGGAGGTGGCGGCCGCGCTGGCGCGCGAAGATACGGTCGAGAGCGCCGCGGAACGTCACCTGGCGCTCGAGGGCGCGGATCGCGCCGCGATTCGCTGGTCGGAAGTGCTGGCGGATTTCTCCGACTCCCTCCCCCGCGATGCCTACCTCGTCGCCTTCCGCGGGCGGGCCGACAGCGTCGGTTTGGAAGGGCTCGCCGGACACGCGGCGGGCGTCTTCGCCGCCTTGCAGCACGCGCCGCGCGTGGCGGGCGTGCGGGCCGACGCCCCGATCCGCCAGGAAGCCCCGCGTCCCGGGCGGGCTCCCGTCGAGCGGTTCGCAGTGGCCGTACGGCTGGCGGAGCGAGCGCCGTGAACGCGCTCAGACGGCTCCCACCCCGCGACCGCCGCGCCCTGACTCTCGGAGCCGCGGCGCTGGTTCCGGTGCTGCTCTTCCGGGGCGTGGTCCAACCCTATGTGCGCGCCCGGGCGGCCCTGGCCGATCGGCTGGCGGCGCAGCGCGGGCTGCTCGAGCGCGAGCTCACCGTGCTTGCTGGAGCGCAGCGGCTGCCCGAGCGGCGCGCGCGCGTCGACGGGCTGCTCGCCGCCGACGCCCCGCGCCTGTTGCCGGGAGGTGATCCCCTCGCTGCCAGCGCGGAGCTGGTCGGCTACGTCGGCGACGCGGCGCGCCGCAGTCACGTCCTCGTGTCGGAGCTGCAGAGTCGCGGCTCGGGGGCCGCGCCTGGCGGGGATGGCCTTACCCGGCTGCAGGTCGAGGTTCGCGGCCAGACGGATTTCGAAGGCGTGCTGCGGTTTCTTCAGGCTCTGGAGCGCGGTCCTCGTCTGGTCCGCGTGGAAGCGGTGTCGATCGAAGGAGGCGTGGTCGCGCCTGACGCGAGGCGCGAGACGCTCACCCTGCGCGCGGCGGTGAGCGGGTACGCCGCAGGGCGGTCCGGCCTGTGATTCTCTCGCGGCATGTGCCCGCCAGCGTGGCCTTGTCCGCCCTGTGCGTGATGACTGCGGTCGCCGCCGCCGGGTCGGCGCTGTGGCGCGCTCTCGTGCTCGAGCCGCTGCCGGCTGCGCGAGCCGCCACCGGCTCGGACACCGTCGTGGCGCCGCCTCGCCGCAGCGCGCCCGCCACCGAGCAAGTCTTGGCGGCGATCGAGAAGGACCCGTTCCGGGCGGATCGCCGCCGTCCGGCGACGGCGTTCCGACTCCAGGGAGAACCCGGGGCATCACACCGCCGCGCCGTCCCGGCCCCGGTCGTGCCGGCGACCGTGCGCGTGATCGGGACCGCGGTCCTGCCGCAGGGCGGGGGCTTTGCGATCTGCCAGCGCTCCGGCGGCTCTCCCACCCTGGTGCGGCTAGGCGGCACGCTCGGCGACTTGACGCTCAAAGCGGTCGAGCCGGGCGCGGCCACGTTCCTGACGGCGGCGGGCGTGACGCTCGTCGTACGCGTAGCTCAATCGGGAGGAGGGAGCTGAGGTGCACCGCATCGCCTCGGTTCTCCTCGGTCTCGCGCTCGCGCTGGGCGTCGCGCTTACAGCGACGGAGGCGCGGGCGCAGCAGCCGGAAGCCGTGCGGCAGACGGCACAAGGCATCATGCTCGACTTTCAAGACACCGAGCTGCGGCTGGTCCTGACCGCCCTCGCGGAGGCGGGAGGCTTGAACCTCGTCTCCGGCGAGCTGCCGTCGCGGCGTGTCACGCTGCGGACCAACCAGCCGGTCAAGCAGGAAGACATGCTCGCCTTGCTCAAGAGCCTGGCGGCGTCGAATGGCCTGCGCGCGACGCAGGACGGCCCGTTCTTGCGGATCGAGTCGATCGCCGCTATCCCCGGACGCGAGGGTGCCCCGCGTGCAGCGGGAGACACCGTTGCAGCGGCGGAGCGCCGGCTCTTCGTGTACCGCCTGAAACACGCGCGGGCGGCGCGGCTGGCAGGCACACTATCGACGATCTTCGGGGGCCGGGGCGCCGCGGGAGAGGTGTCCCGGCTGTCCGAGCCCTCGCTCTCCGAGGGTCTGCGGGCGCAGCAGGTGCCGCCGGTGGGGCCGGGGGGGGAGCCCAACAAGCCACAGGTGAACGTCGAGGTCGCGCCGGCCCGCCCGGCGAGCCTGCCGGCGCAGCTGCGGGGCGATGTGCAGATCGTGCCCGAAGAGGCGACGAATTCCCTGCTGGTGCGCGCGGAGGCGGGCGACTGGGACGTGATCCGGCAGGCGATCCAATCGCTCGACCTGCGGCCGCTGCAGGCCCTGATCGAAGTCCTGATCGCCGAGGTCCGGCGCACCAGCGACTTCCAGATCGGTACGTCGGGACGCATCGGCAGCGACACGGGCAACGCCGGTACCCGGGTGGTGGGCGCGCTCACCGGGTCGAGCGCGGGGGACTTCGCCCTCAACGTGATGCGCGTCGGCCGCATCAACGTGGACGTCGCGCTCAGCGCCCTCGCGACGTCCGGTCGGGTGCGCATTCTCTCCCGGCCCGTGCTGCTGGCCCAGAACAATCAGGAGGCGAAGATCCTCATCGGGTCCGAGCGGCCGTTCATCCAGGTGTTCCGCTCGCTGCCCACCGATGCCGCCGTGCGGGATCAGGTAGTGCAGTACCGCGACGTGGGCACGTCGCTCGCGATCCTCCCCACGATCAACGACGACGGCTACGTGAGCCTCCAGGTCTCCCAGCAGGTGAGCACGGCGACCGCGGAGACGCAGTTCGGCGCGCCGATCATCAGCACGCGCGAAGCATCCACGCACCTGTTCGTGCGCGATGGACAGACGGTGGTGATCGGGGGACTCGTGGAGCGCCAGCGCGATCAGAACAAGAGCGGCATCCCCCTGCTCAAGGACCTCCCCCTGATCGGTGGGCTGTTCGGCTCGAGGAGCAACACGACGTCGAACAGCGAGCTGTTCGTCTTCCTGACGCCGCACGTGATCGCCTCGGACGACGACGCCGACCGGGTGCGCGAGGGCGTGCAGGGCGGCACCGATCTGCTGCGGGAGCTGCTGCAGCAGCCGGTGCCGCTGATCCCCCCGGCGCCCCCCCACCAGCGCCCCAAGCCGGACTCCGCGGCGGCGCATCCGTGACTACGCTGACGATCGCTCCGCCCCGGGACGCCGTGTCGTCGCTTGATCTGGACCAGGCCGCTCCCCTCTCCGAGCGCCTGTCTCCCGACTACCTCGAGTGCTATGGGCTCCTGCCCGTGGTCCGGGTGGACGGCCGGGTGCGTGTCGCGACCTGGCGCACCGACGTTGACCCGCAGGCGGTGGACGACCTGCGACTCGAGCTCGGTGCGGACATCGAGCTGGTGCGGGCCGGAGAGGACGAGATACGTGCGGCGATCCGGCGCGTGTACGGTGCCGAGGCCGTCACGGCGCAGACACTGATCGCCGGGCTCGGCTCGGGTAGTTCCGACGGCGCGCGCGACGGCGAGATTCCCCTCGACGACCTGGTGCAGCTTGCGAACGAGGCGCCGGTCGTGAAGCTGGTAAATCTCCTGCTGCTCGAGGCCCTGGAGGCCCGGGCATCGGACGTGCACCTCGAGGGGTACGCCGCTGAGCTGCGCGTCCGGTACCGCGTCGACGGCGTGTTGCAGGACGCGCCCACGCCACCGGTCGACTTGAAGGCTGCGATCGTGAGCCGCCTCAAGATCATGGCGGACCTGGATATTGCGGAGCGGCGGGTCCCTCAGGACGGCCGCATCCGCCTCAAGCTACAGGACCGCCAAGTCGACGTGCGGGTGTCGACGGTGCCGACGCTGCACGGGGAAAGCGTCGTCCTGCGGCTGCTCGACAAGGAGCGGGGTCGGATCGCGCTGGAAGACCTCGGCATGGCGCCCGACACGCTGCGCGTGTTCTCGGAGGCGATCGCCCGCCCGCACGGCATCGTCCTCGCCACGGGGCCCACGGGGTCGGGGAAGACGACGACGCTGTACGCCGCTGTGGATCGCATCCGCACGGGTCGCGAAAAGATCCTCACGGTCGAGGATCCAGTCGAGTACGAGCTGCCTGGCGTGGCCCAAGTGCCCGTAAACGAAAAGGTCGGAGTGACCTTCGCGACGGCTCTGCGCGCGCTGCTGCGGCAGGACCCGGACGTGATGCTGGTGGGAGAGATCCGGGACGAGGAAACCGCGGAGATCGCCACGCATGCGGCGTTGACAGGGCACCTCGTATTGTCCACGCTCCACACCAATGATGCCGCCAGTGCTCTGACACGCCTGATGGATCTGGGTGTGGCGCCCTACCTCGTGGCGAGTACCGTGGAGGCCGTGCTGGCGCAGCGGCTCGTGCGGTGCGTCTGCAGCGGGTGCACGCGGGAGACCCGGGTGGACCGCGCCATGCTGGACGGCTTCGGCGTGCGGCCGGACGAGCTCCCGGTCGTGCACCTGGGTGCGGGGTGCGCTGCCTGTCGCGGCACCGGATTCCGCGGCCGCGTGGGAATCTACGAGCTGCTCGCCGTGGACGACCGCATCCGTACCGAGCTATTGCAACGCCGCGGCGCCGCCGAGCTCCGTCGGCTCGCGGCAGAGCAGGGAATGAGAACCCTGCGGGATGACGGCCTGCGACTTGTGCGGGCGGGGATGACGACGCCGGAGGAGGTGCTGCGGGCGACGCGGGGATAATGATCAGGCTCGGCCATACTGTGGCGACGACGCAACGCCGCCGCAGCCGGCCCCGTTCTTGCGCCCGCACGGCAGTCGCCAGATATCTAGGGCGATATGGCCTTCGACTTACATCGCCGTTCCACCGGCCAAGACGACACGCGCCACGCTGGCCCCAGCGCGTCCACGCAGGACCTCGTCGCGCGTATCCGGGCGGGGGATGAAGCGGCATTCGAAGCCATGTTCCGAGCCCACTACGATGGCCTGTGCCGCTACGTTGCCGCCTTTCTGGGCAGTCGTGACAGCGCCGAGGACGTAGTCCAGGGCGTGTTCGCGCGGATCTGGGAAGATCGCAGGCACTGGGTGGTGAGCGACGTGCAGCACTACCTGTACGCGGCCGTGCGCCGCGGCGCGTTGAGCCAATTCAGACGTGCCGCCGTACGGCGCCGGTCCGCGCCGCTGCTCGCTCTCGACGCCGGTCGTGCCGCAGCGGAGCCGCCCGACGCCGAATTCGACGCCGAGGAGCTGCGGCAGCGCCTCGAGCGAGCCCTGAGCGCCCTTCCTCCCCGCACCCGCACCGCGTTCGTCCTGAGTCGCGACGAAGGTTTGAGCTACACCGAAGCGGCGTCACGGATGGCTATCTCTCCGAAGACCATCGGCGTGCACATCAGCAGGGCGCTCACCGTCTTGCGAAAAGCGCTGCTGCCTTCCTAGGTAAGTACGCCGCCCCTCTGCGGCGTCATACGGTGATGCTGACGCCCCGCCATGCACGCATTGCGCTCGTCGTCGCTGTGTCCTGCTGCTTCGCGGGCACTGCGGAACGCTCGCGTTCCGGGTGGCAGCTCGTGTGGCACGACGAATTCGACGGCACGCCCCTCGATGCCGGGAAATGGGTTCGGGAGACGGGGGGCGGCGGCTGGGGGAACGGCGAGCTCGAGTTCTACACCGACCGTGGCGACAACGCGCGCATCGCAGGCGGCCATCTGGTCATCGAGGCGCGTCGCGAGACGTTCAGCAACCGTGATTACACCTCGGCCCGGCTGAAGACGCAAGGTCTGGGCGCGTGGCGGTACGGTCGCGTCGAGGCACGCATTCAGATCCCTCGCGGGCAGGGACTGTGGCCCGCCTTCTGGATGCTGGGCGACAACTGCGACAAGGTCGGCTGGCCGGCGTGCGGCGAGATCGACATCATGGAGAACATCGGCAAGGAGCCCAGCCGGGTACACGGCACGGTGCATGGCCCCGGCTACTCGGGTGCGCAGGGCGTCACCAGCACGTATGAGCTCGGCACCGGCGCCTTCGCCGACCGCTTTCACGTCTATGCCATCGAGTGGGAAGCGGATGCGATTCGCTGGTACGTAGACGACACGCTGTACAAGACCGTCGCCCCGAAGGATCTGCCAGGGCGATGGGTGTACGATCATCCGTTTTTCATCATTCTGAACGTAGCGGTCGGGGGGTACTGGCCGGGCAATCCGGACTCGACGACCGTGTTCCCGCAGACCATGCGGGTGGACTACGTGCGGGTGTACGAGGAGACTGGCGGGCCGGCCGTGGTGCCGCCACGGCGTTGACGGGACTCTCGAGTAAGTAAGCCCTCCCCCTGCGGCGTCATAGGGATGATGCCGCTCTTCCGGTCGACCATCGATCTCGGCGCGCTGGCCCGCTACGTCGATGGGAGCGGTCTGCGCGAGGACCGTGCTGCCGTCGAGGCGTGGATCGGAGCGGATCCGGCGCGCCGGACCGCCGTCGCGGCGCTGCAAGCGGCTTGGGGCGCGGACGCGCGGCGCCACGGCGCGGCGTACGACGTGGACGCCGCGTGGACGCGCTTCGTGACGCGGTACGGCGCGCCCAGGCGATCGCGGAGGTGGAACGTCGCGATTGCGGCGGGGATCGTCGCGGCCCTGGTGGGCGCCGGCGCGGCTTGGTGGCTCGGTCGCAATCCACGATCAGTCGTCCAGGCGCCGGCCATGCGGGAGTACGCGACCCCGCGGGGGCGGCGGGCCGTGCTTCGGCTGCTCGACGGCACGGAAATCACTCTGAACGCGGACAGCAAGCTGCGGGCGCCGGTGACATTCGCGGCCCGCCAGCGGGACGTGTACCTGGAAGGGGAGGCGTACTTCAGCGTCGTGCATGATGCCGCTCGCCCTTTCATCGTGCACACCGCGGGCGGCGCGATTCAGGACATCGGGACCAGGTTCGGCGTCCACGCCTACGGCGACGCGGAGCGCGAGCGTGTGGCGGTGGTCGAAGGAGCCATCGCGCTGGCCGGGACTCCGCTCCGCGCTGGCCAGGTGGCGACGCTGTCTCGGATGGGCACGATCCGCGTTTTGCGCAACGCCCGCGTGACCGACGAGGTGGCCTGGACCAGAGGACGCCTCGTCTTCACGAACGTCCCACTCGAGGAGGCGGCGGAACGGCTGGGCCGGTGGTACGACCTCGACGTCCGCGTCATCGATCCCGCGCTCGCGCGCCGCCCCGTCACGGGCTCGTACGGCGACGAGCCGGTCGCTCAAGTTCTCACCCTCATCACCGCCGCCGTCGGCGCCCGCTACGAGTGGCAGGGCCGATCGGTGACGATCTCAACGTTGCCAGGGGCACGATAGCCGAACGGGAGGTCGAGTATGCGCATCGGAGCGAACGCACGGGTACAGTGGGGCGCTGTCATGGCCCTCCTCGCGGGGCTCACTACTGTCGGAGCGATCGGGGTGGTGGGCGCCCAGGACCCGGTTGCGGGAGTCGGGCTTGCCGCCGCGGGGCCGCGGTTCCTCGCGGTGGCGTCGAGCAAGCCGAGCGACGCGGCGCCGCGGTGGAAGGATGCCAGCAACGCCGCCGTGTTCCGGAAGACCATCTCGGTCGACCTGAAAGACGTGCCGCTGGGTGAGGCGCTGTCCACCGTCGCACAACAGGCTGGCTTGCGGCTCACCTACAGCGCGGCGGTCGTGCCGCTCGACGCGCGGGTGACGTTCAGCGCGTCAAACCTGACCGTGGGCGCCGTGTTGAGCGCGGTGCTGTACGACGCCGGTGTGGACGTGCTGCTCACGTCCAACGGACAGGCGGCGCTCGTCAAACGCGGCGCGCTGGACGGGCTGCAGGTCGGGGCGATCATCGGGCGGGTGGCGGACTCGGTGAGCGGGCAGGGAATCGCCGTCGCGACCGTCACGGTCGTGGGCACGGGACTGAGTGCCCGGTCCGGTGACGACGGTAGCTATCGCATCGCGAACGTCCCGCCCGGGCCGACCACCGTCAAAGTGTCGCGGATCGGGTATATGCCAGCGTCGAAGGCCGTTACGGTGCCCCCGGACCAAGACGTCACGGTGGATTTCGCGCTGACGGCGCAGGCGACACAGCTCGAGGAAGTGGTGGCGATCGGGTACGGCACCACCGACCGCCGGGAGCTGACCGGGGCGGTTTCGTCGGTTACGGCGGAACAGGTGGCCTCGGCGCCGGTCACTTCGATCGACCAGGCGCTGTTGGGACGCGCGGCCGGCGTGCAGGTCGTCACGTCGAGCGGGCAACCCGGAGCGGGGGCGATGGTGCGGATCCGGGGCGGCAATTCCATCTCCGCGAAAAACGATCCCCTGTACGTCGTCGACGGAGTGCCTCTCACCACCAACCTCGATGACGCAACGCCGGGCACGCTGCTGGGTGAGGGGATGAGGGGCCTGAACCCGATCGCCGGTTTGAACCCCGATGACGTCGCATCGATCGAAATCCTCAAGGATGCTTCGGCGGGCGGGATTTACGGCGCGCGCGCCGCTAATGGCGTGGTGCTGATCACGACAAAGCGCGGGCGGGCCGGTCAAAACGCCGTGTCGTTCGGCTCGTACTACGCCATCCAGGACGTGCGGCGCACTCTGCCGGTGCTCGATGCGGCGCAGTTTGCCCAACTGGTGAACACGGCGTACGACAATGCCAGCCAACCCCCATTCTACACGCCCGCCGAGATCGCCAGTTTCGGCAGGGGGACCGATTGGCAGGGGGCCATCTTCCGGAATGCGCCGTTGCGCAGCTACGATCTCTCGATGTCGGGCGGCGACGGCAACACCACGTACTACATCTCCGGAGGGCTGCTGCAGAACGACGGCGTGGTGATCGGCTCGGATCTGAGTCGCGGGTCGTTCCGCCTCAACCTCGATCGCAGCATCAGCAGCAAGTTCCGGATCGGTAATCGCCTCTCGCTCAGCCGTTCGCACGCACACGTGCTGCCGAACGGCGGCGCCGCGTCGGTGATGTTGGACGCCCTCACGGCGCCACCCACGCTTCCCGTGACCGTGACGGGCGGCGAGTACTTCACCGGGACCAACCCGCTCACCGGCCGCCCGTTCCCGAATCCGGTGGCCACCGCCCTGGTGATCACCAACGAAGAGCGCGACAACCGGGTGATCGGGAATGCGTTCGCCGAGTACGACATCCGGAACGGGCTCACGTTCCGGAGTACCGTGGGAGCAGACTTCTTGAACTCGGTGCAGGACTACTACTCGCCCTCGACGGTGCTGCCGGGGCAGAACAGCGGCGGCGAAGGGCAGCGCGGCGAATCCGAGACCTTCAGCTGGACTTTCGAGAACACGATCAACTACCAGCACCGGTTCGGCGGGCTGCACAGTCTCGACGTGGTGGGCGGCACGACCCTGCAGCGCTCGAGCACTGCCCAGATTGCGGGTTCGTCGATAACGTTCCCGACCGACGCCCTCGGGGTCAACGGTCTCAATACGGCGCAGACGTTCCGCAGCGTGTCGACGCCGGCGCCACATTCGTCGCTCCTCTCGTATTTCTCCCGCGTGCGTTGGGGTATCGCCGACAAGTACCTGCTCACCGTGTCGGCGCGGGTGGACGGCTCGTCCAGGTTCGGTGCCGGACACCGGTATGGGTTCTTCCCGGCGGCGGCGTTCGCCTGGCGCGCCTCGGACGAGGAATTCATCAAGCGCCTCGGCGTGTTCGACGAACTCAAGCTGCGCGCCAGCTACGGCCGGACCGGGAACCAGGAGATCGGGAACTACAGCTCCTTGGCCCGCCTGGGCAATACGGTGTACGTGTTCGGCGGCGTACGGGGCATCGGCTTCGCGCCCGACTCCCTCGCGAACCCAAACCTCAAGTGGGAAACCACCGACGGGGTCGACGTGGGGATCGACGCCGCCTTTCTCCGCAACCGTGTCGCGGTCACCGCGGACTACTACTACAAGAAGACCCGTGACTTGTTGTATAACGTGCCTATTCCCACGACCTCGGGATTCAGCACGTCGCTCCAGAACATCGGCAGTCTCCAGAATCGCGGAGTCGAGCTGAGCGTCACCACCACCAACCTCACGGGCGCGTTCGGCTGGGAGTCCACCCTGAACCTGGCGTTGAACCGAAACAAGGTTCTGGCTCTCGGGCCGGACACCATCCTCGTCGGAGCCGCGAAAGGGATCGGTGGCGGCGCGCACCAGAACCCGACGGTTCTCAAGGTGGGGGAGCCGATCAATTCGTTTTACGGCTGGGTATATGAAGGCCTCGCGCGCGACACCACCGGCGTCCTGCGCCCGGTGTACAAAGATCTCGACGGCGACGGGAAACGTGGGACCGACGACGCGGACGACCGCAGGATCCTCGGGAACGCCGAGCCGAAGTACACGGGCGGCCTGAACAATCGGTTCACGTTCCGGAACTTCGAGCTGTCGGTGTTCCTGCAATGGTCCGTGGGAAACAAGATCTACAACATCAACCGGTCGCTGCTCACCGCCGCTGACGGGACCGCAAACCAGCTCCAGGACGTGATGACCGGCGGGCCCGGCATTCCGGACCCGAAGATCGGCAACACGTTCGAGAGCACCGAGTCGAGTCTATTTATCGAGGACGGCTCCTACCTGCGCGGCAAGAACCTCCGGCTCGGCTATAACGTCCCCACCACCTGGCTGAACGCGATGCATTTGAGCGGGATGACGCGGCTGCAACTGTACGTCAGCGCGCAGAATTTCTTCACTGTCACGAACTACACCGGTTACGACCCAGAAATCAGCGAGTACGCCTCGACGAACCTGGCGCAGGGGATCGACTTCGGAACGTACCCGCAGGTGCGGCAGATTACCTTCGGCTTCACGGCCGGCTTCTAGGCGAAACGGAGCCATCCTATGCGACGGACTAGACGATTCTCTTGGCTCGGCGCGCTGGCGGCGCTCGCGTTCGCGACCTCGTGCGACAGCTTCCTCGACCCGAGCCCGTCCGACCTGCTCACGCCGGAGAACTTCTACCACACTTCGTCAGATGCGGTCGCGGCGACCAATGCCGTGTACGAGTCGACCAAGTGGTCGTACTGGCTAGGGTTCTGGTATATCTCGGACATCGCCACAGACGATATCATTGCGGGCCCCACGTTCGGCTCGGACGGCCACCGGATGAGCAACTACATCTTCAACTCCGGCGACTGGCCCATGGGCGACATGTGGGGCAGCGCGTACTGGATCATCAACCGCACCAACACGGTGTTCGATCGCGTGCCCGGCATCACCATGGATCCTACGCTGCGCAACCGGCTCCTGAACGAGGCGCGTTTCCTGCGCGCGAACGCCTACTTCAACCTGGTCCGCTCGTTCGGGGACGTGCCGCTGCTGGAGCATGAGGTGAAATCGCTGGACGGGCTGAGGGTGTCACGCGCGCCGGCGGCGGACGTGTACGCCCTCATCGTCAGTGACCTGCAGCAGGCCATGGCGGGTCTGCCCGCGTCCTACTCCAGCAGCGACGTCGGCCGCGTCACGAGCGGGGCCGCCCAGGCGATGCTCGCGAAGGTGTACCTGACCCGTCAAGACTGGACCAACGCGGCTCAAATGGCCGGGCAGCTGATCGCCTCCGGCCGCTACACCCTGCTTCCGAACTGGAGAGACTGCTTCAAGATCTCGACCGAGATCACCAATTCCGAGAGCATCTTCGAGGTCAACTACGACGGGTTGCTCGATCCCGGCGCCGGCAGCGTGCATACGCTCTTCAGCCTGCCCGAAGGATTCCCCGGCGGGGACGCGTACGGCCTGATGACCGTCGCGCCGTCGCTCGCAGGTCTTTTCGCGCCGTCCGACACCCGTGGTTTGGGCGGGACATTCATCGCGTCCGACACGACGAAGCCGTACGTCGATGCGCTTGGCGACACCGTCACGTGGGCCAATCCACCGGCCGCGCTCGGTCCCGCGTTTATCAAGTATCTGGACCAGACCGACTTCCAGAACATGCACCAACGGGCGTGGCAGCGGCAGGCGAACAACTGGATCGTGCTGCGCTACGCCGACGTGCTGCTGATGTATGCCGAGGCCGTGAATGAAGGTGGTGCTCCTGTCCCGGCCATGACCGCCGAGCAGGCGCTCAACGCAGTACGCACCCGCGCCGGGATCGGCGCCGTATTGGGGCTCTCGACCGCGGCGTTCCGGGACTCGGTGTGGCTGGAGCGCCGCCGCGAGTTTTTGTTCGAAGGACAGCGCTGGTTCGACCTGTCGCGCTGGGGCACGCTCGACGCAGCGATCCGAGCCAAGACGGCCGAGCTAGGGAGTCTTGCGCCAAACGAGACCTACGTGCACGGCGTCCCGAGCAATCTGCTGCCCCTCCCGCAGCCGGAGCTGAACAGGAACCCCAACCTGACCCAAAACCCCGGTTGGAACTGATGCGGCCACCGGCGTGGGCGCTCGGCGCCATTGTGGCGTGCGGGCGCCTGACGCCCGGGGAGCCGTCCTCCGGGCCGCCGCCACCGCAGGGGCCCCCCGCTCAGGTATGGCTGACCACCGGCAACGGGTCGAAGCTCTTGTCCCGGGAGACCGACGTCCATTTCGATTCCGGCCCGCCGCCCGCGACCCTGCTCCGGATCGCCGTCGACGAGGGGACGACGTATCAGGAGATCCTGGGCTTTGGGGCCGCGATCACCGACGCGTCGGCGTGGCTGATTCAGAACCGTCTGACGGCCGCGCAGCGCGAGGCCCTGTTGCAAGAGTTGTTCGGCCCCAGTCCCGGGCTCGGTCTGAGCTTCACGCGGCTCACCATGGGCGCGTCCGATTTCTCGCTGCATCAGTACACTTACGACGACATGCCCCCGGGTCAGACCGATTCGGGGCTGGGGCACTTTTCGATCGATTCCAATCGCGCCTACGTCCTGCCGGTGGTCCAGCGCGCGCTGGCGATCAACCCGCAGCTCAAGATCATGGCCACTCCCTGGAGCCCGCCGGGATGGATGAAGACCACGGGCAGCCTGATCCAGGGCACGCTCCGGCCCGAGGCCTACGGACCCCTCGCGGACTACTTCCGACGCTACATCGAGGCGTACGTCGCGGAGGGTGTGCCGATTTTCGCGATTACGGTGCAGAACGAGCCGCACTACGAGCCGGCGAACTATCCTGGGATGCGGCTCGAGCCACCCGCCCGCGCCCGGTTCGTAGGGCAGTACCTTGGCCCGCTGTTCGCCCGGAGCGGCATTGGGACGATCATCCTCGATTGGGACCACAACTGGGACGAGTACCAGTCGCCCCTCCAGGTGCTCGCCGATACCGCGGCGCCGCGCTACATCGCCGGGGTCGCGTGGCACTGCTACGGCGGGGACGTCTCCGCCCAGACCCTGGTGCACGACGCCCACCCGGACAAGGACGCCTATTTCACCGAGTGCTCGGGCGGTGAGTGGGCGCCGAACTTCGCGGACAACCTCAAGTGGTTCACCCAGACCTTGATTATCGGGGCGACGCGCGGTTGGGCGAAGGGGGTCATCCTCTGGAACCTCGCCCTGGACGAGAACCATGGGCCGCATACGGGCGGCTGCGGGGACTGTCGTGGGGTGGTGACGATCAGCTCGGCCTCCGGCGCCGTCACGCGCAACGTGGAGTACTATGCGCTGGCGCATGCCAGCCTGTTCGTACGACCCGGCGCACGGCGTATCGCGTCGACCTCCGGCGTCGCCGGGCTCGAAAGCGTGGCCTTCCGGAACGCCGACGACGGCTCCAAGGCGCTGATCGTAGTCAATACGGATGCGCAGGAGCGGGCGTTTGCGGTGCGTTGGTCCAACCAATCTTTCCGCTACACTCTTCCAGCCGGCGCGGTGGTCACGTTCGTCTGGAATTGACAGCGGTCCGTCGGCGCGTCATCTCTACCCGTGTCATGCGCGCCGTAGCGAGCTCCTTCGTCCTTGCCGTTGTCCTCTCCTTCTGTAGCCCCCCGCAGCCACCTCAGCCCACAGTGGCGCGGCTCGCGGAGCTCCACGGCATCGTCGACTCGGGGGGAGAGCTCCCGCGTCCCCGCCTCCCGCCGGGCGCGGACACGAACGCCGCCGCCGCGTACTACAACTTCGCCGAGCCGCTCGTTCGTCTCAGCGCGAAGCTCGACACCGCTGAAATGGCGCTCTACTGGGCCTCCCGCCTCGATCCGGCGTGGCCGGACCCGATCTACGCCCGCGGCATGGTGCTGTTGCGGGCGCTGCAGCACGACGCGTTCCAAACGTGGCTCAAGACACGGTCGATCAAGACTGCCAGGCACGTAGGTCTCACGCCACGCCAGGTGCAGCTCGTCGACTCGTTGCTGCGGATCGCATGGGCGCGTAATCCGTTCTTGTACACCGGCCTGGAAGTTCCGCAGGTCGACCCGCGTCGGCTCGGGGACCCGGTGCAGCGTGCTTCGTTGGCGTATGCGACGCGACAATTCGCCCGCGCGGAGAGCTTGTTCGCCGTGGCTCTGCGCCAGCATCCGGAGGACGTCGGCGTACGAATTGACCGAGCGCGAGCGCTCTTCTTCCTCGGACGATACGACAGCACCGTGGCCGAGTTGGCGGCGGCACGGGACTCGGTGCGGGGAAGGGCTGAAGCGCGAATGTCGGCCGTCGCGATCTCGGGGGAGATGTTCGAGTATGCCATCGGCATCGCACGCGTGCAGCAGGATGATTTCCCCGCGGCGCGTGCTGCGTTCGAGCGTGCACTGACAGCGAACCTTGGCTTCTACTGGGCCCATGCACGGCTCGCCGGGGCCGCGTTGAGCCTCGGCGACACGACGGCTGCTCTTGCCGAGTTGGACGTGGCGGTACAGCTCGAGGGCCGAGATCCAGCTCTCCGCCTGTATGACGGCGTGGTACTCGCCGGGGCAGGTCGACTTACCGAGGCGGCGGGGCAGTTGGGGCAAGCCATTGCGCTCGATCCCTACTACGCCGCGCCGTACTATTGGCTTGCGACGGTGTCGCGGGCCCGAGGCCACAGCCGCGAGGCCATAGAGCATTACCGACAGTTCCTCGGGCACGCGTCGCGACTCGACGCCGATCGTCAGCGTGCGCTCGGCGCGCTGGGTGAGTTGGAAGCATCACATCCCGACTCCGCTCGGTGACATGTCGCGCCACGTCACGAGAGCGGTACGCGCCGCGAACAGGGGGCTGGCAGTTGACACCCACCGATTCTGGAGGCATTTCTAGCCCCCCATGCGTGCCGTCGCGCGCGTCGCCGTGCTCGCCCTTGCGACCGGTCTCCCTGGCGTCCCGCTCGCCGCTCAGGCCGGTTGGGAGCCACCCCGGCCTCCCTGCGAGCTTGTACCAGCCAACTCCAAGATAGACAAGGGGATACAGGCCCTGCGCGGGGCGCAGCTCGCCCAGGCCCAGAAGGCCCTGAACGACGCGATCGTTCAGGACAACCAGGGCACAAACCCCGCCGCCTGGTACTACCTCGGCCGCTACTACGTCGCCGTCGGTGACGCAGCCGGCGCGGATACGGCGTTGGCGCGGGCGGCCACGCTCGCGCCGAAATGCGCCGAAGATGTCGCCACGTACCGCGCGGAGCTGCTGAGCAACCTCGTGAACGACGGACTCACGGCGTGGCAGGACGGCAAGCAGGACTCGGCGCTCGCTGTGCTGCACGCCGCCGCCCGCGTCGAGCCCCATAATCCCAAAGCGTTCGCGACCGTCGCGGCGCTGTACGCGAGCCGCGCCAACGACGATTCCGCCTTCGCCTACTACCGCCTCGCGGCTCGCACCGCCGGCGATGACGCCGCCTTCGCGCACGACAAACGGGAGGCGCTCACCAATGCCTGGCACCTGGTCGTGCGCAAGGTGCAGGGCCACCCGGCGGCGCAGCGGGCTGCGCGCGTGCGCGCGAGTCTCGATTCCATGCAACGCGGGCTCACCAACGACTCCACCTTGCTGGCGCGCCTGGTGACGTCGTCCCAATCGCGCAAGGCGCGTGGAGCAAAGCTCACACCGGCGGATCAGCAATTGTTCACGCGCGATTCCACGGCACGGGCCCAAGCGGTCGCGCGCCAACGGGCCGCGCTGGCCGCGGCGGTGCAGCAGCTCGCGGCGGACTCGAGCGCGCTCACCGCCGCCTTCGCCCCAGCGATCGAGGCGCTGAAGGACGCCCTCGTCGCCTATCCGGCTGAGAGCGATGCGGCAACTGCGCTCGCGACGCTGTACGCCCAGAGCGGTCACGCCGTACAGGCCGCCGCGGTGTTCGACTCCCTTGTTGCCCACGCGAAGGAGCTGGACCCCGATGCGCTGTTCGTCCCGGGCACGCGCATGGTCGGGCAAGGCCTCTACCGGCCCGCGGCGCGCGCGCTCACCCTGGGGCTCGCCAAGAACCCCTACCGGCGCGACGCGTTGTTCTCGCTCGCGGTGGCCTACTACCAGCTGCACGACTCGACGGCCCTCCTGCCGACCGCGCAGCGCCTGCTTGCGCTCGACCCTCTCAACCGGGCGTCGTTGAAGCTCGCGGCGGCGGGGTGGGACTTCCTGCGACAGCGCGACTCTACGAAGGCGTACGTGGCGCGGGTCGACTCCCTCGCGGTCGAGATCTCCGTCCTCAGCTTCCTCCCCGACAGCGCCGGCAGAGGGGCCTCCGTCTCCGCCGTGGCCACCAACCTCAAGGCGGCTCCCTCCAAGCCGTTCCGCCTCACCTTCGAATTCCTCGACGTCGCCGGTCAGGTCATCGCGACCCTGACCCAGGACGTGCCCGCCCTGCCCCCGCGTCAGAGCCAGGCCTTCGACCTCAGTGTGAACGGCAAGGGGGTCACCGGCTGGCGCTATCGCGCCTCCTAGGACATATTTCAGAGCTTTTGGAAGTCGCGGCCCGCGTTGGGGTTGCGATGTCTGGCCTCACAAAGTCCTTGAAGGACAGGTAGGTGCCGTGATCCGCGTGCAATCGGTGGCATCCGACTCGCTCGGCGGCGAGCTGGGGCTCGTCCCGGGAACGGAATTGCTCGCCGTCAACGGTCGGACGCTGGAGGACTTCCTCGACTGGGAGTTTCTCACGGCGGACGAGCGCTTGCTGCTGGCGGTGCGCCTTCCGACGGGGGAGGAGGTCGAGTACGACATCGAGCGCCCCGAGGGGCTCCCGATGGGCGTGACGCTCGAGCCGCCGCGGATCCGGCGCTGCGGGAACCACTGCGACTTCTGCTTCGTCGACGGGAACCCGGACGGTTTGCGCACGCCGCTGTACATCCGCGACGACGACTACCGGCTGTCGTTCCGCTACGGCAACTTTGCGACGCTCACGAACCTGAAGCCCTGGGACATGGAGCGGATCGTGGCGTATCGGCTGTCGCCCTTGTACGTCTCCGTACATGCCACGGACCCCACAATCCGCCGCTGGCTGCTCCGCAACCCTGAGGCGCCCGACATCGTCCCGCAGCTCGGCTGGTTCGCGGGGCAGGGGATCGCGTTCCACACGCAGGTCGTTCTCGTTCCCGGGGTGAACGACGGCATCGAGCTCGAGCGCACGCTCGGCGACCTGTACGGCCTCGGTCCCGCAGTGCTGTCCGTTTCGGTCGTGCCGGTCGCGCTCACCGAGTTCTCGAAACACGGCCTGGTGCGCGAGCTGACGCGAGACGAGTGCCGGGCGGCACTCGCGGCGGTCGACCGGATGGCGACCCGAGCGCTCGCCGAACGGGGCGCGCCATGGTGCGTTGGAGCGGACGATCTCTACCTCCAGGCGGGAGAGCCGCTGCCGGGCCCCGCGTGGTACGGCGATTTCGAGCAGCGCGAAAACGGCGTCGGCGCGGTGCGGTTTCTTCAGACGAGGATCGCGGCGGCCGTTGATCGGCTGCCCGACCTGGCTGGGAAGCGCATCGGGGTCGTGACCGGCAGGGCCATGGGTCCCCTGATGCCGCACGTGCTGGCCGACGTGGCGGCGACGACGGGTGGCCGCTTCGAGCTGGTCGTGGTCGAGAACACCCTGTTCGGGCCGTCGGTCACCACGGCGGGGCTCCTCCCTGGAGCGGCCATCGAGCGGGCGCTCACGAGCCGGCGAGATCTGGACTTCGCGCTGCTGCCGGCGGAGGCGGTAAACGACGACTTGGTGTTTGTGGACGACGTGAGCGCCGACGAGCTGGCGGCGCGGGTCCGTGTGCCCTTGCACCTGTCGTACGACTTTGCGGACGTTTTGACGGATTGTGGATTGCGGATTTCGGATTGCGGATTGAACCTCAAAACACGCACACAATCCGCAATCGCCAATCCGCAATCCGCAATCGGGGAGGGGCAGGGATGAAGGGCGCCGCCCCTACTGTGGCCATCATCGGCCGCCCCAACGTCGGCAAGTCGACGTTGTTCAATCGGCTCATCGGGGGTCGGGACGCGATCGTGGACGCTCGGCCGGGCGTCACGCGCGATCGGCACTTCGGCGCGGCGGAGTGGAACGGACGGCGGTTTTGGCTCGTGGACACGGGCGGGATGGTGCCGGGCGCGCAGGACCAGCTCAACCGCGCGATCCGGACCCAGGTCGAGGCGGCCGTGGCCGCGAGCGACGTCGTGTTGTTCCTCGTCGACGTCGAAGAGGGGGTGCACCCAGCGGATTTGGAGATCGCCCAGTACCTGCGGAAGGCCCGCCGTCCGGTGATCCTGGTCGCCAATAAGGCCGACCAGCTGCCCAACGACACGCGGCACCTCGCGTTCTACGAGCTCGGTTTGGGTGATCCGTTTCCCGTGTCCGCCGCCGTCGGCAAGAGCTCGGGCGACCTGCTGGACCGCGTTGTGGAGGCTCTCAGCGCCCCGGACTTGCGTCCGGGGTCAGTAACCAACCCCGGGCGCGAGCCCGGGGAGGTCCACGTGGCCGTGCTCGGCCGGCCCAACGTGGGGAAGTCGAGCCTGGTGAACCGCTTGCTCGGCGAGGAGCGGCTGGTCGTGGCGGATGAGCCCGGCACGACGCGAGACGCGATCGATACGCCGCTCAGCTATGAGGGCCACACCCTCGTGTTCATCGACACCGCGGGACTCCGCAAGCGCAGCAAGGTGGAAGACGACATCGAGTTCTATTCGACGCTCCGGACCGCGCGGGCGATCGAGCGCGCCGACGTGTGCGTGCTGGTAGTGGACGCGAAGGACGGGATGCACGTCCAGGACTTGAAGATCGCCAACGACGCCTGGGAGCACGGCGCGGCGATCATCGTCGCCGTGAACAAGTGGGACCTGATCGAGGAGAAGGAGACGAACACCGCGGCGCGGGGCCAGCGGGAGGTGGAGGAGCGTGCGCCGTTCCTGCAGTTCATCCCGTTCCTGTACCTGTCCGCCAAGACCGGCCAGCGGGTGCCCAACCTCCTCGAGCTCATCCTGGACGTGGCGGACGAGCGCGCCAAGCGGGTGCCCACATCGGAAGTAAACCGGGTGCTCGAAGCCCTCGTGGACCGACAGCAGCCGCCGCAGCCCGTGGGGGAGTCGGTCCGGCTGCTCTACGCATCACAGATCGGCACGGCGCCGCCCCGGTTCGCCATCGTGTCCAATCGCCCCGAGGCGATCCCCGAGGCGTACACGCGCTACCTCGTGAATGGTTTCCGGGAGGCGTGGCGGTTCACCGGCTCCCCGCTCAACCTCAAGCTCCGTCGCAGGCGGGAGACGGCGCGCCGATGAACGACGTCGGGCTGGCCATCATGCTCGTCCTCGCCTATCTGATCGGCGCCACGCCGACGAGCTATATCGCCGGCAAGCTCGGGAAAGGCATCGACCTGCGCGAGCACGGCTCGAACAACCTCGGGGCGACCAACGTGTACCGCGTGCTCGGCTGGAAGTACGCGATCCCCGTCGGCGTGATTGACATGGTCAAGGGCGCAGTGCCGGTCGCGATCCTCGGGCCCTGGTCCAATGGGCCCGCGTGGTTCACGGTCGCGTTGGGACTGGCGGCCGTGCTCGGCCACATGTTCTCGCCGTTCGTGCACTTTCGGGGTGGCAAGGGAGTGGCAACAGCGGCGGGGATGTTGCTGGCCCTTGTCCCGCTTGCGATCGTGATCTCGCTCGGCATCTGGGCCGTCACCCTGTGGGTCTCGGGGTACGTGTCCGTCGCATCTCTCACGGTGGCCGTGGTGTTCCCGCTCTGGGTCCGGCTCACGGCCCCCGACGAGCCCTACACCTTCTGGGCGAGCGTGGTCCTGGCGCTGCTGATCGTTTACTCGCATCGGCACAACATCGCGCGCTTGCGGCAGGGGACGGAAAACCGGTTCCGCACGAGAAGGGGTGTGGCGGCGTGAAGGAAATTGCGGATTGCGGATTGCGGATTGCGGAATTTGCGGGCGCGGTCCGATCGCCTGGACCCGCTGCGCTGTTTGACGGTCGCGCGTTCTGTTCCGCATTCCGCAATTCGAAATCCGCAATCGGGTCGGGCTGGGGGGCAGGGTGAAGGTCGCCGTGGTCGGCGGGGGCGCCTGGGGCACCGCGCTCGCGGACCTGCTCGCTCGCAAGGGCGGCGTCGAGACCGTCACCCTCTGGGCGCGCGAGCCCGAAGTGGTGGAGAGCGTGAATCGGGAGCACTTGAACCATATGTTCCTGCCCGGCGCGGCCCTGGCGCCCGGCGTCGCGGCCGTCGCCGATCTCGCGGCGGCGGTTCGTGGCGCCGACGTCGTGGTATCGGCGGCCCCGTCCCACGCGGTGCGCCAGGTCATGACCCACGCGCGGGGCCAGGTCGGTCGCGGCGCGTTGGTCGTGAGCGTGTCCAAGGGCCTCGAGCCGGAACGCCTCTCGACCCCCTCGTGCGTGTTGGCCGACGTCCTTCCCAAGGACACGCCGATCGCCGTGTTGTCCGGTCCCTCGTTCGCCCGGGAGGTGTACGCCCGCCAACCGACGGCCGTCGTGGCGGCGGCACGGGAGCACACGGTCGCCCAGCGCGTCCAGCACGTGTTCTCGACCGGGTTCTTCCGCGTGTATTCCGCCACGGACGTGCTGGGGGTGGAGCTCGCCGGAGCGCTCAAGAACGTCATCGCCCTCGCGGCCGGCATCCTGGAAGGACTCGGGATGGGCCACAACACGCGGGCGGCGCTGATCACCCGCGGGCTCGCCGAGATCACGCGGTTGGGCGTGGCGCTCGGAGCCGAGCCGTCCACGTTCGCCGGGCTCGCCGGGATGGGCGATCTCATCCTCACGGCCACCGGCCCCCAGTCGCGCAACCACCAGCTGGGAGTCGAGCTCGGGGAGGGGAAGCGCCTCGAGGACGCGCTGGCGGGGCGGGCCGCGGTCGTCGAAGGGGTGAACACCGCTCGCTCCGCGGTGACGCTCGCGGAGCGACACGGCGTCGAGTTGCCGATCGCGCGCGAGGTGGCCGAGGTCCTCTTCAACCACAAATCACCCAGCGAGGCCGTCTTCGCTCTGATGGAACGGGAGCTCAAACCGGAGCACTGGCGATGAGCGCTCCCCATCCGGTGCAGGAGTTCTTCTCGATCGGCGAAGTGTGTCAGCTGACGGACTTGAAGCCGCACGTGCTGCGGTACTGGGAAAGCCAGTTCCGCTTCTTGAATCCCGCCAAGAACCGTTCCGGCAACCGGGTGTACCAGCGGCGCGAGATCGAGCTGATCATGCTCGTCAAGCACCTGCTCTACACCGAGAAATACACGATCGAGGGGGCGCGCCAGAAGATCGAGCAGTATCGGCGCAGCGGGGAGCTCAAGCCGGAGGCGCGCCGGGCGCTCGCGACCCAGACGGTCAAGGATCTGCGTGCCGAGCTCAAGTCGATCCTCGCTATTCTCGAGGGGAACGCGTCTCCCAATGCCGGGGCGCGCTGACCGCGCGGTCGCGGTCGTCATCCCCGCCTACCAGGCCGCCGCCAGCATCGCTCAAGTCGTTTCCCGGACGTCCCATGCCGCTCCGGGGGCAACCGTTTACGTTGTGGACGACGGATCGACCGATGGGACGAGGGAAACTGCTGGGGAAGGGGAAAGGGGAAAGGCCGCGACCGTGTTGGTACACCTTCGGAACCGCGGGAAGGGTGCGGCGCTCGCCACCGGCATCGCGGCGGCGCTCGAGGGCGGGGCGGAGGTGATCGTGACGCTGGACGCCGACGGGCAGCACCCGCCCGAGGAGATTCCCCGCCTGGCGGCGCCGGTGCTGAGCGGTGAGGCGGACCTGGCGTTGGGCGCCCGGGCGCGCACCGGCGCGATGCCGTGGGGACGCCGTTGCACCAACTGGCTGTCCGCGGCGCTCGCGTCCCGCATCGGAGGCGTAGCGGTCCCGGACGCCCAGACGGGCTTTCGAGCGCTGTCGCGACGCGCGGCCCAAGCGGTCCGCCCCGGAGAGCAGGGCTACGATTTCGAGACGGCGTTCCTGCTCGCCGCCCTGGCACAGGGCCTTCGGGTACGGTTTGTGCCGGTGGCGACGGTCTATGAAGGGCGGCCCAGCCACTTCCGGCACTGGGCGGACACGTGGCGGCAGGCCCGCGTCTTCACGCGCTACGGTCGGGCGATCATTTTCGGGGCACGATGAACATCCTCATCTCGAACGACGACGGCATCCTCGCTCGCGGCCTGGCCGTGTTGGGCGACGTGTGCGGCGCCCTGGGCCAGGTGACCGTGGTCGCTCCCGATCGGGAGCAGAGCGGCACGTCCCACTCGCTCACGCTGCACCGACCGTTGCACGCTACGCGACGGCCGGACGGCGCCTTTCAGGTGGACGGCACCCCCACCGATTGCGTGCTCCTCGCCATCGGTATGCTGATGCCGCAGAAGCCGGACTTCGTGATCTCCGGGATCAACCACGGGCAGAACATGGGAGAGGACGTGTTCTACTCGGGCACGGTGGCGGCGGCGATGGAGGGCCTCGTGGCCGGCATCCCCAGCATCGCCGTGTCGTATGCCGGGTCGGACCTGGACATGCTCGAAACGCACAAGGACGGGCTGCGGTCGCTGCTCCAGCGCATCGTGGAAGTCAAGGATTTCCCGACGGAGACGCTGCTCAATATCAACCTTCCCGCTCTTCCCGGGGATCAGGTGAAGGGTGTGAAGGTGACGCATCTCGGGAGCCGGGTCTTCAGCGAGGAAATCGCGCTCATGAAGGACCCGTGGGGCAAGGAGATCTATTGGATCGGCGGCGGTCGCATCACGTGGAGCGGCGATGCAGATTCCGATTTCCGCGCCACCAGCGACGGCTACATCTCCGTGACGCCGCTCCACATGGACATGACCAACTACGACTTGATCGAGGTGGTGCGGAAGTGGCTCCCCGGCGACTGACCGGGGCAGCGGATACCTACGCCGGATACCGCGCGCGGCTGGTCGAGACGCTGCGCGCGAGGGGGATCCGCGACCTCCCCGTCCTCAAGGCGTTCGCCGAGACGCCGCGTCATCTGTTCGTGCCGCCGGCGGTGCGGCACCGTGCCTACGAGGACACGGCGCTGCCGATCGGCAACGGCCAGACCATCTCGCAGCCGTTCACGCAGGCCCGCTATCTCGAGGCGCTGCGGCTCACCGGCAGGGAGCGCGTGCTCGAAATCGG
>WNFX01005053.1_pt1 | contig 25515 bp, 24 predicted proteins | sample 5400111 | NCBI WGS metagenome assembly WNFX01 (sample SAMN13153363, study PRJNA577476) | soil metagenome | isolation source: 40 cm soil or saprolite under grassland replicate 1 | place: USA:California | collected 2016-06-15
TATTACGTTTAAGGTAAAAGGCATGAAGAAAGAGAAGATCAAAGAAGTGCTTAAAAATATTGTATTGAAGTTCTGGGATATCAGACAAAGCTAAGTTAATTGCATAAAAAGACAGACCGCTATTGAGGTGGTCTGTCTTTTTTAATTCTCTGTACTCTAATTTCTTAGAGCTATTTCAATACTTCTTTTGCGGCATTGATCACTTCATCATAGTTTGGCTCATCAGCAAGCTTCGGCAAATAATTGACGTAAGTCAATTTGCCATCACGACCGACGATGAATACTGCTCGTCGAAGGTAACGTCGTTCCTTAATAAGCAAACCATATTTCAAACCGAACTCCGTCTCTAACACATCTGAAACGACTTTCACTTTATCCACACCGGTTGCACCACACCAGCGTTTCTGCGCCATTGGGAAATCTGTACTAATCGTGTAGATAACGATATCATCGCTTAGTTTTGCAGCTTCTGCATTGAAGCGGCGAGTTTCACGATCACATACTTCCGTATCCAGTGAAGGGACGGCGGAAAGAATAATTACTTTGCCTTTTGATTCTTGAAGTGGGTTTACTGAAGCCCAGCCTGGTACCACTGAAGTAAATTCAGGAGCCATCTCTCCTACCTTTACTTCATCCCCTAGTAATGTAGCAAATCTGTCACCTAGTTTAAAAACATCCGTACGAACAGTTGTCATTTGCCTCTCTCCTTATCATTATTTCACTGAATAGATATTGGCAGGATACCAACTCTTACTTTGTTTATCCCTGAAGAAGCGCTGACACCATCGCAGAAAATATTTGGTGTTGAAAAGATAAACCACCTTAACGACGGTTTATCCTTTTATTTATTTCCTTAACTTTCAGCTCGTTGATTTCCTGTATGGTCAGATATCGCCACTGACGTGGCTTCAGACTCCCTAGTTTCAACGATCCGATCCTGACACGTAGAATTCGCACAACGGGTAAGCCAAGCTGTTTACATGTCTCACGGATTTGGCGCTTCCTCCCTTCTCCCATGCTGACGCGCACCCAGGCACCTTTCCCCTGTGCACTTTCAAAGTGGATATCCACTGGCGCAGTCTTGTATCCATCTTCAAGGACTACGCCTCTTCGCCAAGACTCAAGCTGCTCCTGATCCGGACGCCGCGCCAGCAGGATGCGGTATTCTTTCTGATGGCCAAATCTTGGATGTGTAAGTTTATTCGTGAGGTCGCCATCATTGGTCATCAGAACCAGACCTTCGCTTTCAAAATCCAGCCGACCTACGGGGTAAATATGTTCAGGAATATCAATAAGGTCGCGCACGGTTTGGCGTTCGTCTCCACGCTCACTTTCCACTGTAGACAATACCATGCGTGGCTTGTAAAGGGCAATATAGATTAATGTCTCCGCCGGAGTGATGGGCTTTCTATCAACGGTGATCTTATCAATAGCAGGATCAGCTTTTTGGCCAAGTGAGGCAATTTGACCGTTCACGCGAACGCGTCCGGCGGTAATAAAGTCTTCACAGGCACGGCGCGATCCATATCCAGCTTGGGCAAGTATTTTTTGCAGTCGTTCGGCAGGCATAGTAGCGAAATTATAACAGTGGCATCGCCATATCCAAAACAAGTAAGTTGAAAGAGATGTTCATCTAAGTCAGGTAGAGGCACATATGTCAGCAAATGCTCATGGATTAATTCTAAAGATAAAAGGCCGCTAAATGAAGACTCCTAGCCAAACCAACGTTGTTTCCAATCGATAATGTATTACGACGTAACTGATAAATTTTCTTGTATCACCATGTCTTAAAGGTTTCCTGTACTGCCGCAATCGTAGCTGCGATCACGTTCTCATCATGTACGATAGATAGAAATCCTGCCTCAAACTGTGACGGCGCGAGATAGACTCCGTTCTCCAGCATTTTTTGGAAGAATTTCCCAAACTGGACTTTATCTGCTACCCTGACTGTATTCCAATCAACAGGTTTGGTCTCGCTAAAGAAGGTTGTCCGCATCGTGCCCACCCGCGTCTGCTGGATCGGAACCCCAACCTTTTTCGCTGCTGATTCAATTCCCGCGTCCAATTGGTGACCGCGCGTTTCCATTTCATCCCAAACTTTTGTATCGGAGATTAAATCCAGTGTGGCAATCCCCGCTCTCATGGCCAGCGGATTGCCAGCTAGTGTCCCTGCTTGATACATTGGTCCCGCAGGCGCGACCATTTGCATGATTTCTTTCTTCCCGCCGTAGGCACCGACAGGTAATCCGCCACCGATGACTTTCCCCAAAGTCGTCAAATCAGGCTTGATATTGTAAAGTGACTGCGCTCCACCGCGATGAACTCGAAAGCCTGTCATCACTTCATCGAAGATAAGCAGTGAGCCATTCTCGGCTGTGATTTTTCGCAAACCTTCCAAAAAGCCTGCTACTGGAGGAACGACCCCCATATTTCCGGCGACAGGTTCAACAATGATTGCGGCGATTTGTTCAGGATATTTCTTGAACAATGCTTCCACCGAATCAAGATTGTTGAAATCTGCCACAAGCGTATCTTTGACAGTATCTTTTGGCACGCCAGGCGAATCGGGCAAGCCAAGAGTAGCAACGCCCGAGCCTGCCTGCACTAAAAGCAAATCTGCATGACCATGGTAGCAGCCATCGAATTTGATAATCTTGTCACGTTTTGTGTACGCGCGCGCCAAACGCAACGCGGACATTGCCGCTTCTGTGCCTGAATTGACAAAGCGAATCATCTCGATATTCGGCATGAATTCCATCACGCGTTTCGCCAGTTCAATCTCAAGCGGGCTGGGCGCGCCATAGGACGTCCCTTTGGCTGCCGCGTTTTGAATCGCTTCCACAACCTTGGGATGAGCATGTCCGGTAATTAGCGGTCCCCATGAAAGAACATAGTCAATGTACCGATTGCCATCCACATCATAAAGATAAGGGCCCTCACCACATTCAATGAACAATGGCTGTCCACCCACCGCGCGGAAAGCACGGACAGGAGAATCCACCCCACCAGGGAGAAGTGTTTGTGCTTCTTGAAAAAGAGAAATGGATTTGGAAATATTCATAAGTTCCTCTCGGAGTCGACGACGCATGTCGTCACTATACCAAAGTCTGGAGACTTTGGACTCCTTTAAGAATTCTTTCCACTGCTAACTCGCCTGAATGAATGCAATCGGGGATACCAATGCCGCGATAGGCATTGCCTGCCAACGCAAGACCGGAATACTGTTCCAGTGCAGTATCAATATGCTTGAGGATTTCAGGATGTCCAAGGTTGTACTGTGGCATGGCTTTGTCCCACATAAAAACGCGATATAAAAGTGGGTCGGCAGTGATTCCTAACGTTAGATTCAATTCTTCCTTTGCTAAGGCAAGTAATTCACTTTCATTCCATGGAATATCCTGTCCTGCGCGGCCAATAAAGACTCGAATAAGAGCATAACCTTCTGGCGCGCGATGCGGGAACTTCGTGGACGTCCATGTGCAGGCGAGGGCGCGGCGTCTCTCACGGCGCGGGATAACATACCCATAACCGTCAAGATCGCGAGGTAAATCACTTTGTCGATAGGCAAGAGAAACGGTAGCAGTTGAGGCGTAGGGAATGCTTCGTAAATTGGAAGCAAGCGATGGGTCGAAAGAGGCGAGCAGAGCACCGCTGATGAATGCGGGTGTAGCGAGGATGATTGAGTCTGCTTGCAAAGTATCACCTGTATCAAGTGTCAGGTGCCAAGTGTCAGGCTGTGAGATTAAGACAACACCGCTATTGAGTCGCAAGTCAACATTATTTTCTTTGAGATAAGCCACAAGTGCTTCAACAATTTCGGCAAGGCCTGTTGTGGGTGTAAGAAAAGCAGAACGTGAACCTGGAATGGAGTCCGACGACTCCTGTCGTTGGTTCAAAGGCGGGAGACTTTGCATTCCCATGCTTTTCTTTCGCATTTCCAGCGCGCCACGTGCAAGAGAACCATATTTGAGTTCGAGGTCACGTAGATATGGAAACGTGGACGCGAGACTGAGTACATCGCCATCCCCCGCGTAAATTCCAGACATGAGCGGCTCAATGAGATTTTCATACGCTTCGCGCCCCAGCCGACGACTGACAAACGAGCCCAAGCTTTCATCTCCATTGACAGGCTTTGCGGGGAGAAGAAAATCTAATCCCATGCGCACTTTACTAAACCATGAAACGAGACGTGTTTTTAAAATGGCTTCGATATTGGTGGGAATCATCATCGCCAGCCCATCAGGGAGAGGCAGGAGATGATTGCGATTTAAAACATACGTGTTTTTCTTGTGTGGATTTGTTCCATGCAATCGGTCGCTGAGTCCAAGTTCTTGGCAGAGTGCAATGCCCCAAGGTTTGGTAGCGAGAAAGGTATCAGGCCCGCCTTCGATAATGAACTGACCATGGTCAAAGGTGACGCGGTCTGTGGTGATCTTGCCGCCCCAACGATCATCTGATTCAAGCAGTGTAATCTGCGCGTCTGGAGATCTTTTGCTGGCGTAATACGCAGCAGAAAGTCCTGCGATACCGCCACCAACGATGACGATATTTGTCATAGCCAATTTGATTCCTTCGCAGAGTTGCGCACGAGTCTAGCCAAACCAGAGATCATTTCAGGCTCGTCATTTAGCATGTCAATACGCTCAAGGTGAACACCTAATGTTTTCGAGAGATTTTGATAAACGATATCTACATCATAAAGAATTTCAACATGCTCACAGACAAATCCAATGGGACAAATCAAAATGTTACGCTTTCCTTCAGCAGCGAAATGCTTGATCCGTTCAGAGGCGTCGGGACCTAGCCAAGGTTCAGTCGAAATCGCAGCAGATTGAAAGGCAAATTCATGAGGCTGAGGACCAAGAAGTTCCATTAACGCTTCTACTGTTTCACGCAATTGCTTTGGATATGGATCGCCCCATTCGAGAATGCGTTCAGGCAGGCTGTGTGCCGTAAAAATGATAGGAACCTCAGTGCGAACCGATTCTGGAAAACGCTCAAGCGCGCTGTAGACACGCTTTGCAAGTGCATTCAAATACTCTGGAAGCAAATGCCAATCATTAATGCGAGCGATCTGCAAGGATGATTCAGCTTGTTCAACATTTTTGAAATAGGCTTCAATGCTCATACGAGAATAATGTGGCGCCATGACCAATCCCACCGCGCGTTCAATTCCTTGATTACACATCTCAGCCAGCGTGTCTTTAATAAATGGATGCCAGTGACGCATTCCAACAAAAGCTTTGAAAATTTGCTCGTCTGCGTTCAATGTAGCCTCAAGAGCATGTGCTTGAGCCCAAGTCCGTTCGAGGATTGGCGAGCGGCCACCGATTTCGCGATAGCGCTCACGCACTTCGTGAACAATCTCTGGCGCGGTGGGACGATAAGCACGCACGTCCATGAGGTAAGGTTCAACTTCTTCCAGATTATTTGGACCACCATAAGCCATTACTAATAAACCAATCATAGATGAGGAGCTTTCCATTTCTCAATTATTTTTGCAAAAGGAGGAAGAATTTTCCGACTGTTGTAAGGATACCAACCAATTTCTGTACGTATAGCTTGTTCTTTTAGTTCGGTGGAGCCCCAGACAAATGTCGCACCCAATACACCCACCATTACAGAAAGCCAGTTTAGGGAGATGAAAAGGGAAGCAATGATGACGATGAAGCCTATCCCCATCATATAAGGCCAACACAGATAGCCAAAGCGGCGCTCTCCTTGAATAACCAATGGAAAGCCAAGCCCGATGATCAGTAGCGTCACAATACCGATAAGTAGACCAAAGAAGTTCAACATTGTCAGTGACTAGTAACACTTTGACCGATTGGTTCCCGTTTAAGGAGATCCAGCGTTGTAGCAGAAGGATACTCCTTGAGGATTTTTACATGGCGTGGATTGTTCGGATTCGCAGGCGCGTGCCCCTTGATAATCCGTTTTTGTTGTCGTACAAACTCAAACGCATCAAAGAGGAAAGTGATACCGAGAATTCCTCCGATAGTTGAAAGCGTAAGGTTGAAGGTCGAAAGTGAAAACAATTCCAATGTGATACCAACAATTGCGAAGCCAATGACAGGCAACAGGATGTTTGATGAAATGGCCTCAATCTTACGTACGGCTACATGTCCAAACCAGATGCTCAGAAAGGCAGTTAGCGCAGCGATCGGACCGAGGAGGTTAATCGTCATACTTGCTCTCTTACTACCGAATATTCATGAACCATATCAACCACGGCTTTGACATTATCCACCAATGTGTTCTGCAAAATGCCATGCCCGAGATTGAAGATATGACCAGGTTTTCCATTCGCGCGGCGAAGAATTTTGCGCACGCGGGCTTTGATCTCAGGAAGCGGTGCGAAGAGAACGGCCGGATCAAGATTCCCTTGAACAGCAATATCATCTCCAAGCAAAGACCAACCATCGTCCAGAGGGATGCGCCAGTCAAGTCCAATCACATCTCCACCTGCGCGTTTCAGTAGAGGTAAAAGAGTCGTTGTATTTGTTCCAAAATGAATGACCGGCACGCCTTCCGCTTTTGCTAATTGCAAAATTTTTTGTGAATACGGCAGAACAAAATCCTCATAATCCTGAGGGCTGAGCGTACCCACCCATGAATCGAAGATTTGTACAGCTTGGGCGCCCGCGCGGATTTGCGCGATCAGATAATCAGCCAGTACACCTGAAAGTTTTTCCATGAATGGATGCCAGACCTCAGGTGCAGAATACATCATTGTTTTGGTTTTGAGGAATTCGCGCGACGAGCCACCTTCGATGAGATAGGATGCAACCGTGAACGGAGCGCCACAAAAGCCGATTAAAGGGATATCACTTAAAGTCCCGCGCAGGATGCGGATAGCGTCCAGCACATAACCCAGGTCCGACTCAACATCTACTGGACGCAGTTTCTCCACATCCTTTATCGTGCGGACAGGATTTCGCAAAACAGGTCCCTCGCCTTTTGCAAACTCCAACCCGACGCCTAGAGGAATAGCAGGCAAAAGAATATCTGCAAATAAAATCGCCGCATCCACGCCAAGAGCATGGACGGGTTGAAGTGTCACTTCAGCAGCAAGTTCAGGCTCATAGCAAATTTCAAGCAGAGAATATTTCTCACGGATCGCGCGATATTCTGGCATATAACGTCCAGCCTGACGCATAAACCAAACCGGCGTGGCATCTACTGGCTCGCGGCGGCAAGCACGCAGAAAACGATTGTTCATTTCCATAAGCTAAGAGTCTCTTCGGCGGGATGATAAATAGCAGTATGGAGAGGGGTATCGCGCAGCGTATGGCGGCGAGCTTCTGTGTCGCGCAATTCATTTACTAGATCGGAAAAGCGAGCGAGGTCATCCGTTTCATAGACCACGACGAACTCTTGATTTTGCAGGCCAAAGGAATAAAGCAATAATTGGCTGATGTCATCATACTGTTTGCCAATGCGAATATGCTCATTCATCATGCCTTGACGTGCTTCGCGGCTCATCAAATACCACTCTATAGTCTTACTGAAGGGATAAATGATCAGATAGGGTTTACGGGTCTCGGCAAACGGATCAATTTCCTGCTTGGAGCGTGCCTTTGAATATTGTGATGGACGCGTGAATCCCCACAGGGAGTCTTTCAGATCAATTAAATGACGATAAGGGTTATTCGCTTTGGAATACTTCCCAAAAAATCTGGCCGCATCTTGCTTATCGTCTGCTGTGGTTGCCGACCAAATAATCAGGTCAATTCCAGATTCTGTGGATTGAAAGATATCCACTTTCTGCGCGGCTGCACATAATCCGTTCAACCATTGTTTGTGGAATTCTTCGCGTTCCTCAGAGGATAAAGACCAATAAGATTCCTTGAAAGAAATCAAGGAATAATGATTAAGTGTTCGATGAAGAATTTCTTCAGATGTATTATCCATTAAACTACCTGTGGAATATAAGAGCAAGCTGGGTCGGTTTCAAGATAATCTCCAGTAATGCCATACGCGCGCCCACGCTGACCACCACAGACATCGCGATATTCGCAGATGCCACAGCGACCTTTGATTTTGTCTGGATTGCGCAAATCAGTAAATAATTTTGAATAACGATAGACGTCCACGATATCAACTGTGCGAACATTTCCTGCCGTGAGCGGTAAGAATCCAGATGGCTGGATTTCGCCAATGTGTGAGATAAAAAGAAAGCCATTGCCATCATTCACGCCTTTGGTTGGGCGGTTCAGTCCATCTGCATATTGAAAACCTGCGCCCTGGAACGTGACTGGCTTCCCACTAGCTTCTGCGCGTTTGCGTTGAATGGCGACGCGGCGATACATCGGCGCAGCCGTGGATTTGATATCGAACGGCGCGTTTTGTGAAAGGTCATATAACCAGTTGAAGACTTTCTCGTGCTGCTCAGGACTGATCATATTTTCGACCTGTGCACGGCCCGTGGGAACCAAGAAAAACACTGACCATTGAACAGCATTCACTTCCTGGATAAACGGGATCATTTCATGCAAAATATCCACGTTGTGTTTAGAAACTGTTGTATTGACCTGTACGCTCAAGCCAACTTCCTGGGCGCGGTGCAAAATATCCAAGGTACGTTGCCACGAGCCAGGCACTTGACGGAAGTTATCATGGACTTCAGGGCGAGGCGCATCCAGGCTCAGCGCGATACGGCGAATACCTGCTTGACGAATTTTTTCAAGGCGTTCTTTGGTTGGTAAGGCAGTTGCCGTGGGTGTAAGCGAACAACGCAATCCACGCTCGGTGGCGTAGGCGATAAGTTCAAACAAATCCGGTCTCATCATTGGGTCGCCACCCGTAAAGATCAAAATGGGATTGTTGCCAAACGCGGCCAGCCGCTCGATCAATGCTTTGGCTTCAGTGGTAGAGAATTCACGTGGGTCACGCTTGTGTTGCGCATCGGCACGACAGTGCACACATGCATACCATGCGTTCGTTTTGATATCGCCGTTCGGCTGCAGCGCGTTCAGTTAAGTTAGAGGCGATTGTCATATTTTTTCCTTTGATGAATTACTTTAGCCACTTTGCCGCATCCACGGCATGATAGGTAATAATGAGATCAGCGCCCGCCCGTTTGATAGAGGTCAATGTTTCGAGTGTGACTTTGGCTTCATCGATCCAACCATTTGCAGACGCGGCTTTGATCATTGCGTATTCGCCACTGACGTTATATGCCGCCATCGGCAATTCCGGGAATACATCTTTGACCACGCGGATCACATCCAGATATGCCAGCGCGGGTTTCACCATCAACATGTCCGCGCCTTCGCTGACATCCAATGCAGCTTCACGCAATGCCTCACGCACGTTAGCAGGATCCATCTGATGTGACTTACGATCGCCAAATTTCGGCGCGCCTTCTGCAGCTTCACGGAACGGTCCATAAAACGATGAAGCGTATTTCACTGCATAAGAAAGGATAGGTAGGTTTTCATAACCCGCCTCATCCAACGCGCCACGAATCGCGGTGACCATCCCATCTATCATTCCGGATGGTGCGACAATATCCGCACCAGATTCAGCATGGGAGCGTGCAACTTTTGCCAGCACATCGAGCGTGCGGTCGTTCAACACATAGCCTTCAGGGTAACCCATCTGAAAATGTTCGCCAGTATTCAGAATTCCACAGTGTCCATGATCCGTGTACTCACACAAGCACACATCTGTGACTACTACTATCTCAGGAATTTCCTTTTTGATCGCGCGAATTGCCTGCTGGACAATGCCATTCTCCGCGAAATTCTCAATCCCAATTGGATCTTTTTCTTTGGGGATCCCAAACAAGATGACCGCGTTTACACCGGACTTCATGGCTGCTTCCGCTTCACGGACGGCTTCCTCTACTGAGAGCTGATACACGCCAGGCATCGAGCGGATTTCACTTCGACCTTCTCCATGCCGCACGAACAAAGGATAAATGAAATCGCCCGCATTCAGTTCTGTCTCACGAATCATTGCGCGCAAGGCAGGAGACGCGCGTAAACGACGCGGACGATTTACGAGTTTCGACTGACGATTGCTGATTAACGGCTGCTTATTTTCAATTTCAAGTAAAGTCATAAGTTCTCCGTGTATACCTGTTTACTTATTTCGTTTACTAATCCTTCCGTCGTGTACTTCTCCGCAACCACATCGACCCTAAACCCTTCATCACGGGCGGCTCGTTCTGTGATTGGACCAATACATGCAATTTTCGGTTTGCCTTCTAATTGAAGCGGATTCATTTTCTGCTGATGAAGGATTTCAACAAAATTTCGCACAGTAGATGGACTCGTGAACGTAATCCAGTCCACACCTGATCTCAATGCAGTGAGGCCATCAGTGTCAGGTTGCACTGGCAACGTTTTATAAACAGCAATTTCATGTGGAATACCACCCGCTTCAAAAATAGCTTCAGGCAACGCCTTGCGCGCAATTTCAGCACGTGGCAACAAAACCCACTTGCCACGCAAATCTCCTAGCCCAGGCAAAATCGACTCAGCCACGTATTCATTCGGAACAAAATCAGGAGTTACGCCGCGTGCTTGCAAAGCCTCAGCAGTCTTAGGACCGATCGCGGCGAATCTTACTTCTAATTTCTCTCCTTTTAGGAGAGACGGATAATGTTCAAAAATAACCTCTACCCCGTTAACTGAAGTGAACACTACCCATTCATAACAATTCAACTTTGACAAAGCCCGATCAAGCGCAATATTATTTTCAATAGGCTGAATTTCAATGACAGGGAAGAAGATTGGCTCAAAGCTCACCGAACGTAGTTTTTCCGCAAAGTCATTTGCTTGTGCACGCGGACGAGTTATCAGGATACGTTTCATTTCACCTCACTCAATGCAAGGATTTCACTAGCACCTTGCATAATGGCCCTTTCCGCGAGTTCATTTCCTAACCCCAGCGCATCTGTTCCTTCACTGGTAACTTTGACCGCCCTCTTTCCATCCTCAGAAATGACTAATCCCGTTAGCGTAAGGTTCTTTGATGTTTGATTTTTGACACTTGCATATGCTGCAACGGGTACCGCACATCCGCCGCCGAGTCCGCTTAGGAAGGCGCGTTCGGCAGTGACTGCTCTTCGAGTGGATTCATCATCCAGTGCAGCGAGCAGGTTGAGAGTCGTCTGATCGGTTGATCTGCATTGAACGGCTAAAGCGCCCTGTCCAGGCGCTGGAAGCATGACATCCAAAGACAACCATTCCGTCACATGTTGTTCCAAACCCAAACGAGTTAATCCTGCGCCTGCCAAAATGATCGCATCATATTGACCCTCCATCGCTTTTCGTACACGTGTATCTATATTGCCACGCAGCGACTCAGTTTCCAAATCAGGACGAGCCGCCAAAAGTTGTGCTGCACGCCGTAAACTTGATGTACCCATTACAGCATTCTGCGGAAGCGTGGCCAGCATAAATCCACTCTTGGAAATGAGAACATCACGCACTTCGGCACGAACAGGTATACATCCAATGGTCAGGCCATCGGAGTTTTCGACTGGCAAATCCTTGAGCGAGTGGACCGCACAATGTACTGCGCCGGAAAGCAATTCATTTTCAAGTTCTTGTGTGAACAGACCCTTTCCACCGATTTCCGGCAAAGGTTTGTCAAGAATTTTGTCTCCCTGTGTGGAGATGATTTTTTCTTCACAAATAAGGTCAGAGTGAAGTCTTTGCAAAGCGTTGATAACCCACTGTGCTTGCCAGCGAGCGAGAGCGGAAGGGCGAGTTGCAAAGATGAGTTTCATGGTTATTTAATTTTGCAGTTCATTAATCAGCAGCGATTGAAACTGGGCAAGGCTCGCCAGAAAAGCTACACAAACCCCTCTCATCTTTCAATCCAAATAATGTGCGGGCAACTGCTGCATATTCAGGCGCGTGCGGGCAAGAAGATTCTGCGCGCAAGCGACGTGTGGGAGTATCGAGCAACTTTTTGACGAGCGATTGAGTGAGTGCCTCAATGCGTGCACGTTCAGCATCCGTCAGATCAGGCAGGCGGCGGAGAGCCTTTTCCAGTTCCGCGGCACGGATCGCCTCTGCCTGCTGCCGAATATCCGCGATAATTGGCAGCATTTCCAGCGATTTCAAATATTCTTCAAATTCAAAAAGCTCTTCTTCAAGAATTTGCCTCACGTGTGGCACCTCATCCATTCGGCGTGTCAAAGAATCCTCGAGTTGCGCGTTTAATCCATCGATGTCAAAGAGTTTTACATGAGGAATGTTTGATGCATCCGGATCAATATCACGCGGCAAGGCAATATCAATGAGCACCAATGGGCGATTAGTGCGCGATTGCATTGCGTCGCTTACCATTTTTGCATCCACCACAATATGCGGCGCGCTCGTAGATGAAATCAAAATATCAGTCTCACATAGGGCCTGCTGGAGAAATTCATAAGTAGCAGATTCTGCACCCCAACGTCCTGCCAAAGCTTGAGCGCGTTCCAGTGTTCGGTTGATCACTCGGATCTTTTCTACCCCACGCTTGCGCAATGCTTCTACAGTTAGCTCTGCCATTTCGCCGGCTCCAAGGACGGCCACATTGGCCGTTTTGATCTGACCGAGTGTTCTCTCTGCTACAGAAGCTGCCAATGATGACACTGACGCGGGGTTGCGACTGATGGCTGTTTCTGTGCGAGCGCGCTTGCCCGCATGGATAGCCGCCTGAAACAACCGATTGAGTATCGGACCAGCCGCGGTCTGTCCACGCGCCAACTCCAATGCTTTTGTGACTTGCCCAAGAATCTGTGGCTCACCGATCACAAGCGAATCAAGTCCTGCTGCAACAGTAAACAAATGATTGACTGCTTCCATATCATGGAAGCGATATACATACGAATGGAATTCATGCAGATCCACACCGCGTGCATCTGACAAAAATGCCTCCAACTCGGCAAATGCCAATTGATCAGAGGCTGCATAAATTTCGATTCGATTACAAGTGGAGAGGATAATTAATTCTGCTAGAGATGAATTAATATGTCCGCATGATAAACGAGCCAGCGAAGCACGCATCTGTTCTTCACTAAATGCAAGTCGTTCACGAAGTGGAACAGGTGCTGTTGTATGATTGAGCCCAAGTAATAGGATGTGCATTGGCAGCTGATGTACTTTGTAATTTACATCACTATAACAACAAAATCTATATCAGACCATTTAGAATTTTTCAGGTTTGGATTAGGGGTTTTTAAGATAAAGATAAGAGTTTACTCATTTATCAAACAAAAGTCATAATGTGAGTTGATTATTACCAACTAAACAATGACATAAGTAATAATACTGTCTACACATCAAAATCGTCCAGGAGCATCGCTGAAATGAAAGAAGAACTCATCACTCTTGTTGTCAAAGAATTGAGAAAGGGTCGCAATCGCAAAAAGATATACAAAAAGTGTGCGAACAAGGTGGTCTCAACTGGAAAGAAGCAGAACGATTAGTAATAGGATGATTGGATTAGTCATGGGTCAGGTATGAGCGCTAGTGGACTTATTGGTCTTTGGAAAGCGTTGCTGTTTATGTTTCCCGACTAATAAATTCTAAATAACATCATTCGTTTATGAAGTTCAGCCTGTGTTTCTCAACCCCGCAGCAATGCCATTGATTGTTACACTGATCACTTCACGTATCGCCTGAGCTTCTTCACTTTCAGGGTCGGGTAATGCACGGATGCGACGCAGCATTTCCACTTGAATATAGTTCAATGGGTCAACGTAAGGATTACGCAATTGAACCGCATGTTGCGTGACAGGTTCTTCATCCAATAAATTCGCATGACCACTAATGGATAAAACGCTATCGCGGGTCCGGTCATATTCAGTTCGAATAGAGCGAAATATCTCGCTTGCCAGGTTTTTATCAGGAACTAAGTCAACATACAGGGAAGCGATGTCCATGTCTGCCTTCAGTAGAGACATTTCAGCGTTATCGAGCATTGTCTTGAAGAGCGCCCAGCCTTCATACATATCACGCAGAAGCGCATCATCTTTTACACAGACAAGCGCGGAACCAAGACCAAACCACCCAGGTAAGTTGAAGCGGCTTTGCATCCAAGAGAATACCCAGGGGATTGCGCGGATTTTGGAAACCTCACTGCTCTGTCCGCGTGCGGCCGGACGTGAGCCAATATGTAATCGTTTAATCTCATCTAGCGGCGTTGCCATTTGCCAGAAGTCAATGAAGCTCGGGTTTTCGTATACCAGTCCACGATACATTTTATAGCCTGTCTCCGCCATTTGTTCCATGGCCGCGCGCCACGCGGCCGGGATTTCCGTCTCTTTTTTTGAGGGTGAAGAAGCCAATAGCACAGCGTGAATGAGCTGTTCTAGGTGACGATGAGCAAGCGCTGCGTTTGAATACCGGGCAGCAATCACCTCGCCCTGTTCTGTCAGACGAAAACGACCGTTAATACTGCCGGGAGATTGTGCACGAATGCCGCGATTAGCGGGTCCCCCGCCGCGCGCGATCGTTCCACCACGTCCATGAAAGATCGTCAGCGCAATATCATGTTTCCGGGCGACCTTTGTAATGTTTTCCTGGCCCTGATATAACGCCCAATTCGACATAACATATCCACCATCTTTATTGCTGTCTGAATAACCGATCATAATCATTTGAGCGTCATTACAAGTAGAAAGATGCTCTCGATAGACCGGCAGAGCAATTAGACTTTCAAAAATAGATGGCGCCTTATGCAAATCCTCAATCGTTTCAAAGAGGGGGACAATTTGCAGGCCCTCATCACAACCTATCCAACGTGCAAGCAACAATACGCTTAAAATATCTGCCGCAGATCGACACATGGAGATAATAAATGGTCCCAATAATTCCGACCCGTAGACATTGCGAACACGTTTCATTAGCTGAAACAATGCCCAAGTCTCAGCTGTGGCTTGAGTAATGCCTGGCTCATCTGCAAGATCAGGCAATTCAGAATTAAGAAGTTGCGTTATGAGTTCGACACGCTCCTGATCCGGCATCTCAGTGAAATTGGACGTGATGTTAAGGGCGCGTAGGGTTTCATCAAGTGTCGCGTTTAAGCGACCTGAATCTTCACGCAAGTCCAGACGCATGGCATGTAAGCCAAAGATTTTCAATTGCCGCCGGACGTTTTGGATTTCATCCTGTTCGAGTGAAGCAGGCAAGTTTGAAGCAATCATATCAAGCGGCTCGAGTAATTTCTGCACAGTGATACGTGCCTGGTGCGGTGTACGCTCAAGTAAGCGCGCGGTCATGTCATCACTCGAAGCCTCAGCCAGATCATTGGCGAGCAAAGAAAGTACAAGGCGATAGAGTTCTGTTGGATAGCGTTCCTCAATAAAAGCTACATGAGGAGGTAGTGGGCGACGCGCGTCGATCCAGGCTGAAAGATCAGATGAAACCGGTAGATGGCGTGAACTTACACTGAGACGACGCGCCAGCTCCTGCAAGCTACGACGATGCTTTTCCACTGCGAGACCACGATGAAGGCGCAACGTCTCAGCAGTAACAGTATGAGTTACATTCGGATTACCATCTCGGTCACCGCCCATCCAAGAGGCAAGCCTCAGCCAGCTCGAAGACGGATCAACTCCCGGGTAATGAGAAATAAGCGCGTATTCGAGATCTTCATAAAGAATCGGTAGAGCCTCCCAGAAAATATTATCAACAAAGTACAGCCCAGTGCGTACCTCATCTGTCACGGGAGGTCGAACCGTGCGATCGCGATCTGTAAGCCACAGACTTGCAATATCCGCATGAATAGCCGCGCGGGTTTTCTCTCTTTCACGCGGCGTAGCGCGCGTACTTGAAATTTGGTCAAGCAAGCGCGCTACCCGTTGGATCTTAGAAACCACTGTACGGCGACGGGCTTCGGTTGGATGCGCCGTTAGCACAAGTTCAATTGAAAGCTGATTGAGCAGGGTTTGCAACTGTTCATGTGTCACCCCCTCCTTTTTTAAAGAAACAATGGCGTCACCCACCGATTCGCCAAGTGGCTCAGGAGAAAGCATGCTCTCGCGCTCACGTAACTGCTGGACACGCTGATATTCTTCTGCAAGATTGACTAAATCGAAATAAGTCGTGAACGCGGCAGAGACAGCCTGCGCGGCATCAATGTTCAATGCTTCCACCTCAGTCTCAAGCTGTTTCCCCGCTTCGACATTTCCACTCCGACGATCTTTGGCGGCTGCACGGATACGCTCTTCAGTTGCAAATAGTTCTGGTGACTCGAGTTCGCTGATCACCTCCCCAAGGATATCTCCCAATAAATGGATAGCTGCCGATAATTCCATATAGAAAGTATAACGAAGAATCTATAAATTTGTAGGGATGTGTTTAAATTTCTTCCTATTGAAAAATAAGTTTATTCCACTTCTGGAAATTGTTTGTGCCATTCTGTAGTTTGTTCGAAGGTGTAGCCCATATTGAGCACTTTCGCATCGGCCCAGGCACGTGAGACGATCTGCAAGCCAATGGGCAATCCTTCTTTCGTGAATCCGCAGGGCAGGGACAGTGCAGGTAGCCCTGTGAGGTTGAATGGGGCGGTGAAGCGCGTGAGCCGTCCCGCCTGCTCGACCGCGTCATGACCTTCTATAGTCGGCGCGGCAATAGGTGTAGTAGGTGTGATCAGAAAGTCATAGGATTCAAAAAACTGCTCGAATCTTTTCCGGACTTCAGCCTGTGTGCGCCTTGCGAGAATATACTCTGTTGAGGAGGTTTTCGCGCCATCTTCCAATCTGCGGCGGACATCTTCTCCAAACATTTCTGGGTGTTCCTTCAAACGGTCGCGATGGACTGCCGCGCCATCTGATTGAGTCATGATCTTGTTTGCAAGTGCGGCCTCACGCAGCCAATTGACATCTACTTCTTGTACTTTGCATCCTAGCCCTTCGGCAAAAACCTTCGCGGCTTCACGTACTGCTTCTAATACCTCTGGATCTGAAGTCTCTATGAATTCACCGACACCAAGCGCGATCTTTCTCCCTTCCATATCATCCTCAAGGTGACTAAGATAATCTCCCGCGAGCATCTTAACTGAAGCAGGGTCAATCGGGTCATAAGCGGAAATGACTTGCAACATGAGCGCGGCATCTTTCACACATTTTGCCAGAGGCCCCACATGATCGAGATTCCAGGAAAGCGGGAAAACGCCCCGTAAACTGACGCGTCCAAATGTAGGCTTAAACCCAACAACACCGCATAATGAGGCTGGGATGCGGATCGAGCCCCCTGTATCCGTGCCGAGCGCGCCGAGCGCCATACCTGTTGCCACGGCAATCGCCGAGCCGCTGGAAGAGCCACCCGGGATGCGCGTGATATCCCATGGATTACGTGCGGTCCCATAGTGCGGGTTATTCCCGGTCACACCGAGAGCAATTTCATGCGTGTTCGTTTTCCCCATAATGATGGCACCGGCTTGCTTCAATTTTTCGACAACGAATGCATCCTGTTCAGGGATGTTATCTGCAAAAAAAATTGAGCCAGCCGTGGTACGGATCCCCGCGGTATCGAAGAGGTCTTTTATCGCGATGGGAATCCCGCGCAATGCATTCGAGGAGGAAGTATTATTGCCTGGAAGTTGGGCCTTGAGCATGTCTTGTAGATCAATGACCGTGATGAACGCATTCAACTTCGGGTTGAGTCGTTCGATTTGACGGTAGCAAGCTTCAGCTAACCGCGAAGCGTGTGGCGAAGTCTTTTGTCCACGAAAGTCTTCCAGTGTACTGTAGATGGTGAGGGCGTTACTGTTGTCCATTGCTCCATTATAATTGGCGCGATAAATTTATGCACCTCACATCTGTCACTCTTTCAAAAAATAAGTTCTGGATTTTTCTTTCAATTCTTGCAATCATTGCGGTCCTTCTTTGTGGAGTTGCCACTTCCAAATATGGTGCGGGAGTCTCATCCGATGCGACCAAATATCTTTCTGTAGCCCAAAACTTATCGGCAGGGAATGGTCTATATGATCATAAGGGCGGACCGCTTCTTTCCTGGCCTCCACTTTATTCAATGATCTTGGCAGGGCTCAGTTTGCTCACTAGTTTGGATGTTTTTATTGTTGGCTGGTATCTCAATGTTTTCCTACTTGGACTAAACGTCTTTTTAAGTGGAGTAATCTTTTACCGTGTGTTTTCAGAGAGACCATTGTATGCATATCTTGCCAGCCTTTTTGTTTTCTTATCTATCTCGTCACTTCGCATTCATGCCAACATCAGCTCTGACCCATTTTATCTGACGTTGACTCTGGGTTTTCTTATCGCAGCTCACGGTTACATCGTGAAACGATCCTATCGTGCATTTGCCTGGATGGTCTTGTTCAGTGTGTTGGCTCCGCTTCAACGTTATGTTGGGCTGGCAATCACCGTTACCGCAGAACTTGTGATCTTGATCGAGAATCGAAAATCCATCCGTATCCTATTACGTGACGGATTGATTTTGGGATTAGCTTCTATCCTGCCAGTTGTATGGTGGTTAGTCGTGCACAACATTCTGACGTATGGTTCTTTGTGGGGGGTAGGACCTCAGATTGTTGACGTATGGACGAATACATCTCTGGCGTTGACGAAGATGTTGCATTGGTTCGTTCCTTATCTTACGTTCTTGATGCCGGTCTTGATGAGACCGCTCATTCCTTTGGGCGTGCTAGCTCTCATTCTTCTGGTGATGAATCTCCGAAGCAGGCAGAATGGAAGTGCTTGGATTCAAGAATTTGCCGCTCCATCTGTATATCCGACAATGATTTACGCGGTGATTTATTTCACTGCGCTGTCATTCACAGTGGTTACAGCTGATCACCGCGATCTTTTCTCAGATCGTTATTATGCGATTCTATTAGTTCCCACTGCGATATTCGTTCTATTTACATTCGATAAACTGGTCTTGCCCCATTTAAACTTATCATCACAACAGATTCAGCTTGTGTTAATTCTTATTTTTGCACTGTGGTCAGTTTATCCACTTTATAGTTTTAGTGAATATCTAATAGAAGCAAGAAAGCAAGGTGAGCCTAGCGGCGCGAATATGTTTAATAACCGAACCTATCATGAAATGACTGTTGTCACTGAAATGCAAAAGATAAGGGGAGAGCAGCCAGATAAGACTTTTTACAGCAATTACTCGGATGCGGTTTGGTTCTATACACGGAAACCTGTTACCCCTTCGCCATTTGTGACTGACGATCCATTAGTAACTTATGCAGGCTGGCCCCATGATAAGCCTGGTTATATTATCTGGTTTGAGCCGAATGAATACAAACATTATCTTCCTCCGCAGAAAATTGAGGAATTTGCGGATGTGAAATTGATTTACGAGGGGAAAGGTGGGAAAATTTATTACGTTCAAGCTCGTTAAAACAATCAGTGGCGCCAAGGCGCCACTGAATTTATCTTTGTAATCTTTTGTTTAGAACAATCCAACAACTTTTCCAGTTTTCAAATCCAAATCCACATCATAGAATACGGGACGTGTCGGCAAGCCGGGCATTGTGCGCATCTCGCCGAGAAGGGGATAGAGGAATCCCGCTCCAACGCTTGCACGGATATCACGTACCATCACGCGGAAGCCACGCGGCGCGCCTTTGACAGCCACATCGGTCGTGAATGAAAGGTGGGTTTTTGCCATGCACAGGGGCAGGTCAGCGAAACCGAGTTTGGTGAATTGCTCGATCTTGGCTTCAGCCTCAGGCGAGTAATCCACGCCATCGGCGCGATAGATCTCGCGGCAGATGGTCTCGATCTTTGTTTTGATTGGCTGATCCAATGGATAGAGGAATTGGAAGTTGCTGGGCTTTCCCGCAGCCTTTACCACTGCCTCAGCCAATGCAACCGCGCCCTTGCCGCCTTCCATCCAGTGACGAGATACGACTGCATCCATGGCGCCAGCTTTCAGCGCTGCTTGGCAAATCAATTCGACTTCGGCGGGTGTGTCATTTGAAAAGGAATTGACCGCAACAACAACATTCACGCCGAACTTTAGCGCGTTCTCGATGTGCTGGATCATGTTGGGCAAACCCTTGCGGAGCAGGTCTAGATTCTCTTCCGTGTACTCGGGAGCCAACGGTTTGCCAGCCACAACTTTAGGTCCGCCGCCATGCATCTTGAGCGCGCGCACAGTTGCGACCAACACGACCACCTGCGGGATCAAGCCAGAATAGCGGCACTTGATATCCATGAACTTTTCCATGCCGATGTCCGCGCCGAAGCCTGATTCGGTGACAACATAATCTGCCAGCTTGAGCGCGATCTTGTCAGCAATGATGGAACTATTTCCATGCGCGATATTGGCAAACGGTCCCGCGTGGACGAAGGCCGGAGTCCCTTCGAGGGTTTGCATCAGGTTCGGCTTGATCGCATCTTTCATCAAAACCGTCAACGCGCCAGCCACACCGAGATCTTCCGCAGTGACCGCTCCGCCTTTTTTGTCGGTAGCAACAACCATGCGACCCAGGCGGTCGCGCATATCTTCGAGGCTGGTCGTCAATGCCAGAATTGCCATGATTTCAGAAGCAACAGTGATATCGTAACCAGAACGATGCTCAAACCCAGCCTCGTCCTTACCTAAACCCACCTGAACTTCGCGCAGGAAGCGGTCGTTCACGTCAATGACGCGCCTCCACTGAATGCCGTTCGGATCAATATCGAGGCGGGCAAACCGCGAGCGTTCTTCGGGTGTGAGTTCATTAGGATCAGTCTTCTCAATGCCAAGCTTCTTGAGTCGGCGCAGCATGGTAGGCGAGAATTTGCGGTTGCCTTTTTTATCTGCTGGGCACAAGGCGTTGAAAAGCTTTTCATCATCCTGCTGAGATTCGTGCATCATGCGTACATCCAATGCCGCGGAGCACAAGTTGTGTGCGGCAGTAATAGCATGGATGTCGCCGGTCAGATGCAGATTGAAATCTTCCATGGGGATGATCTGTGAATAGCCACCACCGGCTGCGCCACCTTTGATGCCAAAAGTGGGTCCTTGCGATGGCTGGCGGATAACGGTGATGACCCGCTTTCCCAGATGTGCGCCAAGTGCTTGGCTAAGACCAACCGTAGTAGTTGTCTTGCCCTCACCAAGCGGCGTAGGAGTAATTGCAGTCACATCGATGTATTTCCCGTTTGGACGTTTTGCGAGACGACTAAGAATCTCTAACTTGACTTTAGCTTTATAGGGCCCAAATAGTTCCAGTTCGTTTTCACGGATGCCAAGTTCCGCGGCAATTTGCAGAATCGGCTTCAACTTCCCAGCTTGTGCAATCTCGATATCTGAGGGAACGGGACGCAGAAGTTTTAATTTGGTAGGGGCAAATGGAACCTTTTTTCCGTTTGTTGACATTGTCGTTCCCACTTTTTTTGTAAGAGGCTTTTTCGCGAGAACTTTTTTCTTCGGCAAAACCTTACTGTTCTTTGTTGTAGCCATATTTTCTCCTTTGCAACGAAATTCAGCTTAATTATCGAAATTTTGTGTTTATTGGCAATAGCCTTCTATCCTTTATTTTCGTGAATCGTGTTATGCACCGCCTGCGCTTCGTCTTCGTCCATGCGGACTCCGCTCAGCGCGAATACTATGCTGTAATCCATGTGCCGAGAGTTTCGCCGGTTAACGCGCGCGCGATATTCCCAGACTCTGCACCGGAAAAAATTTGGACTTTGAGTTCAGGGTTTTGCTGAACTAATTCTAGCATTTGTGTGACCTTCGATTCCATGCCACCATGCCACCTGTGACATCTGCGCCGGCAGCTTTCCCTACGCCTTCGCTGATCTGACTAAAAGTATCTGGCGTAATTGTTTCGACTTTGCGGGTTCGAGCAGGAAAATCCTCCCAGACGGCCGATTCGAGTCCAGCAAGGAGAATGCGCTGAGGGTTGAGGGCGCGTGCCAGGTGACTGAACAGGTCTTCGGTGGACAGAATCGTTCCGCCGCGAATCTCATCGAAGGTGACGTCTCCGTAGATCACAGGGACAAGCCCAGCCGCCAAAGCCATGCTGATGGAAGTCGTCTCCCAGATTGAAACATTGCCATCGCTTGCAATGACATTCGCAGAGGGTGGGAGTGCAATAGCAGGTATATTCACTTTATGCAAAGCCTTCATCACAAATTGATTTAAAGACGAAGCCTGATACCACACTTTTGCAAACCCCTTCCAGTAATTTTCTTCCGTCTTATCGCGCTCTCGGTGGATGAGAGGTGAGGGGCGAGGGGAAAAGCCATCGCGCGTATGATATTCGCTTGCGGCAACATGTCCGAAGGAGCCGGAACCATGCCCGATCACGAGACGCAGGTCCGGGTGAGCCTGAAGAGCTGTCGAAACCTGCAGCGCGGCGTCTTCAATCACATCCAATTTCGGGGTATAAGGTTGAGTTTTATCCGTAATTAGGGAGCCACCGAGTTTGAGAAAAACAAGTTCCTTCATAGCTCTATTTAACCACAAAACTTGTAGCTAATCAGCCTCTAAAGGTCTTTCCCGCAAATCGAACTTTGAATTTGCGAGGGGCCCATGCTTGAAATACATTTTCAAATGCAAAGGAGACCTTTAGGGTCTTGGCATAAGAGGTAGTATAATCTCGCCGCTTATGAGCACCGGAGCGATCGTAATCCTCCTTGTTGCCCTGCTTGCGGCGGGGGCATTGCTGGCTGCGCGGGCAGGAATTCGTTCAATCCAACAAGCGCGCCGAGTTGTCTTTTATCGTACGCGTCGCACATATATGCTGGCAGGTTGGCAATGGCTTGCGTTGTCACTTATTTTAGTTTCGTCCACTGTTGCATCGGCTTTATTTGGTGAACCGGTTGCGAGTCAACTTTTCCCCATGCCTGCAACCTCTACAGTTATGCCTACATCGTTTCCGCTTCCGAGCGCAACACTCATTCCCTCTGCCACTCACACAGATATACCGACTGCGACGCTTACTCTCGAAGAGACTTTGACTCCCTCGTTAACGAACACCCAAACTCAGACGCCGAGTCGGACTCCGACCGCTACGCAGACTGCTACTGTTACCTTGACTCCATCTGCAACTCGGACTCCAGTACCCTCGCCGACTGAAAACCTAAGCGCGCTCGCTACCAGAGCCGCGCGGACCTTGGAAGCGCAGTTAGCGGTCCTTGCCTTGTCGAATACACCAACGCGGACAAAGACAGCAACACTCCTTCCCTCTCCAACGTCGACATTCACCGCCACGTTAATCCCTTCGTCAACTTCCACGCGCACTCCAAGCCTGACTGCAACAACTAGTCCCACACATATACAACGCCCAACCTTGACGCCATCTTTAACCGCTTCGCAGACTGCAACTCTGACTCAAAAACCATCCCTAGCTGAAAACTTAAGCGCGCTCTCCACGAGAGCAGCGCGGACCTTGGAAGCACAGCTAGCAATCATTGCGCTGTCCAACACACCAACGCAGACAAAAACCGCAATACCAGCATTCATCGTCACGTTCACTCCTTCGTTAACCTCCACGCGCACTCCAATCCCAACCTGGACTTCATCACCAACCCGTACACCACGACCAACATTAACCCTTACATCCACTCCGACGAAAACATCCACACCAACCGCGAGCTTCACGCCTACATTAACTTTTACACCATCTTTAACACCGACTGTTACCTCGACGCGTACCCCAATCCCAACCTGGACATCATCACCCACTCGTACTCCACGGCCAACACTCACATTTACGTCTACTGCAACGAATACGCTAACACCTACTGCAAGTTACACTCCCACACTGACATTCACACCGTCGTTAACTCCAACGGTTACATCCACACGTACACTGCGCCCAACCTGGACTCCTTCGCCGACTCGTACATTCCGTCCAACTGTAACGTTCACGTCTACACCGAGTCGCATCCCTTCACCCACGCGCACACCGATGTACGTAAAGATCAATGTTTACTTCACGGATAACAAGCGCTTGATTGCTGGCCAACTTCCTTATGAGGTCCCGGTGACGCGCGTTATTTCCGCATCGAAAGATCGCGTAACAGCTGTCCTCGATGAATTCTTCAAAGGTCCAGGTGACGTTGAACGAAATAGTGGACTTACAGTAGTGTCCAATGGGTTTACCGGCTACAGCAAACTTGTCTTTGCCAATGGTGGTGTACATGTTTATCTGGCAGGGAATTGTCAATCGAATGGCACACTCTATACGATTGCGCGTCCGCTCATGATGAATCTCAAACAATTTCCTGAGATCCAATTCGTCAAGCTCTATGACCAATTTGGGCACACGCGTGAACCAGCCGCGCGGGTCGACTCGATCCCGGCTTGTCTTGATCCAACATTTACACCGAGTGCGACTCCTTTGCCCACCTCTACTCTCGCGTCTGCCTTTCGGTCAACGCCCACGCAAACATCCAGACCAACTATCCCCTATCCTCCTCGCCGCTAGATTGCTTTAAGAATGTTGGTTGTTATTGCTCTGTAAATTCAAAAATTTTCCTCATGCTATAATCTTTCGATAGATTCTTATGGATATTCGTGCAGGGATCATTGCTGCGATTGTGCTAGCTGTACTCGGATCATTATTTGTGTTTCGATCCGGTTACCGTGCGTGGATGTCAGCTAGAAAACTTACTTTTTATAGGATCAGACGTCAGCGCGAAAGAGCCGGGCTTTTCACGATTCTCGTTGCCTTATTGTTCATGGGCTTCGCCGCCCTCTTATTCTTCTACGGCGAGCCGGTCGCCTATCAATTTTTTCCTCCCTCTCCAACGGCTTCGCTGACGCCGAGTATTACGCTCAGCCCAACCATCACGCTTTCGCCAACCATCACACTTAGTCCAACCATCACAGATACGCCCTCCACCACTGACACACCGACAATTACACCAACACCATTCATCCCGCCCGCAATTGAAGCTTTATTTGAAAGCGATGTGACGCCCAATGCCAACGCGGTGTTCAGTCCGCTTCAGTTCACGCTCAACTGCGCGAATTTCAATGACTTCACTGCTGCAACTGTTTTTCAAAACCCGATTACGTATATGTGCGCGGTATTCACGTACGATCAAATGACTCCCAAAGCACAATGGACTGCGCTTTGGTTTCGCGATGGCAAACTCGTTCATTATGAAACCATTCCCTGGGATGGCGAGACTGGCGGCTTTGGTTTCACCGACTGGGAAGCACCTGCTTCAGATTGGTTGCCCGGCACATACGAAGTTCAAATCTTTGTAGGGCTTGACTGGAAAGTGGTGGGACAATTCCTTCTTCAAGGCGACGCGCCAACGGCGATCCCTACGGCCACGCCTTCACGGACGCCTACGCCCTCGAAGACATCCATTCCCACCAATACCGGCACCGCGACCCGGACTCCTACAGCGACGAGAACGCGAATCCCCACGTTAACTCCACTGCCTACTTCCACTCCGTAATCCTCGTGCTGAGCGACGAGTACTCTCCGAGGAGTGCAGTCGAAGCGCAATTAATATTAAGAAATTATTGTTTTGAAACGCCGCGCTTCGTCTACGCCCTCCAATGAACGGATGGCTCCGCTCAGCGCGAGAATAATTGAAGGAAATGCCTTATGCCTCAAAAATCTTTCCAAGATGAA
>WNFX01003584.1_pt1 | contig 25499 bp, 21 predicted proteins | sample 5400111 | NCBI WGS metagenome assembly WNFX01 (sample SAMN13153363, study PRJNA577476) | soil metagenome | isolation source: 40 cm soil or saprolite under grassland replicate 1 | place: USA:California | collected 2016-06-15
TTGATGGTGAAGGTGTCGTGCCACAGCAGCACCGTGCTCAGGCAGAAGCCCCACACAAACAGGTGCCAGCCCCCGATCAGCCACAGCGCCACGGCCAGTGCGACGGGCGGAATCATGTGGTACTTGTTCAGCCAGCGCAGCTCGGGGAACTTCGCGAAATCGCCGATGTAATCGAAGCGCGTGTCGTTGTATTTGTCCGAAATAATCCAGCCCACGTGCGACCAGAAAAATCCAAACAGCGTCGGCGAGTGCAAATCCAGTTCCTGGTCGGAAAAGCGATGATGGTGCCGGTGATGGGCCGCCCACCACAGCACGCCCTTCTGCGAAGAAGACATGGCCATGAAGGCGATCACGAACTGAAAGACGCGGCTGGTCTTAAAAGAGCGGTGCGAAAAATAGCGGTGATAGCCCGCCGTGACGAAGAACATGCGCACCACCAGCAACGCCGCGCACGTAACCAGGTAATACCAGTGAAACGGAATGAAAAAGATCAGCAGCGATGCGAGATGAATGAGCGCAAACGGCAAGGAGTGAAGAATGGAAATTCGCGAGCCATTCGGGAGCGGGATAGTCAGGTACCTGGGAACAGAAGCCATCCGGCAAATTCCTCCGCATCCACGTCAGACGCTTTTCCGTGTATCTTTCCGCGAGCGCAAGAGATCCTGCCGGAGCTTCGCGCTACGAATGATCATATGCAGTGTACGGTTGACTTGAGGAGCGGGTCAAGCACAGCGAAGTACAGGTATGAGATGCCCGAAGGGACAGATCGGTTATGAATGTTCACAAAGGCTGCGAGCACCATCACAAGAGCTCTGAAGATCCTCCCAGGAATTATTTCCAGCGAATATGCTATCGTCCCTGTGCGCTCAAAATAGCAGGAGCATTGACTCCGACGCAGAATCGGAGCCCCGGAGAAAAATGGCTGAACGCCCCGTGCTCGTTGGACTCATCCCGCAAACCGTGGTGCTTGACCCCGGCGACCAGGTCTCCTGGATCTCCGACGCCGGCAACCTGCGCGTGGAATTCGATGCGAATCGGTGTCCCTTTTCCTCGAATATCTTTCAGGCGCCGGCCGGCATTCGCCTGCTCAGCGGCCCGCCGCGCGCCGGCACCAAGTCAGCCACGTATAAATACCGGCTGTGGCTGAACGACCAACTCGTCGGCCACGGTGAAGTGATTTTGCGTGAAAAATAGAGTTCGGGAATCAAAACATTTCTGCGGAGAAACGTGCAGGGGAGCCACAATAAGATTCGGAAACCCAATGTCCCGTGAGTGGAATTTGCGAGGCGGCCCCGAAGCCGCCCCGCGCGGATGAACAACTTTTACTTTTTCGGCGCCGCCGCAGCAGCGGTGGATTGTTTAGCGATGATCTTGTCCTTGATCTTGGCGTAGGTCGCTTGCGGGATGATCTTCTTGCGCACGAGATCTGTCTTCATCTTATACGGACGGCCGTCGATGATTTTCTGCGAGTAAGCTTTCCCGATCCCCGGCAGCGCATCGAGCTGGTCTGCTGTTGCGCTGTTGATATCGACCAGGTCGGCGGACGCCGGAGCGGCTGGCTTTGACTTGGTCGTTGATTTTGCCGGAGTCGTGCTCTTCGTCGGCGTCTGCGCGACCGCTATCGACGCTCCAAGAAATGCAACCAGTGCCGCCAACAGGGCCCGCGTGATTCGCTTCTTCATCATTTTCTCTCCTTTTCTCAATTCCAAAGAATGCAGCTTTCTAGTTTTTCCCCGCTGCGCGGTAGCCCGCCTTGATGGCGTCCGCTTCGGTCATGTACTTCCCTTGTTTTGTCTTCCCGTACCAGCGCGTGCCGGACTTGTGGTATACGCCGGAATCCGTGTTCACCCACACCATGCCCGCGCTGTTCGCAGGCGGGGCCTGTTGCGCCGTGGCCGGCTTGGAAGCGGGGGCGGCACCGCTCGCTGAGCTGGATGGAGTTGCTGCTGCCGGAGCCGTCGCCGGTTTGCTGGATGGGGTCGTTGATGCTGCGGGTGTTGCGGCCGGGGTTGTGGCTGAAGCTTTCGCGCTTGTAGCAGCGGGAGCGGCCGGTGCGGTCGAGGCGGTGGACTTTTTGGAGTTCGAACGGGTTTTCTTTGGAGCGTTCGAATTCTTGGCGGCCGCCGTTCCGGCTGCGGCTGTTGCTGACGGATTTGAAGCAGCGGTGGTTTTCGATTTCGTAGAAGGCTTCTTTGCGGCCGTCGAGCTGTCCGCTGTTGCCGTCTTGTCTGCCGCATCTGTTTTCTTCGACTTCGTCTTGCTCTTCGAAGGCTTCGCGTTCGAATCGCTCTTGCCCTGATCACCGGTTTGTTGCGGCGCTTGTGCGCGTGCCGTAACGCTGCCAGCAACGAGCAGCAAAGCCGTGAGCAGAGCCACATACACAGTCTTCATGCTTTTCGTTTTCAGGTTATACCTCCGCCCACGGCGGCCGAACCATCCTGCCTGGCACACTCGAGTCGAGGGCGTTGGGCGGGAGGCAGGTGTGTTCCGTTTGCGCGTCGCGGGTCTTCCTCGGTGGAATGGGCGCATGATGTCGGAGAACGAGAGGGAAGTCAAGCAAAGAAGGATTGCGAGAAGGGGACGAACGGAGGATCAGTGGCGGTACGGCCAAGGCTGCAACCAGGGTTGCGGCTTGAAGCCCACTTTGACGAATAAGCGGCGCGCGATCCTGCCCCAGCAAATCCAGAAGACCAACGTAGGGAGGGATTCGGAGGTTTAAGTGTAGTGGCCAGTGGAGCGGCGCTCGTAGGCGAGAGCCTCGAGTATTCTTTCGGTGGAGAGGGTGTTTTCCGCTGGAAGCGTGAGTTTCGGCTTGAGACGGCGGAAGATTTCATCCGCCATGCGGAAACGCACGTCGGGCTCGAGGTCAAAGCGGCGATTGAGGAAGGAATCGATGAGGGAGCATTCCTGTGCGGAGAGACGACCGGCACCGAGAGGGGAGAAGGCGGGTCCGGAAGGGGCCTGACTCGATTGCCAGCCGGATTTCAGGTCGCTGAAAGAGGATTCGCGGACGACGAGCGAGCCTGCGACCAAGTCGCCGAGACGCTTGTTTCCTCTGGTAAGCATGGCGCACACGATACCCACTGCATAAAAGGCCGGGAGCCAATCCACAATTCGCATGAGATTGCGGCCGATGGATTCCGCGGGCGTGAGCGGACGGCCGGAATCCTTGATCACGCGAATGCCGGCCTTGCGCTTGCCGGGTGTCTGACCATTCCAGATGATCTCAAACAGAGCGAAATAACCAAAATAGAGAAAGAAAAAAAACAGGACGAGAATAGCGAAGCCCCACAGGGAAGCAACCGGCATGGCGGCCGCGATGACGCCAATCAAGATGCTTCCGCCTAGGCCCACGATAAAGCCGACCAACATCTGAATCAGCGTATCCACGGCGAGCGCGAGGAAACGACTGCCGATACCGGCAACAGCAAATTCCAGGGCGGTCTGCTCGGGAGTTTCGATGGTAAGCTTGTCGGCGAACGAACCAAGAGGTGCGCCGTCGCCAGGCAGGTCCGAGGGCATGATATCCATCCGGTGGCTGGAGAAACGGAAACCCTATTGGGCACGCCTCGAAGAGCTCGTGCAGCGATCGCGCCGCGGTGTCGCCGGGCTCAGCCACAGTGAATTGCAAGAACTGGGGCTATTATATCGCCAAACCGCGTCGGACCTCGCGGCGGCGCGCGAAGACGCAACGAGCAAGCAGCTCGCCACTTATCTCAACCAACTGCTCGGGCGCGGCCACAATCTGATTTACATGGGGCACAAACCCAAGATCAGCGGGATCGTGCGATTCTACCTGGACACCTATCCACAGGCTTTTCGTGAAACGCTGCCGCAAACCCTCCTCGCGCTGGCCATTTTCGCGGTGACGGGACTGGCAGGTTGGATCGTGACGGTCCATGATCCGGGATTCGCGCACCGATTATTGGGCACGCACATGATGGAGACGATCGAACAGCGCAAGATGTGGACGGATTCGATTGTCACAGTCAAGCCAGTCGCTTCGTCGGGAATCATGACGAACAACCTTTCAGTAGCGTTCAGCTCCTTTGCCTTGGGAATCACGGCGGGATTGGGAACGATCTGGATGATGATCATGAATGGGTTGTTAATCGGGGTGATCGGAGCAGCGACGTGGCGGGCGGGGATGGCGGTGCAGCTTTGGAGTTTTGTTGCGCCCCACGGGGTGCTCGAACTGCCGGCGATTTTCATTGCGGGAGGCGCGGGGCTAGAGATCGCGCGCGGAATGTTGTTTCCGGGGCTGCTGCCACGGCGGGAATCGCTGGCGCGGGCAGGCGGCAGGGCGGCGCGGCTGTTGCTGGGAACAATTCCCCTGCTGGTGATCGCGGGCTTGATTGAGGGATTTTACTCGCCGAGCAATGCGCCGGTGGCGATGAAATTCGCATTCGCCGCCGTGCTCTTCGTTGCTTTGCTGACCTATCTATTCCGCTTCAGGCGGCTTCCATCGAGGGAAGCTACAGCAGGTTCCTCTCCTTGATGTCCAGATACTGATTCACCAGAGAAGACGCCAACAAGCCGGGAACGAGTTCGAAGGCGAAGACGCCCCGCTGCCGGAGCCCGCGCAACAGCAAATCGCGGCGGTGGGTGATTTCAAGCGCGGCGGCGTGGCGATACATCTCCCCGGGAGTTTGCGGCGTGGCTTCGGCGAGAGCCGTGAGGTCCGGCTGGTTCATGGCGGTGAAGACAACGAGATGGCGCTGCGTCATCTGCATGGCGTACTCAATGACTTCCGGTGTGGTGGGCGTTTCCGCAAAATCAGTGATCCAGACAACCAGACTGCGGCGGCTTTGCTCGGTGAGAAGGACGTGCGCGGCGCGCGAATGATTGGCCTCGGAAGCTTCGGCGTGAACCTGTGCAAGGCAGTCGACAATGGTGCGCAGGTGGAACGGGCCACGGCCAGCGGCTACGTGGTGCTGGATGGACCGGCCGTAAGCCAGCAGGCCGACGCGGTCACCGCACTGCGTGGCGACCTGGGCAAGCGAGAGCGCGGCGTTGACCGCGTAATCGAGTTTGGAAAGGCGCAGATCGCTTCGCTCCTGCTGAACTTTGGCGCGGAGCAAGCGGCCTGCATCGAGCACAATCCACACGGCCTGACTGCGCTCGATTTCGAAAACGCGGGTAGTGAACTGGTGGCGGCGGGCCGTGGCAGTCCAGCAGATGTCGCGGAGGTCGTCGCCCTGGCGATAGTCGCGGAGGCTTTCGAATTCGCGGCCCTGGCCGCGTTGGCGGTACCGGCGCTTTTCCATTTCAACCTGTCGGCTGCGGATCAAGTAGAGCGCGTGCTTGCGAGCCTGTTCGAGATCGGGGAGAACCCGCACGGTCTGCGAAATGTCCGCGGCGGCCCAGCGTTCAGCAAAACCAAGATTGGTTTGATAACGGAGAAACAGACGGCCCATTCGCACGTCGCCGCGTTCGCGAGGGAGAATCTGGTAGCGCGTCCGTGACTGGTCTCCAGCCCCCACAATGAATTCGAGAGAAGGGGGAGAGGTGCGGAAGGAGACGGGCGTTTCGTCAATGAGATGACAGCGAAGCGCGGCGCGGCCGAAGTTTCGAACAAGGAGTGCGACGTCGCACGAAGCTGCCAGTGAAGGAGCATGCTGCCATACGCGGCGCGCTTCGAGCTGCGAAGGCGCGGGTAAGCGAAGCAGATCCGCAACGAAGGCCACGATGGCAAGAAAATCCCACAAGAACAGGGCGGCGATGAGCTGCGGCAGCCACCACGCGGGCACCAGCCAAAGGAAACCCAAGAGAAGCGTTAGGAAAAACCGCGGCCCGAAACCAAAGGGCAGCCGACCGAGGGATCGTGCGCACGCCCGTACTTCAGGCGGCACGAGCGGGCGCGGCGCGTTCATGGCGGCACTTTCATTTCGGGACTTTCACTTGGGCACTTCTACGGCGGCGATCACCTGCTGGATGACCTGATCCGCGGTGAGACCTTCGAGGTCGGCTTCCGGCTTGAGCAAGATACGGTGGCGGAGAACAGGGAGGGCGGCGGCTTTCACATCGTCGGGCAAGAGGTAATCCCGACCGTCCAGTCCGGCCAGCGCGCGCGCCACAAAGAAGAGACCAACAGCGGCGCGCGGGCTGGCGCCAAGAGAAATGGCAGGCCAATCGCGGGTGCGGCGAGCGAGCGAAACGACGTAGGAATGAAGCGCCGGCTCGACGCGCACACTTTCGATTTCGCGCCGTGCGGCGGGAAGCAGCGCGGGGTCGAGTGGAGTGAGGGCGATTTCCTCAAGGCGCCGGGGATCAAAGCCCTTTTCATATTGAGTGAGGATCCGCACCTCTTCTTCCGCGGAGGGGTAAGTCACGCGAATCTTGAGGAGGAAACGATCGAGTTGCGCTTCGGGAAGCGGATAGGTGCCTTCGAATTCAATGGGGTTTTGGGTGGCAAGCACGGTGAAGTTTTCAGAGAGAGCGTAGCGGGCACCGTCAATGGTCACCTGGTGCTCCTCCATGGCTTCGAGAAGGGCGGCCTGCGTGCGCGGTGAAGTGCGGTTGATTTCGTCGACGAGGAGGAGATCGGTGAAGACAGGCCCGCGATGCAGAGAGAAGGAGCTGTTGCTCAAATTGAAGACGTTTGTGCCCGTCACGTCGGCGGGCATGAGATCGGCGGTGCATTGGACGCGCTGAAAGCCCAGGCCACAGACGCGCGCCAGGGACTTGACGGCAAGGGTCTTCGCAAGCCCCGGGACGCCTTCCATGACCGCGTGACCTCCGCAAACCAGCACGAGCAGGAGCTGGCTGACAACTTCCTCTTGGCCAATGATGACTTTCGAGAGTTCATTGCGGACTTGCGTTGCGAGTGCGGAAAGATGTTGCACGGTCAAGTTTTCTCCCGACGGATTCCAGGCCGGACACTGAGCCTGGCTGCATGGCGCTCCAGATTCTGAACAAGATCCAGGGCCTGGCGCGGAGAGAGCCTTTCCATCCGGCTTGAAGCCTCCGCGCGTCCCAGCAAATTGGCGAGACCCGAGTCTTTCCATCCGAGGCGCTGCTCGGCGGCTTGGGCCAGCTGGGCGTCGGGTGTCTTGGCCGCCAAACCAAGCTGCCGCGTCAACAGCGTGCGCAAGCGCAGATAGGAAACGGAAACCGCGGAAGAGGCCGCCCCGGCGCGCTCGTACAAGCCTCCCAAGGTATCTATGAACTCAAGAGGGGATAACCGGGAGATGCCCGCGGGAATATAGACGGGGCCGCTTCGCCGGCTGAACGTGAAGATGACCGCGAAGGCGAGCAGGCCAAGTTGCAGCAGGCTCCACGCGAGCGATGTCTTGCCGAAGTAACTCCAGAGCGAGCTACGCTGTCCGTGAAAATACTCGTCCCAGTAGATTTGATGGGGCCTGTCTTTCGATCCATTGACGACGGCGTTCAGGAAGAACCTCAGATTGTCACCGCGAGTGATTCCCGCATTGGTGAGAGGCGTCGAACCCGCCCACCAGAGGACGAATCCGCGTCCCAGCTTCCAGCGGACTACTGCCGGAGCGCCGGGTTCGCCATAAAGCGCAAGTTGCGATTCATTCAGGCGCCCCCAATAAGCCTGCGGCTGGATGGTCACCGTCTGCACGCCTCGCGCGAGGCGATTGGGAATGCTGGGTAAAAAGGATTTCCACACGGGATCCGGTGGAATGTGAGAGACGTCCGCGCCTGGAAAAAAGTTGCGGATGCTGGAACCTGTGAAGATCACATGCCCGCCGCCCTGGGCAAAATCGAGAAGCGCCTTCCGTTCTTTTTGGCTGGGCGGCTGGATTGGTTCGGCGAGGATGAGAAGGACTTCGCGGGGATCAGCATCCAGTTCGGTCGGCGGTTCTTCCCAGCGGCGCACCGGGTAGTGAAGCTGCGAAAGCAATAGGTAGGCGGCCTCGGCCCCTCCGGACTGTGCGGAGTACGTGGAAGGAACCGGCGAATTGAGCTGCTCGCCCGGAGGAGAAAGAATGACGCTTGCGGTAAGCATCAGAAGAAGAAGCGACCCGCCCACGAGCAGAAGCTTGCGATCCGAGGAGGCTATTCCAACTGGCATCCGAGCGCCTCCACTTGGTGGAGCGATTCGCGGAAATCGTCGGGACCGGCGCCGCGATTGGCATACCAGATTCTTTCGAGCCGAGAAGTCAAAGCGGCAAGCGGCTCGCGATGAGCGGGCCTTGCGGCCAGCTCCCCAGGAGCGGGTTCGGCCATCAGACGAAGATATTCGCGAGGAGTCTTTGTGCGGTCTTTGGGTACAATGCCCGCGTCTTCCAGACGGGCAATGGCAGCCCAATAGGCGGAGTGGACGGCTTCGCGAAAATCGCCCGCGTTGGCAGCCTCACGTGCGGCGCGAATCCACTCTTGCCAAGTGCGCGAAGCGACGACGGAATCGCTTGGCGGCAATGCATTGAAGCGGTCTCTGCTCGCCAAGAGACGAAACAGCCAAAGGGCAATGCACGCCACGCCCCCGATCATGAGGAGCCAGAACAGGATGTTGCCCCCGATGGGATGACGCCCGATTCCTTCGAAGAGCTTCATCAGCATTCGATCCACCCAAGCCGCCATTCGTTGGCGGAAGAGTTCCCAGGCGCTCGGCGGGCGGACACCGGCAAATTCCGACCTGGCCAAGATGCGATCGAGCTCCGCGCGAGCTTGAGATGAGCCTGCCGGGACCGCCACCGAGTAACCTTCAATTTCGGCGGCCAGGCGTTCTACCCAAACCCGGGCTTTCTCGCTGGAAAGAGCAGTGAGCTGATTTCGCAGGGGTTCCGACGAAATGAGGTATATGCGCTCTGGCGTCGAAACGGTCCAATGCCGCGGGAGGGTGTCGCGCAATGCCGCCATTTCATTTGTTGATGGCTTTCTCTTAAGCAGGACCGCCAGGTGGTGAAGTTCGGCGATGAACGAGGCCGCATCGTGAATGGTATCCCCTGAACCCGGGGAGGCCGCTCTCAGCTTCTGTGGATGGCCAAAAGCCACGAGACACCCCGCACCTAACAGCAGAACCTGAGCATAGACGCGACATCGATTCATTGGCACCTGCGCGAGGCAGTGAATTCTTCGTCCTGCAAGTTCAGGAAAGCATTGTCGGAACGCCCGTGGGTCCAGACGGGATGTTGCCGCTGGGGTTCATCATAATTTGCAAGTCGAAGGCTTCCTTGCGCACGCGCAAATCGTAGTAGAACACAGCCGTGGCAATCGTGAGGAACGGACCCACAAGGACACCGGCAACAAATTCCCCGACCTGGCCGAGCGCCATCCACATGCGCATGGTGCCAGGATTCTTCGCGGAGAGACCAGCGGCAAAAAGAAATGGGAACGAGAAAAGCAGCATAGCCCCGTAAAGCAGAATGAAATAGAGAAGGTAGATGACAAAGGAGCGGCCCGCGTTGCCCTTGGTGAGTCTAAAGCTGCGTTCGAGGGAGCTGCGGGGCCCGAGATCTTCCAGCAACGCGGCTGGAACGCAAGCGATCAACCGGCAGGCCACGTAGATGCCAGGTATGATCAGGAAAAGTGCTGCGCCCATGACCGCCAGGCCGTTCAGAAGGATGACTCCGAAAAGGCTACCCAACTGGCCACGCATGCGGCGAAGGGAAGCACCAATCGAGGTGGCGCGTCCGAGGTAGAGCTCGGAGACAGCGTAAACAGTTCCCCCCTGGGCAAACAAGTAAGCTACGAGATAAACGACGATGCCGACGAGCACACCAACAATGCCAAAGGCCACTAGGCCGCTCGACGCGGGCGACTGGAATTGCTCTACCGGCTGCTGGCCTGGCTGACCTGGAGGGGTCGGGAAACGGGTCAGGGTCGTTTGCGCCAAATTCAGTGCAAGTATCAATAACTGAGGGAGGGCAGTAATGCCGGCGAAGAGCAGGAAATTCCTGCGGTAAAGGGAGAACGTGCGGTCAAGGATTTCGCCAAGTGACAAGGGACGCAGATCCAGGTTGGCCATGGCAACCTCCTACTGGGGAACGTGCAAGTTCGGCTGGCGGTGCACTTTATCAAAGATGAATAGAAAATGCGAAGCCGTTCCGGAGCAACTCAAGCCCGGACTTCCAGAGATGGTGTCAACGGTTTGGGACATCCTGGCGCAGGTTAGTGTACCGGAAAGTCCGGCCGACGCGTTGAATCTCAAGGGGTGAGGCTTAGTCGCCGACGGAGGCGGTGCGGGTGGATTCGACGGATTCGGCGAGACCCCGGCGCATCGGACCCAAGACGAAAGCAGGCACTTCCCGCTCGGGAGCGAGCGAGATGTTGGCTGTCTTTTGGGGGAACTCGGAGCGGCGGTCCAGCAGCAGCCCAGCCTGTCCCTCCAGCTTCTTCATGGCGCGATCAAAGGACGCGGCCAGGAAAAAAACGCCCAAAGTCCAAGCATGGCGTGGATAGCGCACTTGGATTCGGACGCAATATTTCCCGGACTGGTTTCTTTCAATGCTGCAGCGATAGTCATTGCGGACAGTTGTAGTTGTGCGGGCGGCCATGTGCGTTCACCTGTTCTGGAAATCTTGGCGCTGGGTGGCCATGATTGTGTCCACTCCGAATCCAGGGCCCCGGCCCCTGAACCCTGCCATCGTTTGACAGCGGCGTTTAGGTCGAATCCGGTCTTGCCGAAGACCCAAATAGGGTAACGGGAAGAGAGTGGAAAGGCAAGAGGGCTCTCTATGCTTAGTAAGTTGTTTTTTTTGTGTTGTTTAGACTAGCCCAAGCTGCCGAATGTCTTTAGTTTCTCCGGCATCAGCTTCAATTTGCCTTCTTGCTTCAGGCGATTCTCGAGGGCCGTCCGGAAGGCTTCGAAAGCCAGACTTCGCTTTGACTGCAGAACTTCCTCCGTCAATTGTTTTTTCTGAGTTTCGAAATTCGCCTGATTGGGCTCTTCTTTTTCCGCCACGCGGTAGACCAGCCAGTTCTGTCCGAGGCTCAACGGAGCAGCCACGTCGCCAGGCTTGAGGTTGAAGGCGGCGCTGAGCTGCTTGCCGCTGGCCGCACCGGGGATCGAGCCGTTGCGCGCGAACGACTCACTGGTTTTCGCCTCCAAGCCAAGGGCCTTGGCGGCAGCGTCGAATTTCTCACCGGATTTGGCGCGCTTGGCCAATTCTTCTGCCCTACTTCTCGCCAGTTCGACGGACTTTTCGCGCTTGAGATCGGAAAGGACGCGGTCGCGCACTTCTTCCAGCGAGCCTTGGTGCGCGGGCTGGACATCTTTCAAGGAGAGAATGACATAACCGCGATCCGTTCGAACTGGAAGGCTCAATTCGCCAGTCCGCAAACGGAAGATGGCATCCTTGGCTTCCTGGGAATTGCCCAGCTCCAGAAGCGGATCTGTGGCGCTGATGGCCCGCGTCTCGCCCACGGTCAGATGATGTTGCTTCGCAAGATCATCCAAGGAGATCTTGTTGGACTGGCGAATGGCCACAGACAACTGGTCAGCCGTCGCGCTGGCCTGCTTGTCGGCCAGCGAGAGCAGCAGGGGCGTGCGCAAGGATTCCTTCACCTCTTCAAACGACTTGGTGTGAGCCGTCTCCTTCTCCAGCACCTTGATGATATGGAAGCCGTACTGCGTATGAACCAGCTCGGAAATCTGGCCCGGGTTGAGGCTGAAGGCCGTCTTCTCAAACTCCGGCACGGTCTGTTTCTGGACGATCCAGCCCAAGTCGCCGCCCTTATCCTTTGTTCCCGGGTCTTCGGAGTATTTTTTCGCTAAATCCTCGAACTTTGCGCCCTTCCTGGCTTGTTTCAGGACATCCTCGGCCTTCTTCTTGATCTCCTCGACCTCGGCGTCGGTCTTTCTGACAGTCATGAAGAGAATGTGCTCGACGTGTACGCGGTTGGGCACCTGATATTGCTGAATGTTGACCTGATACTGCAGCTTGAGCTGCTCATCGGTAATCGGGAGGTTCTGGCGGATCTGGTTGACGTCCACAAGCGCATAGCGCACGACGCGCCGTTCCGGTACCTGGTATTTGGACTTGTTCTTCTCGTAGGCGGCGCGGATTTCCGCCTCGCCGGGTGAAATCTTGGCTTCCAGGTCTTCTGGCTTGATCAGCGCGTAATCCAGCTTCACCTTTTCATTTTTGTAGAGGAACTCATCCTGCAATTCCGCTGGCCCGACGCTGATCCCGTCGGTCACCAGTTTACGGAATTTTTCTTCGAGCAAACCTTGGCGGATCAGCTCTTCAAAGGCTGCAACGGTCAATTGGAACCGCTGCTGCACTTCGGCCGAGTAGCGGTCCATGCCAACAAAAGTGCTCCCGTTGAAGGCGGTCGGAAGGAACTGGCGGATGCGATCGGCCCGCTCCTGGTCGGATACCGTGATTCCCAGGCGCCTGGCCTCGTATTCGATCTCCTTTTGAAACACGAGTTGCTTCAGGATTTGCTGGGCGTAAAGGGCTTCAAGTGGCTTGGGCACCTGGTTGCGCTGCTCAATTTCCGCGAGCTGCTGGCGCACGTCCTGCAGGGTAACCGACTCATCCCCGACCTTCGCGACCGTATCCGTAGAGACCTCGCCAGTGGTTGGGGATTGCGGAACGAGGTAAAGCAACATGCTGCCCCCCAAGACCACCACGAAGGCCCCTAGGAGGATGCGGTATCCACGTTTGCTTTTGTCGTTTGCTCCAGCCATCCGATGAATCTCCCGAGTTGGTAGACAACCTCAAGATTATAAGAGATAGGGGCACAGGCCTCAAATGCAATCCTCCTCTCCTGGCTAAGTTTGCGCTCTAACGATTTTTCACTCAGGGGGTCGCTCGGTATGACAATTCGAAAGAAAATCCACACAATCCGGACCCGGACGTTGCCGTGCGGTGGGGCGAGCAGACCTACGACGAAATGATGGTGGGCTTCTTCGACGTCGCCGTACCGGCCTCGCTGGATAAGCAGCATTTTTTCATCAGAGCGAGGAACTAGTTGCGCGGCTAGTAAGGGACCTGCACGATAGGACAGGCGAAGTACAGTCAAAGGAAGTGCCCATCCGCTATTTGCAATTTGACTACGCGCCACTCCGCCAGTTGGGCGCGCGCAAATCGCTGTGTTAGATTGAAAAATTGGAGCTTGCAGAACGAGTGCACCGATGACGACACAGGCACCCATCGACCCGAGACGCACGCAGCCGCACCAGAGGGTCCCGCGCGTGGAAGTGTACTGGAAAGCGGTGACCTACAAGACGGTGATCGCCTACATCCTGCTGGCCGCGGCGATTCTATGCGGTGGCGTTCTGCTGGCGAAACCCGACCTGTATTCGGCGGCCGTGGCGAAGCTGAACAGCAAATTGAGCAACGTTACCCCGGAACCGGTAGAGGCCGATCAGAAGAATGCGAAATTCGTCAACCTCGACGGCAAAGTTCAGGTGAAAAAGGTGAACTCCGTCCAGTGGGTCGAAGCCGACTACCGCACTTCGCTCGACAGAGGCGATCTGGTCCAGACCGGATCCGACGGAGCCGCGCGCATCACCTTCGCCGACGGCACGACGTACACCGTCAAACCCGACACGCTTGTCACCGTGGAAGAAAATTCCACGGACAACAGCAAGCCAACGAGCGTCGCGGTGCGCATTAATGTGGGCCAGGTGGACTTGGTAACGCCGACCTGGTCGCAACCGGATTCGAAGGCCGCGGTCAGCGTCGAGGATGCCACGGCACATGTGCGTTCGAACAGCCGCGCGGCGGTAAAGGCGGACCCGGAAACGAAGTCCAGCGAGATCGTGGTCTCCAGCGGTAGCGCGCGTATCCAGCGTGGCGAAGAAAGAATTGACCTCGTCCTCGGGGAGAAGGTTACGATTCCCAAAGGCGGCGCGATCCAAAAATCGAATGTGCTGGCGCCCCCGGAACTCGTGGAGCCGCTGAATCTTGCTCCGATCATCGCGGAAAACCCGAAGACCTCGCCCGTGCGTTTTGAATGGAAGCCCGTTCCGGACGCCGTATCTTACACTCTGCGGGTCAGCACGACAGCGATGTTCACAAAAATTGTCAAGGAAGAGAAAGTTATAGGCACCAGCAAGGAAATTTCCGGCCTCGATGCTGGAGACTATTTCTGGAATGTCACGGCCGTTGACGCCAAGAAGCAAATCAGCGACGTGGGCGCACCTTTTAAGTTTTCTCTGGTGGCCCGGGGAAAGTCGCAGGAAATGATGCTGGAGATCACCGGCACGCAGTTGCATGGACGCGTCGCCGAGATCGTGGGGCGCACGGAACCCGGCGCCGCGCTCATCATGAACGGCCAACCGGTGCCGAATATTGCGCCCGACGGAACCTTCCGGCACTTTACGGAGGCGCTCGATCCGGGGCAGCATACGATTGTCGTGATTGGACAGAATCGCCGCGGCGGCACGACGCAAAAGCAGGTGTCCATCGTGGTTCCGAAGTAGGAGATCCGAAGAAAAGACCCAAGCGCCTTTGCGCTGGTCGTGATGTCCGGAGACAATAGTGAGCGGGCTGACCGCGGAGCGGTCAGCACTGTTGCCGGCCGGGCAGCGGAGAGTCTTTCTCCGCGGGGGGGATGTGGGGATGAATAAGAACGGTTACAACTTGAGGTCGATCTTCAGCCTGTTTTCCTCCGACCTCGCGATCGATCTGGGCACCGCGAACACGCTGGTGTTCTCGCACGGCAAGGGCATTGTCGTCAACGAGCCCTCGATCGTGGCCATCAACAAGGCCAGCGGAGATGTGGTTGCCGTGGGCCGGGAAGCAAAAGAGATGCTCGGGCGCACACCGGGCAACGTGGTCGCCATCAAGCCCATGAAAGACGGCGTCATCGCGGATTTCAAGGTCACGGAAAAGATGCTGACGTATTTCATTCAGAAGGCGCACAACCGCCGCGTGCTGGTGCATCCGCGGATCGTCATCGGCGTGCCGAGCGAAATCACTCCGGTGGAAAAACGCGCCGTGCAGGACTCCGCCTACCGCGCGCGCGCCAGCGAAGTGTACCTCGTCGAGCAGGCCATGGCTGCGGCCATTGGCGCCGGCCTGCCGATTGAAGAACCGTCCGGAAATATGGTCGTGGACATCGGCGGAGGCACTACGGATATCGCTGTCATTTCGATGAGCGGCATCGTTTACTCGCGTTCGGTGCGCGTGGCCGGAAACGAGATGGACGAAGCCGTCATGCAATACCTGAAGCGCAAGTACAACCTGCTCGTCGGCGAGCGCACGGCCGAAATGATCAAAATGGAGATTGGCTCCGCATACCCGCTGGAAAAGCCCCTCACCATGGAAGTGAAAGGCCGCAATCTCATCGAAGGCGTGCCGCGCACCGTCACCATCGACGACAGTGAAATCCGCGAGGCCTTGAGCGAGTGCGTCGCGACGATCCTCAACGCGGTGCGCGTGGCGCTGGAGCGCACGCCACCGGAGCTTTCCGCGGACATCAGCGACCGCGGTATCGTCCTCACGGGCGGCGGCGCCTTGCTCAAGAATCTCGACAAGCGCATCCGCGAAGAAACAGGTTTGCCGGTTTCCATCGCGGATGATCCGCTCGCGTCGGTGGTGCTCGGCACGGGCAAAATGCTGAGCGACTTTAAGTTGCTGCGCCAGGTTTGCATTGATTAGGAAAACGGTTTTGGTTCTTAGCTCTTGGTCTTTGGTTCTTAGAAATCAGTTCTCGGTCGCGCGGGTGATAATTCATCTCTTGGCTCTTCGTCAGAGCCCATAAGCGACGACTGCGGACTGGAAACCGGTAATCGGGAGTCGCTAGTTATCAGCCGCTAGTCACTCTTCACGAGTCGCGAAACGCGAATCACGAGTCACGAAACAAATGATCGCCATTCCCTCTCGCCACAAATCGCTTGTCCTGCTCACGGGAGTCATCGTGCTGCAGGTCATCCTGTTGGCAATGCAGATCAAGCGCGACTCGCAAGGACGGCTCATTCGCAAATGGACCGTCGGCGCGGTTTCGCCGTTCGAACGCGCCGGTTCCTACGGCTTCGGCTGGTTTCGCGACGCCTGGCGTCACTACTTCGCTCTGCGGAATACCACGAAGGAAAACGAGCGGCTTAGGGAGGAGAACGACGCGCTGAAACTGCAAGTGGCACAGCTTCAAGGCAAGGCCGCGGAAGCCGACCGGCTCGCCGTGTTGCTCAGTTTCCGGAAATCCCACGCGGATGTTCCCATGATAGGCGCGCGGGTGATTGGCGCAAGCGCCGGAGCGGCGAGCCAGACGATTCAGCTGGATCGCGGCGAGCGCGACGGCATCAGGAGAAACATGGGAGTGATCACTCCGGATGGCGTGATCGGAAAAGTCGTGGAATCATATTCGAATACGTCCCAGGTTCTTCTTCTAACGGATAAGGAAAGCGGCGTCGGCGCGACGCTGGCCGATTCCCGCATCCAGAGCCCTGTCGGCGGACAGGGCGAGCCCTTGCTGATTATGAAATACGTTCCGAATGATGACTCGGTGAATCTCGGCGAACGCGTCGTCACCAGCGGTATGGACCGAATCTTTCCGCGCGATTTGCCGGTGGGGACGGTCACCGATATCAAGCCCGGCAATCCGTTCAAGCAGATTCGCATCAAGCCGGCGGCCAATCTCGAGCGCTTGGAAGAGGTGATCGTTCTTCTATCGCTTCATCCTTTGGAGATGAAGAGCGAAGCAGACCCCGCGGCGGCGCAGCCCTCCACGCCCGGCATTGCCAATTCTTCTACGGCGGCAAAACCATGATCGACACCTTTGAAATCCGAGGCGGCGGATCGCACATCGAGGTGCACAAGTTTCGGGCTGGCGCCATCATCATCGCCACCCTGCTGGCGCTGGTGATCCAGGCATCGTTTCCGGTTCATTTTGCAAGAGCGGCTATCCTGGATTTGCCTTTGCTCGTGACGATTTATTTCGGTCTCAGCAGGCGCAATCCTTCCACCGGACTTCTCCTGGGCATGTCCATCGGTCTGCTCCAGGACAGCCTCAGCGGCCCCACGGTTCCCCTGGGGCTCTACGGCATCGCCAAAACCATCATTGGGTATCTCGCTTCCTCTATCGGGGCACGCTTGGATACCGAGCATCCCGCGGCACGCTTCGCCCTTACCGCTGTTTTCTTCATCGCGCACCAAGGACTGATCAGTCTCACGCGCCGCGTTCTGCTGGCGCAGCCCGAATCCTGGTTCAATATGCGCCTCTTCATCGCCGCGCTCGTCAACGCCATCGTCGCGGTTTTCCTTTTCCTCCTCCTGGACCGCCTCCGCAAACGCTCCTAAAAGTGTTGCCGGTTATCGCGTCAGTGCGCTGATAAGAATTGCCTGAAGTCATCGTAGAGGCTCGATATTGGAAGAGACAGCTTCGCACATTTGAGACAAGCAGCGAGGCGATCCGGAAGCGGGGGCGCTGTGCCGATGGCTTTCGTCACAACATCGGCGAACTTCGCCGGATGCGCGGTGGCCAGAACCAAGCCCTGTGCCGGTTTCGGATGCTCGCGCTTGTAGGCCTCCCATCCGAGAACGCCCACAGCCGTGTGCGGATCGCAGATGTAGCCGTAACGCTCGTACACGACGCGCATCTCGCGCAGCGTTTCTTCGTCCGACGCGCCGTGGCCCCAAATCTCCTTCTGGACATGCTCAAGGCGATTCCGGGACAGATCCAGCAGCCGCGGAAAATTGTTGGGATTGCCCACATCCATGGCGTTCGAATACGTGGCCGTTGCGGGCCGCGGATGATATTCACCCGTTCGCAAGTATTCCGGCACGACATCATTAATGTTCGTGGCCGCTACAAATTTCTCCACCGGCAGCCCGATACGCTTGGCAAAGATTCCCGCAGTAAGATTGCCGAAATTTCCGCTTGGCACGGAAACAATCAACGGCACCGAAGCCACCGGCAACTGGCGGTACGCCGCCACGTGATAAAACATCTGCGGCAGAAGTCGCCCGATATTGATCGAGTTCGCCGAAGTGAGGAACGCGCGCTTATTGAGGTCCGCGTCCGAAAAGGCCTGCTTCACCAGCCGCTGGCAATCGTCGAATGTGCCCGCCACTTCCAGCGCCGTAATGTTTTCGCCGAGCGTCGTGAACTGTTTTTCCTGCGCTTCGCTGATGCGCTTCGAGGGATAGAGAATCACTACGCGAATTCCCGGCACGCCCAAAAATCCGTGCGCCACCGCGCTCCCGGTATCTCCAGACGTTGCTACCAGCACGGTCAGCGGCCGTGTCTCGCTGCGCACGAAATAACCCATCAGCCGCGCCATGAAGCGCGCGCCGAAATCCTTGAAGGCCAGCGTTGGCCCGTGAAAGAGCTCCAGGATGTGCAGCCCCGGCGAGAGCGAAACCAGCTTCACGGGAAAGTTGATGGCCTCGCTCACCACTTGCCACAGCACTTCTTCCGGCACATCGGGAGTAGCGAATGGCTTCACCACGCGGAAACACACTTCCGTGAACGGAAGCCGGCGAAATTCTTCCAGTTCCTCCAGCGAATGCCGCGCAATTTCCGCGGGCATGTACAGCCCGCCATCGGGCGCAAGCCCGCGCAACACCGCGCCGCGCAGCGACGTGAGCGGCGCATTTCGTGTTGTGCTCCGGTATCTCATCGAATCGCACTCACCGCGCGCCTTCGATTTTGCTTTGAATCATTTTAAGAAACGCATCCGCATCCAGAGACGCCTCACGCAACGCTGCAACTGGCAGCGTGCAGTGTGCGAGCGCCTCATAACTTCGTCGCCGCGCTGCGATCAGCGCCGGATAACACCGCGACACGGTTTCCCGAGGCGATTCTCCGGGCTTCGCCCGAAATGCTCCGCGCCACAACACCGGCTTTGGATCGTTCAGATATCTTTCGATCAGCACCTGCTGTTCTTCTGCCGAGGCCGCGAGATACACGATTGTCATGCGGCGGCGCAAGCGCATCAGCAAATTGTTCCCGGTGTAAATCACGCTTCCGGTGGTGTCCAACACCAGGGATTTTTCCGGGTGCTGTTCGAGTTCGGTTAAGACTTCATCCAACGTGCGAATCTCTTCTGCCAGATACTCAGCTTCGCGCTCGGCATACGTTGCGCTGTCCGGCCAGCCCATCCACCGAGCCACGCCATTGATCCCCTCGTAACCGCCAGCCGGGAGTTTGCGTGCGAGCCTCTCCTCTATCTTGTCATCGCAGGAAATTGCCGGATGCCCGCTTGCCGCTAACTTCTTTGTCCAGAACGTCTTCCCGGTTCCCGACATGCCCACCAGGGCCAGCCGCAGTGGCCTTTCTCTGTGCGTTTCGGAGGTCATAAGAGAATTGCTTAGGGTAGCCTGATACCCGCAGCGCGAGCAACCGCCGCCGCGGCAATTCGCAACCCGTCATGGTCACCAATGCAGGTCTGGAACCTGTCCCCCAGGACGGCTTGCGGCCCATTCTCCCAAATGCTACGTTTAGAAAGACTTCTGCTGCTTCATGCAACGGGAGTCCGGCGGCGATTCGGGAGTTCCGGGAGATTTTTTCGTCGGCCCAGCTTCGAGGAAATTTTCAACGGACATTTTCGGCGTGACTCCGGCCGGGTCGGGGTCAACTCGAAACCCACGCTGTGGTTTTTTTCGTGACGCGAGTTTAATCCGGCAGGACCGGAAGGGCATGAAGCCCTGAGACTGAAATACTCGCGCGCGGGGTTTTCGTGTCGTACTGGTTCCGCAACGACAATCGATTGCCGCAGGCGCGGCTGGCCGTGGCCTCCTACATCATCGTGGGAATGATCGGCGTGCTGCTGCTCGGCTTCTGGAAGCTCCAGGTCGTCGACTCCGAGAAGTACACTTCGATGGCCGAGCGTAACCGCGTGCGCGAGATTCCGGTCATTGCACCGCGTGGCCGCATGCTGGACCGCGACGGACGCGTGCTGGTCGATAATCGTCCGTCCTTCAGCGTGTTGCTGCTTCGCGATGAACCCGGGCAGGTCGAAAGGTATCTTCCGGCTATCGCCGATGGCTTAGGCGTTTCGCTCGACGATTTGAACGACCAGCTAAACAATACGAAAACTCTTCCGAAATTCCAGCCCATCATCATCAAACCTGAAGCTTCGGCCGCGGACGTTGCCTTCATCGAATCGCACCGATCGGACATCCCGGTGCTCGAAATGATCTCCGTCTCCCGCCGCCGTTATCTGCCGGGCGGTTTTCTTGCTCATGCCGTGGGCTATGTGGGTGAGGTCAGCGAGCAGCAGATCGACGCCAGCAATGGCAGACTGCGCATGGGCGACTTCGCCGGCAAATTCGGCCTCGAACGGCAATACAACGATAGCCTGATGGGCACGGACGGCAAGCGCCGCGTCATCGTGAACAGCATCGGAAAAGAAGTGGGCCGCCTCGCTACCCAGGAAGCCGTTCCGGGCAAGCAGATTCAGCTCACCATTGACTACGACCTGCAGCAGATGGCGGAGCAGTCTCTAGGGGCGCGCCCTGGCGCCGTAGTCGCCCTGGATCCTCGGACCGGTGAAGTTCTGGCCATGGCCAGCCATCCATCGATGGACCCCAACGATTTCGCAGTCCGCGTTTCGGCCGACGAGTGGAAGATTCTCAACGAAGACCGGCAGAAACCATTGCTGAATCGCGCCATTCAAGCGCAGCTTGCGCCGGGGTCCGTCTTCAAGATCGTGACTGCTACGGCCATGCTGGAAGATCATGTTCCCCAGGAGAGTTTCACGACATTTTGTCCAGGCTACGGAACGTTCTACGGCCGCCAGTTCAAGTGCTGGGTCTACTACGCCAAGACCGGAGCAAAATCGCACGGTGTCACAAATCTGCACGAGGCCATTCTCAAGTCCTGCGACGTCTTTTTCTACACCGTCGGAATGCATCTGGGCATTGACCGGCTTTCTTATTACGGCGGCAAATTCGGCCTCGGACACAAGACCGGAATCGATCTCCCCTCGGAAGAGCCTGGGCTGATGCCTTCGGCAGAATGGGTTGAAAGGGTCTTTCATCGCAAATGGTATGCGGGGGAAACAATTTCGGTGTCCACCGGGCAAGGGGCCGTCACGACTACGCCGCTTCAACTTGCCCGTATGATTGGCGGAATCGCCATGGGTGGCGTGTTTAAGCAGCCGCACCTCAGAATGGACGCGCCGAATGTGGGAGAAGAGCGCTTCGCCATTTCCGAGCCCACCGTCGAAAAAATAACCGACGCCATGTATGGCGTGGTAAACGAGGACGGCGGCACAGCCAAGAGCGTCAGGCTGCCTGGAATCGAATTCAGTGGGAAATCCGGTACCGCGCAGGTAATCGGATACGCCGCACGCGATCGGTTTGGCAAACAAAAGAAATTTGAAGACAACGCGTGGTTTGTCGGATATGCACCGCGGCGCAATCCGGAAATAGTCGTATCCGTTCTGGTGCAGGAGAGCGGAAAACATGGCGGCGAAGCTGCCGGGCCTGTGGTGCGCGATATCATCAAGGCTTATTACGACAAGAAAAACAAAAAGACACCGGGGCAACTCACCACGGAGAAAAGCGACGCCCTTGAGAAACGCGCTCGTCCGGCTGTGAATGCTCCGCGCGCTGCTGCATTGAAGCCGGAAGAAACAGCCGCAATCGTGCCCGCGCGCGTTGCAAGCGCGGCCGCGCAGCGTTGAAGGATTTTATGATCTCAATTCAAACGAAGCGAAGCGCACATCCCCAGCATGCCGTTTCCTGCTGCGGGGTTTCCCTTAGCTTTCAACTTTTAACTTTCGACTTTCAACTCCTGCCATGAAAGACGCACCGGGAACACGCGATTACGATTGGTTGTTGCTGGCCATACTTGCCGGAATTTGCGCGCTTGGCGTATTGGAAATCTATTCCGCCACGCACGGCAGCTCCCTCGCCGGCATGCACATGAAGCAGGTGCGCTGGCTGATCGTCGGTTTCATCCTGATGTTCGCGCTTTCGCGATTGGATTATCACCTTATCCTCGACCAGGCGCCCATCCTCTATCTAATTGGCCTCGCGGCTCTCGCCGCTGTTCTTCTGATCGGGCATACGCGCTTTGGCGCCAAACGCTGGATCCCCATTCCGGCCCTGGGAGAATTTCTCCAGGTGTCAGAATTGGTCAAATTGATTATAATCATTGTATTGGCGCGCTTCTTTGCGGAGGTGCGCACTGATCAGCTTGATCTGCGTGATTTGATCAAGGCAGGATTTTTGGTAGGTATTCCGCTGGTCTTGATACTCAAGCAGCCCGATTTGGGCACCGCCCTCGTGCTGATGCCCATGCTTGTCGTGGGAGCTTTTCTGGCGGGCTTGCAGTGGCAGCACGCGGCGGTTTTTTCGTTGGCGGGGATTCTGCTGGTGGGGTCGGTTTTCTATCCACCTGTCAGCCGGCACATCCTCAAGCCGTATCAGCGGGAAAGAATCACCTCTTTCCTGCACCCGGAAGAAGACGCCAAGGGCTCCGGCTATCAGCTCTTGCAGTCCAAGATTGCCGTGGGTTCAGGGGGCTTCTGGGGGAAAGGCTTCGGTAACGGAAGTCAGAATCAACTGGGCTACATCCCCGTCCGCTATTCCGATTTCATCATGTCGGCGTGGGCTGAAGAACAGGGATTCAAGGGCGTGCTAGTTGCCCTCGGGCTGTATATGGCGCTTCTGCTTCGCTTGGTGCAGAATGCTCAACGCGCGAAAGATCGCGCGGGAATGTTTCTGGTCATGGGCGTGGCTGCGGCGCTGGGTTTCCATGTGTTGGTTAACGTGGCCATGGTGATCGGCGCCATGCCGGTAACGGGCATCCCCTTGCCGTTGATGAGCTACGGGGGTTCCGCCACGTTGTTTGTTTTCCTGGCGATTGGCCTGGTGATGAACGTCCGGCTTCGCCGCTTCGTCAACTGACTGAGCCGCCAGTGCCGCGTGAAGTTCCGGCTCCGCCGGAACGCACCGGAGAAGAAATTGGAATTGTTGATCCCGGCCAAGCCGGAGTCACCGGTAAGAAGGATTTCATAAGTGAGGACAGCATCGTCCGCCGTTCGCCCGGCAAGTATCCGGCAACGGACCAGCCTCGATAGACTGAGGAGCTTTCTTCCCTCTGGCTTCGAACGCCAAGCCAACCCACTACAGGTGTGGCCCATGTGTCCCCGGCTCGATCGGGGCGGCGCGTTTTTCCGGACCTCCGACGGGCAGAAGCTCGCGGCGATGCGTCCTGCGGTGAACTCCGGCAACGCCGGGTTCGCGCATAAGGAGTTTTCATGTCGAAAGAATTGGTTATCTCCGCGGCCTCCCACGAACGGCGGGTCGCGATTCTCGAAGAGGGTCAGTTAGTCGAAATCTACATCGAGCGCGAGAAAGAATTCGCGCTGGTCGGCAGCATCTACAAAGGAAAAGTCACCCGCGTCCTTCCCGGTATGCAGTCTGCCTTCGTGGACATCGGTCTTGACGGCGACGCCTTCCTCTATGTCAGCGACGTCTTCGAAAATCTCGAGGACTACGATCACGGCCATCCGCACGAGCAGCCCCTGACCTCCCCTGCGTTGCCGCCGCCCGCGATTGGCGCGCCGGTCGACGTGCTCCCGGGCGAGACCCTGGCGCGCGCCAGCGAGCGTCACGAAGAAGCGCCTCTGGATGAGCCCCATTCCCAGGAAACTCACTACGGTGGGCCGGCGTCACACGAAGAGGCCCGCGCCCCCGAAGGTGAACATCCCGGGGAACAAGTCGGCCTCACTCCGCAGGCGCCTCAGGAAGAGCAGCACGCTGAAACCACAGAGGAACGCCAGCCCGAATCCAATGCTTCCGCGCCCCAGAATTTCGCCCCGCACTACAATCCCACGCAGAACTATCCGCCTCGCAGCGGTAACGACCGCCCCAGCCAGAATTATGGCCGTGGCGGTGATCGTGGCGGTGATCGTGGCCGTGGTGGACGCTGGGGACGCCGTGGTGGACGCCGTCGTGGCGGCCGTCCGGAGGGTGGCCCGGGTGGAAGAAACCTCCCTCCCTCGAAATACGCATCGCCGCAGGGGGGCGAATCCCGCGGCTACGACAATCGCGGCGCGCAGCAGCGCGGTTACGACAATCGGCGTCCGGAGGTTCCGCGCAACACGGGTTCCTCCTCGGAAGGCACCGAAGAGCCGCTCCTTCTCCCCGGCGAATCGCTTGCAAAGTATCGCGGCAAGCCCGTGGCGCCGCCCGCGGTTGCTCCCATCATCGAGCACGAAACGCGCGAAGAACCAGCCGCAGCCGAAGAAACGACGACGCGCGCGACCGGCAACTTGTCTGCCACCGCTCCAAGCGGCGCTGGCGTTTCCCGCCGTTTCTCGGGCGGTTTGCCTAGTTGGCTGCTCGCCGATGCCGGAACGGAAGCAGAAGCGCCGGCCCCGGGAGAAGCCCTAGGCGCGGCGGAAATACCTTCCACCGCAGGGAGCCGGTCCGTCGAATCGTCACCCGATTCGGCCGGAAACGAATCCGAACACGCGCCCAATGACGCCGATCTGAACGAAGATCAGTTCGCCGCGCTCGCTTCCGGAATCGTTGAAGCAAAGCACGAAGAGACTCAGGAAGTCGCAGCCGCCGACGCTGTCGTCGGCGGTGCGGAGTTCGAAGAGGAAGAAGCCGAGGAAGAAACGGATGAAGCCTCCGAAGAGGCCGAGGAAACTCATCCGGTGGAAGCTTCGGAGCTCTCCGAGGAAGAAACCGAGGAAATCGAAGCGGGCCGTGCGGCCAGCCGCGCGGAATTCGCTGCGGACGCGGCGCATGACAGCGCCGAACACGCGGCCGCGCTCGGCGAGCACGAGACCCCCGAGCACGAACATGCCGAAATCGAACGTGTCGAAGAGGAAGCGATCTCGGCGTCTTCCGGCGAAACCGCCGCAGAAGCCGCCGTCATCGAAGGCGATGTCACCCTGCTCCCGGGCGAAACCCGCGCGCCACACAGTGGTGGAACCGGCGCTCCTCGCGAAGATTTTCCCCGCGATTCCGCTCGCATCGGCGGCGACCCGCGCTCGCGCTTCCAGCGGCCGTTCCGCAGCGGTGGCCGTGACCGCGGCAATGGCGGGCGTCCCGATCGCCGCGGCGGTGACCGTGGAGGCCGCCCGCGTTTCGAACGCCGTGGTCCTGGCGGCCCGCGACACGACCGTGGGCATCACGGATATTCCGGCCCGTCGCGCCGCCCGCAGCTTATTTCCGAAATGCTCAGGGCCGGTCAGGATGTCGTCATCCAGATCGCCAAGGAGCCTCTCGGCAAGAAGGGCGCGCGTATCACCAGCCACGTCGCCCTGCCGGGCCGCTTCCTGGTCTACATGCCCACGGTCCATCACACCGGGGTATCGCGCAAAATTATCTCCGCGGAAAATCGTTCGCGGCTTCGCCGCCTTGTCAGCGAAGCCGGCAACGCCTATCCGGGCGGCTTCATCGTTCGCACCGCTGCCGGCGGCGCCACCGACGAGGAAATTCGCACCGACATCGAATTCCTCGGCAAGACCTGGAATGAAATCAAACAGAAGAGCGAGGACCGCAAAGCCCCCGCGCTCTTGCACCGCGACCTTGATCTCGTTGAGCGCATGCTCCGCGATTACGTCAGCGACGATTTCACCGCCATCTGGATTGACAGCGAAGAGGAGTACGGCAAGGTCGTCGAGTTCGTCAGCCGCTTCCAGCCCAAGCTCGTCAGCCGCGTCAAGCTCT
>WNFX01001327.1_pt1 | contig 25489 bp, 22 predicted proteins | sample 5400111 | NCBI WGS metagenome assembly WNFX01 (sample SAMN13153363, study PRJNA577476) | soil metagenome | isolation source: 40 cm soil or saprolite under grassland replicate 1 | place: USA:California | collected 2016-06-15
GCCACCCGCGGCTACATCACGGCCTTCGCCATCGCCGCCGCGATTCTGGGCCTGGGAGTGATCCTCGCGATCGTCCTGCTGCCCTCCCGGCGCCGGCTCGCCGAACTCAGGACCGGCGCCGCCGAACCCACCCCGGCCCGCGCGCCGCAGCCGGCGCCGCAGCCGGCGCCGCAGCCGGAGCCGCAGGCGATTCCCGTCGCCCTCACCGGCTGCTCGCCGGTGATAAATCCCGTCTCCGGCGCAGCGGTCGCGGCGGGCCGCGGATCCCACCTGGTGAGGTCGTGACGACGAGCCCCTGAACACCCGTCGCGGAGAAGTACAAGAACTGACCGCGGTTGTACCGCTGGCACCACAGCGGCGGTGGCCGCAGCCGTGCCGGGAGGAGCGAAGATATGGCAGTCTCACAGACCAAGGCCCGCGAGTCGCCGTCGTGACCGAGGCTGGGCGAGATGACCACAGTTTCCCGCGCGACGGCCGGGGCCGGGCCGGTCGAGCCGGCCAAGCTGTCGGCCCTGAGCCGCGCCGGTCTCCGCAGCGATGCCGACCCCGCGCAGATAACCCGGATCTGCCGCCACTCTCGAGGCAGCTAAAACGCCAGCCAATAGCCACGCAATTGGGCGGCTATTTGAGCACACGACTGCTGTTCCAGGTCGATTCGTTGACGCCTGCCAGACCGGGCCGGGTTGCATGGTTATTCATGATCGCCGCACGGAGATACGCGCTCATGCCGCTCTCCGAGCGTTGCCCCGGCCCGACGTATCGTTAACGACCGGGCTGGGCGGCGGAGGCCAGGAGAGCGCAGAAGCGGCGGCCGAACAGGTAGGCGTCGCCGGGCCAGCGGGCGGACAGGTAGTTGCGGTCGGTCACGGCGAAGGCTGGCCTGTCGTCGGTGGCAGTGCCGCGCGCGCCGAGCACTACCGGTCCGCGCTGGAACTGGCTGCCCGGGTCGTCCAGGGCCGCTTTGACCTCGTCCTCGACGTAGGCGGGATAGGTCCGGTAGTAGCGGCCGAACCGCCAGGCGGTGGCCAGGTAGGCCAGGCGCTCCATGTACTTGGGCAGGCAGGTCGTCCGACGGTCGGCCAGCACGCTGCGGCCGGTGGCCGGATCGCGGGTTCGCGCCAGCACCAGGACGCCGTGGCAGATCGCGGCGACGGGCCTGCCCAGCGCCCAGAACCGGGCCACCTGGTCCCGCAGCACCGCCGAGCCCAGGTACTGCCGCATCCCCTGGGCGTGCCCGCCGGGCAGCAGCAAGCCGTCGAAGGCGGCCGGGTCCAGCTGCTCCCACGCCTGCGTGCTGGTGAACTCCGCGGCCTCGGCCAACTCGGCGTAGAAGCGCTTGGCCTCGGCTGCGGCGCCCAGCTGCCCGAAGATCACCCCGGTCAGCAGCCGGGGATCGGCGGCCGGGACCGTGCCGGCTCGCTCGGTGGCGAAGACGACCTGGTGCCCCGCATCGCACAGCACCCGCCACGGCACCGCAACCTCGGTCACGTCGAAATCCCGGTCGGGTAGCGGAATCAGCACACGCACCCGGCCATCATCGCGCATGCGCCGCCGCGCGAGCCAGCCTTGCCTGACCAACGCCCTATTCTGCCGCTGCGCGGACGCTCGGGAGGAGCGACGGCCTGACGGTGATCTTGGTGTAGCCGGGTGCTCGCGCCACAGCTGTGTCCGGGGAGCATGCGATGCTGCGGCCGTACGGGCCCGTGGCGGTAAGCCTGGGCTGTGCTTGTTTCCAGCTACATCACACCGAAAGCGCGCAAGGGCGCGGTGAGCGGCATCGAGGGCCGCGGGCTCATCGCTGTCGCCCGATTGCCGCCGGCGAACTCGTCGCGATCAAGGGTGGCCGCATTGTCACCACCACTACCGTGCGCGCCTTGCCCGAACGCCTCCAGAACTCCGAGATCCAGATCGCCGACGGCTTCCACCTCGCCGCCCTGGACGAAGCCGAGTACGAGCCGGACAGATCGCGGACCCACCCCACAGCATGGAAGGAGGCGCCCGCGACGGCCCCGAGCAGAAGCGAACCGGCAAACCCGGCGAGCGGAGCGCGGAGCTGACTGGGGGTCGTCGCCCTGCGGTCGATCTCCAGCCCGGCCAGAAAGAGCAGAAAGCCCAGGCCAAGCAGCGCTACCACATTGACCGGCTGATCGATCTTCACCCATCCCAGGACGGACGGCCCGACGATAGTCCCGGCGACGATCTCCACGACGAGCTTGGCAGCTTCACGCGCCGCACGGACGCGGCCAGGATGGGCGCCGCGACCGCGCTAATGATCAGCAGCCCATTGAAGCTCACCGTGCTCATGGGCCGCACGCCTTCAGGAGCGACAACACAGTCCGCTACCTCCTGCTATCGCCGCATGCCGGTCAACAGACCGGCCATGGGGATGACGCCCGGCCCCGGCCGCCGCGTGCCTGATTGAGATCGGCCGGCCGGCTCGGGAGATCGGCCGCGAGCAGGCCGGGCCCCTTCGCTGCTAGGCGAGGCCGATCTGCTGCCGCTGCAGGGCGGCGTCCAAGAAGGCGGAGATGACGATGAGCTGGTCGCCTTCCCACTTGGTGGTCTGGCCGAACTCGACGTCGAACGCCTTTCCGGTGGGGGGAGTCACGGTGCCGTCGGGCAGGGTCATCTCCCCGGTGAAGGTTCCGGTGGCGTTGGTGACCACGGTGATCCAGTCGCCGCTGCCGAACTGGATCGGGTACGGGTCGCTGTACACGTGCATGTCGGGGAAGATGCGGAGAAACTGCTGCATCGCCGCGGCGTGCGCTTCCTTTCCGTAGACCGGTTCCGCGAGCCCGGGGATGTAGGCGACCATGTCCGGGTGGTGGACCTCATCCACTGCGGCGAAGTCGCGGGCGTTGAACGCGTCGTCGCCCTTCTTCATCAGCGCGAGCAGGTGCGCGGTCCGGCTGGTGCCTTCGGTCGTGGTAGTCATGATGGCTCCTTCTTGCTGGTCGGCGGCGCAGGGCCGCTGGGAGGTGCTGCCGCGATATCATTGTGATTTTGAGTCTGCACTAAGTTTTGAGTCAAGTCAAGATTTGCTATGCTGGGGCACATGACCGACCTCGGCTTGCGCGAACGCAAGAAGGCCCGCACCCGCCAGGTCATCGCCGACGCGGCCGCGCGGCTGTTCGCCGAGCGCGGGTATGAGCAGGTCGCGGTCAGCGATGTGGCACGCGAAGCCGAGGTCTCCGAACAGACCGTCTACAACTACTTCCAGACCAAGGAACAGCTGGTCACGGACCGCGATCAACTGGTCCAGGATGAGCTGAGCCGGCGGATCCGCACCCGGGCACCCGGAACCACCCCGGCCGCAGCCATCCGCGAGTTCGTGCTCGACACCGTGGAGGGGATCCGCCGCATACCCGCCGGGCAGTGGCGCGGCGAGCTCGGCTTCCTGGCCGCCATCAGCCCGACCGTCCACCGGCTCGCGCTGGAGATGTCAGACCGCCAGGCCAGCGCCCTCGCCGCCGCCATTGCCGAGACTGAGGCAGTCGCGCCCGAGATCGCAAAGCTGCGGGGGATCGCGCTCGCCGGCGTGTTCCAGATCATCATCACCGAAGCCGGGCGCCGCACCCGCGAAGGCCAAAGCCAGGACCAGATCGCCGACCAGCTGCGGCCAGCCATCGAAGCGGTCCTTGACGACCTCGACCGCTGGCTTGCCCCGGCTACGGACTAGGAAGGCAGGAGCCAGCACCAGGATCTGCAGCAGGAACGTGCTGCGGGCGCGGGCGTCGTCGTGGCCGTGCAGTACGTGGTGCAGGCTGCCGTTGGCCCAGGCGATCCACATCAGCGTGAACACCACCGCGAACTCGCCGAGTCCGCGCCATGTCAGGTGCCCGGCCAGATGGTGGCGGCCTGGGCGGCCAGCACGACCACGGCGAGGCGGCGAGAGTGCTTGGCGGCGTGATCAACGCGTGGCTGTTCCTCGTCAAGGCGACCAGCTAGCCCTATTGAGCGCTTGCTAAGAAGGTCGTTGAGGAAAGCGGGTTAGTTAGAGCGCATCCCGCAACGATCGAGCATGCCCGAGGCCGGGAAGGCCAGTAGGCACACGGTTGGATCAGGCTGCGTGGAGCGCGCTGCGGAGGAGGCCGAAGGTGAAGTTGTGCGCAGGGGCCGGGCTTATGCCGGGCACGCCGTCGGCGCGCTGGCGGGTGACATGACAGCCCCGGGGCCGCGATCTGGCGCCGTCAGCGGGAATCCGGCCGCGCCCGCCCATATGCACCGGAACACCGCCCGCCGGGTAGTGCCACTGTTTCGCCCCTACCGGGCACAAGTGGCCACCGTCGTCGCGCTGATCGTGGTGACCTCGACGATCGGCATCATCAACCCGCTGCTGATCCAGGTGGTATTCAACAAGGCCTTGTTCGTTCCCGGCGGCCCCAACCTCCAACTGCTCGTCATCTTGGTCGCCATCATGGCCGTTGTCCCGATCGTCAACGGCGCCATCGGCATCTTGCAGACTTACGAGACCACCCGGGTCGGGCAGTTGGTCATGCGGGACCTGCGCGACCGGCTCTACTCGCACCTGCAGACACTCCCGCTCGCCTTCTTCACCGGCACCAAGACCGGTGAGATTCAGTCCCGGCTGGCCAACGACGTGGGTGGTGTTCAGTCGGTGGTCACCACCACCGCCTCGACCATCCTGGCCAACGTCGTCATCTTCGTGTCCACCATCGTCGCCATGGTGATCCTCAGCTGGCAGCTGACCATCGTGACGGTCATCACCGTGCCGGTGTTTTTCTGGCTGACCAAGATGGTCGGCGAGCGGCGCCGCCAGGTGGCGCGCTCGACCCAGGAGTCGCTGGCGGCGATGAGCGCTCTCAGCGAGGAAACCCTGTCGGTGTCCGGGGTGCTCCTGGCCAAGGTGTTCGGCAACCAGGCGCGCGACGCCGCCCGCTACCAGGAGGAGAACCAGCGCCTGGCCGGCCTGGAAGTCCGCCAGCAGATGATCGGCCAAGGCTTCTACGCGATCGTACAGTCGTTCCTGTCGATCACCCCAGCTGCGGTCTACCTGATCGCCGGCCTGCTGCTGGCGCACGGCACGGCCATCTCCGCGGGCACCGTCGTCGCGTTCACCACGCTGCAGACCCGCCTGTACTTCCCGATCGGGCAGCTGCTGCAGGTCTCGGTAGAGCTGCGATCGTCTCTGGCCTTGTTCGACCGGGTCTTCGAGTACCTGGACGTGGTGCCCGACATCGTCGATGCCCCCGACGCCGTCGATTTGCCGGCGATCAGCAGTGGCGGCCGGGTGGCTCTCCGGGAGGTCAACTTCCGCTACCCCGGCGTGCCGGTGGACGCGCTAGCGGGCGTCAGCTTCAAAGCCGACCCCGGCCAGCTCGTAGCGCTGGTCGGGCCGAGCGGGGCCGGCAAGACCACCATCAGCTACCTGATCCCGCGGCTGTACGACGTCACGGGCGGTTCGGTCCAGATCGACGGCGTCGACGTCCGGCACGTCCGCCAGACATCGCTGGCTGCCGCCATCGGCTTCGTGACCCAGGAGAGCTACCTCTTCCACGACAGCATCCTGGCCAACATCCGTTACGGCCGTCCTGCCGCCTCGATGGCAGAGATCGAGGAAGCCGCCCGGGCGGCGTACATCCACGACCGAATCATGGAGTTCCCCGACGGCTACGACACGATCGTGGGCGAGCGGGGGTACCGCCTGTCCGGCGGCGAGAAACAGCGCCTGGCTATCGCACGGGTCCTGCTGCACGACCCGCGCATCCTGATCCTGGACGAGGCGACCTCGGCGCTCGACACGGCCAGCGAACGGGAGGTCCAGAAGGCCCTCGATGCCCTCATGGGATCACGGACCACCATCGCCATCGCCCATCGCCTGTCCACCATCGTCAACGCCGGCGTCATCAACGTCATCGACGCCGGGCGCGTGGTGGAATCCGGTACCCACCGCTCCCTGCTTCGCCTAGGCGGCGTGTACGCATCGCTGTACCAGGAGCAGTTCGAGGGCGGCAAGGTCCAATGGCGGTGCCCCGACGGCGACATCATGGCCGACGGCACCATACGGCACCGGCAACCACAGCCGGCGTAGCCATTACTTGCATCGACATAGGGGTGGCACCGTTGGTGGTGTCGTGCCAGCAGCGCAGTGCGGCCGAGAAGGTTGTCGTGGTTCGGTTGACTACGCCGCTGGCAAGTGCGAACGGCGACAACAGGCCGGCAGGTGCTATGGCACCGGATGCGCTCGGGTCGCCCACGAGCGTGGAGATACCTGCGCCTAGGGTACCGGCAACTGGATCTGGCAGCGGGTGTAATCGGCTAATTACCGGGTCTTCCTGCTGAATCTGCCGGGGCGAGTTAGCTGTTCGACATGACGGCCTCCTTGCGGTGAGGCAGCGCCGGTGGGGCCAGGGTCAGAGTGCGGTGCGCTCACGAAGCCGGGGTGGTCGCGCCATTCGTCCCCGCTCGGGCTGTGCTGCTGAGGACGTTGGCGTCGCGCCGGTCCGTGAGCGCGTGGTCGAGCATCGGGGGCCGCACGGCGAGGTATCCCAGGCAGAGGAGAAGTCCGGCGCTTCCGAGGTCGAGCACGACGAGCGATCCGGTCGCGAACCCGGCGAGGTTGCCGAGCGTGCCTGCGATCAGGCCGAGGCAGATCCATCCGGGTGCGGTGCGGCCGCGGAACAGCCCGATGGCGAGCAGGATCATGCCGAGCAGGAACGCGATGCCGGATATCTGCAGGGGTGCCGCGATGCGCGCCGAGGAGTCGAAGCGGCCCAGCAGCGCGACCATTGCGTGGTGGTAGGTCGGGCTGAGCGCTCCCATCTCGACTTTGACCAGTTCCCCGCCCCAGTCTGCCAGTGAGAGCGCGGCGCCGATGAGCGCGAGGGTGCCGCCGATCGCGCCGAGCCGGGCGCGGCGCAGGCGGGTTCGCCTCGCTATCGCGTACACGGCCGGGACGAGCGCCATGCTGCCGGCCAGCCCGAGCACGACGTAGGCGTAATACCGGCCGGGATGACTGGCGCTCACGGACAGTTCGGTTCCGTCCGGCCCGTGCAGTTGCGGTAGGACGAGCCCGGAGAGCAGCAGGAGAAGGGGGGCTGCGATTAGCGATGTGCGGATGACAGCGTCCTCGAACCTGGGCTCGGCGTTGCCTTTCATGACACCCTCCACTTAACGGGAACCCAGGGCGGGGTCCGGTTGAACAGGACGCTATGGTCACGGCCTTGCCGGGGGCATCGCCCCGCCTGGTGGTTCGCCTCAGCCCCCGGGGTGAGCCGGGTCAGCGCCTGGGATGATGACAGGCGGCGGGTCAGCGCCTACAGTCGCCACTATGCGGCTGCTCGGGGCCCGCCCCCTTCTGGTCGACTGCGTGCTAGCCGCAGGCTTGGGCGGATGGGCTCAGGTGATGGTTTGGTCCGGGCGGGTCGCAGGCCCCCGCATTGCCATGGCTGCGCTGTTTCTATTGGTCGGGTTCCCGCTCATCGTTCGCCGCCGCGCCCCGCTCGTGCCGGTGTCGCTGCTGATGACGGCCATCGTCGTGCAGTCGGTGAGTACCGCCGACGCTGCTGAGGGTGCCCCGCTTCTGGCCGCCGCTCTCGCATGTGCGTATGCCGTCGCGGCCTACGGCACGCGGCGCGGCGCCGTGGCGGGCCTGCTGGTGGCTCTGGCCGGCTTGGGGCTGCAGATCGCTTTCGATCCCCTGGCGCGCTCGGCCGAGCAACTGTGGGCGGCCGCGGTTTTCGTGCTGCTTGTGGCGGCTGCGTGGCTGTTCGGGGCCGCGGTGCAGGGCCGCCGTGAGGCGAGCGCGTTGCAGGCACAAACTCAGCAGGCCGAGGAAGCGCAGCGGGCGGCGGTTGCGGCGGAACGGGTTCGTATCGCCCGGGAGTTGCACGACATGATCGCGCACAATGTCAGCGTCGTGGTCGTGCAGTCGGTAGCTGCCCAGGGTGTTCTCGATGACCAGCCGGCCCGGGCGCGTGAGCCACTGGCCCACATCGAACGCAGCGGCAGGCAGGCCCTCACCGAGTTACGCCGCCTACTCGACGTCATGCGCGATCAGAACGAACCACATGAGCTGCGCGAGCCGCAGCCAGGCATCGCCCAGCTCGGCGCCCTCATCGACAGCGTCCGCTCGACCGGCCTGCAGGTGACCTTGCAGGTAGACGGCGAACCACGGCCCGATTCCGCGGCGGTGGGCCCGTCGGTGTACCGGATCGTGCAGGAGTCGCTGACCAACGTGCTCAAGCACGCCGCGCATGCCGGGGTCACCGTCCGGGTGAACTGCGGCGCGGCAGCCGTCGACGTCGCCGTCGAGGACGACGGCCCAGGGCGCCGTGCCAGCGGCGCGACGCCGCCGGGCCATGGCCTGGCCGGCATGCGAGAACGGGCGGCCTTGTTCGGCGGCACCTTTACCGCAGGTAACCGCGCCGGCGGCGGATTCGAAGTCCGTGCCCACCTGCCCCTGTCGCAACCGTCATGATCACCGTCGCGCTCGCTGATGACCAGGCGCTCGTCCGGGCGGGGTTCCGGCTGATCCTGGACGTCGAGGACGGCGTCGAAGTCGTCGGCGAGGCCGCAGACGGCAGCGCGGCAGTCCGCCTGGCGCGGGAGCGCCGCCCGGACGTCCTGCTCATGGACATCCGGATGCCGGTGCTCGACGGCATCCAGGCCACCCGCGAGATCATCCGGCTCGGCGGCCCCACCCGCGTGCTCATCCTGACGACCTTCGACCACGACGAGTACCTCTACGAGGCGATGCGCGCCGGCGCGGCCGGTTTCATGGTCAAGGACGCCAGCAGAGACCAGCTGATCCACGCAATCCGCGTGATCGCAGCAGGCGACGCGCTGCTCGCGCCGAAACTGGTGCGGCGGCTCATCGAGGACTTCTGCCGCCGGCCCTCGCCCGGACCGGAGCCACCCGCGGCACTCGCCGGACTGACCGAGCGGGAACTCGACGTGCTGCGCCACGTCGCCCGCGGCCTATCGAACGCCGAGATCGCCGCAACCCTGGTCATCAGCGAGGCCACCGTCAAGACCCACCTTGCCCACACCATGACCAAGCTTGGCCTGCGTGACCGCGTCCAGGCCGTAGTCCTCGCCTACGAGACGGGCCTGCGGCGCCCTGGCGAGACATGACCAGATAACACCCTGGGGGAAGCCCGGGCTGCCGCTGGCTGGTGTCAGGCTCGGGGCCGCAGTTTGTGCGGGTCCTTCACGGACAGGACGTCGATGGTGGCGCGGGCGATTCCCCGGGCGAGCGCGGCCTCTACCGCGGCGCCATCGGCGGCGTGGCCGGTGTCGATCTTGGCCAGCGCGAGCAGTCCCATCCGGGGCTGACGGCCGGGCTGGTCACCGTGCCCGCGACCACGCCACCGGCCAGCATGTCGGCGCCGGGCTCGGGTAGGTGATCACCGGAGATCCGCAGCGTCTTCAGCCGCCGCGGCGGCGGCGCATGCCAAGGCGGGAACTGGTCTCAACGGGCACTGACCAGGGACGTGCGATCTAATGTCGCACCGTCCGCGCATGGCGATGTGAGCGTGTCCATAAGATGGAGATCGGTGCTTAGATGACGCTGCCCAGACGCAGTAGCAGGAGGCCGCAGATATCCGTCTACCCCGTTCTGATGCACACCGCTTTGGACGCCACCGACTGCCGTGGTCTCGCGGAGTTCTACCGGCAATTCCTCGGTCTGCGGTACCGCCCCGGCGATGAGGTCCCCGCCGATAGCAGCGACGATGACTCGGACTGGCTGGTCCTGCTCGACCCGACGGGACACCGCGTGCTCGCTTTCCAGGAGGTCCCGGCCCTCGCGCGACCGACTTGGCCCGCGCACGATGTACCGAAGCAGATGCATCACGACTTCCGTGTGCCCAGCATCGAGGAACTGCAGCGTCAACGGCAGCGCGCCGAAGAACTCGGGGCCACCCTGCTGTACGACCGCACCGGCGACGACGGTGAGCCGTTGTATGTGCTCGCTGACCCTGCCGGACATCCCTTCTGTCTTCTCGTCGGTTCTGAGTAGTGAACCCCGGACATCCGCATCTGCCGCGATGAGGTACGTCGGCGACCGCCTGCCAGTGGGGTTCGCGGCGGGCGTGCCCGTGCCCATAGGCGGCTGGACTCTTCAGGGAAGCTGATGCGGTCGACGCGCGGCGCATGAGCTGCTCGCCAGTCACAGGGCGCGGCCGATGCTCCGGCGCCAGCCGCGCACATCGCCGCCGATCTGCGGAGGCGGCCTCATTGTTGATCAGGAAAGGAGCCAGCCAGATCTGGGCGTTCTGTGTGCACAGACGAACGCGTTCAGTTGCACGCCACCCGGTCCAGGGGTGGTCCAGGGGTCACACCCCGGTGGTCTTCAGCGTCCGCCGTCACGGCCGCAACCGGGGAAGGCGCTGTCCCCCCGCATGCGGGGCGGTGTCGACACCGACGGCTCGTTCGTTCGGAGCGCGCTTCCTGGCTCTCGTCCGTACGGCAGCCATGGCACCGAAATAGATTCTCTGCGCGCGTAGGCGTCGCGGAGGCAGCGGTCTTTCCCGGGCTGCCCGGCTTAGCTGTGACGTGCCCGTCCTCATCGCGGAGGCAACGGCTAGGCGCAGCAGCGATGGAAATCCCCTGCTCCGGCAGGCCGCCTTATGTTCAGTGCGTAACCCGCTCAAACCGGGCTCGGTACAAGCCTGGCAAATAGTTGACTCGCCCTTCGCAGTCATTTAGGGTGTCTGAGCGAGAAGGTGGTTATAGGTGGCCGGATGCTATCTGGGCGCGGATATGCCGCGTTTCCGGTATCGCAGTGCATATGCCCCGGGTATTCGGCGAGGGCGTCATGACGAATCGCATTGGAGTGGCGGTAACCGGCGAAGGCTGCGGGACGTCGCGGCGGTCTGCGCCGTGGCCGCGGCGCCGGCCGCACGGGCGGCGTTTAGCGGGTTTCCGGCGCGGGCCGCCGCCGCCCCGGTCCGGTTACCTGCGCACGTGCGGGCCGCCAGCCTGCGCTCTGCCAGTTCACGCGGCTGGTTCACTCGCCGGGCCGGCATCGGGCCCAGGACAGGCGCATGCACCGCCGCCACCGTCCCGGTCTGCTGCGGCACCAGCCCGGCCAACTACAGCATCTGCGCTACCGTCACGTTCACCGGCCGATGCCAAAGCGCCTTCCTTATCGCCCGCTACGACCGGCCGGGTCACCACCGCCGTCCAGTACTTCAACGGATACCAATTCACCACCTCCGGCTCCGGGAAGTGGCCGCTGGTGCGCCGCAGCCTGACCGCCGCACCCGCCACCCGCGTCGCAGGCACGTACACACCGGCAGAGGGGGCCCTGACCCCGCACACCCTGCGCCCGACCGTGACCGGCAGGTAATGCTGGCCGGCGGCTGTGCGCGGTCGCCGGGAATGGCGCCAGTTCCGTGGCCAGGTAAGCAGGCCATCGGGCCAGGAAAGGAATGTTATGGGCTTGTCATCTCGGATGGTCACGGCAATGATCGCGGCGGGGACTACCGGGGCGCTGTTATCGGCGGGCCTCGCGCCGCAAGCGGCGGCATCCCGGCCCGCCGCCGCGGCAGCAGGGGGCCGGTGGGGCCAGACGGACTATAACGCCGCGCAGAGCCGGGCCAACCTCACCGAGCACGTGCTCACGCGGGCGACCGTGGGCAGGGTCCGGTACCTGCGCGGGATGGCCTCGCCGGTCAACCCGGTCAACCCGCCCGGGGGGTCGGAGTGCGAGAACACCTCCGTGGTCGCGCCGGTGCTGACCGGCGGCGGCCTGTACGCGGTGGCCAACCACTGGCCGACCAAGTATGACCCGGCCACCGGGCGGGTGCTGTGGCGCCGCCGCGGTCCCGACCCGTTCTTCGAGGAACTGCCCGAGGCGCTGTCGGTCGCGGGCGGCCTTGTGGTCGTCGGTGGCCTGGCCGTCTGTGATTCGGCGAGCGGTCCCGGCGGGTTCGTGCAGGCGTTCCGCGCGTCCAGCGGGGCGCCGGTATGGTTGCAGGGCCCTGGCCAGGGCGTGATCCAGCACATGGTGGTGTCCGGCCGGTACGTGGTCACCTCGGGCGACACCGCCGCCGATGGCAACACGGTCGCCGTGACCAGCCTGCGGACCGGCGCGCAAGTCTGGTCCCGCACGCAGGATGACTGCTGCCTTGGCATGTCCCTGGTAGTCGCCGGCCTGGTCCTGTCCACCGCCAGCACCGACCAGGGCGTGCACCAGGAACTGATCGCCCGCAGGATCGGCACCGGCAGGACCGTCTGGACCCGGCCAGGAACCTGGGTACTGCAACGCGGCGACACCGATGCCGCATCGGGCCGCCACGTGTACGCCACCAATCCCGCCGGCATCGTCGCCGGCCTGAACCCGCGAACCGGAACGACCAGCTACGCCCTGCCCGGCGCGGCGCAGGTGCTGGCCGCCGGCCCCGTCCGCGTCTATGCCACCTGCGGCAGCCTGGGCGTCTGCGGCTACGCCGCCGCGACCGGCCGCCGCCTCTGGCATGCCAGCCCCGGCTTCGTCCCCGCCATGGCGGCCGAAGCAGGCGGAGTGCTCTACCTCGATCAAGGGCCGGCGCTGAACATCGCCAACGGCCGCACCCTCGCCACCTTGTGGGCCGACGTCACGGCCACCTCGCTGGCCGTCGGCGACGGGCGGATCGCCGTCGTCACCGACCCGCGCGTCCTGGACCTCTATGGCCTCCCCGGCGCCTGAACCCCTCCGGCCTCATCCCGCCACACCGGCGAAGTCAGGCGCCGCCCGCCCGGCAACCCGCCGTCACGACCACCGGCAGTTATGAATCCTGGCTGAGGATGAGCACCGTGCACGGCCCGATCCCGATGTCCGCCGCCGCCCGCAGTCCGTCTGCGGCACCCTGGCCGGTTCCGGCGTCACAGCCCGCCCAGTTCCCGAACGAGGGTCGTAGCCGACCCAGCAGGACCCGGCGGCCGACTCGCGACCCCAGGTAGCGCACTCATCACCGGCTGATCTGCGCCCAGCATCGAGAATAACCAACCAAATTAATAGACATTCATAGTCGGCGACCCGGCGCAGATCCATCCCGCCCAGCCCGGCCCGAAGCCAGATCACGCCGCCAGGGTAATACTCCGGCCGCGGCCCGTCAGGTACGCCGCATCGCCCGCCCGCGCTACGCGAAACCCCTCTCCCCGCGTGACACGCTGTCCGGGAGGACCGCGCGCATTGGGCTCGTTATGAGCGGGGCGTGAGGCCATCGTGCCTAGCCAGCGGCCCGCGCATAATCAGCATGATCTGTCGTGCAGATCCGGGCACGGCGGGTAGCTGGGCTCGCTCCTCGGCGCGCCCGCACTGGGGGGCGGGCCGGCATAAAGGCATGGGCTCTGCCTGCGGCTGATGGTTCGGCGACTTGCAAGGCTTGCAGCGCTTAATGGATTATCTGCGCGATCACGCTGCCGCGCCGCGTCCGCTGGCGTAATTCGGCCCGCCTGTGCGATTGGATGCGTTGTGCCTCCGTGCCCAAGGCAAGGCGGAGGACAGAGAACAGGGACGGGCCGGCGTGTCAGGGCGTAGAACCGATGGATCCGCGCACGACCCTGAGCGCCGGGCGATGACGTAATCAGGGACTCCGCTTAGCCGGCGGCGGCCCCGACGGGCCGACAGGCGTGCCGATCAGAAGACGCCAGGAATGCCCGGACTCCGGATTCGCCAGGTCCATCGATACGCTCTCGCGGGCCCCGTCGGCGAAGGCGATCGTGACGAGGACATTCGCATCATCATTTGGATTGAGCATGAAGGTGGCTGTGGCCGTCCCTGCCCGGGCGTCGGACGCGTGCGCGAAGTCCGCGCCTGTGATCCGGATCGGCGTGCTGGCGGTGTCGGCCACTGCCAGCAGGCCACCGCTGTCACGGCCGGCCAGCGCCCGCAGGTAGCAGCGGACCAGCCCGCCCTGGTCGCTGGTCGCCGGGCCGCGCACCCGCAGCGGCCACGAGCAGGACGGCACCGAAGTGGGCAGGCCGCCGGTGATCAGTCCCCACGCCAGGTAGCCGCCTGCCGCCAGCACCGCCCCGCCGGACAGCGCAGCCACCCAGACCTGCACTTTCCTGCGGGTCCGGGCGCGTGGGCCTGGCGTCGATCGCATGCTTACAGTCCCAGCTCAGCCTGCCTTACCGGGGAACCGACCCGGACAACGCGATGATACCGGCGTCGCCGGGCAGGCGCTGTCCGCATCATGAGCACGAGCAAGCGATTCGGTGGCGCTATGAAGTCACGCTTCGTGATTGCTGTCCGCGGCGAACGGCAACCTATATGGCTCGATATGTGCTGTCGGAGTGCCTCGGTTGTGGCCTGGCGGTGATGTCCAGATCAAGTCGTTCGGTGTGCTATCCGGACGCCAATACCGTAGTTGAGCACGCAATAACTACGCGATCTATGCGCGTCATCCGGAGCATCGGAACGCCGGCGTCTTGGTGAACGCTGGCGCAGCGTCCGGACCTGGATCTTCCCCGGGCGCCTTGCCGGACCTCGCCGCGCCGCCGTTGTCGGCCCTTTCCGGTTCTCCCTGCTGCCCGCGAACTTACGTTCCGGCGGAACCGGTAAGCGGTATTCCGGCCCGGATTTAGCGGCCTCAGTAAACCAGGCTGTCACCTGGGGAGTCTTACACATTGGACCACCAATGCGCTGCCGGTGATCCGGAAGTATCTGCCGGCTTCGCCGGCGGAGAAAGCAGGGCGTCATGAGAACCACCCGGCGCGTCATCATCGTTGCGGCAGGGGCGATCTCCTTGAGCGTGGCGGTAGCCGCTGGCGCCGCACCTTTTTCCTGGGCGGATACTGTGACGCCGGCGTGGCCGGCGGCCCAGGGGATGACCACCGGGGTCAGGCTGCCGGGCGCCGGGGACGCCTCAGCGATCGGGGTGGCCGGCCAGGCTGGCTCGTGGGGCAGGGCGATCGAGGTGCCCGGCCTGGGGGCACTGAACAAGGGCGGGAACGGCGACCTCACCGCCGACATCACCGAGATGTCGTGCGCCTCGGCGGGCAACTGCGCGGCCGTCGGCTACTACGCGGATCGCCACCATCACCGCCAGGGGTTCGTGGCTGTCGAGCGGCACGGCCGCTGGGGCACGGCGATCGAGGTGCCCGGCCTGGCGGCGCTGAACACGGGCGGGACCGCCGGGTCGTCGGCCGCGGTGTCGTCGGTGTCGTGCGCCTCGGCGGGCAACTGCGCGGCCGGCGGGTACTACACGAACCGCCACCATCACACCCAGGGGTTCGTGGCTGTCGAGCGGCACGGCCGCTGGGGCAAGGCGATCAAGGTGCCCGGCCTGGGGGCCTTGAACAAGGGGGACGCCGGGGTGTCGTCGGTGTCGTGCGCCTCAGCGGGCAACTGCGCGGCCGGCGGCCTCTACGCGGATCGCCGTGGTCACCTGCAGATGTTCGCGGCCAGCCAGCGGCACGGCCGCTGGGGCAAGGCGATCGAGGTGCCCGGCCTGGGGGCACTGAACACGGGGGACGCCTCTTGGGACGCCTCCGTCACCGAGGTGTCGTGCGCCTCGGCGGGCAACTGCGCGGCCGGCGGGTTCTACACAGATCAAGCCGGCAATACGCAGGGGTTCGTGGCCAGCGAGCGGCACGGCCGCTGGGGCAAGGTGATCGAGGTGCCCGGCCTGGGGGCCCTGAACTCGGGCGGGGGCGCCGGCGTCTTCTCGGTGTCGTGCGGCGCGGCGGGCAGCTGTGCGGCCGTCGGGGACTACATAGACGGCGGCGGCAGCGGGCAGGGCTTCGTGGCCGACGAGCGGCACGGCCGCTGGCGCAAGGCGATCGAGGTGCCCGGCCTGGCGGCCCTGGGCTACGAGAACGCCGATGTCGAGTCGGTGTCGTGCGCGTCGGCGGGCAACTGCGCGGCCGTCGGGTACGGCGACCCGTACGGTGACGGGTTCGCGGTCAGCGAGAAGAACGGCCGCTGGGGCAAGGCGATCGACGTCGCGGGGGGCGGGCGGTTCGCCGGGCTCAACTCGGTGTCGTGCGCCTCGCCGGGCAACTGCGCGGCCGGTGGGTTCTACTCGAACGACAGCGGCGACATCGTGCAGGGTCTGGTGGCCGTCGAGCGGCACGGCCGCTGGCGCGACCAGATCGACGTGCCCGGCCTGAGGGCGCTGAACAGGGGCGCGGACGCCGCGGTCACCTCGGTGTCGTGCCCCCCGGCCGGCGGCTGCGCGGCCGGCGGGTACTACTACGACCGCCACGGTCATTTCCAGGTGTTCGTCGTGAGCCAGACCGGATAAGGCGGGCAAGGGCATGGTCGGGGTTCCCGCCGGCCCAGCATCCCGGCGAGGACATGGCCACGTGCGCGAAACGACAACAAAGCCCGCCAGCAGCGCGCCCCAGGCCACGATCCGGCACGACCCCGCGTCCCCCGGCCCGGCCGGCCGTCACCCGCCGCCAAGGCGGCGGCCCGGCCTGCCGCACACGCCGGCGGCCCTGGCCGCCAGGATCAAGCCGTCACATGAGACGGCCATGACTCCGCTGCCACGTGCGCGGTCCAACGGCACGCCAGTTCACCCGGACGCGCCCGGCGCACCCGGAAACCCTGACCGCCAGCAACCCGGCACCCGGCCGCATAACAGATGATCTGTGCCGGCGGCACCGCCGATCTGGTCGGGCTGCCAATTCATAGCAGGCTGATCTGCGTGCCTCGGCTTACGAATAGCTACCTAGACAGTAAACATCCCTATTCGGCGATCCGGCGCCCTCGATCGGCGTTGTCGCTGGTATCGCAGGTCACCGAGCGTGACCGCCGTCAGCGGCTCATTGAGCACACATCTCCGCCGTTCGGCGCGGCGGGGGACTGCTGAGCGCTCATCAGCCGGGGCGCGCAGATCGGGTCGGTCTGGCGTGCTGCGATCGCCCGCGAGGCAGCACCGGATCGCGCGGGGCGGCGATGAACGGCGGCCGTGGCGGTGGCGGCTATGCGGTCCGGGTAGTCCGGGCACAGGCGCCGCATCCGGGCCGGGGGTGCTGCCGCGCGCCCCGGGCCGGCGCCGGCGGCAGGGAGCCATCGGGCAGGCCCGGTGCCCTGGCCGGCATCGGCCCGGCCGGCACCGGGCTGGCCGCTGGGGGCTCCGGTCGCCTCTGACGCCGGTGACATAGGCATGAGCGGCCCGCGGCGTGTACTGTTCTGCCGCGGATCGCGGGACTGATGATCTGCGGCCGTCGCGAGCCTGGCGGCAATGCCGGGCTCGGACGGCGTCTGCGGCCCGGCGCCGGGCCGCCTGGCACCATCGGATTGCACGGCAGTGAGCGAGTCTTGCGAGAACGGCCGGCGCAAGCAGAAGGGGATGCGCATGCAGCTCGAGAATAAGAATGCCGTTGTTTACGGAGCGGCAGGATCAATGGGCGGTGCGGTAGCCCGCGCGTTCGCGCGGGAAGGCGCACGCGTGTTCCTGGCCGGCCGTACCCTCGCCAAACTGGACGCCGTGGCCGGCGAGATCCGCTCCGGCGGAGGCACGGCCGAGACGGCGCAGGTCGACGCGATGGATCAGCTCGCGGTCGCATCGCACGCAGACCAGGTGGCCGCAGCGGCCGGGAGCATCGACATCTCCTTCAACGCGATCAGCATCAGCGCCGTGCAGAACATGCCGCTGGTCGGCATGTCGCTCGAGGACTTCATGGCCCCGGTCACCGACGCATGCCGCACGCACTTCGTGACCGCTACCACGGCCGCGCGGCACATGACCGCGCAGGGTTCCGGCGTGATCGTGCTGCTCTCGGCGACGGCCTCGCGGGAGTCCCGTCACCAGATGGGCGGCTTCAGCCTGGCGTGCGCGTGCATCGAGGCCCTGACCCGCAGCCTGGCTGGCGAGGTCGGCCGCCAGGGCGTACGGGTCGTGGGGCTCCGGCCGAACTTCACCCCTGAGACCTATCCCGGGGTCTCCGACGAGGACGTCTCGTCCCTGGTGAAGGACACATTGCTCGGACGCCTGCCCCGGCTGGCCGAGGTGGCCGGCACCGCCGTGTACCTGGCATCAGCTGCGGCCGGTGCCATGACCGGCGCGGTCATCAACCTCAGCTGCGGAGCCATCATCGACTGATGTCCGCACCTGGCCCGGGCTCGCGGGCGGCGGGCCCGGCCACCGCGTTCAAGCTCACCGGGCTGACGCCAGACCGCTGGCGGGCCGTCAGCGCACCCGCCTCGCCGCTGCGTCCCGGGCCACAGCGATCTGCATCAGCGGGAAAACCCGCCGGACGCCCCGGCCGGGGACACCCGGCCGGGAGCCGCCCGGAAGATCTTGATCCGCAGATCCTGACCGTAACTCCCGCCAGGAAGCCGCGCTCCTGAGATCGCAAGCGGTGAAGTCCCGTGGAGCCTGCGGACCGCCAGGCCCGGCCAGGACCCGCAGGCCTGAACGAGGCCGGGCACCCGCTGGCACAGCGCCAGGTCACCGGGCCCCCGGCCCCAGCGCGGTCATCCAGCGGCGCCCCGACCTCAGCGAGAGCCTGCCCCGCGGCTGGGCCTGCCATGACCCGGACATGGCCGAGCTTCGCCGGCATGCACCATCCGCTAAGCCGCATGACCCGCACCCGTCAGGCCCCGCGCAGCCGCTCGCCGGGCGCGATGCCCAGACCGGCCGGCAGATCGCTCGCGCTGGAACCACTCTGAGGTCAGCGCCGGCTCGCGCCGGCCCGAGGCATCACGCTGAGTTACAGGACAGATCGGGGAAAGCGCTCACCGAGCCGCCTCATTCTGTACGCCAAGCACCCACTTGGTGGCGGGCCGGTGTGCCGTGCAGATCAGGCTATTCTGGTTGCGCCGCCCGTGAGGTGAAGCCGAACGGCTTGGTCTCTCTAAGCCTTGCGGAGCGGGCAGCGGACGCGGCGGACTAGCGATCGCCGTCAGCCCGAGCGCCTGGTGGTGCTGGGTGCTGGGCGCTGGTAACTGGGCCTGGAATCTCGGGTGCAGGTACCTCAGCCTCACCGGAAGGCGGCGTAGGGCGTGCTGAGTTACGGGCAGAACGTGAGCTGTTCCTACGGGGCCACGGCGGCCGCCTGGGGCGCGGGACTGAGCCCGGGGACCTGGTTTGGCTGTCCGCGGTAGGCGCCGGGCGCGACGCCGAACGTGCGCTTAAAGGCCTTGCTGAAGGAGAATTCGGTGCCGTAGCCGGCTCGCCCGGCGATTTGAGCCAGCGATGCGTCGGTGGTGTGCAGCAAGGCGGCGGCGTGCGCCAGGCGGGTGCGGGTGAGGTAGCTTCTGGGCGATTCGCCCACCAGCTCCCGGAAACGCGCTGAGAACGCCGAGCGGGACAGCGCGGTCCTGGCCGCGAGGTCGCCGACCGTCCAGGCATGCTCGGGCTGGCGGTGGATCAGCTCGATCGCGGCGGCGATCTGCGGGTCGCGCAGCGCGAGGACACCGGCCCCGTTGGCGGACTCGAGCTCGGCGAGCGCCGCGCGCAGCGCCTGGGTGAGCAGCGCGTCGGCCAGCCGGGCCACGACCTCCTCGGCTCCGGGCGCGTCTGAGGAGGTCTCCGCGGTGATCAGCGCGAGGGTCGCGGCAAGCCACGGAACCGGCCGCCCGGCGGCGCCGCGGATGTGCACCGCGGCCGGGAGGGCGTTTAGCATCGGGTGCGCGCTGCCGCCCTCGAGCGCGAATCCGCCGCAGAGCAGCCCGGTGCGGGCGCCGCGCCCGCCGTGGCGCAGGCGGTGGTGCTCGCCGGGCGGCGTGCTGGCCAGGATCTCCTCCAGCTCGGTGGCCGGTGTGGCAGGGTCGTCGCGCATCCAGTGCCTGCGCCCGGTCGGCAAGACGACGAGGTCCCCGGCCCCAAGCGCGCGCTGGCCGGGTTCCCCGTCCACCTCGAGCCAGCAGCTGCCGGAGGTGACGACGTGGAAGGCCGGATTGCCGTGCGCCTGGGCGCCGAAGCCCCAGGGCGCACCCAGCAGCGAGCGGCACCAGATGGTGCTGCGGATCTTGACGACGCGCAGGACCTGGCTGATGGGATCAGCGGGGTTGAAGTCGTTCAGCAGCTCCATTTGCCCATCTCCGCCTCCGCGTCGCCGGGGGTGAACAGATGCGACGATACCGGTGCCCGGCCAGAGGCCGACGGCCCGGCGGCGGCCACGGCGGTTGAGACAAAGATCGTGGACACCCGGCCATTCCGGTCACCGGCATGCGGCCATAGCGTCGCGATACGGCACGGCAACAACGAGGAGGCGGCATGCCGGGCGCAGCGCAGGTGGCGGAAGAGTTCTTCGGCGCGTGGACCAGCAAGGATTTTGACCGGGCACGCGCCCTGGTGCACGACAACGTCTCGTTCGAGGGCCCGATCGACAGCTTCCGCGACGCGGACTCCTACCTCGCCTCGCTGCGGCAACTCGCCCACATCATCACCGGCGCGGACAAGCAGAAGGTGTTCGTGGACGGCGACGACGTGTGCGTCATCTACGACCTCAAGACCGCGCCCGTCCCCAGCTCACGCACCTGCGAGTGGTACCACATCCGCGACGGGAAGGTGGCCTCGGTGTCTGTCATCTTCGACGCCCGGCCGTTCGCGCCGCTGTTCGAGGCACCGCAGGGCAACTGAGACGCAGAGGACCGTAATGGACGGCGAGCCCCCGCCGCGGCACCGGCCCAGGAACCTCGCGGAGTACCTTGAAGCGCTGAGCCGGCCCGTTTCCAGGCCGGGATCGGCTGGCGGGTGATCGACGCTGCCCGGATGCCGAGGAGGGTGGTCAGAACAGGCCGGCGCGCAGCGCGGTCACCCTGCTGAAGGCAGCGTTGAAGGCGGCCGGGTCGAGTTGCCCGCTGGTCAGGGCGCTGGCCAGCGCGGCGGCGGCGGTCTGGCTCTGGGTGGGGTCGCGGGCGGAACACAAGATCAGGTCCATGCCGGCGTCGGCGGTGACCGCGCGCTGGCCGGTGCCGCCGAACCGGTTCAGCGCTCCCGCTTCAAGCGCGTCGGTGATGGTGACGCCGGTGAAGCCGTTCCGGCCGCGCAGCTCCTGGCCGACGATGGCCGGCGACAGGCCGGCCGGGAGGTGACGTCCAGCGCGGCCGCGCGCAAGAAGATCTGCGGGACACGTCCTAACCGCGACGGCCGCGCTGCCGCGCTCCGCGGCGCCTGCCATGCCGGCTCCGACCTGCTGGCCGGGAGCCGACGGGCCGGGTACGGGTGCCAGGCGGCAATGCCGGGAAGCCCGGGCGCTGCTCCGGGTCAGGTTGTGCGGGTGGAGCTGACTTCGGAGGCCGGGACCCATTCCTGGCGGTGGTTGAAGTTGATGGCGTACCAGGTCACGCCGGATACCGGGACGGACCACGGCGACAGGTACTGTGAGCCTTTGGGCGTGGCTCCGATGATGTTGCTGCTGGTGCCGCCCGGCTTGCCGTACACGTTTGCGCTGTTGTTGCCCTTGCCGGTCAGCGTGAGGACGGTGCCGTAGCCTTGCTCGGCCGAGCCCGGCGGCGCGGCGATCCACGCCGTGGTTCCGGTCGCGGTCCAGCTGGAGGACGACAGCGTGGCGCCGTACCAGATCTGGTACATCGTGTCGCCGGTGCCTGCCGCGTCCGGCTGCTGGGCGAGGGCGACGTAGCTGATCATCGTCTCGACGTTGTTGCTCTCGTCGGTGATGTCGCCGGGGCTGCCCTTGGAATGCAGCAGCGCCGACGCTGTCGATGGCTGGGTGTACAGGGAGAAGAAGTTGAAGTTGGAGGTTGTCTCCGTGCCGTTGGAGCCGTCCGGCTGCTGGCCGGACGAGGGGTTGAGCCTGATCACCCCGGACGGCGCGGGGCCGGTGGCGAACGGCACCCCCTGCTGGTTGATCAGGCCGAGGTAGTAGTCCCACAGCCAATACGGTCCCGGGTCCACGTGGTTGGGTGAGGTGCCGAGCGTCGGCGATGGGGTGGTGCCGTGTGACATCACGTGCTCGTGGTCGAGCGGGATGGTGTATTTGGTCAGCAGGTAGGCGGTGAGCTGCGCGGAGCCGAGGTACTCGGCGGCGTTGTACCACTGGTAGCCGGTTGCGTCGACGCCGACGTGCTCGATGCCGAGCGTCCGCTGGTTGTACCAGAAATTGCCGTTCTGGAAGGCCACGTCCTTCTCCTGCAGGCACTGGTAGACCGAGCCATCGGTGTCCACCACGTAGTGCATGCTGACCCGGTTGCTCTGGTTCCAGAACGTGGCGATCGTGTCGTTCAGCGTCTCCTCGGTGTCGTGCACGGTGATGCCGAGTACCGGCAGGTCGGCCGGGCGGTTGGCGGTGTCGTAGGTGGTGCCGGCGTAGCTGGCGGGCACGATGCAGTTGATCGCGGGCGTGTACTCGGTGCCGCCGCTGGTGCAGTTGGCCGGCAGGGTCGGCGTCACCCCGACGTTCCTGGCGGTCGCGGTGTCCGGCGCGACCGCTGTCGGCGCGATCCGGACTCTTTCACCGGTGGGCGCGGTGGCGGTCAGCCCGGTGCGCACGATCCGGTAGACCTCGCTGGCGTACATGATCGCCACCTGATGCGCTGCGCCGCTGTACTCTGCGATCGCGCCGTACCAGCCGCCGAGCGTGGCGGGCACCCGGTGCGCGCGGGACAGCGAGACAGCGTCGGCGCGCAGTACCGCGGCGGCGCCCGCCATGTTCAGCGACAGGCTGCTGCGCACCGACGAGACCGGCGCGCCCACCAGCCTGGCAGCCTGGCCGAGCGTGTCCAGATGGCGGTTGCGGGCCAGGTCCATGCACCCGTAGCCGCCGTCCGAGCTCGGCGCTCCGCCATGGTCAGACAGATGCCCCTCCAGATAGCAGATGGCTTCCAGCAGCACGGCCGGCACCCCGAACCGGTGCTGCGCGGCGGCAGCCGCCGCGGCGATCGCACCCGGCCGGGTACGGGCCTGAACCGGCACCGCGCTGGCACCGGCGGCCGCGGTGAGCGTACCGGCGGCAACAACGGCAACAGCGGCTAACAGCCTGAAAGCAACGCACGACCGTGGCATCGGTGACCTCACTCAAGGGGCGAGCGGCACTCCAGGGGCCGGAGATGTCCGACGCCAGCATCGGCAGATGCTCGGAACGTAACATCGTCCGCCGATGCCGGCAATGATGGCCCCGCGGCCAGGTTCCCGCATTCACGGCGCACGCTGAGCAGCGGAGCCGCGACCGGCGCGCAGATGACCGGGCTCTTCACCAGCGCCAGCTACGGCAGGCCGGGCGCCTGATATTCCCTCCTAGCGGGGTGGCCAGAGGCCATTTCGGCGGGGAGACTGCGAGTGAGGACCCTGGCGGGACGATGATAAGAGGTCGGAGCGTGGCTGGCTGGCTGTTACAGATCGAGGTCAACGGGATCAACGCTATTTCCAGCGCTGAGCGCAAGGGCCAGCCGCGCGACCTGTTCTGGCCGTGGTTCGCAGCGAACGTGTCGGTGCTCGCCCTGTCCTACGGTGCGTTTGTCCTGGCATTCCAGGTCTCGTTCTGGCAGGGCCTTGCTGTCAGCGTGGTCGGGATCATCGTGTCGTCGGTCCTGTGCGGTTTCATCGCGGTGGCCGGCAAGCGGGGCTCTGCCCCGACGATGGTGCTGAGCCGGGCCGTGTTCGGGGTTCGCGGCAACAAGCTGGCCACGGCGATCTCCTGGCTGCTCACGGTCGGCTGGGAGACCGTGCTCGCTACCCTGGCCACGCTGGCGATCGCGACCGTGTTCGGTCATCTCGGCTGGGGTGGCGGCACGGTGACCAAGGTGATCGCGCTGGTCGTCGTGGTGGCCCTGACCATCTTCGGCGGCGTGATGGGGTTTGACCTGATCATGCGGATGCAGACGGTGATCACGGTGGTGACTGCCGTGCTGACTGTGACTTTCATCGCGCTGGCCGCCGACCGGATCCACTGGGCCGCGGTATCGGGCTGGCCTGCGGGCCGGCTCGGTGCAGAGCGTCATCGGCGCGCTGGTGTTCATGATGACCAGCTTCGGGCTCGGCTGGGTGAACATGGCTGCCGATTACTCCAGGTACCTGCCCAGGAGGTCATCTGGTGCGGGGATCATCGGCTGGACCACGTTCGCGATTTCCTTCGCGCCGGTGTTCCTGGTGGTGTTCGGCCTGCTGCTGGTCGGGTCATCGGCCTCGCTTGGCCCGGCTATCGGCACCGACCCGATCGGGGCGCTGGCCGTGCTGCTCCCGGCGTGGTTCCTCGTGCCGTTCGCGATCGTGGCGGTGCTCGGCCTGATCGGCGGATCGGTGCTCGATATCTACTCATCCGGGCTTGCGCTGCTGACGCTCGGCCTGCGGGTGCCCAGGTACGCGGCCGCCCTCATCGACGGCACGATCATGATCGGTGGCACGATCTACGTGGTATTCGTCGCCGGGAACTTCCTGGCCCAGTTCGAGGGGTTCCTGATCACGCTGGGCGTGCCGATCGCGGCCTGGTGCGGGGTCATGCTGGCGGACATCGCGATGCGGCGCGCCGACTACTCCGAGCCCGAGCTTTACGATCCGGCGGGCCGTTACGGCGACGTCCGCTGGTTCCCCGTCGGCCTGGTTCTGCTCGCCACCGCGATCGGCTGGGGGCTGGTCACCAGCACCTCGGCCGGCTGGCTGTCCTGGCAGGGGTATCTGCTCGGCCCGCTCGGGCTCGGCGGCAAGACAGGTGCCTGGGCATACGCCAACCTGGGCGTGCTTACGGCGCTCGGGCTCGGCTTCCTGCTCACCTTGCTAGTCAGCCGGTTCTCGATCCGCGCGCAGGAGGCGCTGCCGCCGCTTGACGCCGCCGCCGCGGCCAGCAGCGCATGATCAAGGGCGGCCAGCACCCCGCCGCCTGCTCCCGCAATGCCCCGGGTGTCACCCGATCCGGCCCTCGGATCCGAGCGAGCGGGTGCGCGTAGATCGTCTCAGCCTGCGAGTGATGGCTCGGTTCCGGCAGCTGATCAAGGCGATGTTCCGGCGACTCCGACGGACTTGCCGCCGCGTCGTTCGGCCTGGGTTCGCTGGACCTGGTTACCTCGGTTGCCGCGCAGCATCACATAGACGCCGGGACGGCGCCGGCGGACCTGCTGCGGCCCGGCGGGGTTGTGGTCGGCCTTGGCCCGAGGCGGCTCCGCGGCCGGCCCGCGCTTGGCCGTTCCCCGCGGTGGTCGGCACCTGCCTTCGTCTGCTCGCCACGGCTCGCGGCCAGCGGGACGCCGCGGGCCAGGCCGCGGCGTATCAGCCCGGTCCTGTGGCCGCCGGCTGTGACCAACCGCGGCATGCGGCGGCTCGCCGACCGGATCCTGCCCGGCGGCCACTACACCCGCCACTTGTACTGGCGGTCTCGCTGGTGTGGACCAGACCCCGGTGATCCCGGCGCAGCGGGCAACCCGCCTCGGCGACCTTGTTCTGGACTCATAACCACCGAATTCCTGCGCCAATCATTGCGAGCACGCAATATTGGGTCGTGAAGCTCCGACGTCTAATCGGCTCGCAAATAGGACAAAGAATCATGACACCTCGACTTTCGCTGTTATGCCGCTGCGTCCTCCCAGGCTAGGCGGATGGCGTGGATTTCTTCGGGTGTTGGCTGGTCAGGGTGAGATGGCTGATATTTCGCGGCGATGAGGACGCGGCGGAGCTTGGCGAGCATGTCA
>WNFX01001328.1_pt1 | contig 25479 bp, 25 predicted proteins | sample 5400111 | NCBI WGS metagenome assembly WNFX01 (sample SAMN13153363, study PRJNA577476) | soil metagenome | isolation source: 40 cm soil or saprolite under grassland replicate 1 | place: USA:California | collected 2016-06-15
CGACCACCGGAATGCCCGCCGCGATGGCCTTCTTCACCGCCGGCTCGAGCGCCGGTGGATCCGGAAGGGTGACCGCGATGCCGTCGACCTTGCTGTCGATGGCACTCTGGATCAGGTTGGCCTGGTTACCCGACGACGGATCCGACGAGTACTTGAACTCGACGTTGTCCTTGGCCGCGGCGGCGGTCGCGCCCTTGCGGATGATGTCCCAGAAGGTGTCGCCCGGCGCGCCGTGCGTCACCATCGCGACCGTGATCTTGGGGGTGTTCGCTTTGCCGGCGGCCGCGCCGCCACCGGCGTTCTGCTCGGCGCTCTTGCCGCCGGACTGGCTGCAGCCCGTCGCAACGGCAAGGACGGCCGCGGCGAGGGCAGCCAGGGCTGCCCGTTTGGGGAATCTGGACATGGGTCGCCTCCATGAGCGATGTGAGTCGCTGTCTCATGTGGACAGCGCGAAGCGGCGCCGCTGGCGCGGTCGCCTGGATGAATTGAGGGGAAGCTTCTGGAGAGCTCCGGCGCTGTCTGTGACGAGTACCTTACGGATACGAGATGGGCGGTCAACGGGTCGGAGCCGTCAAAAACCCCTCAGTCATCAGAGGACTGGTCGTCCCGGCACGTTGTATGGGGTGATGATCTGGATGTTCGACGGCCACGCCACGATCGGCCCGGGCAGGGCCCGGTGGGCCTGCATGATGATCTGGCAGGCGCGTCGCATGTCCTGGTTCAGGTCGTGGTGCAGGACCGCCGACAGTCGCCGGTCGCGTAGTAGCCGGGTGTTGTCGTGGTCGAGGTCGTGCCCGATGAACACCGTGCAGGGGCGGTGGAGCGCGTCGAACGCGGCAACGGTGGCGACGTTGCCGCCACCGATGGAGTAGACGGCGCGGATGGTCGGGTCGTCGATCAGCGCCGCTAGGACGAGGTCGTGTTGGGCCTCGTCGAGCCCTTCGGTCTCGGTGACGTCGACGAGTCGCCGGTGCGGTTGAAGTTGGCGCATGGCGGCCCGGAAGCCGATCTCGCGCTCCTCCTCGCCGCGGAACGCGGAGCTGCTGAGCGTGACCAGAACGGTTCCCGGCTCGTCACGGAGCCACTGGGTCAGCAGGTAGGCGGCGGTGGCGCCGGCGGCGCGGTTGTCCATGCCGACGTAGGCGAGCCGGTCACTGTCGGGGATGTCGGTGACCAGCGTGACGACCGGGATGCCGGACCTGACCAGGCGGGCCGCCGCGGCGGCGATCTCCGGTACGGCACGGGCTTTGAGGATCACGCCCTGCGACCGTTTTGCGGCCAGCCGGTCCAGCGTCGCCACCACCTCGGCGACCGGGCCGGTCTCGCGGAACTGGAACCGGGCCCGGATCACGGCGGGCTGCAACGTCGGCAGCTCCGCCTCCAAGGCGGAGCGGACGGCGGTGGAGAACCGCTCCGGGGTCTGCATCACCACGTCGACCAGGAACGTCCGGCCGGTGAGCCGTAGCTGGGACTGTTGGCGTTCGAGATCGGCGATCGCTCGGTACACCTCGCGTTCGGTGCTGGCCCGCACGCTTCCCCGCTTGTTGAGCACCCGGTCGACCGTCGCCTCACTCACGCCGGCCTGCACGGCGATCTCCCGGATCCGGTAGGTGTGCCGACCCATCGCCGCTCCCTGCAGGGTTTTTGAAGGTTTCAGCGCGTTGACCACGCGGTTACGGCTCGTACTCTTAGGCGCATACCTCGATGAGTACCAGAGTTCCTGACGGTTTCCGAGATCCCCACACACCCATCCACGCCGACGGCGGCGCCAGCCTGCCCACCGGCGGCAGCCCCGTGCACCCAAAAGACGCGAAATCCCCAGGAAAGGACAGGCATGGACGCCAACAGCATGCTGATCGGCGGTCAGTGGCAGTCGGCCATCGGCACCGGCAAGACCGAGGACGTCACCTCGCCCTACGACGGATCGGTGGTCGGGTCCGTCCCGGTCGGCAGCGTCCGCGACGTCGACGCGGCGCTCACCGCCGCCGAGCGCGGCGCAGCCGTCTGGCGGCGCACCCCGGCGCACGAGCGGTTCCGCATCATGATGCGCGCCGCGGACCTGGCCGAGGAACGCGCCGGCGAGATCGCGAAGACACTGAGCGCGGAGAACGGCAAGACCATCACCGAGGCGACCACCGAGGCGTCCCGCTCCGGCGAGTTGATCCGGCTGGCGGCGTTCGAAGGTACCCAGCTCTACGGCGACACGCTGCCGCTGGACGCCAACCGCGGTACCGGCCTGGACAAGATCGGGTTCACGCTGCGGCAGCCGTGCGGCATCGTCGTGGCGATCACCCCGTTCAACTACCCGGCGCTGCTGGTTCTCCACAAGCTCGCACCCGCCCTGGCCGCCGGCAACGCGGTCGTGCTCAAGCCGGCCCGCAACACCCCGTTGACCGCGCTCGCGATCGCCGCGTGCTTCGTCGACGCCGGTCTGCCCGAGGGCGTCCTGTCGGTGGTCACCGGGCCGGGCGGCGAACTCGGCGATGCGCTGGTCAGCGACCCGCGGGTACGGAAGATCTCGTTCACCGGCTCGACCGGGATCGGGGAGCGCATCACCCGGCTTGCCGGGGTCAAGAAGCTGTCCCTCGAACTGGGCGCGTCCTGCCCGGTGGTGATCCTGCCCGACGCCGACCTGGAGCAGGCGGCCGCCGCGGTCGCCGCCGGTGGATACGTCAACGCCGGCCAGGTGTGCATCTCCGTGCAGCGGGTCATCACCCACCCGGCGATCAACGCCGACTTCCTCGACGCACTGGTGCCGAAGGTGCAGGCGATCCGTACCGGCGACCCGTCATCGTCGGACACCACGATGGGCACGGTCATCAGCGCCGAGGAGGCGCAGCGCGTCGAGAAGTCGATCGCCGACGCGGTGGCCGGCGGCGCCCGGCTGCTGACCGGCGGGGACCGCGACGGCGCCGTCGTGTCCCCGGCCGTGGTGGCCGACGTCGACCCCCACTCGCCGTTCAGCCAGGACGAACTGTTCGGCCCGGCCGTCGCGGTCAGCACCGCCGCCGACTGGGAGCAGGCCATTGCGCAGGCCAACGGAACCGCCTACGGGCTGGCCGCGGGCATCTTCACCACCGACGTGGTCGGCGCCGTCCGCGCGATGCGCGAGGTCGACGCCGGCAACATCCACATCAACTGGACCCCGCTGTGGCGCGCCGACCTCATGCCCTACGGCGGCCTGAAGGGAAGCGGCATCGGCAAGGAAGGCCCCCGCTGGGCCGTCGCCGAGATGACCGAAGAGAAGACCATCGTGCTGCACGGCCGGCCCTGGTAAGGAGCCACCCCAATGAAGCTCACCGTCGCGCAAGCCCTCATCACGTACCTGTCCAAGCAGTACTCCGTCGCCGACGGGCAGCGCCGCCGGCTCATCCCGGCCGCGCTGGGTATCTTCGGCCACGGCAACGTCGCCGGCCTCGGCCAGGCGTTCGACCAACTCAGCGACGCGATGCCGTTCATACAGGGGCGCAACGAACAGGCCCTGGTACACATCGCGGCAGGTTTCGCCAAGGCGTCGCGCCGGCACGCCACCCTCGCCGTCACCGCCTCTATCGGCCCCGGTGCGCTCAACATGGTCACCGGCGCCTGCCTGGCCACCGTCAACCGGCTGCCGGTACTCCTGCTGCCCGGCGACACCTACGCCACCCGCCACCAGGGCCCGGTCCTGCAACAGCTCCAGCACCCCACCGAGGCCGACACCTCCGTCAACGACGCGTTCCGGCCGGTGTCGAAGTTCTTCGACCGCATCACCCGACCCGAGCAGCTACTCACCGCGCTGCCTGCCGCCATGCGGGTACTGACCGACCCGGTCGAGACCGGCGCCGTCGTCATCTCGCTGCCGCAAGACATCCAGTCCCACGCCTACGACTGGCCGGCCGCGTTCTTCGCCGAGAAGGACTGGGTCATCCGCCGCCCGGCTCCGGACGCCGACGAGGTCGACGCGGTGGCCCGGCTGCTCGCCGAGGCGCAGCGGCCGCTCATCATCGCCGGCGGCGGGGTCGTCTACTCCGGCGCCACCGCCGAACTGGAGGCCCTCGCCGACGCCACCGGCACCCCGGTCGCCGAGACCTTCGCCGGCAAGGGCGCCGTCCAGCGCAAGAACTGGTGGCAGCTTGGCGGCATCGGCCTGGAAGGCACCCCGGCCACCAACGAACTGGCCCGCGACGCCGACCTCGTGCTCACCGTCGGCTCCCGGCTGACCGACTTCGCCACCGGCTCGCACTCACTGTTTCAGAACCCGGATGTGCGGTTCGCCAGCATCAACGTCAACGTCCACGACGCCGACCGGCTCGGCGCCACCGGCATCGTCGCCGACGCCAAGCGCGCCCTGTCCGCACTGGCCGAGGCCGTGACGCGGCACAAGACCGCCGACACCACAGCCTGGCAGACCCGGGTACGCGAAACCGCCGACCGGTGGACTCCGGTACGCGCCGCCGCCCTCGACCCCGACACGCCATTCGATAAATCCACAGTGGTCGGCGACGTGGTCCCGGACACCGGCGCCGTCCTCACCCAGGGCCAGCTGATCGGGCTGCTCCAGGAGCACGCACAGAGCGGTGACACCATCATCGCCGCCGCCGGCGGGCCGCCCGGCGACCTGCAGAAGGTGTGGGACGCCACCGACGGCCGGCACTGCCACCTCGAGTTCGGGTTCTCCTGCATGGGTTACGAGATCCCGGCCGGCATCGGCGTGCGGCTGGCCGACCCCGACCACAGCCATCGCGTGGTGTCGTTCCTCGGCGACGGCACGTTCCTGATGGCACCCACCGAACTGGTCACCGCCGCCCAGGAACGACTGCCGGTCACCGTCGTGATCCCCGAGAACCACGGGTACCAGGTGATCCACCGCCTGCAGATGGGCCGCAGCGGCCGGGAGTTCGGCAACGAGTTCCGCTACCGCACGGGTCCGCTGGAACTGGAGTCGGCCAAACCGGCCCGCCTCGACGGCGAGTACCTTCGCGTCGACCTGGCCCAGATCGCCGAGGGGCTCGGCGCCCGCACCATCACCGCGACCACGCCCGACGATGTCCGCGCGGCCCTGGCCGACACCCGCGACCACGACGGCCCGGTCGTCATCGTCGTCCCGGTCATCCCGCACGCCGACCTGCCCGGCGCGGGAGTGTGGTGGGACGTCGCCCCGGCCGAGGTGTCCGACTCCGACGCGGTCGCGCAGCTGCGCGCCGAGTACGAACAGGGTCTGACCACGCAGCGGTGGTACGGATGATGTCCCCATTGGACGGTGGTCGGCTCCGGCGGCGGGTCGCCGCCGGGGAGGCCACCGTCGGAACCTTCATCGGTACCGCCTCCCCGGTCGTGGCCGAGGTGTGCGCCGCCGCCGGAGTCGACTGGCTACTGCTCGACCTCGAACACGGCGCCGGCGGCGAGGAGCAGGTCCGCACCGTCGTCCCAGCAGCCGCCGGGTACGGCGTGCCGACCGTGGTCCGGGTCGAGTCGGCGGCCCGGATCCGGATCGGCCGGGTCCTCGACCTCGGCGCGGCCGGGGTGATGCTGCCCCGCCTCGACACGGCCGACGAGGTCCGCGTCGCCGTCCGGCACCTGCGGTACCCGCCGTACGGCGATCGCGGGGTGGCCACCTACAACCGGGCCTGCCGCTTCGGTCTCGACCCCGGCGCGCTCGACCGGGCCGCCGACGAGGTGCTGGGGATCGTGCAGATCGAGTCCGGCCGCGCCGTCGACGAGGCCGACAAGATCGCCGCTATCGACGGGGTGGACGTGCTGTTCGTCGGGCCCCGCGACCTCAGCCACGACCTCGGCGTACCCGGGGACCTGACCGCCCCCGCCTACCTGACCGCCCTCGACCGGGTCCGCGCCGCCGCCCACCACCACGGCAAGGCGTGCGGACTGCTGGTCGCCGACGGTTCGACCGCGGCCGCCCGGCACGCCGACGGCTGGACCTTCATCACCGTCGGCTCCGACTCGGCCCTGCTCGCCGCCGCCCTCACCACCCACCTCGCACACGCACGCGCTGCATCAGGAGAACCGTCATGACCAACCACACTCCCGGCGTCGGGCTCATCAGCGTCGGCTGGATGGGCAAGCTGCACACCCGCGCCTACCAGGCCCTGCCCTCCGTCTACCCCGACCTGGGGCTGCGGCCCCGGCTCGTGGCCGCCGCCGACACCGCCGTCGACCGCGCCGAGTACGCCCGTGACGTACTCGGATACGCCCGGGCCACCACCGACTACCGCGAGGTGCTCGCCGACCGGGACGTCGACGTGGTGTCGATCTGCGCGCCGACCGGCCTGCACCGCGAGATCGGCATCGCCGCCGCCGAGGCCGGCAAGCACTTCTGGATCGAGAAGCCGGTCGGCCGCGACGCCGCCGAGACCGCGGACGTCGCCGCGGCCGCCGCCAAGGCCGGCGTGGTCACGTCGATCGGCTACAACTACCGCCACGCCCCGGCGGTCGAACACGTCCGCGAGCTGATCGCGAACGGCGACCTCGGCCGGATCACCAACGTGCGCGCGGTGTTCTTCTCCGGCTACGCCAGCGAACCCAAGGGCGCGCTGTCCTGGCGGTTCCGCCGCGACCTCGCCGGCGCCGGCGCGCTCGGCGACCTGCTGAGCCACGTCGTCGACCTGGTCCAGTACGTGGTCGGCCCGATCACCGAGGTGAGTTCGCTGACCAGTACCGTCTATACCCAGCGGCCGATCCTGCCGATGGGAACCGGCACCCACTTCGCGGTGATCGAGAACGGCGAGCTCGGCGAGGTGGAGAACGACGACTACGCCGCGACGCTGGTCCGCTTCGACGGCGGCGCGGTCGGCACCCTGGAAGCTTCCCGGATCATCGTCGGCCCGCAGTGCGGGCTCGGCTTCGAGATCTACGGCACCGACGGCTCGGCGATCTGGAACTTCGAGCAGATGAACGAGCTGCGGGTGTGCCTGGGCCGGGGTGGACCGCACGCCGGTTACACGACCGTGCTGGCCAACCAGCACTTCGGCGACTACGGCCACTTCCAGCCCGGACCGGGCAACAGCATGGGCTACGACGACCTCAAGGTCATCGAAGCGAAGAAGTTCCTGGTCGCCGTCAGCGGCGGCGAGCGCCGCAACTCCACCATCGACGACGCCCACCACGTCGCCGAGGTCATCTCCGCCGCCGCCGCGTCCGCGGAGAGCGGCGGGTGGCAGCGGGTAGCCCTGGTGCCGGGCGCGACCTTCGGAGCCGGTCATGGATAAGCCCATCGTGGTCGCGCTCGGTCCGGTCGACCCCGCCGTGGTGGCGCCGATCCTCGGCGAGCACGCCGTCCTCGTCACCGACCCCGGACCTGACGACATCGCCGTCGCGATCGGCGCCATCGCCCGCGCCGACGCCGTCGTCGATGCCGCCTTCCTCGACCGTGCGCGCCGGCTGCGGGTCATCGCCCGTACCGGCGTCGGGGTCGACCTCGTCGACGTGACAGCCGCCACCGCCCGGGGCATAGCGGTCGTGATCACGCCCGGCAGCGGCAGCCGTGCCGTCGCCGAAGGCGTCATCGCGATGGCCCTGCACCTGGTCAAGCGGCTCGGTCCGCTCACGGCCCTGGTCCGGGAAGGCCGATGGGCGCAGCGCGGCCAGGAATCGGTCGGCGACCTGGACGGATCCACCATCGGCATCGTCGGGTACGGGCGGATCGGCCGGCGGGTCGGCGAACTCGCGTCCGCGTTCGGCATGGAGGTACTCGCCTACGACCCGTACAGCCCGCCACCGTCCTCGATCGCACGCGCCGACCTGTCCGACCTGGCCGCCGAAAGCGACGTCATCACCCTGCACGTACCGCTCACCGACGACACCCACCACCTGGTGAACGCCGAGTTCCTGGCCCACATGCGGCCCGGTGCGGTCCTCATCAACTGCGGCCGGGGCGGCCTGCTCGACCTCGACGCCGCCCTCGACGCCCTGAACACCGGCCGGCTCGCCGGCGTGGGCCTGGACGTCTTCGACCCCGAACCCGCCGTGCACCACCCGCTGTTCGACCACCCGCACGTCGTGCTCAGCCCGCACCTGACCGGCATGACCCGCCGCGCCGAGGCGCTCACCTTCGCCGACGCCGCCCGTGGCGTCCTGGCCGTCCTCACCGGCCAGCCGCCGGCGGCGGTCGCCAACCCCGACTGGAGGTCTTCATCATGCGTTTAGGACTGGTCGGACTCGGCCGGATCGGCGCCTTCCACGCCGGCACCCTGGCCCAGATTCCCGCCATCGACTCCCTCGTCGTCACCGACCTTGTACCCGAACGCATCAAGCACGTGGTGAACCGGTACGGGGCCGAGGGCGCCGACTCGCTCGACGCGCTCCTGGCCGCCGGCGTCGACGGCGTCATCATCGCCGCCAGCACCAACGCACACACCCAACTCGTACTGTCCTGTGTGGAGGCTGGGCTCCCGACACTGTGCGAGAAACCGGTCGCGCCCAGCGGCGCCGAAGGCGCTGACCTGCTCCGCCGCCTCGCCGGCACAACCGTGCCAGTACAGATCGGCTTCCAACGCCGCTACGACGCCGCGATCGCCGCCGCCAAGGCCGCCGTCGACAGCGGCGAACTCGGCTGGATCAACACCGTCCGCTCGACCACCCTCGACCCCGAACCACCCACACCCGAATACGTCGCCGTCTCCGGAGGCATGTTCCGCGACTGCGGCGTCCACGACTTCGACATCGTCCGCTGGATCACCGGCCAGGAAGCCGTCGAGGTCTACGCCACCGGCAGCAACCGGGGCGCCGACTTCTTCCGCGACCATGACGACGTCGACACGTCCGCCACGATCGTCACCTTCGCCGACGGCGCGCTCGGCGTCGTGTCCAACACCCGCTACAACGGTCGCGGCTACGACGTCCGCCTCGAGGTGCACGGCTCGCAGGACAGTGTCGCCGCCGGCATCGACCCGAAGTGGCCGATCCGGTCGACCGAGCCCGGCGCCACCTACCCGACCGGCGAACCGTACCGCTTCTTCATGGACCGGTTCCAACCCGCCTTCCGCGCCGAGTTCGAGACGTTCCTCGACGTCGTCGCCGGCAACCGGCCCTCGCCGTGCACCGTCGCCGACGGCCTCGAGGCCGACTGGATCGCCGAAGCCTGCGCCAGGTCCGTCAAAGAGCACCGCCCGGTGCGCATCGAGGAGGTACGCGTCCCATGACCGAACCCATCGACCGGATCGCCGGCGCGCCCATCTCCTGGGGCGTCTGCGAGGTACCCGGCTGGGGCTACCAGCTCAGCCCGGACCGCGTCCTGACCGAAATGAGGCAGGTGGGCCTGGCCGCCACCGAGCTCGGCCCGGACGGATTCCTGCCCGCCGAGCCGGACGCGCTGGCCAAGGTGCTGGGCGACCATCACCTGACGGCGGTCGGCGGATTCACACCCACCGTCCTGCACCTGCCGGGCCACGACCCGCTGCCGGCCGTCGAGCGACTTCTCGACAGCTACGCCGCCACCGACGCGCACACCCTTGTCCTGTCGGCCGATAGCGGCCAGGCCGGCTACGACACCAGGCCCACCCTCGACGGGGACGGCTGGCGCTGCCTGCTCGCCAACCTCGACCGGATCGCCGCCCTCGCCGCCGAACGTGGAGTGGAAGCCGTCCTACACCCGCACGTCGGCACCATGATCGAGAACGGCTACGAGGTCGAGCGGGTCCTCGACGGCTCCTCCATCGCCCTGTGCCTGGACACCGGACACCTGCTCATCGGCGGCACCGACCCCGCCGACCTGACCCGGCAGGTACCCGACCGGATCGCCCACACCCACCTCAAAGATGTCGACGGGACGGTCGCGGCGAAGGTACGCGCCGGCCGGCTCACCTACACCGAGGGCGTGCGCCAGGGCATGTACCGCCCGCTGGGCACCGGCGACGTCGACGTCGCCACGATCGTCGGCTATCTCGAACGCAACGGCTACACCGGCTGGTACACCCTCGAACAGGACACGATCCTCACCGAGGAGCCGACCGGCGAGGGCCCCGTCGCGGACGTGCGCACCAGCGCCGACCACGTCCGGCACCTGCTGAGGAACACCCAGTGAAACCGTTACGTCTCGGCATCCTCGGCGCCGCCCGGATCGCCGAACTCGCCATCGTCAAACCGGCCCACGCCACCGGCACCCGACTGGTCGCGGTCGCGGCCCGCAACCCCGACCGGGCCGCGGCCTTCGCCGCCGCCCACGGCGTCGAACGCGTCGCCAACTCGTACACCGAACTGCTGGCCGACCCCGAGATCGAAGCCGTCTACAACCCCCTGCCCAACGCACTGCACGGGCCGTGGAACCTGGCCGCCGTCAACGCCGGCAAACACGTCCTCTCGGAGAAGCCGTTCGCGGCAAACACCGACGAGGCCACCGAGGTACGCGGCGCCGGACGCCGCGCCGGCGTCGTGGTCGCCGACGGCTTCCACTACATCTACCACCCCGTCATGCACCGCCTTCGCGCGCTCCTGGCATCCGGCGAGCTCGGCGAGCTGACCCACGTCGAAGCGAACGTGTTCATGCCCGATCCCGGCGCCAACGATCCGCGCTGGTCACTCGCCCTGGCCGGCGGTGCCCTGATGGACCTCGGCTGCTACGGACTGCACGCCAACCGGGCGCTCGCCCGCTGGGCCGGGGGCGAACCGAGGCCGGTCGCCGCCCGCGCCGGCGAGCACCCGGGCGCCCCAGGCGTCGACGAATGGCTCGACGCCGAACTCACCTTCCCCAACGGAGCCACCGGCACGGCCCGCTGCAACATGGCCGCCGACCACTGGGAGATGACCTGCCGGCTGGTCGGAACCCGGGCAACCGCCACCGCCATGAACTTCGTCCGGCCGCATCTGGACGACCGCGTCGTGATCGAGATCGGAGCAGACCGCCGAGTCGAGCACCTCGGCACCCGCTCGTCCTACATCTACCAACTGGAAGCGTTCGTCGCCGCGGTCCGCGCCGGTGCGCCCCTGCCCACCGACGCCGACGACGCCGTCGCCACCATGCGGCTGATCGACGACTGCTACCTCGCCGCCGGCATGGATCCAAGGCGCCGGACGCGAACGGAGGAATCGCTGGGTTGACAGGTCACGAACGTTGGTTCCGCAGCGGTGCTAATCCAATGGCGGCCCAGCACCAACCCCACGAGAAGTCCAGCCGCCACCCGGGCGCCTGGGTCAACGAGCACCTTGTCCAGCGCGACCCCGGGGTCGCGTCGTACGCCCTGGTCCTGTTCGAGTCCTTCACCGTCGTCGGCGTCCTCGCATTCTCCACCGGCCAACTGGCGCCCATCGGCCAGGCCCTCGGCAAAAGACACCCGAGACAGGAAAGACGCTGCAGTTCACCCGCCGCAACTGGTCCACCATCCGAGACGATCCGGACCAGTACCGGATCATGGGTGTTCGACTCTGGCTTCCGCCGTTTGGCTGAACTCTGCACGCCCAGGCATGTCGCTCGAGCAGTGCTGGTATCGACAGTCACCCCTTGTCGGAGCGGTCATGCGCGCCGTTGCCGAGATCGGAACGCCGCTGGTCGACGCGGCGCTCGCGGGCGGCGTGCTGGAACAGCAGCCGGAACCCGGCCGGCTCCGCCACCGCCGCGTCGAGCAGCTCGTCGATGCTGGCGCCGGTGAACCCGCCCACCGGCTCGCGGACATGGGCCGCCAGCAGGTCGCAGACCGGGTCCTGCACCGCCTGGTACAGATCGGTCGGGTTCGGCCACGGCCTGCGGTGGGCTACCGGGATCGACCCAGTCGATCTCCGAGTCCAGCGCGCGGTGGGATCAGCTGGCACGTCGAAGCTGTCGGGGCACGCTGCGTCGGACACCAGCTGCGTCATTCTGAGCGGCAGTATCTGGTCACGTGCCGGTTTTGACGCGAAGTACGCCGACATCGGGGAAGAGCGTGCTGCCGGTGGGTGCGTCCGAGGGGACCAGGATCTGCTCGGTGATGCCGTCGGCGGTGACCCACCAGAGTTGGTTCCTGACAAACGGTGTCCCCGGTACGGGCATCGGCCGGTGGAAGAAGATCCTGTCGTCGTTCGGTGACCACGCCCCCGATAGGTCAGCGACCTCGTTGTCGGTCAGCTGGGTCTGGTCGGTGCCGTCGACGTCCATCACGCAGATCTCAAAGCGGGGGCTGCCGGTGCGGCACATGTAGGAGATGCGGTCGCCGTGGTGGGACCAGTTGGGTGCCCGCTCCTCCTCCGTGTTGGTCGTCAGCCGGGTCGGCGTGCCCGTCCCGTCGGCTCGCCGCAGGTAGATCTCGGCAGTGACGGAGTTGTTGTGGTTGTCGATGACGCTGTGGCTGGTATAGACGATCGAGTTCCCGTCGGGTGACCAGTCCGGGTCGTCGTCGACGGCGGCCGGGTCGTTGGTCAGGTTCCTCGGTGGGGTGCCGTGCTCGAGGAGGTCATCGACGTTGACGACGAAGATGTCGCTGTCGAAGGTCGCCGCGCCGGGATCGGGTTTGATGGGAAGCGCGGTCCCGGACGCGGAGGCGTGGAACGCGATGTATTTGCCGTCCGGGGACCAGCTGGGAGATGAGCCGCGAGTCAGAAATGTCTGGTCGGTGCCGTCGGCGTTCATCACGAACAGGCCCGACGTGTTGACCGGTTCCCCGTCCAGGCGGTCGCGGTTGCTGTCGAAGACGATCTTCTTGCCGTCGGGCGACAAGGTTCCGAAGCCGTCAAAGACGTTGTTGTTGGTCAGTCGCTGCTCGCCGGATCCGTCGAGGTTGATCAGGTAGAGCTCGCCGTTGTTGATCTGTGGTGGCAGTGTCGGGGCGTGCCGGTCGCTGGCCACCACGATCTTGTCGACGAATGCGTGGTTGGGCTCTGGGCCCGCGGTCGACTCCGCGTTGGACGGTCCGGGCACCGACAATGCAGCCATGCATGCGGCGACTGCTATCGGCACGATTGCAGCCTTGGTCCTCATCTGAGTCTCCTTCCATGAATCGTCGAGCTTTGGTCTGCGTGGCGAATTCGGTGACCCCGCCGCAGCTAGGCGGCGATCTTGATCACGCGTCGCAGTAGTTGGGGGCGTCGGCGCTGACCCTGAAGATCCAGAATCAGTTGACGACCGCCGCCGCGAAGCAGCCGGCCATGAGCATCGCCGCGCCCGAGCAGCGCTGTACAGCTGGCGACGACCCTGGCGAGCCGCCGGCTACCGCGTCCGGCGTTGCCTGGTATGTGTGTCAATTCAAGTGGACGCATGCCAGATCGGGGGCCGCAGGTCGATAAGGATGCCAGGAAGGGGTTCGAGCGGCCCTAACGTGGCTCGAGGAAACCCTTCGGGACCCGGGAAACCGTCCATACCTCAAGACCGGCTAGCGAGGTCGGATGTTCGGTGCGTCGATTCGACGCCGGCTGGCACCGTCGGGCCGCCGCGGGCAACGAGCGGTGCCAGCTGGAGGAACGCGACGAGGATCAGCACGCCGCCGATCGCGGCCCAGCGGTCCGTGAGCGCCAGCAGTACGGGCAGGGAGATGCCGAACAGTACGGCCTGCCACTGGGGAACCAGCCGCGAGCGACCGATGGCGTACGCCAGCAGCAGCCAGCCCAGGGGAAAAACGATCATTTGGAGAACGAAGTAGATCCCTCCCGTCCAGTGTCCGAGGCCGATCAGCCGCGCCATCGCATCGCGGTCGGCGGCAAGCGAAGGGTGGGCTGCTTTGACGTTGAAGATCCAGAATGCATTCACGACCCCCGCCCCGAAGCAGCCGGCCATGGCCATCGCCGCGCCCAGGGTGGCCAGCCACGCGCCGCGTTCGCGCACCGCCGCGGCCAGCCCTGCGACGAACGGGAGGAAGCTCATTAGCGCGAACATGATGAGCACGCCGGTGATCGCCGCCCGGTCGCGGTGCGCGGCCACCGTGGCGAGCAGCGCGAGATTGACGGTTTTATCGTCGCTGAGGGTGTCGGTGCCCGGTGGCATGGTGAAGGCGGCGGCGATGATCAGCAACGGTGCCAGCGGTGCGCTGGCCGCCAGCAGGTGTCGTCGCGAACGGCCCGTGCGGTCCTCGGTGGTCATGGTCCCTCCTCGTAGGTGGGGAATCGTGGCTACTGGCGACGGTAGGAACGGACCCGACCACAGGCATCGGTGAAAACCCCAATCCCGGCATTGGGAAGAACCCCAACATTGGGGTTCGCAACGGTTCCGGAGCGCAGGTACGCGAGGACTGCTTGGACCGGGCGGTTGTCGCGGGGGCCCTCCGGTAGGTCCAGCTTCCGGAAGATCGCCCTGGGCGTGGGCCTGCGCGGTCTTCTCGGTGACGACCGCCGCTGCGCGATCGCCCGATCGGTGAGCCCTTGCGCGATCAGCGTGAATACCTCCCGTTCCCGCGGGGTCAGCCGGGACAGCGGCGACAAGCCGGTGCCGGCGCCGGCCGCTCGGTTGGCGCGTTCGGCCTTGCCGGCCAGGTGCTCCACCGCCAGGGCCGCCGCGAGCGCGGCGGCGAGGAGAGCGAGGTCCTCGTCCAAAACGGTGTCATAGGTCAGAACGAGGGTCGGTCCCGGACCGGAACCGAGCAGCGCGCGCCCTCGACCGGGCGGCGGCACATCCGTTGGCGGGGTGGTGGCCATCTCCTGCGACGGGTCGCCGAGAGTACGGGACAGCGCCGCGCGGACGTCGGCCACGGTGGTCGCGGCTTTCAGTTCGACCAGCAGGTCGGCCACGACCGCGCGACGCAGCCGCATGCGCAGCAGACCCACCAGGAAACCGATCGGCACCGCACATCCGGCGAGGGTGACGTACCAGTCCAGCCTGTTCTCGATTGCCGGCGAACTCATTAGGTTGACCGTGGCCGTCCGGGCAAGCAGCCCCACGACGGCCGCCATCGTCGGTGGCCCGTTCCGCCTCCTCGGGGTCCGCAACTTCGTCCGTTTCACCGTTTCACCGGCGAGGGACCACGTCCGCTGATCCGGCCGATGCCCGTCGCGGTCGGCGCCGGTTGCTTTGTCTGCCGCGCAACGGGTCTCGCACGCGGCGTCTGCAAGCGGGCATGGATGCGGTCGGCGGCCAGCACCTGGCCGACCGAGACGCCAGCAACGCCGGCGCGACCGTTCAAGAGACGTCTTTTCGCACGGTCGAGGCCGTTGCGCCGCGCGTATGACGCGGCGGTCGGGCCGGCTTGCCTGTGGGTGGGCTGGTCAGCTGGCGGGGAGGGTGATGGTGAAGGCGGCGCCGTGGCCGGGTCCGCTGCTGTGGGCGTGGATGGTTCCGTGGTGGGCGTTGATGATGGCTTTGGTGATGGTCAGGCCGATGCCGGATCCGGCGTCGCGGTGGGTGCGGGCGGTGTCGGTGCGGTAGAAGCGTTCGAAGAGGCGGTCGGCCTCGGTGGGTGGGAATCCTTCGCCGGTGTCGGTGATGACCAGCCGGGCGAGGTCGTGGCCGAGTTGGCGGTCGGGGTGGGTGCTGATGGTGACCTGCCCGCCGGGTGGGGTATGGCGCAGGGCGTTGTCGAGCAGGTTGGCCAGGGCCTCGGCCAGGCGGTGCGGGTCGGCGTGCACGGTGGGGGTGGCGGGATCCGGTCGCACGGCGAGGGTGACGCCCTTGGCGGTGTATCGGGGTTGGGCGCTGGCCGCTGCCGTGGCGGCGAGTTCGGTCAGGGCGTGGGGGTGCGGGTCGAGGTGCAGGGTGCGTTCCTCGGCATGGGAGACGGCGGCGATGTCGTCGACGAGCCGGTTGATGCGGGTGGTCTGTTCGGTCAGCGTGGCCCAGGTGGCGTCCGCGGTGGGCAGCACGCCGTCGGCGATGGCTTCGAGGCTGGCCTCGATGGAGGCCAGTGGGGTGCGTAGCTCGTGGGCGAGGTCGGCGAGGAGGCGTTGGCGGACCTGTTCGGTGGCGGCGAGGCGGCCGGCCATGGTGTTGAAACTTGCGGCGAGGGCGGTGAACTCGGCGCCGAGGCCGGGTTCGGGTACCCGGGTGTCGTAGTGGCCGGCGGCGAGGCGGGCGGCCGCGGCGGCCAGGTCGGTGACGGGCGCGGCGATGCGGCGGGAGACGAGCCAGGTGACGGTCAGCGCGGCGATCAGCGCGACGGTCACGGCCATGGCCAGCGACAGCAGGATGGCGTTGGCGAATGCCTCGTCGACGTGTTGCTGGGTGGCGGGTGGGATGGTGCCGAGGGCCCTGCGTAGGTGGGTGTGGAAGATCTGCGGGGCGACCAGCAGCGCGACGATGAGCAGCGTGCTGGCACCGGCCAGGACGACCAGTCCCATCGCGGCGAACAGCCGCAGCGTCAGGCCCGGGCTGGGTCTGGTTGGCCGGGTGGACGGGCTCTCGGTGGTCATCCCGTACCCATCCGGTAGCCGACCCCGCGCACGGTGCGGACGTAGCGGGGGTCGGCCGGGTCGTCGCCGAGCTTGCGGCGGATGTGGCCGATGTGGATGTCGACGAGGTGCTCGTCGCCGACCCAGCTGCCGCCCCAGACGTGTTCGATGAGCTGGGCGCGGGTGAAGGCCAGCCGGGGACGCGCGGTGAGGGCGTCGAGGAGGTCGAACTCGGTGCGGGTCAGCTCGACCGGCACACCGTCGAGGTGGACCTCGCGCGACTGCGGGTCAACGGTCAGGGCGCCGAACCGGCGGATGTCGGCTTGTGGGCCGGCGGGTGCTGTTGTGCGGGGGCGGCGCAGCATCACCTTGACCCGGGCCACCAGCTCGCGTGGGGAGAAGGGTTTGGTCAGGTAGTCGTCGGCGCCGACGGACAGGCCGATGAGCTTGTCGACCTCCTCGGCGCGGGCGGTGAGCATGATGACGTACGCGTCGGTGAAGGTGCGCAGCTGCCGGCAGACCTCGATGCCGTCGATGCCGGGCAGCATCAGGTCCAGCACCACGATGTCGGGCGGGTGGGCGCGGGCGGCGGCCAGCGCGGCTTCCCCGTCGGCGGCGGTGTCGACCGCGTACCCCTCCCGGGTCAGGTACCCGGCGACGACGGTGACGAGGCTGGGCTCGTCGTCCACGACGAGGGCCCGCACCCGCGGCCGGTCAGGCCAGCCGGGTGCGGAACCGGGTCGCGTGGTGCTCACGCGTCTTCCCTGGCGATGTACCGGCCGTGCCAGGTGTGGTACCAGACCTGGCCGGTGGCGGCGTTGACCGACAGCATCCCGTTGATCGTCCCGCCGCTCGTGGTGGTCTCCAGGGTGTAGTACCCGGGGTAGGCGTCGGGTGGTTGCGCGAGCCGGCCGGGAAGGTTGCCCGTCAGCCAGTCGGTGGCGTTGTGCTGCGCCCGGTCCGGGGTCACTGTGGCCGGCGCGGTGGTGCCGGTGCGGTGCCTGCCGTAGCGGGCGTTCCACATCATCGCCGGACCCGGTTCGGTGCTCACCCCGCCGGTGGCGGGGTCGACGATGACCTCGGTGGCGGAGTCGCCGGCGGCGTCTTTGAGCTCGACATAGAAGCCGTTGTCGAACCAGATCACCTCACCGGGGTGCAACCCGATGCTGGCGCCAGCTTCGGCGGCCCGGTCCCGGGCGGCGGCGATGGAGGTGACCCGGTGGCCGTCGCCGGCCAGCCACAAGGCACCCATCATCCCGCCAGCGCCGCCCATCATGCCGGTGCCGGTGCCGTACCAGCTTTGGCCGGTCATCATCCCGGCACCTGCGGGACGCGGGCGGCTGGCCTGGCCCACCGCGAACGTGACGGAGGCGACCAGGGCGCCCACCGCGGCGACCAGGGCCAGGCTCAACCAGAGGCGACGCATCGGGCTCACCGCCTAGGTCCACGCGCGGCGGTCAACGCCGCACGCTGGGTGGCGTAGGTGTGCTCGTCGATCTCGCCGCGGGCGAAGCGACGGTCCAGGATGTCCTCGGGCGACTCGGTGCTCTCTGCGCCCGCCGGGCGGTTGGCGGACGGGAGCAGCCGCACCACCAGCCACACGATCAGCGCCAGCAGCACGACCCAGAACGCTCCCATCAGCAGCCAGGCGCCCAGTCCCATTCCGTTGCCGTACCAGCCCATCATCGTCCTCACCTGTCTCGTCCTCGGTCCTTGTCGGACAGCTCCAGCCTCGGCCGCCAGGCCGAAGATCCCCGCTCGGATCGACGAAGATTCGACGAAGAACCAGTCGTCGTGCGGCTGGACGGGTGCGGGCGGCGTATGCCGGCCATGCGGCGGCGGCGAAGGGCCTCATTCCGTATCCGCTGTCAGTCATGGCGATCTCCCGGTCAGCTGGTGTGCCGGGCCGGCGGGGTGAGGTACCGGTCGGGGTCGGTGTCGAACGCGGCGGCGCAGTGCGCTGAGCAGAAGTAGACGCGGTGCCGATCGCGGTCGCGGTGGGTGTGGGCGGTGGCGGGGGTGATGGTCATGCCGCACACCGGGTCGGTCACCTCGCCGCCAGCGGGCCGTTCGGTCGGGGTGGTTGCCTGCACCTGGGGCGGCATGGTGGGCGGGCCGGTCGTCGGCAGTGGGGCGGGGTGCCAGCGGCGTAGCCGGTTGGCGTTGCCGACCACGGACAGCGACGAGGCGGCCATGGCGGCGGCAGCGATCATCGGGGACAGGCGGATGCCCCACAGCGGGTAGAGCACGCCGGCGGCGAGGGGGACGCCGACGCCGTTGTAGACCAGGGCGAAGAACAGGTTCTGGCGGATGTTGCGCATGGTGGCCCGCGACAGCGCGATGGCGGTGGCGACCCCGGCCAGGGAGCCGGAGATGAGGGTGATGTCGGCGGCTTCGATGGCCACGTCGGTGCCGGTGCCGATGGCCAGCCCGACGTCGGCGGCGGCCAGCGCTGGGGCGTCGTTGATGCCGTCGCCGACCATGCCGACCCGGCGTCCTTCGGCTTGCAGGCGGCGGATCTCGTCGGCCTTGTGTTCGGGTAGCACCTCGGCCAACACCCGGCCGACGCCGACCTGGGCGGCGATCGTGGCGCCGGTGCGGGCGTTGTCGCCGGTGAGCATCACGACCTGGATGCCCAGCCGCCGGAGCGCGGCGATGGCCGGGGCGGAGTCGGGTTTGACGGTGTCGGCCACGGCGAGCACCCCGGCGGCCCGCCCGTCGATCGCGGCGAGGATCGGGGTCTTGCCCTGCGCGGACAGGCCGGCGGCCGTCTCGTCCAGCGCGGTGGTGTCGATGCCGACGTCGGCGAGCAGCCGGCCGGTGCCGACGAGCACGGCGTGCCCGTCGACGGTGGCCTGTACGCCGTTGCCGGTGATCGAGTCGAACCCGGTCGCGGTCGGCGGCGTCAGGCTGCGGTCGCGGGCGCCGGCCACGATCGCGGTGGCGAGCGGGTGTTCGCTGTCGGCCTCGGCGGCGGCGACCAGGGCCAGCAGCTCGTCCTCGGTGAAGCCGGCGACGGGGTGGACGTCGGTCAGGGCGGGTTTGCCGGCGGTGATGGTGCCGGTCTTGTCCAGCACGATGGTGTCCAGCCTGTGCGCGGTCTCCAGGGCTTCGGCGGAGCGGATCAGGATCCCGGCCCGGGCGCCTTTCCCGGTGCCGACCATGACCGACAGCGGGGTGGCCAGACCCAGCGCGCAGGGGCAGGCGATGATCAGCACGGCGACCGCGGAGACCAGGGCGAGCAGGAACGCCGGCGGCGGGCCGGCGATGAACCACACCGCGAAGGTACCGATCGCGACCGCGATCACGGCGGGGACGAAGAAGCCGGAGATCGCGTCGGCGAGGCGCTGGATCGGCGCCTTGGACGCCTGCGCCTGCTGCACCAGGCGGATGATCTGGGCGAGCATGGTGTCGGCGCCGACCTTGACGGCGCGTACCCGCAGCGATCCGGTGGTGTTGATGGTGGCGCCGATGACGGTGTCGCCCTCGTGTTTGGTGACCGGCATCGGCTCGCCGGTGACCATCGACTCGTCCACCGCCGAGGAGCCGGACAGCACGACGGCGTCGACGGGGATCTTCTCACCGGGCCGGATGAGCACCTCGTCACCGACCACGACCTGCTCGATCGGGATCTGCGCCCCGACCCCGTTGCGCGACACGGTGGCGGTGCGGGCCTGCAGGCCGAGCAGGGCGCGGATGGCCTCGCCGGTGCCGGCTTTGGCCCGGGCTTCGAGGAGCCGGCCGAGCAGGATCAGGGTGATGATCACACCGACGGCCTCGAAGTACACGTCGCGCACGTCGGCGGGCAGCAGCCCGGGGGCGAGGGTGACCAGCAGGCTGTAGCCGTATGCGGCGGTGGTGCCCAGGGTGATGAGGCTGTTCATGTCCGCGGCCCGGTGCCGCAGGGTCAGCCAGCCGGTGCGGTGGATCGGCCAGCCGGCGTAGAGCATCACCGGGGTGATCAGAGCCAGTTGCCACCACCGGTTGAGCAGCAGCCCGGGCACCCAACCCGCCCCGAACACCTCGTGGGCCATCACCGCGAACAGCACCGGCACGCTCAGCACGCCACCTATCAGCACCCGGCGGGTCAGGTCACGGATCTCTGTGCGCCGCTCGGCGGCCTGCGCCGCCTCCGCCTGCGCGGCGTCGGATCCGGCCGCGGGCCGGCCGACGGCAGGTGGCGGACCGGCGGCCGTGCCAGTCGGATCGCCCGCTGGGTGGGTGGTGTCGGCGGGTTCCACGATCAGCGTGCCGTGGATCATGTTCATGCCGCAGGCGAACCCGAACGTACCCGCTCGGTCCAGTCGCAGCCGCACCGTCGTCTGGGCGTACGCGGGCAAGGGTGCGGAGACGGCCAATTCGGGGAAGACCACCCGGGAGGTGCACTCCCCGCTTTCCTGCCGGTCGAAGACCAGCTCAAGCGGTACGCCTTGGCGCACCCGGATCACGTCCGGGGAGTAGCCGCCGGCCACCCGTACTCCGACCCGCTGCACCCCGTTGGACACGTCCGCCGTGTGGGCGCGGCGGGGGCCGAAGAAGAACCAGCCCAACCCGGTGACCGCCACGGCGGCGGCGATCACGACGACAACATCGATGACGGTCATGACGAACTCCTCAGGGTGCTTCCATCTACACCGTCCCCGCGCATACCCCTGCCAGGTAGGGACCTTCGACCCCTACCAAGGCGACCTTGGCCCATACCCCCACCCGGTAGCTGCGGGCAGCGTGGAAGGTGTCCCTTCGGGAAGGGGGATGCCATGAAACGCCAACAGTTGCCGTTGTATGCGATCGCGGCGGCCGTCCCCGTCGTCGGCCTGGTCGCCCTCGGTGTCCCGGCCAGCACCCTGTTGTACGGAGCGCTCGCACTGGTCTGCCCGCTGATGATGATGTTCATGATGGGCGGCATGCACGGCGGCCACGACCCGGCCACCCACGGGAGCAGTGCAGACCGGACCGTCGACGAAACCGACCGGCATCACGTCACCGGCCGCTGATGAGGAGAACGCAATGATGTACTACGGCCCCGGCATGGGCGCCTGGGGATACCTGCTAATGACGGTGAACATGCTGCTGTTCTGGGGCCTGGTCATCGCCGGGATCGTGGTCCTGGTTCGCTACCTGGGCCGATCCGATCGTGCGGCACCCGGTCAGCCGGGGCAGCGCACCCGAGCCGAGGCGATCCTCGCCGAACGGTTCGCCCAGGGCGAGATCGACGAGGAGGAGTACCGCAGGCGCCTGAACGTCCTGCATGGCGCCCCGTCAACCTGATCAACACACCCGCTGCCGCGCCCCGGTCATCCGGTCGGGGCGCCTCCACGCGTCGCGGCACCAGCCGGGCGGGATTAGAGCCGCAGCGCCCGCTGCAGGGCAAGGGCCAACTCGTCCAACTTGGCCTCGGTCTCTGCTGGACCGGAGCGGGCGGCATCCACCACGCAGTGGCGCAGGTGGTCATCGAGCAGGCCGAGCGCGACCTGCCGCAGCGCCTGCGTGGCGGCGCTGACCTGGGTGAGCACGTCGATGCAGTAGCGGTCGGCCTCGACCATCAGGCGCAGGTCGTGCTTGATCGGCAACGGCAAGGTCATCCGGCGATCGCCGGTAGCGGTATGCCGGTCAGCCCTTTCGCGCCGGGCGGTCGTTCCATTGTGGCCATGTCTGTTGCCCTCTCCGCTGCTGGTGGCGACGATCCGTGCGGCGGCCAGCCGAGGGCCCAGCGAGCCCTCGCTCACGACGTCGGTGCCCGGCTGTCCTGGTAGGCGACCCGAAACACGGGTAGTACGTCGCGACGGCTCGGATCTCCGTTGGGGAGGGATCGGGGTTCATGCCGAAGTAGAAGCGGGCTTGTTTCGCGGCGGCCCTGGACCCGCTGCGTTCTACCCCGCGGCGCAGGTACTCGGCAATGACCGCAGGTCGTTCCTGCTGGGGTATCTCGACCAGGCAGATGCGGTGCTCTCCGCGGCGGCGGATCACCGCGCGTCCTGCGGCGGCTCGGACGTTGCGGACCCATTCGGACTCGCCGGCTAGCGCAACCAGGTAGTCCTCCCCCTGGTAGGGGGTTCGGAGGATTGGGGTACGGCGCGGCTTTCCCGACCTTCGGCCGGGTACCTCCAGGGTGACGGCGTCTCGGGGGGCGAGCCCGAGGGAGGTGAGCAGGACGCCGAGGTGATTGTTGATACGGCGGTACCAGTGGGCTGGAGGCCGGTAGGCGACGCGGCTGCTGTAGTCCTGGGGACGCCAGATCGGGGATTGGGTTCTACCACTCATGTCGATCACCCCATGTGAGGCTCGGCTGCTCCGTGGCGCTCATGCGTCACCGGTCGGTGTCGGTGGTCGTGACGCTCATGTCCAGGCCCTCTGGTATCGCCTGCGACGCCTCCGAATGGCCCTCGCAGTGGCTGCCACTGCAAGCGCACCGAGCGCGCCGGTGACCCACAGCCTCGGGTTCGTCGTGGCCGGTTGCTTGCCAGTCGCAGCACGGCTGACCATCATGCCGTGGCAATCACCAGCCGAGCGAAAGCAATCGGGCTCGACATTCCCGTACACCGGCTTCCACCAGGACGGATGGGGTTTTCGGCAGGGGCAAGGCTCCGGCATGGGGACGCTGGTCACCTACACCGACGGCAAGGTCGGACCGGTGGATTGAGGAACCGAGTGCGGCCCAACCCCAGCCCGGAACAGCCCGCGTCGACGGTGAGCGTTCGCCCGGCGGCCGTCGGCGCCACCCCTGGCGGACTCTGGACCCGACCGGTAACCGGCTATCCACAGAGCGCGGACCGGATATCATCGTTTCGTGACGATGACATCGGATGCACACGATCCGGAGTGCGGGGTCGACCTGTCCCCGGCGGTAGCGCTGTTTCGGAGCCTTGCCGATCCCACCCGTCTGGCGATCGTGCACGAGCTGGCCCGCGGCGAGCAGCGCATCGTGGACCTCACCGGCAAGCTGGGGCTGGCGCAGTCGACGGTGTCGGCGCACGTGGCCTGCCTGCGGGACTGCGGCCTTGTCGAGGGCCGGGCGGTGGGCCGTCAGTCGCTGTACCGGCTGACCCGCCCCGAACTATTGACCGTGTTCGCCGCCGCCGAGCAGCTGCTCGCCGCGACCGGCAACGCGGTCGATCTGTGCCCAGTCTACGGCCACGGCGACGACCAGGCGGCCAGCGCGTGAACGGCGGACACGGCCACAGTCATGGCCTCGGCCTGCCGGCTGGAGGCGGGCACCGCCGGACCCTCGCTGTCGTGCTGACCGTCACGTCGACCATCTTGGTGGTCGAGGTCGTCGGCGCCCTGCTGTCCGGTTCGTTGGCCCTGCTCGCCGACGCCGGGCACATGCTCACCGACGTCGCCGGTCTAAGCCTGGCTCTGATCGCCGCGGTACTGGCCGGCCGACCCGCCACCGACGCCCGGACCTGGGGCTACCGGCGCGCCGAGGTTCTCGCCGCCGCGGCACAGGCCGCGGTTCTGCTCGCCGTCGGCGTGTTCGTCCTGGTGGAAGGCGTCCGCCGGCTCATCGAAGCGCCCCAGGTCGCCTCCGGCGTGATGGTCGTCTTCGGTGTGGTCGGCCTGCTGGGTAACGCGGTGTCGATTCTGCTGCTGGCCCGGATCCAGGTCGGCAACCTCAACACCCGCGCCGCGTTGCTGGAAGTCATCAACGACGCGCTCGGCTCCGTCGCGGTCCTCGTTGCTGCTGCCGTTATCGCGTTCACCGGCTGGACCCGCGCGGACGCGGTCGCGTCGCTGCTGATCGGCGCGATGATCCTGCCGCGCACCTGGAGGCTGCTGCGCGAAACCGTGGACGTGCTGATGGAGACGACTCCGAAGGGCGTCGACTTGGCCGACGTCCGCGCCCACATCCTCGCGGTCGACCACGTCCAGGAGGTGCACGATCTGCACGCTTCATCCGTGGCCAGCGACCTGCCGGTGCTCACCGCCCACGTCGTGGTCGACGATTCGTGCTTCCACGACGGGCACCTACCGAGACTGCTCGACCGGCTACAGCAGTGCCTGGCCGGGCACTTCGACGTCGAACACTCCACGTTCCAGTTCGAGCCGGCCAGCCACGCCGCCCACGAACACGCCGCCCACGCCTGACCAGCAAGGGAAAACCACGTGATGAGCACCGCGTCGCCGCCCGACGTCACCGGCCGCGCCACCCGACGCGCGGTGCGGTACGCCTGGTTCACCATCGGCTACAACCTGCTCGAAGGCGTCATCGCCGTCGCCGCCGGCCTGACTGCCTCGGCGGTCTCTCTGGTCGGCTTCGGTATCGACTCCGGCATCGAGGTCGCCGCCGCCGGCGTGGTGCTTACCCGGCTGACCGCCGAGATCCGTGGCGGACACCCGGACCCGATCAAAGAACGCCGCGCGTTGAGGTTCATCGCGCTGACGTTCTTCGCCCTGGCCGTCTACGTCACGGTCGAGGGCATCCGCGACCTGGTCGTCGGCGAGGCCCCCGACACCAGCATCGTTGGCATCGCGCTGACGGGCGCCTCCATCGTGATCATGCCGTTGCTGGCCCGGGCCAAACGCAAGGCAGGCCAGCAGATGAACTCCCGGCTGGTCGTCGCCGACTCCACCGAAACGAAGCTGTGCGCCTGGCTGAGCGTGTCCACCTTCGCCGGCCTGGTCGCCTACGCCCTGGTCGGCTGGACTTGGCTCGACCCGGTCGCGGGCTTCATCATCGCCGCCTTCGCCGTCTGGGAAGGCAAAGAGGCATGGGAAGGCGAATTGGCCTGCAATGACGATGACGACTAGACCGGCCACCATCGCCGGTGGTGACGCTGGCGGATGCAGCGACGGCTGCGACCCAGGTTGCGGGGACTGAACGTGGCAACGGAATGGTTGATCTCCGCGCTGATCATCGCGGTCGCTTCACCAGCGTTCGGACACTTCAAGACCGTCCGGCCCTTGTGGACGTGTATTGCCCGCTGGTGGGCAGCTGCGACGCCGAAACCAGCCCGCCGCCAGTTCCGCGCCCCAAGCCGGTGATGGCGGGCGGCCGACCGACAGGTCGTAGGGGCGCAGTCAGCGCAGCTGCCGCCGCCGCCGAGACGGGAAATACAGCCAGCACTTGCGGTGGGCGACGCCAGCCGCCCGTCGTGGACGGCCCGGTGGGCCACGGCGTCATGCCCGGCGGTACGCAGGACATCGGCCACACCGGAGGCGACATTGCCCCACAGCGGTCCGGCCGCCACCGGCACGGTCCCGTACCGGCTCAAGTCCAGCCGCCGTAGCAGGTGCCGATGAACCGAATTCGGGAGCCGCAAAAGACGTCGT
>WNFX01002710.1_pt1 | contig 25422 bp, 22 predicted proteins | sample 5400111 | NCBI WGS metagenome assembly WNFX01 (sample SAMN13153363, study PRJNA577476) | soil metagenome | isolation source: 40 cm soil or saprolite under grassland replicate 1 | place: USA:California | collected 2016-06-15
CTTTTCCTTGAAGTTGCCAAACTATCTCTACGATCTGGCCCAGCCCTGTTGCTCCAATTGGATGTCCCCGAGAGAGCAACCCGCCGGATGTATTGATAGGAAGTTTTCCTCCTAACCATGTTACCCGGTCCTCAATCAGCTTCGGTCCTTCGCCAGGAGCACAGAATCTCAAGTCTTCGTAAATGCTAATCTCCGCCGGGGCAACTGCATCATGGACCTCGGCAAGGTCCACATCCTCGGGACCTATCCCCGCCATTTCATACGCTTTCATTGCTGCCCGCCTGGTAGATGGCTCCATGGAACGGTCATCACCTCGTCCTGAGACCAGCACCGAGGCATCCACTCGCGGGCCTTTGAGGCCTTTATTGCGGGCAAACTCATCGCTCACGATGAGTGCTGCTGCTGCTCCGTCACCCAAAGGTGAACACATGAGCACGGTCAGTGGACCTACCACGGATCTACTTTGCAGAACCTGCTCGAGTGTTACTTCTTCCCTATACTGGGCATAGGGATTCAGGCTTCCGTGGTAGTGATTCTTGACGGAAACCAGCGCCATCTGTTCACGTGTCACGCCGCCAATCGACTGGCCAGCCGGCTGACCAGAGCTGAGCATCGAAATGTAGAGGTCCATGAACAGACTTCTATTCGTGGCCCCCTCACCGCTTCTGCCGAGTCGCTTTTCTATTTCGGCCAGCTCAGAAACATCTACAGCGGAGTTGAAGGCTCGTAATGATTTTGCTTTGTCCGGGTCAGAAAGTTTTTCCACACCCAGTGCCAGCACACAGTCGTACAAACCAGATGCAACAGACATCCAACCCAGGTGGAATGCCGTTGAAGCACTCGCGCAGGCATTTTCAGTATTGACGATTGGAATACCCATCAGCCCTGTGTGACGCAAGACCACCTGGCCACGTATTGTTTCCTGACCAGTGATCAGTCCAGCCACCGAGTTGGCGACATAGGCGGCCTGTATATCTTTGATGTCAATACCTGCATCCTCTATGGTGTTGCTGACGGCTTCCTCGGCTAGCTCCCGCAGCCCCCGGTCGAGGAACTTACCGAAGCGAGTCATTCCTACTCCTACTACCCTGACCTTTTGCATAGTTTCTCTCCTTTTGTCTTGCCGAAAGGGGCCGAGGGCCGATAAATCGGCGGTGTGCACGATAAATCGGCACCTACAGACAGTTGCTTCCCTAATTGTCAATCAAGTAACTGCGCCGATAAATCGGCACCCACGGAGGACCGGATTCATTTGTTCATCTGCATTATCGCGCACTTGATTGTTATTGATCTCTGGAGACGGCATATCCGGTCGCCTCGCGGTCCCATGTTTCTGGGGTAATCCCCTCTTGCTTTAAGATACTATACTCGATACGGTGTGTGCCAGTCTTTGGTAGCGAGTCTCTAAACTCGACGTACCTGGGGATGGCATAGTAGGCCATTTTCCCTTGACAGAAATCGAGTATCTCTTCCGGCGTCACCGTATGCCCTGGCTTGAGAACAATGACCAGTTTGATCTCGTCCTCGGAAAGCTCTGATGGTACGGCGTGCGAAGCAGATTCCAATACTGCTGGATGCTGGTTTGCAACGGACTCAATCTCCCACGCCGAGATATTCTCGCCCCTGCGCCTCATCGAGGCTTTCTTGCGACCAGCGTAGAAGAAATCGCCCTCTTCGTCTATCCATGCCAGGTCGCCTGAATGAAACCAGTCGTTACGCCACGCTTCATTTGTGGCATCCTCCTTGCCATAATAGAAAGCCGAGAAATTCAAATCCCGGCAGAGGCCGTCCCATCGAGCCTACCTTGCCGGTTGTATTCATCAGGAAACCAGGTGAGTCCACCATGCCAAACCACTCGATGACGCGAAGCTGAAAACGCTTCTCAAATGGCTGCCAGGCATACGCGGGGCAGGCAGCAGAGAGGACCACGCGGACAGGATTGTCACCGTCGTCTGGCCGCTCCGGCTGTTTGAGTAGGATAGGGATCATCGCGCCTAGGGTGTTGAACTCTACCGCGTTGTGCTTCCTGCACTCGTCCCAGAACTTCGAGGCAGAGAAGCGCTCGCCAATGGCCAGTTTGTAATCGAGCATGATTGCGCCAAGAGCTGAAACGGCGAGGGCGTTGCCGTGGAAGAGAGGCAAAGGAGTATAGATGGTTTCACCAGGATGCACCCCTGCTGGCTCCCACAGCTTGACGATGTTCATGGGATTAATACCCTTGTTGACAACTCCTTTTGGTGGCCCGGTGGTCCCTGAGGTGTACAGGATGTTATCAGCAGGGGCTTTGGCAAGAGAGCCAATGGGCGGTCGATCACGACCAGCTTTGAGCCACTCCTCAATAGCAATGACATTGCCTCCTATAGGTGGCACTGTCCCCCGGATAATTATCAGGCGCACACTGGGAACGCGATCCTTGATGGCAACGAAATGCTCTAGCAATACATCGTCTATGATGATGGCAGACGCACCCGAGTCGTTGAGAATGTAGGCAAGAGCCTCACCTCGCTGTGCTACGTTGAGTGGCACTGCTCCTACACCCATGAAGACCAATGCATAGTAGGCATACAGAAACTCCGGACAGTTGCCCATCATGATAGCTGATCTATCGCCGGTACGTATCCCTGCATCCCACATACCTGCAGCCACTGTGTAGATATGATCTACAAAATCTTCCCATACTATCTCCTCATCTTTCCACTTCAGGAAGGTTTCTTTGGGATGCGCATCACGCCGCTGAAGCATGATGCCTTCCATCCCAGACAAGAACTCAGGCATCGAGATCACCCCCTTGTGCTATGTTCTCTTGAAAGCTGTCCAATGCCTACTCTGTCGAGATCCCCTGTCAATTGCAGGAGATCGCGAGCAAACTCTACCTGTCGTTCGAAGGTAAGAGCGTCTGTCTTCAACAAGTGAACGTCGTATCCCATCTCCTCAAGTCCTGGAGCGTACGCGAAGTCCCGCTCATCGAGAACAAAGTGTGAACAAAAATAGCGATATAATTGGCCAACAGACACAGGGCTATGAGGAAGCCCAAGCGAGGCTAGAAGCCTCTCGCGACTGCGGGCGCGCATCCGCTCTCCTGCAGGCAACGCAAGTCCCTCGATGATCGGTGAGACAGCCCACACTTTCTCCTTATTCCTTATAAGCACCTCTCGGACACCAGGAACTGAGACGATAGGGAGAATACTTGCCACCGGGTTGCTCGGTGCGATGATGACGGTGCTTGAGGACTCGATAGCTTCGAGCACTCCGGGGGTTGGCCTGGTGTCTTCTATTCCTTCATAGCGAACCCGACTGACGGGAGGCTCGCATTTCAACCGTATAAAGTACTCTTCATAATGGAGTCTAGTATGTGATACTGTTTCAATCTGTGTTTCTACCCAGGAATCGGTGGCGGGTAGTATGCGAGATTGGACTCCACACAGATGGGCCTCTCTGATGGTAACCTCAGAAAGGCTCAACCCGTTACGAAGTAGTTCGGAGCGCCAGATGTGGGTAGCCAGATCTTTGTCTCCCAGGCCGAACCAGAAATCTGGGAAAAATTGGCGCAAGCGCTCGAGGAAATCGAAGCTTTCAGCGTGTAACCCCCATCCTCTGTCGTAGTCAGCAGTGCCGGACAGGTAGTAGATGATGGTGTCAATATCGGGGCAAATGGTCAGACTGAGCAGTCGGATGTTATCTCCGACGTTACAGATATAGGTGAGAGCCGCTGGGTCGCAAACGTAGTTGATACCGCGAGCGAGTCTGGCTCCTCCCGTACCCCCGCATATCGCGCAAATCATGATACATCCTATATCATCTGTTGCTACATCACTGGTAAAGCGACGTGGCGTATCCATACCGCATATGCTTCAGGTGACAACTACATACATTGGAGCCTTAATAAATTACGTACATTGGAGCCATAAGAAAGTATACACGATAAGCAAGTTGAAGTACAAGCTTGGTTTGAGCCAGTTTTCAAACGAGTGGGTATAATATTGATGTGACATTTGTTTGATAAACCGCAAAACAAGCGTTGCCCTTCTCTGGCTTTCAGTCTTTAAAAGCATACAGGGGCATGCTTCGCACGGAGGTACGTAATGAGTGTACATGAAGATGTAATGGATACGCTTAGAGCAACCAGTAGAACATTCTTCATTCCCATCAATCATTTACCACCAGGGCTCAAGGAGGCAGTCGCCTCAGCCTATCTCTGTATGCGTGCTGTTGATGAAATTGAAGATCATGCTGAATTGGGAAAGCAGGTAAAGATACAGCAACTACGCTCAATCAGCCAACTCTTGCAAGCGCAGTCAGATGTGGATACTTTCACGCGCAACGAATTCTCAGCAGCATTTTCAAGACAGAAAGACAAGCTGCCCACAGTAACGCTCAGGATTGCTGAATGGGCCTGCGAGCAACTCAGTCGCACACATGCTCTTCATTTTGGACGCGGTCTGCAAGCCGTCAATATCCTGCGTAATCGTCCTGATGACCTGGCGCGAGGAGTCGATTTTTTCCCACTTGGTTGGACCTGGGAACAAATGTATCAGTATGCTTACCGGCAACTGTCATCAGCCGAAGCATACACAAGAACACTTGCCTCAGATTCCACCATGTATTTTATTAAGATTCCGCTAGCTCTCGCTTATGCCACACTCGATGCACTAAAGCGGGGCGAAGCCAAACTCAGCCGCGAAGAGGTACTCCAGATCATACAGGACACTAATAATAACTGATAAGGATGATGATGCATCTCTATCCAATCAAGTAACAAAGGGGAGAGTTTATGAGTGAAATCTATGATGCAGTGATTGTGGGAGCTGGTCCTAGTGGATCGAGCACTGCCTATTATCTCGCCAAAGAGGGGTTTAACGTACTGCTGCTGGATAAATTCAGCTTTCCTCGTGATAAAACATGTGGTGATGGCTTAACACCTCGTGCTCTACAAATCCTGGATGACATGAGTATACTGGAAGCCGTAAAGCAAGTTGGCCACCGCCTTGATAAGCTTGAGTTAATTTCTCCGAAAGGTTATAGAGCTATAGCACCTCTTCCGAAGAAAGAGAAAATGTGCGATTATGTGCTAATCGTTCCCAGAGTCATTCTTGATAACATCATTCTCGAACGCGCCCTGGCAAGTGGAGCGAACTTCAAGTCTCCAGTCCGTGTAACAAGCATTGAACAAGAGAATAATACTGTGCTTGTCAAAGGTGAGCAGCAAGCTAAGGCAATCACATTTCGAGCTCGCATGGTCATTTATGCTACCGGTGCAAACACGAAATTGCTTCTCAACACAGGCTTGCTCAAGAAGATGCCACAAATGGTGTTGGCCGCCCGAGCCTATTATGATGGTATTACGAGCACCGTTGATGCAGTTCAATGCCGACTTGACAGCGTTCCACTTCCGGGCTATGGCTGGGTATTTCCGGTATCCGATACATCCGTCAATGTAGGAATAGGTTTGTTCCGTGCAGGTCTGGCATCCTGGTGGATGCCAAAGACTGCACATAGCGCATTTGACACCTTCATCCAAAGCCCACCACTGCAAAAACTGCTTGGGGGGGCCAGGCAAGCAAGCCCTATTAAAGGGTTTCCCATTCGCGTAGACTTCGCTCGTTCACCTACATTTAGTGAAAGAACTATGATTGTAGGAGAGGCAGCAGGTCTGGTGAATCCAATTACCGGTGAGGGTATTGACTACGGACTGGAATCTGGGAAGATGGCGGCTGAGCATCTATCTCATATGTTTGCTATCGGAGATTTCTCGCTCAAACAGCTTACTGCATTCGATAAACTACTACGCCAGCGCTATCAACGCCTTTTCGTGCTCTGTGATCGATTACGGCTGTTATACCTCAATCCTCTCTTTGTCAATCAGGTCGTGCGAGCAGTCGCACGTAGTGAAGAGCTGATGAACCTCTTCATAAAGATTGCCATTGAAAATCAAAATGCATACCAGGGGCTTGCACCCAGTACAATTGCGAAGGTGATCTTAAAAGGAATAAGACTATGACAAAAAGCATACGGATTGGACTTATCGGCGATTATAACCCTGAGGTGAAGGCACATATCGCCATCCCCCGAGCAGTAGCATTGGCATCGCGCACCAAAGCAATCGAGGCTGAGACATCCTGGCTTCCCACGCCACTCCTGGAGAGCTTAGCGGAAGAGGAGCTTTCCACATATGATGCTTTGTGGTGTGTTCCGGCAAGCCCGTATGCGAGCATGGATGGTGCGCTCCGTGCGATTTGCTTTGCGCGCGAACATGGATACCCGTTCCTCGGAACATGCGGCGGTTTTCAGCACGCGGTTATAGAATATGCTAGAAATGTGTTGGGCCTAAGAGAAGCTGATCACGCCGAATCTAATCCAACCGCAATTATGCCCATTATCGCTCCTCTTACCTGTTCCCTTAAGGATGCGCAAGGCACCGTCCAGCTACTTCCGAACACCCGTATTTTCAAGATTTATGGCAGCAGCAAGACTGTAGAGCGCTATTTTTGCAACTTCGGGCTTAATCCCGATTTCCGTTCATTACTTGAGCAAAGCGAGATGCAGATTACGGGAGTTGATGACAGCGGCGAGGCGCGAGTCATCGAACTTGCCCACCACCCGTTTTTCATTGGAACGCTCTTTCAGCCGGAACTCTCGGCTTTCGCGGATGTGGCTCATCCACTCATCGTGGCATTTTTGCAGGCGATTGTAGAAAACGCAAGAGCGGGGGTAAGATAGCGGGACAAGGCTGGATCTTTACGCCTCGCGTGTCACCCAGGCTTCTTCGGGCATCAGGGCCTTATGGCCAGCCGGTCGGATCTTGCGATAGACCTGCGCAGGAGATTGCAAGGTTCCGTCCACAGTAAGCAACCGTTCCAGGGGGATACCAAAGATCGACTCGTTTTTCTCGAGATAGGGCCGGATGAGGGTCCAGTCCCTGGCAGTGAGAGAAGCGAACTCTCCACCGTTGAGCTGGTCAGCGGTCACCTGGCGTCGGGGGTCCCGTATGTAGATTGCCCCACCTGAAGCAAGAGAGAAGAGGTTTCCACCGGGATAAGGAGTTTCCAGTTCGTGGATAGCGTCATCCTCGTCGAACCGGATGCCGTTCAAGATGATAAAGCCCCCACCATTGAGCGGATCACCGGCCATAAATGACTCGGCCAGGTAGTCCAGGCAAGTCCCGTTGATGACGACACGCGGTCGTCCAACAGCATTAATCAACGGCCGTCCGGCGGCATTCCCCAGAATGAAAGCCTCTCCACCCTTTGCAGCATACATGAACGTCTGGCCAACGTCTCCATACACAACCAGCTTGCCCCCTTTCATGATTTGGGCAAGTTGGTCCTGCGCGCTGCCATGGACGATCACTTCGGCCCCATCGATACCGGAAGCCAGGTAGTCACCTGGCGATCCGTAAACGTCGATCTGTAATCCCTCCGACATTGGTCCCAGACCACTGCCGATGAATCGCTGACCACAGGTGTTTGCGACGATGATCCGGCGAAAGCCGCGTTGATAAAGCATCACGACAGCACGTGATAGCGACTCATTCCCCTCCGGTGGATAACCACGAGCATCGAGCACAAGTGTGACTTTAGCATGCTCAAACTCAGGCAAAGGATTTCCAAAACCAGCCCAGACATAACGTTGGGAAGGAGATTCTCGAATCCTGTCTATCAATTGAATAAAACTCTGATTGAACAAGGCGAGCAAACAACTTCGTTTCATCGTTCCCACGGGATAGTGGCGATCCATCAGCAGGCTCAATACACTGATCGCGCGATCACGGTCGTCATCACCGGTCGTTCGTTCCAGGTCATCCAGGAAAGCACGCACGTCATTATAGTCCCACGCAGGCAGTTGCTCGCACACCCGGCCAAATAAATCGGCCGGGTACAGGGCACCTGTTCGCGTAGGGGCGGGGGTGGTGTGGAGCAGGGTGGGGGCGCTTGCGCCGCCCGTGGATCGCGCATTCGCATCTCCCTTGTCCCCTGCTTTTAGGAGTCGAGTGAGGGCGCTTGCGCCGCCCTTTGGATGAGCCTCCACTTTGCCCCTCGTTTGTTGGGGAATCTTGTCAAATGGACGCCTTGACGGGTCAGGTGCAATCGCGCGCCCGAACTTATCCGTGCATACCAAGGCTAGCTTGCCACTTTCACCGAGTTGAACATTGAAGATGAAAGCGCCGCCATCAGTATGACTTCCACCGCGTGCGTTCCAGTAGAGGTCCGCTCGTGACCAGAAGCGAACATCTTCCTGCGCGAGGCTCTCCAGAGCTGCATCGATCGCTTGCTTTTCAGAAGCAGCAAAGCCGATCGATGCAGTTCCCTGTTGTAAGGCGAAGACCTGGGGTCGCAGCATCGATGTATCAGTGATACCGATCAGACGAAAGGCATGTTTTCGTACGTCTGATTGGGCAACCAGGAAGAACCATGGACCGTCGGGTGAGCCGTGCATATGGACGGTCTGTAACAAGTGGTACAGTCGTTGTTTTTCCGGTGGCAACAGGGTGAAGTCACGCTCAGTCGTTGGCGCCATCGCCTCGATAACGTATTCCAATGGATAACCATAGATGCGGTGGAGCAAGTCAAACACAAGGGCAGCTACCTCGGTATCGGTCAAGAACAGGGGATGCATGTTGCGCTGGGCCAGGTAGGAGCAGATCGATGCATAGTTGGCAAAATCGCCGTTATGCACCAGGGCTTCATGCATGCCGATAAATGGATGGGCACCGCCGGGATGCCACACTTTTCCCTTAGTCGGATAGCGATGGTGCCCGATCCAGACGTGGGCATGCAAATTTTCCAATCCGTAATAGTGAAAGACATCATCCCCATAGCCAACCATCTTAAGCACAAGCAGGTTTTTTCCGTGCGACAGAACGAAAGCCCGTTTATCACCGGTAGCAGCGTAATAGGCGCGATTCAGACGGTAGGTGTTCTGATAGACGATCTCATCCTCGACAGACATGCGGTGTTCATCCGCGATACCATGTTGTTGCCGGAAATTTGCCTGTACATCCGGCCGCACCCGAACGAAGTAGCACCAGATCTCCGGTGGCTGAACTTCCAGGCCGGGAATAGAGCGAAAATCTGCCAGCGTGGGAAACTGGAATGCTCCATCGACGATGAAGGTAGGCTCGATACAAGTGGATTCTATTTGCGTACGCATGGAGCTATCCAGATAGGCAATAGCCAGCAAGTAATCATGCGCGAGAATTTCGGGTCTGACTCCAAAGAAGTCAGGGTCCAGGCCGACCGCGGCTGCGCCACCTCCTTTACCATTGCCACGATTGCGCATCTGTTGCAGAGCCTGAAGCAGATGTCTGCCTGCAACTGGCACACTGGCAGCCATACCAATGACACCGCAGCCCCCTTCGGCCTCGGCCTGAAGACGAGGGTTCGTAGCAACCGCTTCCAGAGAACGCCGCGAGGCGATCAAAGCTCCAATAAGTTGTTCCCTATCCATGATGACCTTTTTCTCCGCGATAAACTAGTAAATCTACGCGCCCTCGAAGCTCCCGCACGCTTCGAAGCCCCAAATGGCGTATGATATCACGCAGTTGCATCTGATACGAGGCATAGAGACGACCAATCTGCCCGGCGCCCCAATCTGGGTCTACCAGTTGAGAGAGTTGCGGATCGGTTGTTGTCAGTCCAAAAGGACACCCACGCCCTCGTTCGCAGTTGCTACAGCGCGTACAGCCAAGCGCAACCAACTCGCTGGTACCCAGGACGCACCCATCTGCACCCAGTGCGATTATCTTGGCAATATCATCAGCCGTCCGGATACCACCGCTTGCCATCAGGACCACCTCATCGCGAATACCCTCCTGGAGGAGGAATCGATGTACTTTTGGAATGGCCAGCTCAATTGGCATCGCAATGTTCTTCTTAGCAATTTCGGGGGCCGCTCCAGTGCCGCCGTATCCGCCATCAATCTGGATAATATGCGCACCGGCGTAGTAGCTGCCCACAGCCACCATATCAACATCCGAGGGTGTCGAGACCTTGACCGAGACCAGCGCAACGGGATTTATAGTTTTAACCCAGTCAATATGTTTCTTGTGATCTTCAACCGAATAGACACTGTGAAAGGGAAATGGCGAGAACAGGCTGACCCACGGCACGCTCTCACGCATTTTGGCGACAGATGCCGTAGCTTTATCACCCAGCAAATGGCCACCAAGCCCCGGCTTCGCACCTTGCGCGTACTTGAACTCAACTATCGGCGCCCACATTATGGTTTCTTCCCGTACACCGAACATGCCTGTAGCGACCTGCGTGATCATGTAATCTCGATAAGGAACCAGCGATTCGGGGTAGCCACCTTCACCGGTACAGGTAAACGTACACCACTGCCTGGCCGCTTTCGCCCGTGCCTGCATAATCTGCTCGCTGATCGAGCCAAAGGACATACCGGCGCCATACCAGGGCACAGGGATCTCAATCTTCCGATCGTACGGCCGGCGGTTCAATGAAATGGAGGTATCAATAGTCTCCTGCTCAGGAACCCATTGTTCTCTGGGCAGGAATTTGAATGTTAGAACATCGAAACCACCACCAGATTGACCAACCTTATATTCCAACCCATTATCGGGTGGACGGCCCGTTTCGGCTTGCGTCCAGGTCGCTAGAATGAGGTCAGCCGTCCAGCGCGCATCTCCCATCGCCGGAGGCCGATCATACGCCAGGCCCGGCCAGGTGTGAAAGCCCCTGTGGAGGGCCTCCTGGTGCTTTACAATGATCCTCTCCTCAGATGTTGCACCATTTTGCTTCATATTTTTTCCTTACTCACCAGGCTCACCGAAGATTTCCCGTTCTATATCTCTTTGGAACATGCATCGCCCGATCTCTCCCCGCAACCGTCGCACTTCCCGCAAGCCCATCGCCCCCATAACTTCCAGTAACTGATCGCGCCAGGAAGCGGCAAGGTTCTTTAATCGTTGTACACCCCAGTCTGTGTTCAAACGAGGGAAAGAGAGAGACGCTATATCCCGATCGATACAATCTCCGCTGAAGTGGGCTTGCAGCGCCACAGCAAGAGCAACATCCAGAGCGACGACGTCCAGACCACAAATGATCGCCTTCGGTACGTGTTCGGCAAGTACGATACCCCCACTGCCAATAAGCGTGACTTCTTCTCGCACACCAGCATCTACTAGCGACTGATGAGCCTGGAGAATCAGGTCTATCACAAACTGATCGCCGGCGTACCCGTGGTAATTAGCGGTCAGGTGAAATACTCGCACTCCCTGCTGCGTCAGCTCAACGAGATTCCTATCCATAGGTACGCGAACGCAGACGATACTATCAGTGTAGCGGCGTCGTAGTGTGTCGTAACATTCACAGTCCCAGCCATCCAGCATCATCATACGTGGTGACCATGATAATCGATCCAACCAGGATAACGATTCCGGAGCAACCAATGGCACGATATGCTCCCCTTTTAGGGAAAGCTCAACAACCGATTGCACAGGTGCCACCGCCAGCGTTTCAATCTGCCGTGCCGCTTCGCTGAGGATCGGCAACAACGGCTTCGACTGAGAAGTGTAAGCTGGTACGTCAAAGAGAAACGGGACCTGAGTCGTGATTACCCTTGGCAGGGGACCAACAACCTCGCCCTGCTCATCGAAATGCACAAAGGCGGGTTTCTCGCCGATATCGACCGCGGTCGAAATGAATTCCCTGCCGTGAATGCCATCTCGGGTTGGACGCACAATCTCGGACATGTCCGTCCAGAGGCCATCCCAACCCTCACCACCAAAAGCGCCCCGGTAGCCTGCGCCACGCACAGGCACACGTCCATCACGCGCCTCATACATAATGGTGTCAACGTACTCGGGCTTGACAAAGGAATCGCCGAGACGTTGTCGTTCAGGATTCGGGTAAATCTGGACTATGTGGGGATACTGGACTGTGCATCGAAGGCAGCCAACACAGAGTTCTTCGCGCGGTGCCAGGCCACCGACCGATCTTGAGAAGACGCCATAGACACAGGGGCGACTTAACGCGACCTGGAAGTTGCCCTTATATTCAATAAGCTCTTTCAGCAGCATACCTATCAGGCCGTGCTTTTTTACTTTGACACGGAACCTTGAGGGAAAGGGTGCAATGTTAGGTGTTGTCCGGGTCTCAATATGATAGCGGTGGAATGTACCTGAAGACGGCGAACTGATTTCCGAAGTTAGTTGGTCAGATGATTGAGCGGGTGGTATTTGCTCAAAAGCGTCATCAATGGAATATAACACCTGGTCTGACATCGTCATCGAACTCCTTGAAGCTTCTTTGCTTCAATAATATTTAAGCTATGATTTTCTTAGAGATGCTTCCCCTTCGCGGAGTTTACCCTGAGTGCAACGAATGGGCTCAGGGCTTCGGCTCACGCGCTCAGCATGATAGTGCTGTTCGAAAGCAAAATTTTGATTCTTCTTACTGCCAAAATACTTTGTCACGTTCGCTGATACTACAGACAATTTAGCTGAAAATAAAGAGTCGTTATTGTGCAAGTTGCACAATAACGACTCTTCCCAAAATACGCCCCCGGTATATTCTTCAGGCGTATCGTCGAAGTAACCTATATAGTCAGAAGCCTCCGGACTGAAAAGGGTGGGGACAGCAAAGCAATAGGACTCCCGCCAAACCATAACTGGTTAGCACTCTGCAACCACAAGTACGAAATAACAACCATTTCATTACCATTCTTACACTCATTTTTCTTGTGTTTTGACTAGACTGTATAGTCAGGCGAATGAGCATCAAATACGACTTGATAAAGGAGAATCATTGATAGAGATATGAATGTAAGAAAGCCCATTCTTGTTACGGGTTCCCATCGGTCGGGGACTACATGGGTAGGCAAAATGCTAGCAGCTTCCCCATCTGTAGGATATATTCACGAACCCTTTAACTTGACACACCGCCCGGGCATCTGCACCGCAAAATTTCCTTATTGGTTCACCTATATCACTGGGGAAAACGAAGCTCGATATTATGAACCCTTGAAGAATACTCTGGCTTTCCGCTTCAAGTTGAGTGCCGAACTGCCAGCAATTCAGTCCTTCAGACATGTGGGAAGGATGCTCATAAATTACAAAAACTTTTCTCTCTACCGTTACCGTCACGCAATCCCTTTGATGAAAGATCCGATTGCACTTTTTTCATCTGAATGGTTAGCTACTACATTCGATATGAATGTGCTAGTGTTAATTAGACATCCGGCAGCATTTACAAGCAGCCTCAGAAGACTAAACTGGACCCATAACTTCTCACATTTTCTGAATCAGCCCCTGCTGATGCGAGATTACCTTGCTCCATTTGAAGCGGAAATTCGCGCATTCGCGAAAACTGAACACGATATCCTGGAACAAGCAACTTTGCTATGGAGAATCCTTCATTATGTGATCCTTCAATACCAGGAAAAACACAAGAATTGGATTTTCTTACGTCATGAAGATCTTTCGACTGATCCTCTTCACCATTTTGAATATCTATTTAAGAGAATGAATCTGACTATGACAGACAAAGAAAAAAAAGTAATTGAAGACTTCAGTAATGAAGATAATCCTACCGAAGCTACAAAAGGTCATATGCTAGAAAAGCGCAACAGTAAGTCGAATATGAAAAGTTGGCGAAAGAAGTTTAGCGGGGAAGAGCTCACAATCCTGAGAACACAGGTGGAAGAGATTTCGCATGCTTTCTACTCAGATGCAGATTGGTAAAAAGCATCTCTCTCCTCCTCATATCTCTGCCTCCATACATCTATGAGGACAAGATCGAAAGGAATGGATAATCATGAAAACTATAGATAATCCCGGTCAGATAGAACAAGGTAAGGTACAACAGCAACGAGAGGAGCCTGCAAAAGGTATGATTGACAGGGCGAAGCCTGTTGTCAAAAGTGTGATACAAACCTGTTCACAAACCTATAGACAAATGACTAGCTTTACACGCGTAATGCCAGATTTTTTAATTATTGGCGGTCAGCGGTGTGGCACCTCGTCCCTCTATTACTATCTCACTGAGCAACATGGCATCAGTTCTGCTGCTACGAAAGAAGTGCATTATTTCGATGACTTCTATACAAGGGGAATCAATTGGTATCGAGCACAATTTCCTACAAGCACTTATAAATATCATATTGAACATATACGAAAACATCGTTTCCTTAGCGGTGAAGCTTCCCCTTATTATATTTTCCACCCACACACACCCAGGCGGATTTCAGCGATATTACCCAATATTAAATTGATCCTTCTGCTGAGAAATCCAATCGATCGAGCATATTCGCAGCATTGGCTCGAGGTAAAGGGGAAATATGAAACGTTGTCCTTCGAGGAAGCGATCAAATATGAACAGGACAGAATAGCAGGGGAACGTGAGAAGATGTTAAGCGATGAGTATTACCATAGCTTCAAACACCGGCACTATACATATCTTGCCAGAGGCATATATATGGACCAGATTGAGCATTGGATGAACTACTTTCCTAAAGAACAGTTTTTATTTCTTAAAACCGAAGACCTCTACACAAACCCAGCATCTATAGTTAGACAGACGCTGGAGTTTTTGGGAGTACCAGGCGAAGAAGTAGACACGAATAGAGAATACAAGAAATATAAGGTTCCTAGTAAAACAGGTTATAGGACGAAAGATTCATCTCCAAAAATGGATCCTAATACCAGGAAGTACCTGGTTGAATACTTTCAACCACACAATGCGAGTTTGTATGAGTTCCTGGGGCGAGATCTCGAATGGGATAGCTGAATAACCAAAATCAGAGAAACCTTAACCTGATTTTCATAATCGTAATAATATCTTAACTCTTTCACTACCGACAACCCCCATCTCACCTGTTACACTGTAGTCGTTGGGGGAAGAAGTCAAAGGAGAGATTTCTGTTATGAACCAGATAACGGTCGTAGTACCCAGGTATCCAGAAGAAGGTCTAGCTTCTCAGGCTAGTGCACATATTACACAGGATGTAATCAACACTGAGCCACTTCAAGTCGCTGTAATTCACCGGCCTTCGCAGTTATATTTTCTTTCTAAGCGATGCATTGACATATCACTGTCTATCTTTGGAATTATCGCGCTTATGCCAGTGCTCTTGATAATCGCTCTTTGTATTAAGCTGGGTGATGGAGGATCTGTACTCCATTTTCGGGAAATTATTGGGAAAAACGGCCGGCGTTTCTTCGCGCTAAAGTTTCGCACAATGATACCCGACGCAGATACGTACCTGGTGAAACATCCTGAACTGATGCAAAAATACCAGCAAAATATGAAGTTGGAGCGCGATCCACGTGTCACCCGCGTTGGAAGGTTCCTTCGAAAAACCAGCCTTGACGAATTACCGCAGTTGTTCAACGTTTTGGCCGGACAGATGTCACTGGTAGGTCCAAGGATCATTCATCCAAGTGAATTGCCTCGTTATGGTAAGTACGCTCCAAAACGGCTCTCTGTGAAGCCCGGCATCACTGGTTTGTGGCAAATCAGCGGACGTCAGCACATCTCCTATGATGAGCGCGTTCAGCTTGATATGCAATATATCGATACTTGTTCGTTTAGTGTTGATTTCGCTATCCTTGTCAAGACGTTGAAAGTCTTCATCGTTCATACAGGCGCATAGCGAAATTAGTTTGGAGGAAAAGAGTTATGAACACTCAGGTCACTCGTGCTAAGTATGAAGCCCCGAAGCTTGAAGTTCAGCGTCTTCGTGACCTGCCTTCGGCACTGGCTCATTCGGGCGCTGACAGCTCGAATTCCGACGGCCAAAGTGATAGGACTAAACGTCGCTAAGGCTACAGGAGTACCATAATAGGCACTCCTGGTACGGGTTGCAAGGGTAGATAGATCTGATCTATCTACCCTTGCTTCTTTATTTACCTCAATGTGCACACTTCTTTGTAAAAAGTCCTTTTTAGCAAATTATCTCATTCGATCTCTCCACTCGCTTCCTAATAAGATAGATAGTAGAGGTTTTTTGAGAGAATGGAATGCTTCAAGCACAACAGAATTGGGCAAGTCACCTCAGCACGTCGCCACCACAGGGAGATACACCTGCAGCACCCAATAGCCCAAAGGTGTGGCAAAATTACTGCCAGGTTACGTTATCAGTTATACTTACGGAAAGCATATACACCATTGAGAGTGATTTCACGTCTTTGTTCACGTTGGGTAGTTTGCATCGGTTACCTGTGGATACGATGCTGTTGTTCTACCATCGTAAGCCCTGATGAAACATCTTCAATCTAGCAACCACAATGCAGAATATGCATGGGAGGAAGACATATTGAAACGAAATGGGACTGTTCTTTGGCGGGAGCTTGATGGTGAGGCAGTATTACTTGATCCGGCTGAGGGTTGCACATATAACCTGAATCGTGTTGGTACCTTGATCTGGAAACTACTTGACGGCAATCATACCTCCAGCGATATTGCTTCAGCGATCTGCCAGGAATTTGAAGTAGAACATGAGCAAGCGTTGCAAGATATGGAACGTTTGATCGACGAGATGCGCCAGCATAAGCTCCTTCAAAGCGATGTTCCTTCACCAAATGCCTCTGTTTAAGCTTATGTTCAATAGCACATTACTTGATACACTCACTAAGACTGCATGTAACTCATCGGAGCCTTTGCTGTGTAAAACGCTTTTTTTTCATGATGTGCGTTTCAACTGCCAAACCAACCATCCCACAATACTGGCTATGCTGGATGATATGCTCGCAATGTACCCGGAACCGCCCCGAGTGAAAGGAGAGGTCACTTACTCAATATTCTGCTATAACAATGCCTCGCAATTCCCAGTGCAGTTGCCCCATGATCGGATATGCTCTGAGGCAGTGCGCCTGCTAACCAAAACAAAATTGAAGTACTACCTGAGCACCGATTACACCACTCAATATCACCGTTATATCGCATTGCCCCCGGTCAATGAAACAGCGCTTACAGTTATAAGCCCACATGATAATATAGGGCTTACACAGATCGAAATGCCCGAACGGTACCAGGCAAAGTTTTTACGTCGCTATGTCTTGCTTATAGCGTTGGGACAACTGACACGTCCCTTTGGCTTTGAACCCTGCCATGCCGCAGCCATCACTGCTCCTTGGGATAACCAGCAAGGCGCGCTGCTTATTGGTCCATCAGGGAGTGGAAAGACGACCATCAGCCTGGGCTGCGCCGTTGCAAGAAGTGGCCTGTTGGGGGATGATCTCATTATGCTTCGAAACGATGCTGACGTGATCAATGCCTACACCATCATGCACGAGGTCTCTGTCCGTAGCGATTCCCTTGATATGTGGCAAGCGTTGTCTTTTCTGAGAGCGTTCCCGGCGGATGATCGCGATAAACATTATTGCACTATTGAGGAAATACGAACCGGAGCTATCTGTATTCAAGTCCCAATTTGTCTGCTCATTTTCCCATCTCTCTCCACCGAAAAGGAGAGCAGACTCACTCCACTTAGCAAAGCAAGAACATTGCAAATGCTAGTTGATGAGTGTTTAAGCAAAAAATATATGTATCCACAAGCACAGGAGCAGTTCTTTTCGCTGCTATGCATGCTGTCTGAACAAGCCAGAGGATATCAGCTCGTCATTGCACGTGGAAGCACCGATGGGCCACGAATTGTACAAACACTCTTCACAGGTAGTTCCTGATGAACGAACAAAATTATCCTGAAACACCAGCAAATCCGTCTCGACCTATGCGCCGCTTGTTCAAAGATGTCTATCCCCTGCCGTTGCAGGAAACCCCCCCACGCATCCCCCAGATCGATGAGCATGTCGCAATAGATAGGCTTGACACGACGAAATTGCAATCTGTGTCATGGACCAGAGATCCTGAGATTGGGAACAGAAAAACTGCCAAGCCTCTCTTTATGCCTCCACTAGCGTTTCTCGATGATGAAGCGGACATCAGTGCATTTCATACCACGCTACTGCCTTCTGTCGATCCAGCGGTCTCCACGCTAGCTGGTGATAAACAAGCAGATCGACTCATTTATGCAAATACTGCGTATGCTAGAAGGCTGGAAAGGCGTCGACGGATCGAAGAAAAGAAACTCAGTTGGAAGGATATGCAACAGTTTAGCCGCTTTGTTACTCCTTTCAAGTGGCAAATCGCGGCTGTCTTTTTCCTTACCGTAGGAGTTGGCTTGACTGCTCTTCCTATGCCGTTCATCTTTCGTTCAATGCTTGACGAGGTCTTCCATAAACGTGATATAACCCTGTTCACCTGGTTACTGGTGATGTTGCTGGCAGTCATGTTCCTGGAAGAGTTATTACGCTTCCTCAATCGCAATATACAAGGATCACTGAGCCGATCAGCCAATCTCAACATTACCTACCAGTTTTACCGTCACATGCTACGGTTACCGCTCTCGTTCTACCAGGGACTCAGCAGTACAGGTCAAGTACTAAGTCGCTTGAACGAGGTGACCTCTGCACAACAAACCGTCATACAGGTAATCATCGATATTGCTGTAAACGGCATACTGGTGATCATTTATCTAGGGGTACTTTTCGTAACTGATTGGCGACTTACACTGGCGGTTCTTGGAATAGCTCCCTTTTACTTAGGAATAAACCTCTACTTTAATCGACGCATGCGCCAACTCAGCCGACAGTCATTGGAGAGCTATGCGATTATGAATGGCGCAATGTACGAGGGATTGACTGGCCTCAAAACTGTCAAAGCTCTTGCAGCAGAGCATCGTTTCGGCCGCATGATCAAAAAACTCATAATTAAGACCAATCAGATATCGTTTCATCGCACTATCTTCCAATCAGGAACTAGCCTGGCGTCAGGAATTGTGCAGGCCCTGGGTGTGATTATGATATTGTGCTTGGGAGGCATTTTAGTTTTCTCGAATGGATTGACCGGAGGGCAGTTGGCCGCATTTATACTCGTTTTACGGGAATTGGCTTCACCAATATCAACGCTAAACGGATCCAACCAGCAGGTACAAGCAGCAGCAGTTGCCATTGATCGTTTATTTGAACTCCTCAATCAACCAGAAGAGGCAGAGGCAGAAAAAGGATTGGGACTATCTCACATCCGAGGATCTATTACTTTAGAACACGTTCATTTCTCCTACACATCAGGCATCGAAGTGCTCCATGATATCAATCTTTCTATTAAAGAAGGTTCAACAGTTGCCCTGGTAGGACGTAGTGGAGCGGGGAAAACTACCATTGCCAACCTGTTGATGCGATTTTACCAACCCGATAGCGGTCGCCTAACTATCGACGGTTATGATCTGCGTGACTTGAAGATTGATAGTTTACGCTCCCAGTTTGGTGTTATCTTGCAAGATGACTCTCTTTTTAGCGGCACCATTGAGGAAAATTTGACCTTTGGACTTCTGTGTAAAGTCTCTTACACAGAATTGGAAGAAGCTGCTCGCAACGCAAATATTCTCGACTATATCCTGGCACAGCCTCTTGGCTTCAAAGCTGTCCTGCATGAACGAGGCCAGAGCTTATCTGGAGGGCAACGTCAACGCCTCGCAATTGCCCGTATGTTTTTGCGTCAACCCAAGATTCTGATTATGGACGAGCCATCATCTGCTCTTGATAATGAGTCAGAGATACTAATACAAGAGGCCCTGAAACGTTTAACGCAAGGACGCACCACTTTTATTATTGCTCATCGACTAAGCACAATTCGCAATGCGGATCACATAGTAGTCATTGATGGTGGGAGAGTTGCTGAACAAGGGACACACGATGAACTATTGCTCTGTAGAGGTATTTACTGGTATCTGTATAACAGTTACGGTCGGGTTTGAATTTCTAAATAAGCCGTAAAAAAACCTATCCTCTCCTATATTGTCCTATCAATCTGCGTACTTGTTCAGCATTCACCAGTACATCTGACGTTAGAGAGATGCGATAAGATTGAGCCTGTGTAACCAGGTCGCTGAAGATATCAAACATGACATTCGCTCCACCTTCCTGCGCGAGTTGCTGTGAGATGTACTCGCTCATCAACCAGCTAAAGGCCTGTGAGGGTGAGAGTCGCTCTGCCCGAACCTCTCCGCTTCTTTGCTCTTCGTGGACAAAAAGCAAAAAACACACCTGGCATGAATTGATCACCTGCTCGCGAAAATATCTCTGCACAGCGATGTAACGTTTGCGACGTACATCTGCTTTCAATCCTTGCATAAAGGAATAATGGCCAAGCAAGTCTATCGTTCCTCTACGTACACCGATGTCCTCTGGAAAAGAATAAACTTTTATGATGCCATCGTCTTTGGCTAAAAGAATGACATCGTCTGCCAGAAGTTGCATACCTATATGCAAGCATGAAAGTAGGAGAGTTGTCTTTCCACTACCAGGAGATCCAATCAAAAGTACACCTGTACCGTCAAGTGCAATGGCCCCAGCATGCACAACCTCAAAGCCATCATAGCGGAGTAGCGCACCAATAGCCATATAAAAAACGTGGCGCATCATAAACCAGGGAGCCACCTTTTCCACATCTTCCACAAAGATCGTTGCATGGAGATCTTTTTTGTCGCGAACTGCACAGATACGGCTTGAGACCCCCGGATACGATTGATACTCACGAAATCGCTGCCACTCCTTTTGCCAGCGTGCATACGATGGACCATCCATCCCCGGAATAATTAGCCACTCAACATTATCTGGCTTCGCCTCTGCAGGGACCGGCGGAAACGACTCTCCCGGGCGTGTTTGAAAAAGGTAGCAGGTTAGCGCAACTGGGCGATATAATCGTTCCCCGGCCCGCCACAACAGGTCACCGGGAATGTCTATAGGAAGATCGGAGGGATTCTCATAAGTATATTCAGCTAATAGTTCCGCATAATAGAGGAAATGCCGAACCTGATCACCCAACGCGCGATAGTTCATCACGACTCGAAGCATACGGTGGTGTAAAAGATACCACTGTTCAAATAAGGGACCAGTCACATGGTCCAGGTATGGTTGCGCTCTTTGACGCTCAGCTGTGTACATGCGTCACCTCTTCTCATATAGGGATTGTATGGTAAAGCTTATTTTCGACAATCCTAGCATTACCGGAGGTGAAAAGCCATGTTAATAGTCAACATTGGCTAAAGATACTGGGCATTCCCCTGTAATAGGCTATTCCTATCAGCATATAATGCTACTATAGGGTTATTGGTGTTTTCAGAAAAGTTTCAACGAGCAAAATACTGACAAATGAAAAGCAATTATGATATTGAGCAAGAGAGAACAAGTTGACTGAATCGTATCCGACCGATCGTGCCTCGTTGGAGCGTGACTGCGACCTTGAGTTTTTCATTGCCAGCGGACCAGGTGGACAGCATCGCAATAAAGTCGAGACTGGCGTACGACTGACCCATCGCCCAAGTGGAATCAGTGTGACTGCCACAGAGCGCAGATCACAACATGCCAATCGCGAGGTAGCTTTCGAGCGAATGGCAGAACGCTTACAGGAAATTCAGCAGATTTCACCTCCCCGCAAGCCGACACGTCCCACGACAGCCAGCCGCGAACGCAGGCTTGAAGCGAAACGCCGTTCCGCTCTTCTCAAGAGACAGAGGACCATCACACATGATAACGAATGAGCAGCATCACTTATACATCACAAATGCATAGCGCGCAGAACAGCTTACCCTTTCTCCATTCAAGCGTTATAAGAAGCTGTACGCTGGGGACGCACAATTAGCATCGGCAGCCTGGTGGCATGCAAGACCCGCTCGGTTACACTACCCATCATCAGGCGTTCCAAACCACCCCGACCATGTGTTGACATTGCGATGAGATCGCAGCCACTGAACCCTTCAGCTTTCGCCTTGCCTTCAGCATGTTCTGCCATGTCGATAATGGCCCCGGCCACATCTATATCACGAAGAAGCGACCAGGTGATCGAAAGATTGAGACCTTTCAACTTCTGCTGCAATCGCTCTGTCACACCAGTGATATAGGTCTTAGCACAAGTAAAGGCACAGAGCTGTGATGAGCAAGCCCTAGCGCAACGCTTCCTAATGCCCAGCGCTTTAAACCAGTTCTTCCATGGCTACATATGACGATGAGGTCCACACGTCGCATCTCGGCTACACTAAGGATATCCTGTAGTGGCTGCCCAAACATAGCTTCAGTTTTTATGGTAATCCCCGTAAGGGTATTAGACGTGGCGACAGTTTTGAGGTAGTTGTCCGCATTGTCAAGTTCCGTCTCTATGATTTGCTCCGTCAAAAGCGGTGCCTGCGTAAACCCTCCTCCATAGTCAGCCGCGAGCTTTGCCACCCGCATTAATACGATTGAACCATGCGATGCGTGTGCTAGCCGCGCTGCCACAGGGAGAGCCTGCTCGGCACGAGTAGAACCATCTAATGGGACAAGAATTTGTTTAAACATATCGGTTTCACCTTTCAGTAACGTTGGTGATGGCATTCTTCGGCGAGAAAGAAATGTTGCTGCAAACTGTTCTTCTCCATCATCTATCGTTCAATATAAGCATAGGTTTCTACACTCACAACCGCATCACACCACATTGCATTTTTCTCACGTCTGAGTCACAGCCCTTTACAGCCCGCACAAAAAAGAGGCGAGGAACAAACGATCCTCACCTCTTTTACTAGTTGTCTTACACTGAGGGCCACTACGCTAAAGAGCATATAGTTCAAGCTCTCTTCAGCCTGACTTTTTAGCGCGTGCCTGCCAGTTCTTTCACTTTTACGGGAATCTGCTTGGGCTTGACTTCCTCGGACTTAGGTACCTGGAGTTTCAGGATGCCCTGCTCATAAGTCGCCTGAACCTTCTCAGGCTGGATATGGGTTGGTAGCGTAAATGTGCGGGTCATCTCGCCTTCATAGCGCTCGCGCCGCACATAATTCGGTTTCTCAACCTTCTCCTCTTTCTTGGTTGCATAGGTGATGGTCAGGGTATCACCCACAGCCGTAATCGAAATTTCCTCCGGCTTCACTCCTGGCAGTGATGCCTCAACAATATATCCCTGCTGATCCTTCGTCTCGTAGATATCTACGGGGAAGGTTCGGCCAGTGAATACCTCAAGGCGTCCAGGCCAGACAAAGCTGTCCTCAAACAAGCGGTTCACCGCCTCGCGAAGCGGCATCAGTGCCTCAAACGGATCTTTCCAAATCATCGACATTGATGTTCCTCCTTTTATCTAAACAATGGTGTCAGGTGCTTTAAAACGCACCGGTTTAGCATACGCAGTGAGATGCACCTGAACAAACACGTCATTCGTATTCTACCTGCATCCTTCACCACTGTATAGCATACGCTGATACCATCACGAACCACTCTCGGAATGCTTGTTCACCCTCACACATCAATCACAGTATTTTGAGCTTCCCAAATCGCCCCACAGTCTTTCTATTGGCAGGGCTTCTCACATGTCAATGTGTTATTGTTTTCCGCGCGCCTGCGGCGCGTTCATGTGAAAGTGTGGAAGGTTTTTGTGCGCCTGCAGGCGCACAAAAACCTTCCACACTTTCACGAAACAGGCTCGCAAGCGAGCCAGGCCAGGTGAAGAAGCAAGTTGTGCTAAGCTCTGTTTCTATTGGAGACTTTGGTGTTCGTCTTACCCTGGACTTGATATACTTCATGTAGTATTGTTAATGAGAGATCATTGGCATGCCAGGAGATTCATTCCTGATAGCCATGCGCTTTGCCCCTGATTTTTCAGAGCAAGACAAGGAGAATAATAACTATGAGCATCCAATCGATTAACCCGGCCACCGAAGAAATTATCGAAACTTTTGAACCATACAGCGCTACCCAGGTGAACCAGGCGCTTGAACAGGCGCGTAAAGCTTTTCTGGGTTGGCGTGAGACCACGTTTGCCGAACGAGGCACTATTTTGCATCGCGTTGCCACTTACTTACGCGAACACAAAGTTGAGCTTGCACGTCTCGCGACCTTAGAGATGGGCAAACCAATCATTGAATCCGAAGCAGAAGTTGAAAAGTGTGCATGGAACTGCGATTTTTATGCTGATAACGCTGAAAAGTACCTCACAGATGAGCAGGTAGCGACAAATGCAACAGAAAGCTATATCTCTTTCCTGCCGTTAGGCGTTATTCTGGCTCTGATGCCCTGGAATTTTCCTTACTGGCAGGTCTTCCGTTTTGCGGCTCCAGCCTTGATGGCTGGCAATACTACCGTACTCAAACACGCATCGAACGTTTCACTGACAGCTTTGAAAATCGAGCGTATTTTCCGGGAGTGCGGTTTGCCAGAGGGGGCTTTCAGAACCGTACTGGTGCCTGGGTCAGAGACGCGGAGCCTGATTGAAGACCATAGGGTTGCAGCAGTGACCCTTACGGGTAGCGATGCCGCTGGCGTTGCAGTAGCATCGACCAGTGGGCGTGCGTTAAAGAAGACCGTGTTGGAACTTGGTGGGTCCGATGCTTTCATAGTGCTAGAGGATGCTGATCTCGATGCCGCTGCGCAGATGGCAGTACGAGCACGTTATCAGAACACGGGGCAAAGTTGTATTGCCGCTAAACGCTTTATCGTTGTGGAGTCAGTTGCTGATAATTTTGAGAAAAAGTTTGTTGATGCCGCCGCGAAGCTACGCACAGGTGATCCACTTGACCGTGAGACACAGGTTGGGCCAATGGCACGCGGTGACTTGCGCGAGGCGCTAGAGAAACAAGTACAGGCTTCCATTAAGATGGGAGCGCGAGTGGCGCTAGGCGGGAAACCACTGGCAGGCAAAGGGTACTTCTATGAACCATCCATCGTGACCGGTGTAACACCAGACATGTCACTTTTCCGTGAGGAAACTTTTGGACCGGTTGCAGCCGTCATTAGTGCCCGTAATACTGATCACGCAATTGAACTTGCGAATGCTTCCGATTTTGGACTGGGCGGGAACCTGTGGACAAGTAATATTGAACGTGGACGCGCCCTGGCTCGCCACATAGAATCGGGAGGAGTCTTCATTAACGGTATGACCGCATCTGATCCCAGACTTCCATTTGGAGGTATTAAGCACAGTGGTTATGGCCGCGAACTGTCTTCGTTCGGTATTCGTGAGTTCGTGAATATCCAGACTGTCTGGATCGGACCGGCTGCCAGCGCTACCGCCACCAAAGCTCCAAGTGAATAGGATACCCCTTTTAGAAAAGAAAGATTTCAATTACCATGATTAACAACTGGTGGGCAGAGGGAGATACACCCGTACGCGCTGATTCGCGTGTTACTTACCTTATAGACGGACGAACAACACTGCTCACCATATGCCGCCATTTCCTCATGGCCCATAAATACATCTATCTTGCAAATTGGGGTATAACCCCAATGATGGAGATTGTGCGGGGCAAAGATCAGCGTGCAGGACCAGATGGTAGTCAAGAACAGGAAGCACTGGTTGCTGAGTTACGTACAGAAGGTCTCCAGGAGGCTGAAATAAACTTCTGGTGTTCACAGAAGCTCACCCTTCAAACAGTATTGGCCTACAT
>WNFX01002105.1_pt1 | contig 25400 bp, 22 predicted proteins | sample 5400111 | NCBI WGS metagenome assembly WNFX01 (sample SAMN13153363, study PRJNA577476) | soil metagenome | isolation source: 40 cm soil or saprolite under grassland replicate 1 | place: USA:California | collected 2016-06-15
CCGCTCACGGTCCGAAGCTCCGCTCTCCCGAAGGAAGGCCAAGGCTCTTCCTCGGAGGATTGCGGTGATATTCAGCGAGTGGACGTTATAAACGACTTAGCCCGTGATTATCACTCGTGATTCGGCCCTCGCCCGGAGGCCGGAGCGTCGCCTCAGCACGGCTCAGCCGCTCGCCGGAGCCGCGGCCGGAGCCGCAGAGACCGGCGACGGGGGCGGGAGCGCCTCCGTCGACGGCGCGGACGCGTCGGTCGGCGGCTCGCCCGCATCCCCTTTCTCCGTGTACGCCACCCCCGCGTTCCGCGCCATCGTCCGCCGGATCTCCTCGCGGTTCGACGACTTGAGCCCGAAGAACTCCGCGAAGTAGCGGGTCGTCGTGAGGGCGAAGGACCGGCCCGACGGCTTGCGCGAAATCAGCCCGAGGTCCTCGAGCGCCTTCGTATGCTCGTACACCTTCGAGCCGATCATGTCGAACAAGTCGCTCTGGAGGAGCGGCTGGTGGTAGGCGATGAGGGCGGCCGTCTTGAGGAGGTCCCGGTCGATCTCCGGCGGGGCGAACGTCCGGGCCCGTTCCGTGTACTCCGAACGGATCTGCATCGTCCACTTGGACCCGATCTGGGCGACCTCGACGGCGCTCTGCCGCGCGGTGTACTCCCGGGCGAGGGCGCGGAGGTGTCCCTTGACGACCTCGACGTCGAGCCGGGTCGTCCGCGCCAGTTCGTCGGCCGTCAGGGCCCGGCCCGCGGAGAAGAGCGCGGCCTCGACGATCGCGCGCTCGCTCACGGGTGGGCCCCCGTCGGCGCGGGGTCGGGTTTCGGCGCGAGCTCCGGGAGCGCCAACAACTCTTCGATCGTCAGGTCGGCCTCGGCCGAGAGGCGCTTCACGAAGATCTCCCCGTACGGGTATTCTTTCTGCCACAGCTTCACCTTCTCGAGGTGGGCCAGGAACAGCAGGGACATGAAGACGGTGACTTCGTCCCACACGCCGCCCGCGGTCAGCCGGCGCAGCGGGACCGGTTCGCCGTCGAACTGGACGAGCCGCTGCCACGTGAAGGCGATGTCTTCCGTGAGATCCTCGCCGTGGACCTTCTGGTGGAAGTTCGGGGCGAAGCGTCGGATCGCCTGCTCGCGCAGGGCGTTCAGCTGCAACTGGATCTCCGCCTCCTGCCTCGCCTCGTCGAACGCATCCATGAGCTCCATCAGGGTCACGGCGCGTCGCCCTTCGCGGCGGATCGCCTCCGTCAGAGGCGTCGCGGTGCCCGCGAGGACGGCCTGGTTGTAGTCGAGATCCGCCGGGTCCCGGAACATGTCGAGGTCCCAGCCGTCCCCCGGCGCCTCCGTCGGGGGCGGCGGCATCGCGTCGAGGAGGACCTTGTCGCTCTGCATCTTCAGGATCGACCACGCGAGGAAGACGAGCTTCCCCGCCGTGACGAAGTTCACGGCGCCGTCCTTGCGCACCTTCTCCAGGAAGAGCTTCGTGAAGGGCACGAGGTTGATCTCCCACGGGTCGAGCTGCTTCTCGAGCGCGAGCTCGAAGGCGGCGACGACGCTCTTCTCGAACGGATCGCGGACCGCGACGTGCAAGCCCTGGTCGATCTCGTTGAGCATGGCCATGTAGCGGTTGATCCTCCGCCCGTCCTCCGACTCGCTGATGAGCGCCTTGTGGAACAGGAGGTGGTTCAGGATCGCCTGGTAGTTGTCGCTCATGCGGAGATCGCCTCCGTGGGCTTCTCGTCCTCGATGTCCGCGAGGTTGACGCGCATGATGACCTCGGACGTCGAGGCGGGGGTCATCGTGATCCCGATCAGGTGGTCCGCTTCCTTCAACGTGACCTTGCGCAGGGAGATCTGCACGAACTGCGCGGTCGAACTGTTCCGCCGGATCATCCGGGCGACCTTCTCCGCGTTCACCGCGTCGAGGTTCTGGTCGATCTCATCGAGCATGTAGAAGGGCGACGGGTCGTACTCCTGGATCGCGAAGATCAGGGCCATCGACACGAGCGACTTCTCGCCGCCGGACAGGGCCTCGAGCCGCAACGGCTTCTTGTGCGCCGGCTTGACTTTCATGACGAGCCCCGCCAGGAACGGATCTTGCGGGTTCTCGAGGAGGAGCTCCGCCTCGCCGCCTTCGCTCAGCTCCGAATACACGCGCCGGAAGTTCTCGTTGATGGACACGAAGACCTTCGCGAGGCCTTCCTTCTTCTTGTCCGTGAGCTGGGTCACGAGGTTGATCAGCTCCTCGCGCTGCCCCTCGAGCCGCTTGAACTCGTCGTTCAGCTCGACGGCCCGGGCCTGCTGGGCGTCGTAGTCCTCGAGGGCGCGCAGGTTGATCGGCCCGAGGGCGGTGATCGCCGCCTCGCACTCGCCGATCGTCGCCTTGAGCTCCTGGAGGGTCGGCAGGCGGCCTTCCTGGACTTCGACCGCCATCTCCTGCATGACGCGCTCCGCGTCCGCGAGTTGCTCCTGCTGGGCCCTCAGCTCCGTCTCCATCTTCAGGAGGAAATCCTCCTTCGTCTCGATCTTGTGCGCGACCTTGTCGAGGTCCCCCTCGCGGTCCGTCTTCTCCTTGTACGCGGCGTCCCGCGCGTCCTGGAGGTCCTTCATCTTCTGGCCCATCTGGGCCTCCATCTTCTCCAGACCCCGGATCTCGTTCTCGAGCTTGCCGAGCGACGCCTGGAACGTCTCGATCCGCGCCTCGTGGTCCTTCCGCTGATCGTCGAGGGCGGCGAGGCGCGTGTCGAGTTCCCCGCGACGCTCGTCGAGGAACGTGGTCTGCGTCGTCATCGCCTCGAGCTTCGAGCGGAGGCCGCTCAGCTCCTCCGCGAGGGTCGCGCGGCGGCCCATCAGCTCCTTCATCCGCGAGGAGATCTGCTGGGGCGTCGCCTCGATGACGGCCTTCTTGCGCTCGTCCCGCTTCGCCTTGAGCGCATCCAGGCCCTTCGTGAACTTCGCGAGGTCCTCTTCGATCCGGGTCGCGGTCTTCCGGGCATCTTCGAAGCGCGCCTTGCGGTCGGCCAGGTCCTTGTCCGTCGACTTGAGCTTCACCTCGAATTCCCTCCGCTTCGCTTCGAGGGTGCTCGTCTTCACCTCGACGGCTCCGGTCTTGCCGCCGAAGTCCTTGATCTGCACCTCCAGGTCCAGGATCGCCTTGCGGACCTCGTCGAGGCGGTTCGCGACGGCCTCCGCTTGCGCCTGCGCCTCGCGCAGCTTCTCTGCGATCTTCTCGAGGTCGTTCGCGGACCCGGCTCCGAACTTGAGCGTCGACCGCTCCATGTCCCCGCCGATCATCGCGCCGGATGCCTCGATCAGCTCGCCCTCGAGGGTCACGAGCCGGACGCCGCCCATCCACTTCCGTGCCTCATCGAGCGTCTGGACGACGAGCGTGTCGCCGAAGACGTAGAAGAACGCGTCCCGGTATTTGTCGTCGAAATGGCACAGGTCGATCGCGAATCCGAGGCACTCCTTCGCGACGAGGATGGCCTTGCCTCGCGGCTTGCCCACGAGCATCTTGTTGAGCGGCAGGAACGTCGCTCGGCCGATCTTGCGCTTCTTGAGGTAGTCGATGCACGTCGCGGCGACGGAATCGTCGTCGACGATGATCGCCTGCATGCGCGCGCCGGCGGCCGTGACGATTGCCGTCTCGTATTGCGGCTCGACGTGCGCGAGCTGCGCGACCGTGCCGTGGATGCCCTTGATCGAACCGGTCTCCCGGGTGTCGAGGATCGCGGAGACCGCGGCGGTGTAACCGCGCTTCAGGTTCTCCGCGACGTCCGCCTCGGCCCGGAGCTGGGCGTATTGCCGCGTCAAGCTGAGGATCGCCGACTGCAGGTCGGCCTGGTCCCGCGCGAGCTTCGCCTCCTCCGTCCGCCGGTCGTGGAACTCCTGCTGCAGCTTCTGAAGCCCTTTCCCGGATTCCCTCGTCGTCGAACGGAGTTCCTTCAGCTGCCACTCCACGTCCTCGAACTCCGTCTGGTACGTCTTGCGGGCGTCCTCGAGCTGCGCGATCTCCGACTCGAGGCGGGCCATTGCCTCCCTCGTCCGGTCGCCCTCGAGGACGATCCCCTTGAGCCTCTCCTCGACCGCGTCGATCTCGTTGTTGAGCGCGATGATCTGCTTCTGGATCCCGAGGACCTTCGCGTCGCCCTTCGAGGCGAGTTCGTCGACCTCGTGCAGGTCCTTGTCGGCCGACTTGATCTGCTCGTCGAGCTCCGCGGTCCGCGTGTCGACGTTCCCGCGTTCCCGCGCGAGCGCGTCCGTCTCCCTCTGGACTTTCGCCCGCTCCTTGGTCGCCTCGGCGGCCTCCGCGCGGATCCCCTTGAGCGTCTCCTTCGACGTCTCGATCCCGTCCGTCGCGCGAGCCCGCTCGATCCGCAGGCCGTCGAGCTTCTCCTTGAGCTGCTTCGCCTCCTCGCCGCCGCGCTCCGCCATCTCGCGCTCGAGTTCGTCGAGCCGGGCGACCGCCGCGTCGAGCTGCGTGCGGAGGTCGGCCTTCTGGGCCTCGAGCTTCGCCTTGTCGGCCTCGTGCTTGCCGATCTGCTCCTTCGTGCCGACGATCTGCCGCTCGATGAGTTCGCGGTTCTTGTACGCCAGCTGGGCCTTCGCCGTCGTGAGGCGGCTGTTCAGCTCCTTGTACTTCAGTGCGCCGTCGCGGTCCGCCTCGAGCTGTTTGATCTGCTTGTCGATCTCCTCGAGGATGATCCGGATCCGCTCGAGGTTCTCCTCCGTCTCGCGGCGCTTGCCCTCCGCCTGGGTGATGTCGTCATCGAACTTCGTGATCCCGGCGATGTTGTCCAAGATGCGGCGGCGGTCGACGGACGACATCGAGACGATCCGCTGGACGTCCCCCTGCTGGACGAGGTTGTATCCTTCCGCCGAGATGCGTGCGTGCGCGAGGAGGGAGTCGAACTCGGACAGAGAGGATTTCCGGTCGTTGATGTAGAAGTACGAGTTGTAGCCGCCCTCAACGGACGGGCTCAGGCCGACGTACCGGGTGAGCTTGACCTCGTCCGCCTCGACGGGGATCTGTCGGTCCGCGTTGTCGAAGAGCAGGCTCACTTGACAGGAGTCCGCGGCGTTCTTGTCATTCCCGCCGTTCCAGATCAGGTCCGTGAGCTTCCCCGCGCGGATCGCCTTCGAGCTCTTCGGTCCGAGGACGAACAGGATGGCGTCGGCGATGTTGCTCTTCCCCGAGCCGTTCGGGCCCGTGATCGACGTGTAGCCCTGCAGGAAGGGGATCGAGATCTTTCGGCCGAATGACTTGAAATTCTCCATCTGGATTTCTTTGAGAAACACGGTCCTCACCTGAGCGGGGGAAGGTCAGCGCTAAGGCGATCTGCTACTATCCATCCCATCCTATATCCTTCTGGCGTCCGACGAGGGTCGGACAGACTCGCGGAAGCAGATGGTGGCTATAAAAGCGTAGCGGGGGACTGCCCGGTCCGGATTGACAAATGCTGTACGTCAGGGGGTCCAACTCGCGCCGGGCTACGAGGTTTACGCCCCCTCGATTGTTCGGACGAGCACCGGGTACCTGCTATATGTCACGGCGAGCGGCGGGTCCGCCATTCAAGTCACGACCTCGAGCGACGCGAATTCGTGGACGTTCCCTCAGACCGTTATTACACCTGGTTTTACGGGTTCGACTGACTCCTCTCTCGTGGCATACGAAGACACGGTCCAGGTCGGTCCGACCTTCCACATGTGGTATTCGGGCAGACCCGCGGGCGACTTCTATACGATTCACCACGCGACCTCATCAGACGGTCTCAGCTGGGCGCCCGGAGGTGTCGTGCTCACAGCGAGCATGGATGGACTTATCGGAGATGTTGTGGCCCCGAGCGTTCTCTGGGACGGGACTCAGTACACGATGTGGTACGAATACTATGACGGCATCCACACTTGGATTCGCAGGGCGACGTCCCCTGACGGTGCCGCATGGACTCCAACCGGGGCCGTGTTGTCCCCCACCACGAACGGCATCGACGATGAGGGTCCTCGTTTGGCCTCGGTCGTTCGGGTCGGCGCCGAGTTTCTGATGTGGTACACGTGTGCGGGACCTGCCATCTGCCGGGCGCACAGCGCGGACGGCATCGGTTGGGTTCGGGACGGGATTTGGCTTGGCCCGGATCCTAGGTATCTAGGGGAGGACCAAGCTGTTGCAATGGCCGAGCCCTACCCAATCGGCCCCGATTCGTTTCGTGTCTGGTACTCGGCCCGAGGTTCCGTGTCACAGATTTTCTCGGCAATCACAATCTCAGGCTTCCAGACCATCGGGTCGTTGATATCCGTTCGGGTGGAGCTCCCTTCGGGTTTCGAGTGGCAAACGCTTGCCGTGGAGAAGAGCGAGCCGCCCGGCACGTCAATCACCGTTACGATACTAGATCCCCGGACCGGACTCTCCGTAAGCGGGTTTGCTGGTTTGAGCGCGACGACGGTTTCTCTGTCGGCTCTGGATTCCAGATCCCTGAGGGCTCTGATCCTGCAAGCAACGCTGACCGGAGATGGTTCTACCACGCCGATTCTCGATCGCTGGTCGGTAACGTTCGGAACGCCGCCTCCGCCCTCGTGGTTCGACCTCTACAGGCCCGCCCTTCTCGTTCTCGGGCTGATCGCGGGGGCAGCCGGCGCGTTTGGCGTCATTGCATTCCTCGCCACACGGACTCGCAGGCCATCTCAGTGATTGGCGGATGGACGCGGAGGGCCGGTCACGGCCTCCGGCATCTTCGGCGTTCGCCAGATTGGGGGCTCCGTTGACGCCCTGGAGCGACCTCAGCCGGGGCTGGTGCACTCTAAATAGACCGTCCTCCTTCGTCCGCCCGGGATGGCGCAGCGAGCACTCATTTCGGGAGTCACCGGGCAAGACGGCTCGTATCTCGCGGAACTCCTGCTTTCGAAAGACTACGAGGTCTACGGCCTGGTGCGGCGGCTCAGCTCCCCGAACACGCGGAATATCGAGCAGATCATGGATCGGATCCACCTGCTCGACGGGGACATGACCGATCAGTCATCGATCGTCACGGCCTTGAAAGAGGCCGCTCCCGACGAAATCTACAACCTCGCCGCGCAGTCCTTCGTTGCGACGTCCTATCGCCAGCCCGTGTTGACGGCGGACGTCGACGGCCTTGGCGTAGTCCGCATCCTTGAGGCGGCCCGACAGATCGCACCCGACGCCCGCGTCTACCAGGCCTCGACCTCCGAGCTGTTCGGCCAGGTGCAGGAAAGCCCGCAATCGGAGACGACTCCGTTCCATCCGCGGAGCCCGTACGGCGTCGCGAAAGTCTTCGCGTACTGGGCGTGCGTGAACTATCGCGAGTCCTATGGGATGCACGTGTCCAACGGGATCCTGTTCAACCACGAGAGCCCGCGACGTGGCCTCGAGTTCGTCACACGTAAGATCACCCATGGCCTCGCGCAGATCGTCGCCGGTAAGGCGAAGTTCGTCGAGCTGGGCAATCTCGACGCCAAGCGCGACTGGGGCTACGCCCCCGAGTACGTCGAGGCAATGTGGCGGATGCTTCAACAGAAAGATCCGGATGACTACGTGATCGCCACCGGGGAGACGTGGTCGGTCCGTCAGTTCCTGGAATTGGCGGCGAAGGAGGCCGGCCTCCGAGGAGACCCGCTCCAATTCGTCCGTTCGGACCCGAAGAACCTTCGGCCGGCTGAGGTGCACACCCTTTGCGGGAACCCAAGCAAGGCGAAACGGACTCTCGGCTGGACCGCGAACGTCCGCGTGCCCGAGCTCGTCAAGATCATGATAGAGCACGATCTTCGTCTCGCGAAAGCCGGGTAAAGTCACTTCCACGCGAGGACGGACGCGCTCCCGGCGAACCGGTCGATCGGGGCGATCTTCCATAACGCCCCAGAAAGGAGCGTCCCGACCCGACCGAGGCGGAGTCTCGGTTCCCAGATGGGCCGCCAGAAATTCGTCCCGAGGTCCACGCGACGGTATCCGGCCCTGCGTGCTTCGAGCGCGAGGTCGTGAGGGGCGAAGAGGTTGATGTGGTCCGGATCGTCCCTCGCCCCGGGTTGATGGACGTTCGGCGAGACCACAAACAGAAATCCGCCGGGCCGCAAGACGCGGCGAACCTCTCGAAGGATCGAGCGTTCCCGGTCGAGGGGAACGTGTTCGAGCACGTGATGCGCCATCGCGGACCCGAACGACGCCTCGCGGAACGGGAGCGGCAGGGTCAAATCGGCTCGAACGACCGGAAGGCCGCGTCCTCCGCAGGCCCGGATTCCTTCCACTGAGAGCTCGACGCCGACGGAGTCGAGACCGTGGTGGCGGCAACATTCGAGAAATAGGCCCAATCCAGCGCCGATGTCGAGGACGGGGGGAACGGGATGCATGCGTGCGAGCATCGGCTCGAAGAACCGCCAGGTGTGGTCTCGGTAACGCCAGTAGTCATAGTGGCGGTGCCCGATGTCAGGTAGTGGGCGCGGGCTACGTTCCGGCGACATCCGGGCTCACCTGCCCGTAGACCTCGACGACCTGATCAGCACTCCGCGACGCGGAGAAGAATGTCGCGCGCGTCAGACCTCTCCGCGACAAGTCCGACGCAACACGAGGGTCGTCAAGGATGCGCAGAACAGCTTCCGCCCACGCTTCCTCGTCCGCGGGATCAACCAGTTCGCCGCCCGGGCCGACGATCTCTGGCATTACCGAACGGCTCGAAGCGACGAGCGGGCAGCCGCATGACATCGCCTCGAGGCACGGCATCGAGAAGCCCTCAAGGAAGGAGGGGACCATCGTGACGGAGGATGTCTGGTACAGGTCGACGAGCTCGGGTTCTGGGACGAAGTCCCGCCACTGCACGCGATCCGCAATTCCCAGCTCTCGGGCCAGCGCGAGCAGGCGAGGCCTCGATGGCGAGGAAGCGCCCACCTTCACGAGGGTCACGGGGCGAGTTCGGGCGATGCGTGCGACGATGCGGAGGAGTCCCTCGACGTTCTTTCGCGGCAACTCCGTCCCAACGTAGAGGAGTTGTCCCGGAGCCCGCGGGACGTCTCGCGGGCGGTAGGTCGATGGCACTGCAAGATACACGACCTCCGGCTCGTGCTCGAGTCGGACCAAACCCTCCAGCTCTGATCGGAGGCCGCGAGCGGTGACGATGACGCGGTCGGCGAGCGGCAGACGCTTCGCCGTCCACGGGACCGAGAGATCGAAGCAAGTGATGACCGTGGGGCAGCGGCCGCGGCGTTGAAGGAGAAAGGACTGCATGTGCGAGATGATGTGCGTCACCATGCCAGGCTGCTCGAGCAGCCGCAGCTGTTGGCGGTACATCCAATGCGTCGCCCGCGATGGCTGGACGTAGAAAAGCCGGACAAAATGCGTCGGGATCCGTTTTCGGATCTCGTCGTACCAGACCGTAAACCATTTGGCGCGGACGTCGACGCCAGTTGAGCGGCGGCCGAACAAGGGGTATTGGACGGCCAGTGTCATGGAGAGACGAGGTCGGATGGATGCGGCGTAGATGAAGACTTTGCTAGCCCGAATGGGGGTTCGCAGTCGAACCCCCGGCGACCAAGTCTTCGATCGTCGCGCGTAGCGCGAGTTGCCGGTGTCGGAGGGTGAAGCCAGTCACAATCCGATTTCGCGCCGCTTCGGCATTGCCGTGGTTGAAGGCCTGTCGTATCGCAATTGCGGTCGCTGCGGGATCCTCCTCCGGGACGTAGAAGCCTGCGTCTCCAATCAGCGTCCGGATACCCCCCACGCGGGTGCCGACCGGGACGCACCCGCACGACATCGCCTCGCCGAGCGCGCTGCCGAACGCTTCGTACCGCGACAGCTGCGCGTAAACACGCGCGCGCCGGAATCGTTCGCGGAGTTCCTGGTCGGATACGGGTCCGAGCAGGCGGACGTTCGGTGGGCAGCGACCGACCAGTCGGTCCGTTGCGGGTCCCGGTCGGGATCCGACGAGGACGAATGGGAGCTCGGGAACGAGGCGAGCTGCCTCCAAGAACACGTCGAGCCCCTTGCGGAGCACGTTCACCTCGTTCACGATTCCGACGGTCAGCACCTCTGTCTTGGGGCCGCCATCGGGCGAGAACCAATCCGTGTCGAAGCCGAGGGGGACCGTCACGAGGTCCGTGCGGCTTATCCCTCCGTTGCGCTGGAGTTCTCCTTTTAGCGACTCGTCGACGACAAGGACTCGGTCCGCATGGATGACAGCGTATCGGCTCCGCGAGGCGCGACCCGGATCGAGGTAAATGCCGTATCCGAGGTCCTCGCGCTTCGCGGCGTCGGCGCCTCCAACGAAGACGATGCTCTTCCGACCGAGTAGGCGCGCGAGCCGACATGCGACATACGCATGGTCCGCTGCGAACCACGCGAAGACGACGTCGGATCGAGCAATCGCCGCGGCGAGGGGAACGATGCTTCGCTTTCCCTTCCAATGAACGATCCGTAGCGGAAACAATGCCCCGAGGAGTTTCCGGTCGGTCTCGACGAAGCTTGCGTTCGCGCTGAAGACCAAGCTAACACGAGGAACGTTCATCGACGACTCCCGGGCAAGCCATCGATGATGCCGAGAAAAGTCGCCTGTTGCCGCTCCCAGCAGTATCGGGCCAGGTATGCCTCTCGGCCCCGAATCCCGAGCGCGATGAGCTCCGACCGGCGATTCGACCACTCGTGGAGAGCGGTCGTGACATGCTCCACATCTACGGAATCAATCCTCGTGCCGCCACTCGAATCGCGTACGACGGCACTCATCGCCGGGTAGGCTGGGACGAGCACGGGCACGCCGTGCGCCATGTAGTCGAACAATTTGTTCGGCAGCGCCCGCTCGTGGTTCGGTCGGCGGTCGAGCAGGATCGCTCCGAGGTCCATGCTGGCGTAGAAGGCACTCAGTTCACCAAACGATTGATATCCGTAGACTCGAACGCGATTTTGAAGCCCGAGCGTCTCCGCACGCGCTCGCAGGCGTCGCGCTTCCTCCTCCGGGCCGCCAACGAGGAGCCCCTTCACAGGAGTCGGCAGGGTCGACAGGGCCTCGAGGAGGACATCGAGGCCTCGCCCAGCCCCGAACGCGCCTGCGAATCCGACGACGAAGTCCCCCGGAGCGTATCCGAAGCCCGACCTGCTCGCGTCGCGGCCCGCCAACACGACCTCCGAAGAGGGACGGGCGTTGTAGAGGACGGTCGTTGGGGTTCCCCGCTCGCGGAACTTGGCGGCGATCGGATCGCTGACGGTCAGGACGTGGGCCACGGCACGACACAGCCGCCGCTCCTGAACTCTCGCGATCTGCGCCTCCCAGGGGGAGTTCTCTGCGATGAGCTCGGGCCAGTCCTCGTGACTGTCGTAGATGATCGGGACGCCCTTGCGTCGGCCTGCCGAGACGGCTGCGGAGAGGACCTCGAAGTCGTGCGCGACAATCAGATCCGGGGAATCGCTCAGCGCCGCATCGCGCAATCGCGACGACACACGCATGTACGCGAGCGCCCGGCGCACGAACGAGGTCCCGAGCGTCGGCACCGGGCTGTGCACCCGTTTGGTCGGGAACGCGGTCTCCGCGCCGGTGGGCGAGGACGCATCCTTGATCCATGAGACGAACGAGACGTCCCAGTCCGCTCGTTTCAGAGATTCCGCCTCCCGCAACGCCCTCAGCACGGGCTTCGGGACCCACGGGTCCGTCTGGAGAAGGAAGACCGCCTTCCGGGAGCCCACGGAAACCGGACCGGGCCGACCTCACTTGAGGGTATCGAGACGAACCGTTTAAGCGACCGGGAGAAATCACCCGGCGTGCGATCGGCGATCATCGCTACGGTCCTCAACGAGCTTCTCCACGTTCGAGAATTCCTCGCCTCGGTTGAGGCCCAGAGCCGTCACCCGGACGTCGTCGTCATTACGGACGGCGGCTCGACGGACGGCACGCAGGACGTACTGCAGGACTTCGCGTCGTCCACGCACCTCGCGTTCCGCTGGGAGCTCGTACAGGGGAACCGGTCTCGCGGCCGGAATGCGGCGATCCGGCTCGCCGACGCGGACGCGATTGCGGTGACCGACGTCAATGTGCTCGAGCCGCAATGGTTCGAACGGATCGTCGGCCCGCTGGAACGCGGCGAGGCCGACGTCGTGGCGGGCTGGTACGAGCCGATTGCGGACACTGCTCGGGAGCGAGCGATGGGGCTCATGACCTTGTACTCCCTTGAGCAGATCGACACGGATTCGTTCGTCCCGGCATCCCGGAGCATCGCCTTCACACGGGCGGCGTGGGAGCGCGTCCGCGGGTACGAGGAACGACTCGACATGGCGGAGGACACCTATCTCGTCCTCGCGATGCGCCGGGCCGGGCTGCGGTTCGTCTTCGAACCCTCGGCGGTCGTCCGCTGCTGGACGTCGTCGAATGTGCGCGAGGCCTTCCGAACGTACCGCCAGTACGCGTATTCGGACGGCCGCGCGCGGCTCCTGGGCGCGCCGCAGACGCACTACGCCCATCTGTACGGCGCCTACGGAGTGGGCTTCGTCTTGGTGGTCCTCGGGTTCTGGTGGCCGCTCGCTTGGATTCCGCTCATCGCCGGCGCGATGGCGTATGTCGTATATCGAATCCGGAAGGTCTTGCAAGCCCGTCTCTCGGCGCAGATGCCCTATTCGATCGTCGTCGCGCTCGCCGTGGACCTGGCCCAGATGGTTGGCTACGCAGAGGGTCGGGCTCATCCGATTGCGGGGCGACCCGGAGCCTCCGTCGCGGCCGATCCGAGCAGCGATCCGTAGGCACCGAGCAAGCGGGCCTCCATCGCTTCCCACCGATACCCGGACTCGAACGCGGCGCGTCCGCGGGAGCCCATCCGCTCGCATTCGTCCGGCGAGAGCATGAGCCCCTCGAGCGCCCGTTGCAGCGAGGGCCGGTCCCCGTACGGCACGACGACGCCGCAACCGACGGTACGCACGAGGTCCGCGATCGCCGTGCCGCTGGATGTGATCACGGGCTTCGCGCACATCATCGCCTCGAACACCTTATTCGGGGCGGCGTAGCGGTTGTTCGGCACCCCCGGATCGTACAGGGCCGCGACGGCGTGCGCGGCGGCGGTCTGCCTCAGGACTTCCTCGTAGGGGATCGTGCCGAGGAACATACACGCGGGCGACGTCTCCAGGAGCGGGAGCAACGCGGCCTCGTCAGGGCCGTGGCCGGCGACGATGAACTTCGCTCCCGTCGATTCGCACGCGGCGAGGAGGTCGACGAGCCCGCGGTCCTTCGCAATCATGCCGCCGTAGAAGAGAGTGAAGTCGGGCGCCGCCCCGACCTGGGGATGTTGGTCCACGGGGACGTTCATGATCTCGACGATCCGCCTCGGACGCGCGCCGCGGAACTGCGCCTGCCGGCGGAGGTCCGGAACGATGACGAGGTCGGCCCGTTCGATCATCCGACGCTCCGCGCTCGCGAGCCGCTCGCGGAGCTTCGACGGCACCTCGGCGGTGATCATGTCGGCATAGAAGTCGAAGACGTCATACACAAGCATCGCCCCCGTGAAGCGCGCCGCCGCGCGGGCCGCCCAAGCCGTATCAAGGTCGACGCCGTGGACGACGTCCGGCCGGAGGCGGCAAGTCTTGCGTAGGGCGAACCATTGCCACCGCGGCAGTCTTACCGCGAGTCCGGGCGTCCCCTCCGGGGCGGCCAGCCGGTATCGATGGATCCGAATACCGTCGTCGACCTCCTCGGCCGCGTGGGAACACGTGCGGTCCCAGAGGACCGCGTGGACCTCATAGCCCGCGCGCGCCAAAGTTCCCGCTTCCTTCGCGAGACGGGGCTCGATTCCTGCCGGGCTTTTGGATCGTAGGAAGACGACGCGGGCCCCCATCGCGTCATCCCAACGCTTCATCCACGATGGAGGCGATCTTGCGGGAGGTCGTCCCGTCGCCGTACGGATTCGGCCATTCGCGCCTTCGGTCGAGCTGCTGCCGCACGGCATCTCGGACGCGCTCGGGCTCCGTCCCCGCCAGCGCGTTGGAGCCGATTTCGAGGGTTTCGGGCCGTTCTGTGTTGGCGCGCAACGTCACGCACGGCACCCGGAAGAAGCAGCTCTCCTCCTGCAGTCCGCCGGAGTCCGTCATCACGAGCGCCGCTTCCTTTTCGAGGAGGAGCATGTCGAGGTAGCCCGTCGGTTCGATTTGGCGCAAGGCCTTCATCGACGCGGCGCGCTTCTCGAGTCCGAATTCCCGCAACCGCTTCGCGGTGCGCGGATGGATCGGAAATACGATCGGACGATCCGCCTCGGTTGCGGCGGCATCGAAGGCATCGAGCGCCACCGCAAGCCGCTCTCTCGAATCGACGTTCTCTTGGCGGTGGAACGTCAGGACGAGGTACCCTCGCGGCTCGAGGCCGAGTCGTGTCAGGATGTCGGATCGCTTCTCCGCGATCGGCGCGTTCTCGACGAGCGCGTCGATGACGCTGTTCCCGACGACATGGACCCCGTCGCGCACGTTCTCGCGCTCGAGGTTCTGCCGCGATACCGGGGTCGGCGCGAAGAGATGGTTCGACAGGTGGTCCGCGACGGTTCGGTTGATTTCCTCCGGCATCGAACGGTCGAACGACCGGATGCCCGCCTCGACGTGGGCAAGACGGCGGCCCTGCTTGTTCGCGAGGAGCGCACCTGCAAGGGTCGTGTTCGTATCGCCGTGAACGATGACGAGGTCCGCGTCTTCCGTGACGCCGGCGATCTGCCGCATCGTCGTCGCGACCTGGAGGTGGGGCGGTTGGTCCTTCAACTCGAACTGGCGGTCCGGCTCCCGCAACTTCATGTCGCGAAAGAAGACCCGGTCCATCATCAGGTCGTAGTGCTGGCCCGAGTGGACGAGGATGTGCTCGTGCGACAGGCCGTCCAACGCCTTGACCACCGGGGCCATCTTGATGATCTCCGGCCGAGTTCCGATGATCGTGACGATGCGGCCCATGGTCAGGACGCGCGAGTATTCGAGAGACGATATTAAAGGTCGCCTCGGGACCGCGCAATCCCGAAACCATCTTATCGAGACGGAGGTTACGACGGACGTTGCGCATCTCCGTCGTCACGACCGTCCGGAACGAGGCGCGGAACATCTCCGCTCTGCTGGACAGCTTGGTGACGCAGGAGCCGCCGTTCGAGATCCTCGTGGTCGACTCGGACAGCACGGACGCGACGCGGGACATCGTCCGCGGGTACGAGAAGAACTACGACACGGTGCGGCTGTTCGGCCAGGGAGGCACCCGCGGTACGGGGCGCAACCTCGGGATCGCGAAGGCCCGCGGCGAGGCGGTCGCTTTCATCGACGGCGACGCGATCGCCAACCCGTTCTGGCTCAAGGAGATCCGCGAGGGCTTGCGCTCCCACGACGTCGTCGCAGGGCGGACGATCCAAATCGGGTACCGGCCGTTCGAAGAACTCGAGCGGGTCGAGCTGATCGTCGGCGGGACGGACGTCACGTATCCGTCCTCGAATCTCGCGTACCGCAAGTCCGTCCTCGTCGAGATCGGCGGGTTCGACGAGTGGTTCGTGACCGCCGAGGATATCGACCTCAACTTGCGGGCGGTCCGGTCGGGCCACCCGATCGGATTCCGCGCGAACGCGGTCGTGTACCACCGCACGCGCGATTCGATGTTCGACTTCCTCCGCCAGGCGCTGTGGAACGGCGCGGGTCGCAAGCAGCTCACGCTGAAGCACGGCGCCCTCTGGCGTCACTACCGTCCGTTCGAGATGATGCGGCGCGAGGCGACGTTCTGGTCGCTGCTCCGCCTGGGTGCGGCCCTGCTCGGATACGTCGGGTACAAGGCGTTCGGAAAGCCCCTTCCCACTTGAGCGGAAACCCTTATCCGGAATTCCCAGCATGGCGCGCCGATGCCCGAGGTTTCCGTCGTCATCCCGACGATGAACGAGGAAGCCTCGATCGGCGCGGTCCTCCAAGAGGTCCGGGCGGCCCTCAAAGGATGGGACTTCGAGATCCTGACCGTCGACACGGAGTCGCGGGACCGGACGAACGAGATCGCGAGGTCGAACGGCGCGCGGGTCGTCGGACAGCCGCTCCGAGGGTACGGCCGGGCGTACAAGACGGGCTTCGCGGAGGCCCGCGGGACGTTCGTCGCGGCGCTCGACGCGGACCTGACGTATCCCGCGGATCGGTTCCCGCACTTCCTCGCCCTCCTCAAGGAGGGTCGCGCGGACTTCGTGTCCGCGGACCGGATGACCCGTCTCCCGGACGGCGCGATGACCGGCATGCACCGCGTCGGGAACGCGATCCTCAACGTGGCGTTCCGCGTGCTGTATCGTCACCCGCTTCGCGACTCCCAGTCCGGGATGTGGGCGTTCCGGCGAGAGATCCTGCCTCACCTGGGGGTCGTCCACGACGGGATGGCGTTCTCGGAGGAGCTCAAGGTCGAGGTGATCCGCCGCGGGTTCCGCCTCGTCGAGGTGCCGATCGACTACCGGCCCCGGGTCGGCTCAAAGAAGATCCGAAGCGTGAATGACGCGACCCGCAACTTCGTCTGGCTCGTCCGGAAGCGGTTCGGGTGGATGCCCGGGTCCGGCTGATCACTCTTCGAGGACGTCGCGGAGCTTCTCCCACTCGCGCACGAAGCGCCGCGGATCGAAGCTCCCGTCCACGTAGCGGCTCAGGGCCTTGTGGAACCCCGGGTCGAGCTCGGAGCACAGCAGCTCGGACGCTTCCCAGTGCTCCATCGACTTCCAGGGCCATGCGCCTTCCAGGTCGATGAAGTGCGCCCCGCGGTCGTCCCACGCCACCCGGATCGTCCCGAACTCGATTGCGAGCTCGTACACGAGCCGTCCCAGGAGGATCGACTCCTCGGGCGCCATCGAGAGTTCGTCCCCCTTCCGCAGCCTCCGGGGGTGCTGGATGCGAATCGCCGTGAGGCCCTCCGCCGCGGCGAGGGAGGCGTTCGTCTTGTCGAGCGTGAGGAAGAAGATCCCCTTCCGGAAGTCGATGCCGCGGAGGAACGCCTTGAACTGGTCGCGGATCATCGAGTCCGCGTTCAGGATCGTCAGGCCGTCGGGCGAGAGGTGCAGCTGCTCCGGGTTCGTCGCTCCGACGACGAGGACGCTGAGGCCCTGGAACCCTTCCGTCCGTTTGAGCGTCGTGATCTCCTGCAAGGCGCGGTACCCGCGACGGCCCGCGTGGGAGAGGCGGTTCCCCTTCCGCATGTTGGCGGAGTTCTCGAGTTCCTTCATCACGACGCCGGGGATGACGAGGAGGATCCAGTTCACGCTCTCCCGGTACGGCCGCGGATGGATGCGGGAGAACTCGTCCAGAAGATGCTCCCCGAGGATGCACGCGTACAGCACGTTCGTGTCGATGCCGACGATGATGTCCTCGTATTCCGCGAGGCGTCGCGCGATCGCGCTGAGCCCGATCGGCTCGACGATGCCCGCGCTCAGCAGGGACGAGTTCAGCCAGTCCAGGTAATCGGGATTGCTCTCGAGCACCTTGAGCCGGTAGTCCGTCGGCGACCCGACGATGTCGACGATCGGGTACTCCTCCTTCGAACCGGGGCCGAGCGACTTGACCGTCATGCGGTCGACGCGGCCTTTGATCGCCCCGAGGGCGAGCTGCATCGTCGGGAACTCCGCGATCTGGCCCATCTCGAGGAGCTCCCGGAACGTCACCCTAGCCCTCCGCGAGGAGCCGGTCGACCATCCACTTCACGTTGAATCGCTTGATGTCCTCGTACGTCTGCCCGAGGTTCACGAAGACGACGGGCTTGCCGATCGTCCGCGCCATCGAGAGCGCCGCGCCGCCTTTCGCGTCCGCGTCGAGCTTCGTCAGGACGATGCCGTCCAGGCCGACGGCCTCGTGGAACTGCTTCGCCTGCTCGATCGCGTCGTTGCCTGCGAGGGCGTCCCCGATGTACAGGACCAAGTTCGGGTTCGTCACCCGCTTGATCTTCTTCATCTGGTCCATCAGGTTCTGGTTCGTCTGCATGCGGCCCGCCGTGTCGATGAGGACGACGTCCTTCGAGCGCGCCCGCGCGTGCTCGACCGCGTCGAACGCGACGGCCGCGGGGTCGGCGCCGGCCTTGTGCTTGATGAGCTTGAAGCCGACCGCCTCGGCGTGCTTCTCGAGCTGCTCGATCGCCCCCGCGCGGAACGTGTCCGCGGCAGCCACGACGCAGGTGTAGCCCTTCTTCTGGATGTGGTACGCGAGCTTGGCGATCGTCGTCGTCTTCCCCGTGCCGTTCACCCCGACGAACATGACGACGAACGGCCGTGGGCCTCGCTCGATGAGGCCGAAGAAGTCGATCGGCGGGACGCTCAGCACGTGCGTGAGGGCGTCGCGCAACGCGGCCCCCACGGCGTCCGCGAGGGACGCGTCCCGCGCGACCCGCTTGCCCGCCAGGTCGTCGGCGAGGCGGTCCACGATCTCCTTGGCCACGGGGAACGCCACGTCCGATTCCAGGAGGGCGATCTCCAGGTCGTAGAGGACCTCTTCGAGTTTCTCCTCGTTGATCTTGCGGCCGGCGTCGCCGATTGCGGCGGGCGCGGCCTCGGCGTCCGCCTTCTCCTGCACGCCCGCGAGCCGCTCCCGGAGCCCCTTGAACATCTAGCTCCGCTCGCCCGACCCGGCCTGCCCCTGCAGGCGCTCGTACAGGTCTTGCACCGCCTCGCCCTGGGCCTCCGCGCGCCGCTGCAGCTCCGCGAGGCGCTGGCCGACCGCGTTCGCCGCGTCCGTGATCGACCGGATGCGCCCGTCGAGCCGCTCGATTTGCGTCGCGATGTCGTCGTAGACCACGAGGTCCGAGCCGATCGAGACGAACGCCTTCGTGACGTCCCTCGACTCGGCGACGAGGAACGAGTTCGCGCCGACGGGCACGAGCACCTCCGCGCCCTTGCCCGCGTCCTCGTAGCGGGAGAGGGTCTCCCGCGCGCGCATGTGCTCCTCGAGCGAGATTCGGATGATCGACTGCTGCTGGCCGAGCGCCTCGATCTGCTCGCGGAACTGGTCGAGCACCGCCATCCCACGACGCAGGTCCGCCTCGGAGCCGCTCACGGGCCCCCCTCGACGGCGTACCGGACCGCGGGGTCCGTCAGCCCGTCGGCCGGGACCTCCTCGACCGTCTGGATCGCGATGTACTTCCGCGGCACGCCGTGCTGGCTCCCGAGGACCGACAGGAGCTTCTCTCGGGCGGCCGCCTCGTCCGCGGCGGCGATCTCCTTCGCGTACGCCTGCCATGCACGCCCCATGCGGAAGCGGCCGCTGATCCGAAACGCCTTCATGGAACGGCGTGGCAAGGGACCCGGCTACTTTAAAACTTGGGGAGGGAAACGGCGAAGGAGCCGATTGCCCGAGGCTGCCGGGCGAGGCCGGCGGTTTAGCGGGCTTGCCCGCAACGGGTGCAAACCCACTTGTCCGCTTCTCGTCGGAAGGGGGTCAGCCCGCCGCAATACGAGCACTCGTCGATTCGGCAGACGAGAAATCCCCAGAGGCATCCGGCGGCGAATCCGGCGAACATGGCCGCACCCGCCGCCAAGTACCCCGTGGTCCCCCAGGCAGCGCCCCCGACGAGGACGAGGACAAGCGCCGCCATTCCGAGAATCCGGAATCCCCTGTTCCCGAACCGTCGCATCTGCTCGAACTGATGGGGCGTCTTCGGCACGTCTTCCCAAACGATCCACAGGGCGAGCGCCGTCACGAGGTACCCATAGAAAACGATTCGGACGGGATCTGGCGTGGACCACAGCCCGGGCACGATCAGGGAGAACAGGGCGAAGAAGAGGAACAGCACCGCGGCCACGAAATATCCCGGATTGCGAGGTCCGAAAATCTGCCGGAAGGACCGGATTCCTCGGCGTTGCGCCCACGAAAGCGGGAGGACCGCTCGCGCCGCCCTCGGCTGACCCCGCATCTCCCTCCGGGCCATTTCGTGATAGAGTTTGCGGCGTTCCTCGCGCTGTGCGCTCGTTTCGGCGGGCGAGGTTGCTGCCTCGCCGAGCGACACATCGGTCCGGGCCCGCTTGCCCTCCAGGCGGCGATCGGTCGGGATGCCTCGCTCGCGGGCCATCCTCAGGATAGCGTCCGCTGCCTCGAGGAAGTCCGACTCCGGGATTGTGTAGTAAACGTTGTTGATGGAGATTCTACGGGTGGGAGGTCTCGCTAGGATACGGAGGACCAGGCCACTCTGGTTTTCGACGGACTCCCGGTTGAAGCGGACCTTCCGGACGCGGGTCCACGACAGGTTCCGGATCGGGACAGAACCTCCGAACAAGCGGATCCCCATGTTGCCGACGAGGAGGAAGCGCGTGACGCGGTACCGGCGGATTCCCAGATACGTCAGGAGCGACAGCACGGAAAAGAACGTGATCGGAACTGCGGCCTGCTCGTTTAGATGGCCCGTGAGGAGCGACCCCGTCGGGATGATGACGACCGCCGCGAGCAAGATAAAGAAAATCGTCCAGAGGGCCGCGTACGTCATGCCCGGGCGAAGCGGAAGGAGGACCGACGCTTCCGCTGCGGCGGTTTCGAAGGGCTCGGACGCGGAGATCGCCTCGCTGGGACCGAATGGCGTTCGCTCGTTGCGATGTCATTCGGCCGTTTCTTGTGGTGCATCGGCTTAGGCCGTTAAGCTATGTCCAAGGCCCCCAGGGGCGCCTGCCCGCCGGGCTGCTGGATCCCGTCGAGTCAGCGCGATGTCTTCGGGGTTTCGAGCGCCGCCTTGAAATGCGCGACGAGGTCTTCCGCGATTTTCCGCGTGACGCCGCGCACGGCCATGAGGTCTTTCGCGCTCGCCCTCGCGAAGTCCTCCGCGGTCTTGAAGCCCGCGTCGACGAGCGCCTTCGCCCGCGCCGCCCCGACGCCTTTGATCGTGCGCAGCTCATCGGACACGTCGGCCGGGGCGGTCCGCGCCGCCTCGAGCTCGAGGATGTGCCGCTGGATTCCTTCGTCGCCGGGGCTGAGCTTGAGCGCCTCCGTGAACATCCACATCGCGTCGTCATGGCGGCCCATCTTCGCCAGGACCTCGCCCTGCGCGGCCCACGCCTCCGAGTCGCCGGGGTAGAGATGGGTGAGGCGGTCGAACGTGTCGAGCGCGCCTTGGAGGTCGCCTTCCTGGACCAAGATGGTCCCCCGGTTCAACAGGGCGGACGCGTTCGTCGCCTGCACCCCGAGGACGAGGTCGAGGCAGTTCAGCGCTTCCTGCGGCTTGCCGCTTCGCCGGTAGGCGACCGCCTTGCCGATCAGCGCGTTCCCGTTCGTCGGATCGACCTCGAGGATGTTGTCGAACAGGGTCAATGCCGCCGGATAGTTCCCGCTCGCACTCGCGATCAGGGCGCGGCTCAGGAGTCCCGGCACGTCCACGCGGACCTCCTCGATCTTCTGGTGGACGATCCCGTTCCCCGGATCGATCGCCGCCGCGCTTTCGTAAGCCGCGAGAGCTTCCGGTCGGCGTCCGAGCGCCGCGAGCGCATCGCCTTTCATCTCGAGCGCGGGGGCGTCGCTCGGCCATGAGCGGAGCAGGCCGTCGACGGCCTCGAGGCACTCCCGCCATTGGCGGTCGGCTGCCGAGAGGCGTGCGAGGCCTCGCAGGGCGTCGACGTGGCCGGGATCGTTCGACAGGACGTCTCGATACGCCTCGACGGCCTCGGGGCGGCGGTCGAGCCGCGCCAGCGCGGCCGCGCGTCCGACGGCGGCGGGGACGTACGCTGGATCGAGCCTCAACGCCTCTTCGTACCTCGCGAGCGCCGTCTCGTACGCGGTCGCGCCCATCGCCGAGGCGCCCTTCGCGACGAGGCCGGCCGGCGTCTCGGGTTCCCGGACCGGAGGGCGGGGCGCGGGCGTTGGCGGCTCGACCCTTGCCGCAGGCGCTGCGATGTCCGGGGGCTCGGGCGGCGGAGGGAGCGGGGAAAGGGGAGGCGGGGGCGGCGGAGCCGTCGCGACCTCGAACGCCATCTCGGGGGGTTCGGGCATCGGCGCCACCGCCTCGGGGTCGTACACCCGTTCGCCGGAATCGACGTGGCGCGCGGCGGACAGGCTCGAGGCCTTCGACCGCTCGCGGATCGGCCGGAGGCCGCCCCACCAGCCGAGCTGCGCCGCGCCGTACAGGAAGAGGAGGAAGGGCACGGTCGAGAAGAAGGTCGGCACGACGCCCTTCTGCAGGACGTACGTCAGGTACGTCACGCCGTTCGCCTGATTCCGGAAGACGAGCGACCAGTTCGCGAGGGAAGCCCACATCGTCGGCTCGATGTCGAACGGCACGCGATCCGTCGCCGTCAGCGTCGCCGACTTGAGCGTCACGTTGTTCCGCCGCACCTCGACGTACACCGAGCCGTTCGTCACGGTGACGATCGCGCGCGTCGCGAACGAGACGCCGAGCGCATCCGGGCTCGTAAACGCGATCGTCTCGGTGGCGAACCGGTCGAGCGACACGACCTGCGGCGGATCCGAGAACAGGGCCCCGGCGACGGACGGCGTTACGGCCAGGAGGAGGACGACCGCAATCCCGACCGAGAATCCGGCCGCGCGGGACGCCCGGGCCATCGAGGACTTCGCCATGAGGTAGCGCTGGTTGTCGCGCACGACGTTGTGGATCTCGAGGTTCCTCAGGTACAGCCCGAGCATCGAGGCGACGAGGCCCATGATCAGGGAGACCTCGATGATGCCGTTGATCGGCAGGAAGAACGGCTTGAGGCTCGCGCCCTCGCTACCGAGCCGTGCGCCGATCAGGACGAGGGTGAGGGCGAGCAGGCCGCCGAACGCCGCCTTGCGGATGCGGCGGATGCGCAAGAGACGGTCCGTCCCTTGGAGCCGGTCTTGGTACGCCAGCATGGATGGCTCGGCCTCTCTCGTACCGAGTCCCTGCGGGGCGGGATAGGGTTTTCGGCCCCATTCTCGGCCGGTATACTTGCTCGCGCCGGAGGTCAGGCGTCGGGCGCGACGGTCGCGAGACCCCGGGCCGCGAGGAAGACGGCCAGGTACTGCGGGACGTCGCTCGCTCCGGATTCCAAGGCGAACGTTTCGTCTCGAAGGTCCAGATTGACCTTGGTCTTGAGGAGGACGCGGACGCGGCCGTCCGTCCACGCCGCCGGCACGGCGTCGCGGAGCGGGCGGAAATCGTCGATCGCGTCGCGGGTCAGCGGGACCACTTCCAGCCCCGTCTTGCCGTGCAGCGAGGACGGCATGCGGATGAGCCGCTTGATGTCCGAGGTCACGGGCTCGTCCGTCTCGCCGCGCTGGACGATGCCCTCGAGGGGTACGCCCGCGCGTTCATCGAGTCGGATCTGTTGAACGTCGACGACGAGCCGCACCAAGAGGTCTCTCGCCCGGTCCGGCAGCGCCTCGAGCTGGCCTTCGCGCACGCGATCGACAGCCCGGATGGGGCGAGGGCTCGTCGCTCGGATCTTGAAGAGGCTCTCGTAGAGGGACTCCGCGGCCGCGCGATCGACCCCTTCGAAGGAGGTCATGAAGCCGACCGCGCCCTCCCGTCCCATCGTCTCAAGCCGGACGAGGAGCTCATCGATGCCCCGCGCGATCTTTCCCGGCCATCCCGGCTCGCCGCGCCGAGGCCCGACGACCCGCTTCTTGACGCGCGTGTGGCCTTTGAATTCACTCGAATCGAATGCGGATTCGCGGAACGCGGCTTGCGCGTCGAGCCCTTTCGCGGTGATCCAGTCCACGATCTCCCGCCGCTCGTGGGATCCGAGGCCCCATACGCGCTCGTCGAAGACGTGGATGTGGTACCCCCGGCCGCCCGAGAACACGAGCCGCATCGCTTTCTCGTCGAAGCCGAAATCCGAGACGAGGAAATCGTCGTAGAGGTGGAGGATCTTCAGGCGGATCGCCTCGAGCATCTCCGGGTACGTCATCTTCGAGGCGTTCGGCAGGTGGTCCGCATCGAGGTCGAAGATCAGGTCGGCGCCGAGCCAGCCCTTGTCCTCCATCGTCGGCGCGGCCGGGTTCTCGTAGTACGCGGACGAGTAGTACGCGTGGGCGGGCACGTGGCCCGTCAGGAACGTCCGCAGATCGTCTGGGTGCAAGAACCCCTTGTGGCGCTGCACGATCCCCGGGGTCCAGAACATGAAACCGAACTCGCGCTTCGCATAGCGGTCCGGGAGGGTCGGCTTCGTCGATTCGTAGTAGCGGCGAAAGTGAACCTTGAGGAAGGCCGTCGTCGCTTCCTTCGCGGGGTCCAGCACCGCCATTCGAAGGTCGCGATAGGCAGGGCCCCCTTAAGCGTTCGCGGCAGGCCCGCGAACCGTGAGGCGCGTGGCCTAACATGTTAGGCCCAATCCCGGAAATACCCCGCAGGCATGCGTGGGCCCGTGTGGCGTCGGATCGTCGCGTGGTCCGAGATGGCGGTCCTGTTCGCCCTCCTGTACGTCGGCGTTCCCTGGGCCGGCCTCCAGGTGGATCGGTGGCTCCGTGTCGCGCCCTGGCCCTCGCCGATCCCGTGGATCGGCCTCGGGCTCTTCGCGGTCGGCGTCGCGGGCCTCGCGTGGTGCTTCGCCCTCTTCGCCCGCGTCGGCCGTGGCACGCCGAACCCGACGGCGCCACCCGCGGTCCTCGTGACGGTCGGGCCGTACGCGTGGACGCGGAATCCGATTGCGATGTCGCACGCCGCCGCGCTTATCGGCCTGTCCGTCCTCGTGGGCTCCGTGTCCGCGGTGGCGATTGTCGTGGCGCTCGCCGTGCCGGTCCACCTCGCGATGCTCCGCGAAGAGGCGACCCTCGAGGCCCGGTTCGGCGACGCCTACCGGGCGTACGCGGCCCGCGTCCCACGTTGGCTCCCGCGGCCGCCCCGACGTCATAGGTGAACGGTCACGCTCGCGCTTGCGTTCGGGCCGGGCGGGGCGGACCGCAGGTCCTGCAGGTGCACGACGTCGACCGCGACGCCGGCGAGATGGCGGCGCAACCCCTCGATGTGGCCCTCGCCCACGACCGCGACGACGTCGCCCTTCGCGTCCGCGACCTGCCGCAGCGTCGAGGCCATGAGCGCGTCCCTCTCGTCGATCAGGATGCGCTTCGCCGTCGGCAGCTCCCGGGCGAACTCCTCGATGAAACCCCGCTCGTCCGCGTAGAACCGCTGGAGCTCCGCCTCGACCCTCTCCTTTCGGGTGAAGAGGCCGCCGATCGCGGACACGAGGAGGCGCACGCGCTCCCCGAACGACATCTCCCGCCACACGCGTCCGAGCACGGCACGGGAGTCCTGGTCGATGAGCGCGACCTCGCTGCCGACCTCCTGCGCCGCCTTCGCGGCCGCGACCATCTCGTCCCCGACCTCGACGCCGTACTGCCGTGCGATCCGGATCTGGAATTGAGCGAGCAGCGCGAGCGGCGACAGGCCCCGGGCTCGGGGCTCGCGGCCCATGAGCGCTTGGTAGCGAGCCGGATCGAGCTCGAGCGCGACCACGCGCGGGCGGCGCGCGAGGACCTCCGCGCGGATCGCCCGGCCGATGTCGAAGACGTGGCCGACACCGAGGAGCGTGATCATCG